>Ga0157379_10004786_pt1 | contig 11629 bp, 15 predicted proteins | sample S25metaG_FD_121802 | JGI IMG/M metagenome (GOLD analysis project Ga0157379, IMG submission 121802) | Switchgrass rhizosphere microbial communities from Kellogg Biological Station, Michigan, USA - S2-5 metaG | ecosystem: Host-associated > Plants > Roots > Rhizosphere > Soil | place: USA... | reverse complement strand
TGCCTCGATGCATCCGTCGATCGTGAGGCAGCGGTTAGCGCCGTTCTTACGGGAGCCGGAAGAGCGCGAGCGAGTCCTGAGTTCGCGGAGGCGTGTGGAGGCGCTGAATCAACATGCGAGTGTCTCGTAGTTCGGTTCAGGCGCCTGCCCGCGGGCGCGACAGGTGGACTACCAGTTACGCCGACTTCGTGACGATCCTGCTGGTGCTTTTTGTGGCTATTGCGGCGCAGGGCTTGCAGTCGGCGGTGCCTCCGCTTGCCGTTGCTATTCCGGCAAAGGCCGCGCCCATAGAAGCCAAGCAGCAGCCGGCAATCCTGACGGCGCTCACTCCGCTCGAGGAGAAGGGCGTGCGGTTGAAGGTCGAGGCGCAGGGAATTGTGATCAGCCTCGAGCAGAAGATCCTGTTCGATTCGGGCACAGACCGGATCAGCGAATCGGCGCGTCCGGTGGTGAGCGAAATCGCCGATGTCTTGCGCGGGATCCCGAACAAGGTCAATCTGGTTGGCCACGCGGACGCCCGTCCGATTCACTCGAAGCGATTTCGGGATAACTGGGAATTATCGGTAGCGCGTAGCCTGCGCTTGCGCGAGTTGTTGAGCCGGGAATTCGGCATTGACGAGGGCCGCCTGTCGGTCGCGAGTTTCGGAGCGACCAGTCCGGTCGCCCCGGAGGATACCGAGGAAGGGCGAGCGACCAACCGGCGTGTGGAGATCGTGATTGTGGAGTAGTGGGAGAGCGATATGAATATTTCATCCTTATTGCAGCAGATCCGCGCATTTCAACCGCAGAAACCGGGGGCGAATCCGGCTTCGGGAGGAAACGCGTTTGCGGAGTTGAGCGGAGCGTTGAACTCAGGGAACCTGCCGGGAGCGCAGAAGGCGTTGACCGACATGAAGCAACTGCTGATCAGCGCCGGGTCGATCGGCGCGGCCAATTCCTTGAAGAATGATTTCGATGCGTTGGGCAAGGCGATCGGGTCGGGCGACACCAGCGCGGCGCGCACGAGTCTCGCGCAGTTGGCGCGCGATGCGCAGGCGGGATTGGGAGCAGAGACCGCGCGCAAGCCACCTGCCTACGGCGGTCTGCAAGGGCTTTTGGGTTCGGGACGGACGCTCGCCGGATTTGCAATGTAGTCCAGCTCGCTAAAGTTCCGGCCGGCGCGCCGATAAGAAAATCAGCGCGAGGAATTTATGAGCATCTCCTTTCCGACGACCCAGTACCAGACTCCCGTTTCGTACCAGCCGCAGACGCAGCAAAAGGGCAGTCTTCGATCGCAGATCCAGCAGGACGTGCAAACCCTGTCCGCGGATTTGCAATCAGGGGACTTGCAAGGCGCCCAGAAGTCCTACGCGGACTTGCAGAAGATCCTGCAGAGTGCTGGGGCGATCGGCGCGGGCTCATCATCGACGACTCCAGCAGCGGCGAAGCTGGGCGGAGGGCTGAATACTGTTTTGAACGACTTCCAGACTCTCGGGCAGGCATTGGGCTCGGGCGATCTGGCTGGAGCGCAGAAGGACTTCGCGCAGCTCCAATCTGACTCCACGCAGCAGGTGAATGCGGCACAGAGCACGGCCGTGGGAAGAGCACACGGCGGCGGACATCATCGTCATCATCGCGTGGACGCCGACTCGGACCAGAGCACCACTGGCACCACCGCTCCAACGACAACAGGATCAAACCAGCCGCCAGCCACCACTCCGGCCAAAGTGCAGGCCTATCAAAGTTTCTCTTTCCAGGCGACCTACCAGAGCGCCAGCGTATCGAATTCCAACAATCCGAGCCAAGGTCAGTCAAACGCTTACCAAATCAGCTCATTCCAAGCGTCGTATCAGAGCTTCGGGATCTCGGCACTCAACACAAGTGAGGACCCGACGTCGAGCGTCAAGCAGAGCCAATCGAGCGGCTATCAATTTCAGTTCACATCTTTCCAGGCGTCGTACCAAAACGTGAACTACTTAGCGTAGGCGCTCCTTACTTGGGCGTGAGAAACACACGGTACAGGGTGACGACCACGGCATGCGTAACCATGCCCGCGCGGATACTCCCGGCGAGTTGCGCGGCCCGCCCGCAAAATAAACCGAGCACTCCGGCAAGCAAAACCATCCGCCAATTCGGAAACTTGCCTCCGAAACTCAAATGGACCATCCCGAACGCGACCGAGGTCACAACGAGCCCCACCCACGCGTTGCTGACTAGCTTCGAGAAGGCAGGCTGAAGCATCCCGCGGAAGAATAGCTCCTCGCTCAAGGCCACGACCCATAGGATTCCCACGAATGTTCCAATTACAACGAGCGTGGTCTTGCTCCACGCCAGGTTGTCCTTAAAGCGCATTGGTTGCACGAGCCACAACACCACTGCGGCCACGGGCACGCAATAGGCGACGCAACGCGCTCCGATGAGCCAATCGCGGCGGAGCGGAATGAATCCGAAACCCATGTCGCCCTTATTGCGGATGGCGAGCACGACCCAATAGCTCAACCGAAGCCACATGATATGACCGATGTATTCGGTCCTCAACTGCTTCGACAGCGGCGGATACAGGAACGGGAAGAGTCCAAGCAACAAGCCACACGCCATCAGCAGAAGAAATCCGGAATCGGTGGCGAGCCCCCGAGGCAGGACTTCGTACCACCAGGCGGCCACCGACGCGAGCACGATCAGCAACACGAACGCTCGCCAATTGAATGTGCCAGTTGCGCGCGTATAGATCAAGTACGAAGGGAGTGTGCTCGCCGCAATCCACCAGGACTTCCGAGGCAATCCTCGAACCCAATCGCGCGCCGCCGCAAATCCAGTCGCAGCATAGAAGGATGCCTCGATGGCACCGGCCACCATCGCCGCACAAATCACAAAGTTAAGTGGGACTTGCAGTTGTCGGAGAGCGGTTGCGCCACCTGCGAAAATTGCCGCCCAAATCGCTGCGATAGTCCACCACAAAGGCGCGTTGCGCATGCTCCCGCTTATCGTAGCATCGCCCCGATTGCGCAAACCCGTGCGGAAACAGGTATTCTGAGGTCGAAGTGAGAACTCTGTTCAGTCTTGCGGCGGTCTTATCGTCAATGGCCTTCGGCGCGCCCAGCGACCCCCCGGAAGATTGGATCAAGCGCGTCGCCGCGCGTGAAACGGAAACGGAAGCGGCGCGTTCGCACTATACGTATCGCCAAACGGCCACAGTCGAGGACTTCAGCCCCAAAGGCATCAAGGCCGGCATGTACCGCGAGATCCGCGAAGTCGTCTTCTCCCCCTCCGGCGAGCGTTCCGAGCACATGGTCGGCAAGCCGGTCCTGCAACTCGAGCGCATCAAGATGACAGAAGAAGACTTCCGCGACTTACGCGAAGTCCAACCGATGCTCATCACCAAGGAAACGCTGTTCCTGTACGAGCGCAAATACCGCGGCGAGGACACCGTCGACGGCATCGACTGCTGGATGCTCGAGATCAAGCCGCGCCAGCTCCTCTCCGGCCAACGCCTCTTCGAAGGCACCCTCTGGATCGACAAGCGTGACTACTCGACAATCCGGTCGGAAGGCCAGGCGGTGCCACAGATCCGCACCATTAAGGATGAGAATCTATTCCCGCGCTTCACGACCATCCGGCTCAAGGTCGACGGCGAGCATTGGTTCCCGGCCAAGACGTTCGGCGACGACGTCCTGCAATTTCGCACGGGAGCCCAGCGGATGCGCCTCATCGTGGACTATTCGAACTACCAGCGCTTCGGCGCGGAGTCCAAGATCACGTTCGGAGATCCCAAGTAACCTTCCGCGCAGAACGCGGTATTAACAGACAGAAATCGGAATTGCGCATTGACCGACTTAAGCGATCAGGCAGTTATGGAACAGGTCCGCGAAGGCGACCTGCGGAAACTCGCGCTCCTGTTTGAGCGCCACCACCGCGCCTTGTTCCATTTCTTCCTGAGGTTGACGTCGAAACGTGAGGCCAGCGAGGATTTGGTGCAGGAAGTATTCTTCCGGATTTTGCGGTACCGGCACACGTACAACGAGAAGCACGGCTACACCGCGTGGATGTATCAAATCGCACGCAACGCCCACTTGGATTTCCTGCAAAAGCAGAGGGCGCATGCGAGCTTGCCGGGCACCGCTGAAGACGACGGGCCGGAATATGAAGTGCCGAGCACGGCCCTTCCGGTCGATGAAAAGATGTCGCGTAATCAGGAAGTCAAACTCCTGAGACAGGCGATGGAACGCTTGCCGGAAGACAAACGGGAAGTACTGGTATTGAGCCGCTATCAGAATTTAAAGTATGAGGAAATCGCGGCGATTTTAGGGTGTGAAGTAGGGACCGTGAAAGTGCGCGTCTTTCGAGCGGTGCGCGCACTGGGGCAGATTTTCTTCGAGCTGCAAGGAGAGAAGGCCGTATGAGCGAATCATGTGAACAGTTCCGGGCGCTGCTTCCCGAGTATTGGTCGGGCGCGATCAGCGTCAACCAGCACAAGGAAGTCGAGCAGCATCTGGCCGGTTGCGACGACTGCCGCAAAGAGTCGGATTACCTGAAGCGCATGTGGACGAATCTCGAGTTGATTCCCGCCGAGGCGCCGAGTCCAATGTTGCGGTCGCGGTTCTACGAGTCGCTCGATGCATACAGGCGCGGCAGGGAAGAGTCGGAGACCGAAGTCAAGAAGGCGCCGGGATGGTGGACGCGCGGGTGGTGGACACGTCCGGCGTTCCAATTCGCGGCCGCCGCGGCGATGCTCGCGGTAGGCGTGTTTGTAGGACGTACATTCGAATTCCGCAAGGACACGGGGCAACTTGGAGAATTGCGAGGGGAGGTAGACAAAATGCGTCAGATGGTGGCGTTATCGCTATTGCAACAGCAGTCGGCGACTGACCGGCTGCAGGGTGTCAGTTGGGCGTATCGAGTAGAGAAGTCCGACACGGAAGTGGTCGGCGCGCTGCTAAAGACAGTGCGCGAGGATGCGAGCGTGAACGTTCGCCTGGCGGCGGTCGATGCATTGCGTCCTTTTGCCAAAGGGAGTCCGCTGGTGCGGAAAGCGCTAGTGCAATCGCTGGCGAAACAGGATTCGCCGATGGTCGAAATCGGACTCATGGATTTGTTGGTGGAACTCAGAGAGCATTCGGCGTTAGGGCCGGTAAAGATGTTGAGCGAGGATTCCAAGCAACCGGCTGAAGTGCGGGAACGGGCGCGCAACGCTGCGGCCGAACTCCAATAAACAGGGAAGAAGAATCAAAGTGAAGTGCACAAGTAGAGTCGCAATAGGGATGATGGCCGCCGCACTGACGACGGCCGCGCAACAAGTCTCCGTACCGTTCTCCGGCGGCGGGCGTCCACAGACGCTGCGTGTCACGCTGACCAATGGGGGAATCGAGATTCGAGGATACGACGGCAAGGAAGTGCTCCTCGATTCGAGCGGGTCTTCGGGAAAGAACCGCGAACGCAACGGCATGCACCGCATCGACATCGCCAATGGATTTTCATTGAGTGAGGACAACAACGTCATCACGGTCCACGGCGCTGGAGGCGGGACTCCGCGGTTGTCTTTGCAGGTACCGTTCAAGACGAATCTCGAGATACGCTGCACCAACTGCGGCGAGACGCAGATCTCGGACATCTCGGGCGACATCGACGTGAACCTCACCAATGGCGGCGTGCGGCTGACGAATACGACCGGCGCGGTGCTGGCGCACTCCTTGAATAACCGCGTGATCGCGACTTTGGACCGCGTTCCGCAGAAGCCCCTTTCCTTGAGTACGATGAACGGCAGCATCGATATCAGCGTGCCCGGCGATACGAAAGCGAACGTGAATCTGAAGACGTCGAATGGCAAGATCTACAGCGATTTTGATGTGCGACTGTCAGGAGGCACGCTCATGCAGCCGGGCAAGGGACTAGGCGGAACGATCAATGGCGGCGGCGCTGAGATCCGGCTGAATACGTTCAATGGATCGATCTATCTTCGACGGAAGTAACGGGGACGGAAGTGACGGCGGTTCGCGACCAATACCAGTAGAAGGGTGCGCCTAGCAACATCAGCGCCGCTCCCATTAGAGCCTGTGTCGGAGTCGCGATGAACGTGTTCACAATCAGGAACGTCGTCACGATCAGGAACAGTATGGGGAGTATCGGATAGCCCCACGCGCGATACGGCCGGACTGCATCGGGCATGCGTTTGCGCAATACGAATAGCGTGCCCGCCGTGAGTCCGTAGAAGAGCCATGACGCAAAGATGACGGAATCGGTGAGCGTATCGTAGGTGCCCGACACGGCGAGGACACTGGCCCAAGCGGCTTGCGCGACGATTGCTTTCACCGGAACGCGCGACTTTGGCGAGACGTCCGCGAGAGGCTTGAAGAACATCCCTTCTTTGGCCATCGCATATGGGATGCGCGAGTTCGCGAGCACCGAAGCGTGCAGTGCTCCGAACGAGGAGACCATCATCGCGAGCGCGATCAATCCGACAGCCGATGGACCGAGAAAGCGTTTCATGACTTCCGTCGCGACCGAAGAAGTGACCGGAACGCTCGCGATTTCGGTCGGCGTGAGGACATAGAAGTAAGCGAGGTTGGCGAAGATGTACAGCGCGCCGACGATCGCCATGCCTCCGAAGAAAGCGCGCGGGATGTTGCGCTGCGGATCGCGAACCTCACCACACAAAGGCGTCAAATTGTTCCAGCCGTCATAAGCCCAGAGAGCGCCCAGCATGGCGGCCCCGAAGCCCGCGATGCCTCCACGCGCGGTCGCGGCGACCGATTCGCAGGTGCCTCCGACATTCGACAAGCTCATGTGGCTCCAGTCGCCGGTTGCGAAGAGATAGGCTCCGGCGGCGACTCCGATCACGAGTCCGATTTTGATGACTGTGAGGAATGAGGCGGTGGCTCCGCCGATGCGCACTGCGGCGCAATTGATGATCGCAACAATCCAGATCGCCGATAAGGCGACGACGGTGAGATGTCCGAATTTTACGGCTTGCCCAAAGAGATTAAACTCGAAGTAGGTGGGGTTCAATCCACCATTCAAGACGGAGTTCAGGAAGATCGCGCAACCGACTGCGAGCGCCGCTTGCGAGCCTGCTTTCGCGACGCCAAAAAACGTCCAGCCATAGAGGAACGAGATGGGACGTCCATAGGCGCGGCCAAGGAAGATGTAGTCGCCGCCCGCCTCCGGCATCATCGACGCAATCTCGGCGTAAGCCAGCGCGCCCGCACCAGACAATAATCCTGCAAAGATCCAAACGAAGATGACCGAGGAAGCATCGCCGACATTGCACGTCATCACGCGCGTCTTCAGGAAGACGCCGGTGCCGATCATGTTGGCGATGTTCACTGAGATCGCAGCGAACAGTCCGAGTCCACGGACCAGCGACGGCTTTTCGGCGGATTCCATAAACTGGTAAGCGTAGCATTTATGCGAACCAGCGCGATCTCCGTGCCCATTTCAACGATCGATGCGACGGGCACGTTGGTATCCCGGCTGGACACAGTCGCGGTAGAAGATCCTGTCGAGATCCGTATAGGTCGATCGCGTGTCGCGATCACGATGCGCACGCCGGGGCACGATCGCGAACTGGCCGCAGGATTCCTGTTCGGCGAAGGCATCCTCACGCGGCCGGACCAGATTTCCGCGATAGAGATTACGAAGCGCAACGAAGTGATTGTCCGGTTGCGGCGCGGCGAGCGCGCGGCGAACCTCGAGCGATCGCGACGGAACTTCTATATGACCTCAAGCTGCGGAGTCTGCGGGAAAGCTTCCATCGATGCGGTGAGGGCGCAGGGTTGCGGATTGCTGCCGCTGGATTTCGCGGTCGAGCATTCGATTATCGAAAGCCTTCCTGATCGGTTGCGTGCGGCACAACCAACGTTCGACCAAACAGGTGGACTACATGCCGCAGGCCTCTTCGATAACGAGGGAATGCTGCTATCGATTTTCGAAGATGTCGGCCGCCACAACGCGGTCGACAAGTTGATTGGGACCGAGTTCCTGGCCGGGCGAATACCTCTAAGGGATCGCATCATCGTCGTAAGCGGACGCACCAGTTTCGAGCTCGTTCAAAAGACAGTGATGGCAGGCGCGCCCCTACTAGCGGCAGTCGGCGCGCCATCAAGCCTGGCGGTGGAATTGGCGCTTCGCTTCCGCCTGACGTTGTGCGGCTTCGTGAGAAAGGACCGCTTCAACGTCTACTCAACGCCCGCCCGCCTAACAAATATTCATGAAACTTCGGAACGGCGTCCGTTATCCTAGCAACAAGGTCTCATTTTGAAGTCTCGTACTTTCCTGGCTGCATTGATCTTCTCCGCAGCCAGTTATTCTCAAGAATCGATCGCTGACACGGATCCACAGGCGGCTCCTCCCGCAGCGCCCGTAGCGGCCCCTGCTCCAGTTCCAGCCGAGCGATCCACGAAACTCGAGGAGCTCCCCGAACTCGCCGACTGGCATGTGCGAGCCAAAGAGATGGGCCACCAGCTCATCGGCGCGCAAGCGGTCTTCGAAGTCCTTCCGGGCACGATCTCCGATCACGCCCGTAATTTCCCGAAGGAGTGGACGCGCTCGTTCGGAGGGCTCGGCAAGCGCTTCGCGTCTCAATACGGGCAGTTCCTAGTCAGCGAGACTGTCGAGTTTGGAGTGTCAGCGCTGCACCATGAAGATCCGCGTTATTACAGAATGCCCAACGCGTCCGTATCGCGGCGCATCGGACACTCGATAGCTTCCGCATTCATCGCTCAAAAGGCGGACGGCACCGGATCGACGATCGCGCTCAGCCGTTTCGCAGGCGTGTATGGAAGCTGGTTCGTCGCCCAACATTGGGAGCCCAACTCGGCGACGGGCGTCGGGCAGTTCATGTTGTGGGGCACGGTCGGCATGTTCACCAAGACGTTCGCCAACACCTTCCACGAGTTCTGGCCGGATGCGAAGAAGAAGTTCTTCACTCGCGGCGGACACTAGATGTGTTGGTACAACTGAATCAAATTCCCGCACGTATCCGAGAACAACGCAATCATCACCGGCCCCATCGACACAGGCTCTTTCGTAAAGACTACGCCGTGAGACTTTAGACGCGTGTATTCGCCGGCGATGTCCGAGACCTCGAATGCGGCCAGCGGAATCGACTGCGCGAACATCGCCTGTTGAAAAGTCTTGCCCGCGGGATTGGCGTTCGGCTCCAAAGAGAGCTCGACGTCATTGGGCGCCTCTGTTGAGACTACCGTGAGCCATTTGTATTGGCCCATCGGAATCTCGTACTTCTTCTGGAAACCGAGGACCTCGGTATAGAACTTGAGTGCTTTATCCTGATCCTCGACCATCAGGCTGGTGAGCTTGATTCGCATGTGACGATTCTACGGCAACGAGTCCGGAAGATGCTTCTCGAAAATTGCGAAACGCGTCGATCGGCAGGCAGCCCATCGTACTGAAGCATCCCGGAAAAAGCGCGTGCGGCAGGATGCCTGGAACCTGCACCATGACTCGGGCGCGGCGCTGATACTCGGACGGCGTCGAGCCGATGCGCCGGGCAAAGAGATCGCTGAAGCTGCCCAGGCTTGACATGCCAACTTCCATGCAGACTTCCGTGACGGAGTGCTCCCCTCTAGCAAGCAAGACCTTCGCTTGATCGAGCCGAGATTGAATGCGGAACTGATGCGGCGTGGTTCCGAAGAGGGCTTCGAACTGGCGGATGAAGTGGAACGGCGAGATGCGCGCGGCGCAGGCGATCTGCGCGATCGACAAAGGCTGTTCGGAGATTTCCCCGAGCATCCTGCGCGCGTCGCAGAGGCGGGCGAAAGAGTCGTGTCTGAGCAGCATCACGGTTCCCTAAACTCCGCTCCCCGGCAATATTACCGCCCAGCAGGCCCTGCACTTTAGAGGCATTGATGGTGGAAGATTATCAAGACGATCCTGAAAGACAAGGTCCGAGAGGTCGTCTACAGTACGGGCGTGGAGCCATAGTAGCACCCGCGCCCGTACGTAAGGAGAGTAAACTACTGCTGCGGAAGAGCCCGAGCAGCTTCCAAGTGGCTCCGCAGAGTTGGCAGTGTCCGCTTGGCGAACGCCTTCACGTCCGGATCAGAACCGCTGTTGGCCTCTTTTTCAAAGAGCTCAACGGCCTTCTGATGATCTTCAACAGCCTGTTTGGCGAACGAATGATCGAAGCTTTCGCCCGACTTCAGATTCAGCATTCCAGGCATCGAATGGTCGCCTGGCATGGTCATTCCTTTGCGGGTCGCGATCGCTGTAAGCTCCTCATTCGCCTTCGTGTGGTCATTAATGATCCGCTGGGAGAAGGTCTTGACCGCCGCGGACGAAGCCTTCTCTAATCCCAACTTGCCCATGTGAACTTCCGACATTCCCGCTTTCGCGGCATCGGAAACAAACGACTTATCTTGCGCGCTCAAGCTGGGCGACTCAGACGCGGCAAAAACGGCCAAGCCACCGATGGCGGCTGTCGCAAGAAACATTTTTAGAGAAAACATTGTACGCTCCTTTTCAATCTTTAAATAAATCCGCAAGGGGCGCTCGGGAGTTTGCTAAGCGCCTGAACCCTCGCGGAGCGTGGATTTGTTCGATCCATCACCGATATGCCTTTAGCAGGTATATTGCCGCGCCAATTAGACGCTGACATCAAATCGTCCGCGCGCACGACTAAACCGTTCATCATCAACCACTTGGGTATTTCCCGAGTGCAACCAGGAAGAGTGGCGATCGCAAGTACATTCTCATCAGTACGCTAAGAAATTCGACTCGGTGACACGGAATTTCATTGCTCGTTGGCCGCTCGGCAATGGTCGGGAGAGCTTTCCAAAGCTGAAGGATTGCTCATAAAATCGTCTGTGCAGAGGAGAACAAATGAACCACCAAACTCCAGCCGGAATCGAAGGCAAAGTAGTGGCAATCACGGGCGCCAGCCGCGGCATCATGATCATTTCGCCGGGATTCGTGCAAGCGAACTTTGCGGAATCTGCGAGCAACCCGGAGGTACGGGCCCAGATCACCGCGTCGATGGACAGTTGTGGGATTCCACCGGGTGCAATCGCTCGCTCAATCGCGTTCGCGATCAAGCAGCCGGCGATGTTGACGTAGGCGAAATCATCGTGCGTACGGCGGCGGTCTCGGCGACCCCGGCCGGACTCGCGGCTTCGCTCGGTGCTCGTTCCGGACGAATTGAGCTTGTGGTCTTTACACGTCGAGTGAATTCGAGGCCCGTCCGACACGGAGTTCGTGCTGGGATCGGCCGACCCGCATGATTACCATCTCGTCCTCGGCTCTCATTCGGTGCCTACAACCACCGAAGCTTTGCGTAGAGCTCAGGCACGGATATCAGAGATCCAGACGCGCTTGATTGAGCAGGGAATCGGTCCCCAAGACGATATGTGAGGGCCCGCGACGGCAAACGATCAGATGATCAAAACGATCTTGCCTGCAGTGTGCCGGCTGTGGCTGAGTTCCAGCGCCTGTTTGGCCTGCGCAAGTGGAAGTACCGTCTGAACGAGTGGCCGCAAATGGCCCTCATCGATCATCTTTCCGATATCCGCAAGCCGTCGTCCGTCGGGCTTGACACCAATCATGATGGCGCGGAGACCCTTCTCTCGGGCGAGGTCTTGCGGTGGCTCGTCGGTCAGAGAGACGAGAATCCCGCCTTTCTTGAGGACTCCGAACGATCGCC
>Ga0157379_10004784_pt1 | contig 11632 bp, 11 predicted proteins | sample S25metaG_FD_121802 | JGI IMG/M metagenome (GOLD analysis project Ga0157379, IMG submission 121802) | Switchgrass rhizosphere microbial communities from Kellogg Biological Station, Michigan, USA - S2-5 metaG | ecosystem: Host-associated > Plants > Roots > Rhizosphere > Soil | place: USA... | reverse complement strand
TTCCCTATGATCAAAGACCACGTCCTCCTCCAGTATGCCAGTGCTCTCCAAGAGGTAGACGCGAAGATGACCGGGCGGATCACGCCTGATATTATTGATGGCGTAGTTAACCTTATTCCTGACGCTTGGCTGGTTGGGGACGCTGCGTTCGGCGGGAGCACCCAACATCGGGACGCTTACCTGGAGTACCTCCTGAGCCGACGAGAGCCCCCGCATGTTTTCCTGGAGGAGGCGATCCGTGCGCGATCACTATACATATGATTACGCTATAATTCGCATCATTCCCAGGGTCGAGCGTGAAGAGTTCATCAACGTCGGCGTGATCGTCTCGTGCCCGGCCAAGGGCTTCCTCGAAGCACGCCTTGCATTGGATGAGCAGCGGTTACTGGCGCTCGATGCGACAGTGGATATCGCCACAGTGCGGGGTCACCTGGCGGCCATCCCCGCCATTTGTGCCGGCGGAGCGCCGGCAGGGCCGATTGGCCAGCTCTCACAGCGGGAGCGCTTTCACTGGCTGGTTGCACCGCGAAGCACCACAATACAAATATCACCTGTGCACACCGGCTGTTGCAAGGACCCAACCGCCGTGCTTGAGCACCTGCTTGACATGATGGTACGACCGTGTCGCGCGACATCCTCAGCGATGGAGACCGGCTTGGTGGACGCATCTGAAGATGGGGCATAGGTGGAAGAGGTAGACTGTGTGAGAGGAATGCCTCCGTATGCATAGCGACACTATCCTGACCATGGACACCGTGCAACCACTGCTGCTGCAGCTCTTTCCCAAAGCAACTCATGTCCCTCGCATTGCCCCGCTCGCTGCTGATGCGTCAACCCGGCGCTACTTCCGGATACACTGGGATGTGCCCGCTGCCGGCTGCCCGGCCTCGTGCGTTGTGATGGTGTGTGAACCCTGGCAGCCCCAAGATACCCCCGATTTTCTCGCTGTGGGACGGCACTTGCGCGCACATGGTGTGCGCGTACCAGAGGTCTACGGTGTATCGCCACACCAGGGGCTGATGTGCCTGGAGGACTATGGGGATTGTACTCTGGCGACACAATGGCAGATGAGCGCCCCCACCGAACGACTAGCATGGGGGCAACGGGCCGTCGATGAACTCGTGAAAATGCACACCAGCGGCACACAACACGCCGACCCCGTCTGCCCGGCATTCAAGCTGGCCTTTGACGTTCCCAAGCTGCTGAGCGAGCTGCAATTTTTTCGGGAGCATGCGATAGAGGGCCTGTGGCAATGTACGCTCACGCCCCCAGCGCGCGACGACCTCGATACGGTTTTCGAGACGCTCTGCGCTCTGCTGGCGTCGGCTCCACGCTACTTCTGCCATCGTGATTACCACGGCTGGAATATTATGGCGAGCGATGCGGCTGTGGGTGTCCTGGATTTTCAGGACGCGCGCCTGGGCCCGCAGCCGTATGACCTGGCATCGCTCTTAACAGATCGTGGCACGCCGGACCTGCTCGGGAGCACCCTGATGACAGCGTTGCTGGATTACTACATGCAGTGCATGGAGGCTGAGACAGGTCGGCATACTGACCGAGACGCCTTTAACCAGCTCTTCGACTATGTCGCAATCCAACGCTGTCTCAAGGCAACTGGTACATTTGCTGCTATGGCCATGGTACGGCAACGTCCGCAGTATCTACCATATATTCCTCCAACGCTGGCCTATCTCCGGCCACTACTGCGGCGCTACAGTGTCTTGCAACCGCTTGCCCGGCTCCTGCAGCGCTACGTGCCCCTCTGGCAGACATGAGGCGCCAGTGTAGAGATCAGGCTGCAGGTGCCTGGGTGAGGCGTAATACCTGGGCATGTAAGTGCCCATTCGTAGCAATGAGACCAGCGCGCAGCGTCTCAGGTTGATTGAAGCGAAAAGGCTGCCCTTGCAGATCCGTCACTTGTCCTCCGGCTTCCGTCACTAACAGTGTCCCAGCACAGATATCCCACTCGTTCTTGGGGACCAGACTAAACGTCATATCACACTTCCCCTGGGCTACCTGCGCCAGCTTATAGGCAACACTGCCCATCGGACGCACGGTCAAAATGTCCCGGAAACGGTTCCATTCGCCGCGGCCCGTTTCGCTGCGGCTCGCCAGAACCAGGGCTCCTGGCAGATGTGCCGTGGCACTGACGTGGATGGGTTGATCATTACAAAACGCTCCTTGACCACGACAGGCATGGAATAACTCGTGGCGCACAGGATTGTAGGTCACGGCCACTTCGACCTGTTGCTGCACAACGAATGCTACCACCACGACGAATTCGTCAATGCCCTGGATAAACTCTTTGGTGCCATCGATGGGATCAATGATCCACACGTAGTCATGCTGCAGGCGGGCGACATCGTCAGCCGACTCTTCAGAGAGCCAGCTGGCCTCCGGCAAGGCTGCCAGTAAGGTTTCGTGTAAGACACGGTTCGCCGCCAGGTCTGCGGTTGTGACCGGATTGTCGACGCCCTTGCTCTGCACCTCATAGTGGGAGCTATAGTATGACAGGATGACTTCACCAGCCCGGTGGACTGCCTCTTTGGCGGCGGTTAATGCTTGCTGAATCACAGGTGTATGTATCCTTATGTGTGGAGAGGAGAAGTTTCCTCAGGCCCGTTTCAACTCCCTCCCAGAGGGAAGGGGCGCCGTTAAACTGGCGCCCCTCCGCCGTCGCAGACGCGGGGAACGGGGCGCCGTTAAACTGGCGCCCCTCCGCCGACGCAGTCGCGGGGAGAGGGACAGGAGGGCGAAAATATGGTAGTGTCATAAGCAGCCGTGTATTTGCACACGCGTGTATGCATAGCATTGCTGTTATATTGTACAACAGCAGGAATGCTGTGGCGCCTGCTGTCACGTTTCTATAAAGGAGTCGCTATGACGCAAGCCCTTGCCAGGCCAGCGGAATTCTTTGACAACAAATATGGCATGGACACCACCAGTCTGCAGCGCGTCCTCGGCAAGACCTTGGGGAAGCAGATCGACTATGCTGATCTCTACTTTCAGTACGAAGTGAGCGATGCGGTGTCGCTGGAGGAAGGGCTGGTGAAACAGGCTTCCAAGCACGTCAATCAGGGCGTGGGCGTCCGCGCGGTGGCCGGGGAGAAAACAGGCTACGCGTTTTCCGATGAGATCACGGTCTCCACCCTGGAAATCGCTGCTCATACGGCCCGGCAGATTGCCAGCAGTGGCTCGGAGACAGCCAGTGTGGCCATACGCGGGGCCCAGGTACCTGCCGCCAATCTCTATCCTGTGCAGACCCCAGGCCCGGATATTCCTATCGCACGCAAGCTCGATCTGTTGCAGCAGATCGACGCCTTCTGCCGCGCCTATGACCGGCGCATCACCAAAGTACAGACATCGTTCAGCAGTGTGCATAAGCTCGTGCTCGTGGCTACCTCGGAAGGGTTGGTGGTCGGTGATGTGCAACCCTTGATGCGCCTCAATGTCCTGTGCATAGCCGAGGACGGGAACAATCGCCAGAGTGGCAGTGCTGGCGGTGGTGGACGCATGGAGTACGAGGTGTTTCTGGAACATGACCAGTATCTTGCATATGCCCGCGAGGCCGCGCGTCGGGCGATCCTGAATCTCGACGCCGTTGAGGCGCCGGCGGGTGCCATGGATGTTGTCCTCGGCCCCGGCTGGCCTGGCATCTTGCTCCATGAAGCCATTGGTCATGGGTTGGAGGGCGATTTTAACCGCAAGGGAGTCTCGGCATTCAGTGGCCGTATCGGGCAGCAGGTGGCCTCAGAGCTGTGCACGGTGGTCGATGACGGGACGATGCCAGGCCGGCGCGGCTCGCTCAATGTGGACGACGAGGGAATGCCCACAGGGCGTACGGTGCTGGTCGAAAACGGCATCCTGCGCGGCTATCTGCAGGACCGCCTGAATGCTCGCCTGATGGGTGTGGCCCCTACCGGCAATGGCCGCCGCGAGAGCTATGCGCATATGCCAATGCCGCGTATGACCAACACCTTTATGATGGGAGGGGAGTCAGACCCTCAAGAAATTATTGCGTCAGTTGACTCCGGCCTGTATGCCGTGTCGTTTGGCGGTGGTCAGGTGGACATCACCAACGGCAAGTTCGTCTTTTCTGCGAGTGAAGCCTACCTCATTGAAGATGGCAAACTCACGCGTCCAGTCAAAGGCGCCAGCCTCATTGGCAATGGTCCTGACGTCCTCACCCGCATTACCATGGTAGGAAATGACCTCGCCCTCGACACCGGCGTGGGCACGTGTGGCAAGAACGGGCAGTCGGTGCCCGTGGGGGTGGGCTTGCCGACCATCCGTATTAACGGCCTCACGGTGGGGGGCACACGGTCATAGCGGCGAGCGCTATGGACTGCTGATGGCAGGGAAAGGGAACCGTATGGCACTCGATCCGCAAGTGGTGCAAGACCTGTTACGTACGGCGCGCCAGCGCGGGGCCACCGCTGGCGATGCGCTGCTGGTGGACAATGCCTCTTTCGAGGTCCAGGTGCGGCTGGGAGAAGTGGAAAAAGTGCAACAGTCGCACCAGAAGCGCCTGGGGTTACGGCTCTTTTTTGGCCAACGCTCGGCTACCACCTCCACGTCTGACCTCTCAGAGGCGTCGCTGCGGCAACTACTGGACGATACATGCGCTCTTGCCCAGGCCATGGCGGCAGATCCGCAGGCTGGCCTCCCAGATCCTGAGGAGACGATTACGAGCATCCCCGATTTGGTCCTGTGGGACGACGCCATCGCCCAGCTCCCGGTAGAAGAGCGCACGGTTATGGCCCGTGAGGCGGAACGCGCCGCCCTGGATTATGACAGCCGCATCACCAATTCGGAAGGCGGGGAGTACAGCAGCTCGCAGTCACACGTCCTCTATGCTAACAGCCATGGTTTTGTTGGGCACTACCAGGCCGGCACGGTGGGGCTGTCAGTGTCGCCGATTGCCTCCGAGGCTGGCGGCATGCAGAGCGATTACTGGTTTGCCACCGGGCGTAAATTGAGCCAGCTCCAGGCTCCGGCAGCCATTGGCCAGGAGGCGGCACGGCGGACGCTGCGGCGTCTGGGCGCCCGGAAAGTGGCAACGCAGAAAGTGCCCGTGGTCTTCGATCCATCCACGGCTGCCAGTCTGCTGGGACATGTGTGCTCGGCAGTGTCAGGCTCAGCCCTGTACCGTGGGGCGTCATTTCTGCTCAATTGTCTGGACACGCACATTGCCCCTGAGGCGGTGACGATTTACGACGACGGCACACTGCCTGGTGCCCTCGGCTCTAAGCCTTTTGACGGTGAAGGGATACCCACCCGTCGTACCACCGTGGTGGAGCAGGGGAGGCTGCGCAGTTATCTGCTGGATACCTACACCGCACGCAAGCTGGGCCAGCGCTCTACAGGCAACGCAGCGCGGAGCGCCGGCGAGTCTCCCAGCGTTAGCCCGACGAATTTTTATCTGGCCCCAGGGGCATACACGCCAGAAGAGATTATTGCGTCGGTGCCGTGCGGTCTCTACGTCACATCGCTCATTGGTTTTGGTGTAAATCAGGTTACGGGCGATTACTCGCGCGGTGCGGCGGGATTATGGATCGAGAACGGCGAACTGACCTATCCTGTAGAAGAAATCACCATTGCCGGGAATCTGCGTCAGATGCTGGCACACATTGAGATGATCGGCAATGATCTCGACATGCGCCGCCGGATCACAGCGCCCACCCTGAAAATTCGCGAGATGACGGTGGCTGGAAATTAACGAGAGAGGGAACATTGGAGCCTGGCATGCGCTTTCTGATGCTCCACGTTAACAGCTTCTGTTGTACAATCACGACAAAGGGCCGCTCGCACATCTGTGAAGAGTACACTAACCCAGTGACGCGGGTGGACGAAGCGCTGCTAGTGCTGAGCAGCGTCGAGCGGGGCGATGAACGCGCTCCGGAACGCGTCGCCAGCCGTGCCAGTGCTGAGATCGTTAAGCTCGCAGCTCAACTGAAAGTCACTACAGCAATACTCCACCCTTTTGCCCATCTGTTCGCCGAACTCGGCGCGCCCGAAGTCGCCATTGACGTGCTTAGCCGTACCCAGCAAGCGCTCAGCGCCGCTCGCCTCCGGGCGTATCGTACGCCTTTTGGATGGTTTAACACGCTCCAGATCGACGCCAAGGGACACCCCATTTCGCGAGTTGCCCGTATGGTCAATGCAGATGCCTAAGTGACTGCCTCAACACGTTCGCAGGACTAGAGGAGACACGCCTTGGCCGGGCACCTTTGTTAATAGCTCGCTCATTTTGTATCTTTTCTCTTGAAACACATCGCCCGCTTTGAAAAAATACCGTTGCTTTAAATGTGATCTCTTTGGCACACACTTTGCCCATCTGGATGAGACAACAAGAAATGCGATGAGTGCGGAGAGGGGGAGAACTATGACCGTAGTGCAAGACTTTGATGAGACTGTCCTTGCCAGTCTCCAGAGGCTAGGTGGTGTCCAACTGGCCCGGCGTATACTCGCGCTCTTTCTCGAACACACTCCAAAACGGCTCGAAGCGGTGCGCATAGGTCTGCAGGAAGGGGACCTTGAGTCGGTCGGGCGGGCTGCGCACTCGCTGAAGTCAACCTCTGGGCATCTCCGCATTATGACGATGCAGGAACTGGCTGAAAATATTGAGCGGCTGGCGATGGCAGAACAGCGTGAGGCTATTCCAGGATCGCTGCACGACCTCGAAGCAGCCTTTGCACGGGTAGCTCCCATACTCGAAAAGTATTGGAATGAGTTGGACACATGAGGAAGATTGCCATCGTCGAAGATAATCCGGATAGTCTTTTGCTCTTCAGGGCCATGCTCGATGACCTCTATACGGTCACGACCTATGAAACGGGCCCTGAAGCATTGCGAGGATTTCAGGACGAGCAACCAGACCTCATCCTCCTTGACATCTCGCTTCCTGAGATGGATGGGACGGAGGTCTTGCGGCGTATTGGTGCCGATCCACTCCTGCGGGGCATTCCCGTGATCGCTCTGACGGCCCATGCCATGGCTGGCGACCGTGAAGCCTTTCTGGCGGCAGGCTTCGACGAGTATATTCCCAAGCCCATTATTGACGAGCATATTCTCCTCGATACCATTGCACGCTTTCTTGTCTGAGCCCAGCACATTGCAGGCTGGCGAGGCGCCGAGAGGCTGACCAATGCATGATGCGGATAGCGCCCCAGAACCGCTTCTCACCGAACTGGTAGCTCTGCGCCAGCAGCATGCTGCCTTAGCCGCTGCTCTTGCTGACCAGCAGCGTGCCGAACGGGAGAGTGACGCCCGCTTCCGTGACCTCATCGAGGGTTCGATTCAGGGTATTGTCATTCATCGCAATTTCACCCCCCTCTTTGCCAACCAGGCGTATGCCACGATTTTAGGATATGAGAGCTCGGCTGACATTATCAAGATGGGCTCTTTACTGCCGATCTTTCCGCCATCTGAGCGTGCCCGGCTGACAGGCTACGTGCAGGCACGCCAGGAGGGCAGAAGCGTCTCGAGGCAACAAGAGCACCAGGTATTGCGCAAAGATGGCACGCCCATCTGGCTGGATGCGAAGATACGCGAGATAATCTGGGAGGGCGAGCGCGCCCTCCAGGTGACGATCTTTGATATCACCGAGCGCAAGCGGGCTGAAGAGGCATTGCGGCAACAGGCCGAGGCACTGGCGCTCGCCAACGCGGAGTTGCAACGGGGCATTGCGGAGCGTCAGCAGGCCGCTGACGCCCTCCGTTTAGCGAAAGACGCTGCTGAAGAGGCCAACCGTGCCAAGAGCACCTTTCTCGCTACGATGAGTCATGAATTGCGTACGCCTCTTGGTTCGATCATCGGTTTTGCCAATCTCCTCGTAAAAAACAAGGACAGAAATCTTCAGCCCCACGAACTCCTCTATGTGGAGCGTATTCGTGCCAACGGCCTGCACTTGTTGGGCCTCATCGATGACATACTGGATCTCTCGAAGATTGAAGCTGGGCGTGCGGAGCTGGAGCGTGCCCCCATCTGGCTCACCGCCCTCATCCAGGAAGTGATGGCACAGTTCGTCGGGACAGCCCGCGGGGCAAAGATACAGTTTCTGGCCGAAATGCCACCGCTACTCGCCCCGTTCTACACCGATGCCAGCAAACTCAAACAGATCCTGCTCAATCTCGTCGGCAATGCCTTGAAATTTACGCCCAGGGGGCAGGTCACTGTCCGGGTCGAGAGCGACCCCGTGACACAGCAGCCTAGACGCATCGATGTCATCGACACTGGCATTGGCATCCCGGCGGAGCGACTGGAGGGCATTTTTGAGCGTTTCCAGCAGGCCGACAACAGTTTGACCCGGCGCTATGGGGGAACGGGCTTGGGGCTGACTCTTTCGCGTTCCTTATGTCAGTTGCTCGGCTATCAGCTCACGGTGCACAGCGAGGTGGATAAGGGCTCAACCTTTAGTGTGATCTTTACGCCTGTATGATCTCAGAGACAGGTGAGGTATGGAACAGACACTGCAACCGCCATCCTGGCGGCGTTTTCGCCCCCTGTTACTCACCCTGGGCGTCGGCCTCAGCCTTGCTCTCCTGGCCTATATCCTGGTGTGGTCCCTGGAAACACGCCGGCTGCAAGCCGAATTCTCCCGCGCTGCGGAGGATCACATTGTCGCCGTGCGCACGACCCTGGCGAGCTATCTTGAACCACTCGATGCGATTGCCGCGTTCCATGCGGCCACAGACCACTTTGATCGCCAGGCCTATCGGACATTTGTGACCCCACAGCTCGCGCGCCGCCCGGCGATCAGCTCGCTAGAGTGGATTCCGCGCGTCTCCCATGCGCAGCGGGAGGCGTATGAGGTAGCGGCCCAAAGGGACAAGTTTGTCGACTTTGACTTTGTGGGTTTTCAGTTTACTGAACGCTTCCGGCAGGGTGTCATGGTCAGGGCCAGTGAGCGTGCAGAGTATTACCCAGTGTACTATCAAGAGCCGATCGTGGAAGGTGGCATTGCCCTTGGCTTTGATCTCGGGAGTGATCCGGCGCGTCTGGAAGCCCTGCTCCAGGCGCGCGACACGGGTCGTATGGCGGCCACTGCCCGCGTTATTCTCGTGGAAGAGACGCATGAGGAGCGCTATAGCACACTGGTATTTCGCCCTGTATACCAGGTAGGTGCTGCTACCGCCACGCTACAGGAGCGGCGTCATAATTTGGCAGGTTTTGCACTTGTGGTGTTACGCATTGGTGTCGTCGTGGCTGAGGCCCTGGCGCAGATGACGCCACAGGGTGTTACGCTCACCATCTATGACGCCTCTGCACCGCTCGGGCAGCAGTTCTTATACCATCATGAGCCCGGAACCTCTCAAACGGCCTTCGCCCTCGGGAGAGGGCCTGTAACAGCGCAACGTACTGGCTTGCATTCAACGGTGGCCTTCGACATGGGTGGACGGCAATGGCTCCTCGTCGCTGAGCCGACACGCGCGTACCTCATAGCCAAGTGGAGTTGGTATCCCTGGCTGGCTCTGGTGTCTGTGTTGACTTTGACCGCCATGCTGATGGTCTATCTGCATGCCAATATTACCCGTAATGCCCATATTGCCCTCCTGGTCGCAGAGCGTACTGCCCAACTTCGCCAGGCCAGCGATGCGCTACGAACCCAACAACAGCGTGAGCAGGCCTTGGTCGAAGCCGAACTTGAGAGAGTCCGTCGCCAGCTTGTGGATCAGACGCGTCTGGCCACGCTTGGACAGGTAGCCGGTACGATTGCGCATGAGTTACGTAATCCCCTGGGTGCTGTGCGTAATGCGGTCTACTACCTGCAACGCTATGTGGTCAAAGACCATGCTGAACTCGCCGAATTTCTGCGGATCATTGACACCGAAGTGCACACGTCAGATCAGATCATTAGCAATCTGTTAGAGATGACGAGAGCGAAGCAGCCCACCTTTGAGACCGTCAATCTGGCTGATATCGCCGCGGAGATGTGGCAGCGTCTACCGCAGCGCGACAACGTCCGTTGTCGCTGTGTCGTGCACCCCGAGCCTTTCCTGTGCCACGCTGACGCAGCGCAATTACGTCAAGTACTGACCAATTTGCTCACCAATGCCGTCCAGGCTCTCGAAGGTACTGGTGAGATCGTTATTAGTGGTCAACGGAACGAGACGTGGGATATCATCGCAGTGCAAGACGATGGGCCAGGGATCTCTCCTGACGTGCGCGATCGCTTGTTCGAGCCACTCTTTTCGACGAAAACGAAGGGCACAGGCCTGGGGCTGACGATCTGTCGCCAGATCATCGAAAAGCACGGGGGAATGCTTACCCTGATGGAGAGCTCTCGTGGTGCGACTTTCCGTATCACCTTGCCGCGGCAGAGTGCAGATAGCAAGGAGGTATAGTTCAGTGCAACCGACAAGAGCTGCTGAGCCTCTCCAGTCCTCTCCCCCAGGGAATAGTGGCTTGGATCATCCACGCTTCTCATGTCTGCTGATTGTGGAAGATGAAGCAGCACAATTACGTACCCTCACCAGGATCATGCAGGCGGAGGGCTTTGAGGTGTTTGGCTGTCAAACCGCGGCCGCGGCTCTGGACTATCTCCAGCACCACGATGTGGGTGTGGCGATCATCGATTTGCGCCTCCCAGACCTCGACGGCGTCCATCTGGTGCGCCGCATACGGGAAGTGCACTGCACGGCGCGCGTCATCATGCATACGGCCTATAGCTCATTTGAGTCTGCCAAGGAACTGCTCAATCTGGGAGCCTTTGCCTACGTGGAAAAGCTTGGCGATCCCCAGGAATTGCTGGGGCACGTGCATCGCGCTATGCATGAGCATCTACTCCAGTATGCCGCTACCCTCGAAGCTGCAGTGGCGGCACGCACCAGGGAATTACTGCTTGCCAAAGAGGCGGCTGAGCAGGCGAACCATGCGAAAAGCACCTTTCTGGCGAACATGAGCCACGAGCTGCGGACCCCTCTGGGGTCCATCATCGGCTTTGCCAATCTCCTCAGGAAAAATAAATATAACAATTTGCAGGCACAAGATCTGGTCTATCTTGAACGTATTCAGACGAATGGTACCCATCTCCTCAGCCTGATCAACGCTATGCTCGATCTCTCCAAGGTTGAAGCGGGGCAGATCGATCTCCAGATGACTCAGGTCACTCTCAACACCCTCATCCCAGAAGTGCTGGAACAATTGGAGGGCTCGAAGCCGTACCCGCAGGTGCCTTTGCGCGCTACCCTGCCTCTGGCAATTGCTCCTGTACTGACCGACGCCAGTAAGCTCAAGCAAATCCTGATCAACCTGATAGGCAATGCGCTCAAGTTTACGCCTGAGGGCACAGTGACCGTGGGGGTTGAGGTGGAGCCAGCCACACATCGTCCCATATCTATCGATGTAGTGGATACAGGCATCGGTATCCCTCCAGAGCGGTACGAGGCCATTTTTGAGCATTTCCAGCAGGCCGACAATAGCACCGCGCGGAAATACGGAGGGACGGGGCTAGGACTCGCCATTTCGCGTGCGCTCTGCCAGCTCCTAGGGTATCAACTCACAGTGGAGAGCACCGTAGGCCAGGGATCGACCTTTCGCATCATCATGCCGATCTAGGCCGTCGTCCTGTCTTGTGGCAGATCCCGCTCAACCTGTGCTAGAGCCAGTAAACGCGCCCGCGTGTTCTGCG
>Ga0157379_10004783_pt1 | contig 11633 bp, 16 predicted proteins | sample S25metaG_FD_121802 | JGI IMG/M metagenome (GOLD analysis project Ga0157379, IMG submission 121802) | Switchgrass rhizosphere microbial communities from Kellogg Biological Station, Michigan, USA - S2-5 metaG | ecosystem: Host-associated > Plants > Roots > Rhizosphere > Soil | place: USA... | reverse complement strand
ACTGTACTGGTTAAAATCTCATCTACTTCTTTGCTTCTTCTCTCACTATGCTTTCTATGACTACAGTACATGTTTCTATCATTATTAAATCACTATGAGTGTATTTCTTCTGATGGATGGCTTGGAGTTCTGTTGGATGACATTACTTTGGAGAAATGAGGGGTATGGACTTTCTGTAGCACTACATCAATCCCTCTTAGGCCTCGTTCTAGGTTCTTGACAAGTTCTTCGATGCTTATCTATGGCCTACCTGTTGTTTCCTCTGCTCTCACGATACAACTATTGGACATACAACTGTCCTAGGTCTTTTATGCATTGGGTTTTACTAGGTTACCATCGTCCCTCTGGGTTTGGTTTTGCTTCGTGGTCTAAAATACATACTGTTACTGCCCATTCGCAAGGCTTTGCTTCCTCTGTCATGACTTTGCTTCCTCCATCATGACTTTGCTTCCTCCGTCGTGATTTTGCTTCTTCTGTCGTGACTTTGCTTCCTCCATTGTTGCTTTTTCTCCACACATAAGCTCTGTAGAATTACATGTTCCTCTTCATTTCAGCGTAGAATATCGTCACCATACCATTGTTAACCTGTGCTTTTGATATCTCAATTATATTTATTAGTTTTATATCCCCAAATATTCAAAATGGATTAAATTTAATATTTGATTTGTAACCCAGTGGCCGAATATAATGGCTCCGGAGGCCCTAGGCAGTCTAGGAATCCACTATGTAGTCAACATATCATTCACTAGCGAGCACGTGTGTCCTGTTCGGGCCGTCGCTAGACTCTGCTAGAGAAGGCACCACACTGGCTATCTAGGAAATCGTCCGTAGCAAGCCTGAGACAATTTATAGAAGCTATTCTCGCCAGTGTTGCTATCTCCGCCAGCTCCACTATGTCCAGCGTGCACACTTTCCTGATGCTCTTGCACATTGGCTCAGGCTTGTGTCGCAAAAATCCATTTTACCTGACGCCCTGAAGGGTCCTGAAGAAGCCTGATAAGGGTTCCTTGCGCTCATATCTAATTTCAAACCTTCGCGTATGCCCCCAGGCTTTCTGGCTACTGTCTAGCTTCTTTCCCCATCACACCGGCAAAAATGGTAGTCAAACAATTTTGGTATAACATAACATACTTATCTACGTCAATTTACTTTACGGTGTACTCACAACGAGAGAAAAGAAATCGGAACTAATTTTAAGTGTCAGGAAAAAAGAGGCGATAGTCGAGTCCGTGGTGACGAAAGGAAAGAGGGGGAGAAAGGAAGCAAAGTAACGATTAGGGTACTTGGAGTCCATGAGGCTTTTGATATTCTTGGGGCGGATGATAAAGTAGGTGGACAGGTATACTTTGATTCGGTTAGAAAAGTCGTTTTTCGTTTACTCGGTCGTAACACTCTTTGCCCTGCAATTACAAAAAGATATAGTCAACATTCTAAATCTTTGCAAGGTAAAGGGATTTTACTCACAAATTCCTAGGGAAATCGACATCGAAGCCATGCATGATTGCCAAGTGATAACTCAAGAGCTGCAGGGGGATGACGTTGATGATACCTTGTAAGCAATCGACGGTCGGGGGCACACGGATGGTTTGTGCGGAGACGGGGATTGAGTCATCATCGTCGTTGCAGATGATGATGGGAGCGGCTTTGCGGGCTGTTATTTGGGCAAAGGCAGATTGGACCTATGAGGGGCAATGGTTAGGAGAGGAGAGAAGGGGAGAAAGAGACCTGAAAACACGCCTTAGGGTAGAGAGAGTCGCGAGTCATGATCATGATGACGGGCATGTTCTCATCGATGAGAGCAAGGGGGCCGTGCTTGAGTTCACCAGCAAGGATACCTTAAGCGAAGTCACGTGAATAAGAGCGAGGGGCCAATCGAATAACGCGACTCACCCTCAGAGTGCATGTAGGCGATTTCCTTAATCTTGAGTGCACCTTCAAGACATGTAGCATATCTAAGAAAGATCGTTAATATCAAATCACGATTTAGTTTCTTTCAACACTCACTGGAACCCTCTGCCCATAATCAACAAACTCTTCCTCTGGATCATTCCAGCCGCCAACGCCTGCAACTTCTCATCCAAAGCCAAAACTGCCTTGATCTGCTCAGGAAGCCTGCTCAATCCCTCAATGATCGCCCTCCTCCGCGGAGCCAAGCTTATCCGGTCCTCACTCAACTGCAACGCCATCATCAACAATGCAATGTACTGGCTGGTATATGCCTTGGTACTGGCCACACCAATTTCAGGTCCGGCATTGATGTGCACACCACAGTGCGTCTCACGCGAGATGGTGGAGCCGACGGTGTTGACAACGCCGAGGCAGAGGGCGCCACGCTCGAGGCAGTAACGCAAAGCAAGGATGGTATCGGCCGTTTCTCCGGATTGAGAGACGAACACGCAGACGTCGTCACGGAAGATAGGGGTCTTGCGATCGAGGAAGTCAGACGCAAGCTCAACGCTGACAGGGATTTCGGTGAGTTCTTCGAAGATGGCGCGCGTGGCGATGGCGGAGTGGTAGGATGTTCCGCAGGCGCAGAAAACGATGCGGCGGCCGCGACGGATGGTGGGCAGATAAGCCTTGAGACCGCCGAGGTTGACGGTGTCGGTATCGAGATTGACACGACCACGCATGGTATTGACGACCGAATCGGGCTGTTCGTGGATCTCCTTTAACATGAAGTGCTTGAATTTACCCTTCATAATCTCAGCGAGTTCCATTTCGAGGGTTTCGATGGCACGGGTAGCGACACCGCCTGGAGAGCCCTTCTCGTCCTTGCGGAGACGATGGATGTGGAGTTGGCCGTCGGCAATGTGAGCGACATCGTCATCTTCGAGATAGAGAACGCGCTTAGTGTGTTCGATGATGGCGGAAGCGTCGGAAGCGATGAAATATTCGACGGGTTGGGGGACGCCATCCTCAGAGATGAAGGCACGGGATTGGGAGCGTTGCATTTTGGGGCCAGAGGCAGCGGCAGGGGGGACGAGAAGGGAAGAGGAGGCTGTGGTAGGAGAGAGGAGCGAACCGCCTGAAAAGATGTGAGTACAGAGTAGATACGGAGATTGGGCGGACTTACGTCCTTCGAGGAAGGCGGCGGAGTCATCCGCTGTCGCGACTTCAACATCCACAAAGTCGACCTTCAGCTTGGTCTCGGTCTTGAGGCCGATCAACAAAGGTGAACCCCTTCTGGTGGTGATAACTTCATTGGGGAAATGGATGCTCTTGAACACGAAAGCAAACGACCCTTCAAGCTCCTTCAATACTGTCTTGACTAAGTCCGTGAAGGAGCTCCTCCTATCGGGGTACTTATCCCAGATGTGCTTCGTCAACACAGCGACCGCCTCGGTATCAGTCTCACTCTCAAACACGTAACCCTTCTTCTGCAAGAGCGTCCTGATCGCATTTGAATTTGTGACGATACCGTTGTGGACGACGATGAACTCGTTCTTCTTGTCGCTCCTCAATGGATGGCAGTTGACGGTGCTGGGAGGACCATGGGTAGCCCAGCGGGTGTGGGCAATGGAGACTTGGCTGTCGAAAATTTTGGTCTTGTCCATTTTGGACTCCTCGACGAGCTGTTTAAGCCCGGATACCTTTCCCACTTGCTTGAAGAGGAGGATCTCATCGGGGTGGTCACCGTCGATACCGATGCCTGCGCTGTCGTATCCGCGGTACTCTTGACGCTGGAGACCGTTGATGAGGATGTCGCAAACGGCTTTGCGGTCCTTTTCGACGAGATAGTTGCAGTAACCAAAGATGCCACACATGATGAGAAGAGAGGAGAGGTGGTCGTTAGAAATAAAAGAAATAAAGTGTAGTAGAGGAGAGGGAGATAAGTAGGAAGTGAGATGGGTGGAGTTGGATTTATAGAGAGCGTTCAGTTGAGCAGTGCGCCGTTTTGGCGGAATCTGATCACAGAAACTGACGCGCGTAGTTTTGGCCTGGATCCACCCCGTTTTGGTGCAAATATCACGTAATCGTTACCCTTTGAGGAGGAATTCCGGCCCAAATGGATCCAAAGTCGCGCAAAATCGAGAGGTCGGGTTCGGCGGCCAAGTTGGTTTGAGTCTGCCGTTCTCTCGTCTATCAGGATGTCGTGGTCGCACTGCCTTCGGTGCTTTGGCTATAGTCGAACGTGGGTTGCATTCCGGAGGCAGCATTCTTCGTACACACGGAGAGAACTCCGGTTGGGATGAAGGGCCAAGGGAGATGGTGGAAAAGGGTGGAAAAATATGCGCTGCTGCTGCTTTTTTAATAACAAACGTTGTCCAACCTTTTGCTGATCACCATAGCCCATCTATTCCCGTTGATCCAAACCCATCCATGGCTATCCAAGGCATTCTGAAACGAAACAGACAAAAACGACACCGCATTCGATCTTCCACATTTGTGGCATATCACCGCCTTCATCAGCCAACCCCATCAACCAGCTCAGGTTTGGAAAAATGGGCATATAAACAAGCCATATTTTCGTAGTATGGCTGCATCTTTGGAATTCCACCATGTGTACTGCATTCATTCGCCCCTTCCTAGTTGGAGATAAGGTTCGGGCGGTCAGGATAGATTTCCCAAATAAGGCGATGTGAGGCCTAAGGGTGCCCATCGTACCTTCCCCTTTCTAATGATCGCCTTGTTGTGATCTGGAGGGTTGCTTAAACAAGGGTTTGTTACCTCTACAAGATAAGGGAATTTCGCGGAATTATGCTGCTGAGTGTATTGGATATTCCTGATCAACTGTAAGCGTGGCTCGCAACAGGCTGTGCATGGTGTGAATCCTTCACTGGTCGAGCCGCAGACCCAGCTTATAGCTTTGTGGACTCCTTTCTCTCCATTGCCATACTTTATCTTCAAGAATGATAGTCTAAATTCTCGGCAAGAAAAGCTGCGTAAGGACGAACAAGTTTCAGGCTAGTTCTAAACGGAAGTAGAATGCCATGCTCCGGTGCAGATCCCTCGGACTGGTAATGCGTGTCGCCTACAAAACACTACAGAGAAGGATATTGATTCTTCTTCGAAGTGATTCTCCTGCACAACATTGATGGGCGTAATACAGAAGGTGTTGACGGATACAGCAACATATCGGTATGGTGTCAAGGTTATGGATCTTCCCAATTCAGCTTCTCCTGTCTCCGTTTGCAGCAAATATACATCAAGTACCCAGGATGGAAATAGCTTTTCTTCCTACTAGCTCGTGAAAGAAAAAGTCTTGTCAAGAATTCTCCCATAAAGGTTCGGCAATCGTTCGTTGCACTGGTAATGTCAAGAAGTTCCAGTGATGGCCGGTCAATGATGAAATGGAAATGGAAACTTCATATTCATTGTTCTCTAGGAGATGCTATCTTTTGGATCCAGACCGTATACTGAAGAACCTTTATTAAGGTGGGTGTCAGCTCCAAGTTCCTCAGCGCAGTGCGTCAATCTCTTTCAACCCTTCTAGCCTCCTGCTCCAAGTCCCTCCTATGCCTTCGAATTCCTCAATACATATTTCATCCCAGCGTCTAAAAATTGAAATCCAGGAGATAGCAGACTTGTAAGTTGCGGTCAATTTGGATTAATGTCTCCCGGAATTGAAATCGGACTGTAGCCATGCGGAGCTCTATTCCATATTCGCAGCCTCTGGTATTTAATTTTTTCATAATATCTGCAGTCTATATCAATTCCTTGCAGTTCTCGTTATCTACGACACTCTCCTTGCTCTCTCCGATGAAGTAAACCTCATATGGTGCCGAAAGACTCGCATTGGCGGTATTATGTATATTCTCAGTCGATACTCGACTATTGCTATGCTATGGTTGTTCCTCGGACAAGAACTTGGAGTGGTGGCACCGTCGACGATTAAGGTGAATCAAAAACAAATTTATATAACAAACAATTAGGAATTTAATCTGCGTCAACAGTGAGACTATATTTTACGATGCGTCAAATGTACTAATGGGTTAGTTCAGTTCGTGTAAACACGTAATGCTCTTCTTCGGATTCCTGGTCTTAATGATCACCATATCTGGCCTAGGTAAGTTATCGCAGTATTTCACATTTGAAAACTTACGTCTTCTAGGACAACTACTTGCCCGAGCACATGCGGTATGCAGTGGTAGTAAATGGGTACTATTCCCGCTATGGGGAATGTTCGCCTTGAATGTCATCTTAGAGATAGTACGTATCCTTCCGGTATCGCATTCAGACTTGTTTGAAAATGTGACCACCTTGAGATCGCGATAGTCCCCGATCTACATGTCTGTCAAGATCACACAGCGGGCCCTCTCCGAAATATGTCGGTATCACAACACCCCTCCTCTCTTAAACCTGCTCATTTTGCTACCTCGTAGTAGTATGCATTTTTCTCTACCTCACTGGTTTCTCGTTGGTATAACGTCTTGCAGGCGTCATAACCTACATCTCCAGTCTTCTATTCGAATCACTCGTCATCATAGTCACTGTTACTTATACCTGGGCGACCTATAAGGCCTTGAAGGTCTTAGTGCCATCTCGGGATGACACATTGATAGGTCTATTATTGCGCCAAGGTTGGTCTCAATTACATTTTCCCTTCGAGCTCCTACTGAGAATACTAGGCGTCTTTCGTTTTATGTGAGTCACTGCAAGAGAATAGCATTCTTTGTCACTTGATAAGAAATAGTATTCTCTTCGTATGGGGAGTTGAGATTGTGATTAATAAGACGGTACGCTGGTTTCTAAACGAATAAATTCTGTTCGGTCATCTTGTTAACTTCTCACACGTTTAGGTACTTCCCGTAGGTCCCTACATATAAACCTCCACTTCCTCTGAACTAACGTTTGAATCTAAACAAGACATACCTCGCAGGGATCGATATCCCTCTTTATAACGCGTTCGTGACTCTGACTTCCCAGATGATCAATCTGTTCGCTTAGCACCAAATATAGCATCTCGACCATCCTGACCTGCCGCTTCACCCTTGCTCTACGGAAACTAAATGAATCATCCGTCACCCGTAGTAGCATAGAACCTGATAGTGGCAAACAGGAAAGCAGAATGACGTTCTTTCAGTGCATAGATGCACAGATAACCGAGGATTTCGGAGATCGCGGAAATTCCTTTTATTCCGATAGGGGAGAAAGCGTGGACTGGGAAGGGAAGTTCTTCGGGGAAGACTTCCAGGAGAAGACCGAGATTGGAATTACAAGAGAGGAGTTTCCATGGGCAGCGATCACCAGGAGGGATATTGAGAGTTCTCCGGGGCTAAATTTTAAATAAATTTTAGACTTATAATCACAGTCATATCCACAAGAAACATTCAAAACCGTGTCCTAGATTGAAATTAAATATCCATCCAGGTGACTATCGACTTTGTTCAAACAGCATTTCATAGTAAGGCTCAGCATATTTGGAACTGCACCATGTGTACTGCATTCATTCGCCTCTTGCTATTCATAATTATGGCCCAGGCGGTCAGGATAGATTTGCGTCAATTTACCAAATAAGGCGATGTGAGGCCGAAAGTGCCTATCGTATATTCCCATTTTTATTGATTGTCTTGCCGTGATAAGGAGGATCGCTTAAACAGGGTTTGTTACTTTTGCAAGAAAAGCGGGAATTTTGCCGTTGAGCGGATTGGATATTCCTGATCAACTGTAAGCGTGGCTCGCAACACATCAGGAAAACGGGACAACCGCTAGGAACGCTAGTCGGTTCTAGGAGAGGGATGAGAGGGATGAGTAGCCAGGTAGACTAGGTAGGGGGGCGCTTAGGAAGCCAGGAGAGCCAGCGAGATTAGGTAGGAGTCAGCAAGTCCCTGTTTTGTCAGATTTCCTGATGCAGGCTGTGCATGGTGTACGTACTTTGCTGATCAAGCCGCAGACCCAGCGTATAGCTCTGTGAACTCCGTTCTCTCCGTTTCTATACTTTATCTTCAAGAATGATAGTCTAAATTCTCAGCAAGAAAAGTTGCGTAAGGACAAACAAGTTTCAGGCTAGTTCTAAATGACCATGCTCCGGTGCAGTTCCCTCGGACTGATTCCAATGACGTATGTGTGTCGCCCACAAAATACTACAGAGAAGGATATTGATTCTTCTTCGAAGTGATTCTCCTGCACAACGTTGATGGGCGTGACACAGAAGGTGTTGAAGGATACAGCAACATATCACTATGGTGTCAAGGTTATGGATCTTCCCAATTCAGCTTCACCTGACTCCGTTTGCAGCAAATATACATTAAGTACCCAGGATGGAAATAGCTTTTCTTCCTACTACCTCGTGAAAGAAAAAGTCTTGTCAAGAATTCTCCCGTAAGGGTTCGGCAATCGTTCGATGCACTGGTAATGTCAAGAAGTTCCAATGATGGCTGGGCAATGATAAAATGGAAATGGAAATTTCATATTCATTGTTCTCTAGGAGATACTATCTTCTGGATTCAGATCAGAAATTGAGAACCTTTATTAAAGTGGGTGTCGGTTCCAATTTCCTCAGCGCGGCGCGTCAATTTCTTCAAACCCTTCTTGCCTTTTACCCCAAGTCCCTCCGATGCCTTCAAATTCCTCAACAAGTATTTCATCCCAGAGCCTACAAATTGAAATCCAGGAGTTAATAGACATGTAAGTTGCAATCACTTCAGATTAACGTTTCCCTGAAGTGAATCCGGACTGTAGCCAAGCAGAGCTCTATGTCCAACTCGCAGCATCTTGTATTTAATTCTCTGTGTATTCTCTACTCTCCGTACCAATCCCTCGCAGTTCTCATTCTTTACGATACCCTCCTTACTCTCTCCGACGAAGTGAACCTCCTATGGTGCCGAAAGATCCGCATAGGCGGTATTCTGTATATTCTCGGTCGAACCTCGACTATTGTTCTGCTATGGTTGACACTTGCACAAGGACTTGGAAGAGTCCCAACACCGACCATTAGGGTGAGTCAAATGCGAATTTATATAACAAACAATTCGGAATTTAATCTATGTCAACAGTGAGACTATATTCGGCGATGTGTCAGAGGTACTAATGAACTGGTTCAGATCATGTGAAAACGTAATGTTCCTTATCGTATTTCTCTCCTTGATCGTCACCGTATCTATCCTAGGTAAGCTACCACAGTATTCCACATCTCACATTTCGAAAACTTGTGTCTTATAGGACAGCTACTTGCCCGAGCACGTGCGGTTTGCCGTGGTAGTAAATGGGTAATATTCCTGCTATGGGGAATATTTGCTTTGAAGGTCCTTTTAGAGATTGTATGTATTCCTCCCATATTACATTCGGAATTTATTGGAGAATCTCACCACTTTCAGATCGCGATAGTCTTCGATGTACAATTCTGTGAAAATCGAAGTAGGGATTCTCTCCGAAATATGTGGGTACTACAATTCACCGCCCTCTCCTAAACTTGCTCATTTTTCTGCCCTGCAGTAGTATGCATTTTCTTGCTACCTCACTGTGCTTTAGTTGGTCTAAGGTCTTGCAGGCGTCATAGCTGATATCTCTGATCTTCTGTTCGAATTACTCGTGATCACGGTCATTGTCACTTATACATGGACGACCTATACGACCTTGAAGATCTTAGTACCGTCTCGGAGTGACACATTGATAGGTCTATTACTGCACCAAGGTCGGCCCCATTTCTTTTCTTTTCTGTCTGGAGTTCCAACTGAAAAATGATAGGCGCCTTTCGTTTTTTGTGAGTCGTTATACGGGAATAACATCATTCCCCGTCAGTTTATAAGAAATAGTATTCTCTTCATATGGGGAATCGAGATTATGATTAACACAAAGGTACATCGCCTTCTAAATGAATAAACCCTTCTCGATCTTCTTGCCAACCTCTTATACTTTTAGATATTTCCCGTAGGTCTCTACATATAAGCCTCCCCTTCCTTCGAACTAACATTTGTATCCGAAACAGGCGTTCCTCGCAGCAATAGACATCCCTCTTCATACCGCGTTCGCACCTCTCATTTCCCAAGACCATCAATTTGCTCATCTAGCACCAAATCTAGCATCTCAGCCATCCTGATCTGCCGCTTTACCCTCGCTCTACGGAAACAAAACATTTCATTCGTCGCCCCTATTAGCACACAACCTGACAATGGAAAACAAGGAGGAATCAAAACGTTCATCAGGAGCATGGACGCACAGATAACTGAGGATTTCGGAGATCATGGGTACCCGCTTTATTCTGATGAGAGGGAAAGCGTGGACTGTGGCGGGAAGTTCTTCGGGAGAGACTTTGAGGAAGTGACTCAGGCGGGAATTACAACAGAGGAGTTTCCATGGGCTGCGATCACCATGAGGGATATTGAGAGTTCACCAGGACGAAATTTTAAATAGTTTCCAGGGCTTATAAGTCATATCCGCACGAAACATTCAAAGAACGTGCACGCTTCGGAAAGAACAGAAAGCCAACTGAGGTGATGTGCATTGTCGCAAAAATCATTTTCGCCTGATTTGCCCAAATTTGGCCAAATCGGCCTGTCAGATTTTGACCACCTGAACGCTCGAACAGGTTGAAGACCCAAGTCAGGCATTTTACCTGCGCGAGCCCACAAATGACTGTTCTCGCCCGCTCAGGCTACACCATTAGGATCCTAAAAAATAATAATCCAATATTCACAATTAAGCAAACAATAAAAGACAATAATAGATATAATATTCAAATTTGAATATATATACAGCTTGGTATACTACTGACGCAAACTGACACCGACACCTACATATACACAACTCTTGACAGACCCATGTTACCATCACCCTTACTAGCTTCTCATCTCTACACTGTCAAGCTACCCATGCCCAGCATAACCTATACAAGGGGAAAGTCAGAAAGGTTAAGAGAATTCAGAGCTTTCACTAGATTAAACATACATTGGCACCTTTCCGAGGCCCATGAGGAAGGACCTATGAATACATATTGATGAAGGAACAAGGGAGAGGGTACTCAGAAGGAGGGGTTGTGAGAGGGGCTATTTCGTGAAGGGCCCACTTTTATACGCCTCCGGCCCAGCTCCACCGGAGGAATGCTTTGGCCCCCCTTGGGCAAATCATATCTCAGCCCCACTTCACTTAGAGACTAAATATAGGCCATTGCTCAAAGAAACTTACTAAGTTGTCCTGGTTATGCACAACTTTGCAACTACTCGCTGTGTGTATCCCTCCATATGGTGTGCTTCTTGCATACCACCACTTTTTGCAGCCCAATGGATAGCTTTGACCCTTTGACCAGACACATCAATGCAACCTGATCGTAATACTACTCCCACCCAGTGTGTCGTACAGCATACAGCTCTCCTGCAGACGAGGTGACCAATTTTGTAGGACATCATGTACAGAAAATCCCTAAGTAATCCAAAAGGGTCAGAAAAATATCAGGAAATATCATGAATATCAGGAAAATGTGATAGTCCCCTTAAAATCCTGGAAGTCTTCACACTGGAGGCATAGAAAGGTTTCAGCAAGAAAAAACTTTGGTAAATTCTTACAATTCAACCACTTTCCTTTAGGATTTTCACCAGGCAAAAACAATAATGAATTTATATATTCTCATAGGGTTTTATTAGATATTTTGGATCCAGGTCTTGAAAACACTAATGAAACCCTATAGGAGTGTGAAAACTCTGATGAATCTCTATGAGAAGTTTTAATTTTGGCACACTTTTCATCCAGTGAAAATT
>Ga0157379_10004782_pt1 | contig 11633 bp, 11 predicted proteins | sample S25metaG_FD_121802 | JGI IMG/M metagenome (GOLD analysis project Ga0157379, IMG submission 121802) | Switchgrass rhizosphere microbial communities from Kellogg Biological Station, Michigan, USA - S2-5 metaG | ecosystem: Host-associated > Plants > Roots > Rhizosphere > Soil | place: USA... | reverse complement strand
TTTTATGAGAAAGTCGGACTGTTGCCAGCGCCCATGAGGGTGTCGAAACAACGTCGCTACGATCCGGCGATCCTTGGCCGCATCAAACTGGTGCAGATTGCGCGCTCCGCGGGTTTTACCGTCGAAGAGACCCGCAAGTTCATTTCGGGCTTTCCGGCAGGCACCGCGCCATCCGCCCGCTGGCAAGCGCTCGCAGAAAGCAAGCGGCAGGAACTGGATGCCATCATAGACGGAGCGCAGAAGATGAAGGCTGTGCTGACTTCGCGATTCGGCTGCCACTGTCGGCGACTCGAAGATTGCGAAAGCGCGTTCGCACAGAAGTGTTGCTGAAACCAGGGCGGCTCTCAATTCAATCCCAGCCGCGCGAATTGTTCTTCGGGCGCCTCGACCGATTTTAAGGCATCGCGCAGCTTCGCAGCGAAATCCTTTTCCAGTGCACCACCTGCGAGGTTGCGTTCTTCGCTCGGATCGGCATGGAGATCGTAGAGATGGTTGCCGGAAAAGCGCGCCAGCGCCCAGTACGGTACCGCATCGCTTTCGTCCCAGGACTGGCGAATGACCGGCACCGTGCTTCCCGGCATCCGATCGAGCCGCGCGCGCTCGTCGGGCAACGGCATTTCCTGTTCGCGGGCCAGAAGATGCGTCGGCATCGTGGACCAGCGATTGGACATGGTGACGAGCGGGCGATTCCTTTCGTGCGGGGCACGCGCATATTTGTGCTTGCCGTCGATGTAGTGCACTTCGCGCCCCCACACGCCTGCTAGAACCCACTCGCGAACAGATTTTGTACTGCCCGCCAGGAGTGGAAGCAGCGAGCGGCCATGCGTGCGCTGACGAATCTCGTCTTCGACTTCGAATAGTTCTGCAAGAGTGGTGAACAGATCGACGCTTGTCGTCAATGCGTCGTTGGTGCCGGGTGCAACACTGGGCGCGGCGATCATGAGAGGAATGCGGCAAATCGTGTCGTAAAGTGGGACTGCCGGCTTGCCCCAGATGTCCTTCTCGCCCAGATAGTGTCCGTGGTCAGTGCACAGCACGACCATCGTGTCCTTCCACAATTCCTTGGCGTCGATCATGTCGAGCACGCGACCCAGCCAGTGATCGATCATCGTGAGTTTCGCGCCATACGCTGCGCGCAGGTGTCGGCCCTCGCGCGCCGTCATGACGCCGCGCTTGACGATATCAGCGCCGTAGGGCGGCCAGATCAGAGGCGGGCCGTCCCAATCCGGATCGTAGCGTTTGATGTATTCGGAGGGCGTGTCGAACGGCTCGTGCGGGTCGAATTCGTCGACGAACAGAAAAAAGCGCTCGTGCACGCCGGCATTGTCGTTCAACCAGTTCGCTGCGGCCTGCATGGTGCGCGGACCGGGAAAGTCCGCTTCGCCGCGGAAATAGCCGCGCGACTTGTCATACGGCATCTCTCGCTTGGGGCCGAACATCGGCGTACCCGCCCAACTCGGATCGCCGCGCGTTTTCCAGGCGTCGCCCTCGTGCCCGCGCTGATAGTCCCAGGCTGTGAAGTCGACGTGATAGTTTTCGCCGCCGGTTTCGAAGAGGTGCGGATGATCGCTGATGAGTTGGGATACCCCGCCGGCGCGCCGCAACGGATAGGTGATGGCGTCTTCCCACAATTCCACCGAACCCCACGGCCGCCAGAGAAAGTCCCACGCGCCGCACAGAATATCGTGACGCGCCGGCATGCAGGGAAGCGCGGCCGCATAATGCCTGGTGAATCGCACGGAGCGCTCTGCGAGCCGGTCCAGGTTCGGCGTGGCGAACTCGCGACCGCCATAGCTGCCCAGCATGTGACGATTGAGGCTGTCGAGAAGAATGACGATCGCGTTCCTCGCGAACACCGTCATTTTGCGTGGCTGCGTTCGGTCAGCGCCAATGTCTTCCAGCCAAACGCGATCTCGGGAACCATGTCGCCCATCAAGCGCGCCCGTCGTTCCGCCACCACGCGTCCACCCATGGTTTCATAGAAGTACCGCGCATTGTTGGCCGCATGCGCCCAGATCACGCAGGAAGCGTGTCCGCGCTTGCGCAGCATTTCGAATGCTCCTCGCAGCAGCGCGCGGCCCGTGCCGCGGCCGAAGTGCGCAGGGTCGACATAGAGCGTGTAGACCTCGCCGTCATAACCGAACGCGCGATCGCGCGAAGGACCGAGGCTCGCCATGCCGACGAGACCGAACTGCGCGGACTCCGCAACGAGAACAGCCTCGCGTCTTTGGTGGCGGATGGTCGAGAGCCAACGCGCGCTCTGACCTTTCTGCGTCATCGAACAGAGCATCGCTGTCGAAAGAACCGCAGGATAGGTGTCGTGCCAGGATTCAATGTAGATGCGCGCCACGTCGGCGGCATCTTCGGGCCGCGCAACTCTGATCGTAAGCGCGAGATCATCCATTGCCCAAGCTTCGCGCAACCCTTGAGACGGAGCAAGCAGGAAATGCGGCGCAACGCGCGAACTAGCGACCACGCATGCGCCGGACGCCGATCCAGACCAGCACGGCACCGATTGCGATGAAAGGACCTCCGAATATTGCCGCCATCGTGATCATCGAAGCGGCGTCGCCGATGTTTTCTGGATGAACAATCGCGTCGATCACCGCTCCGCCGCCAAAAATACCGGTGCAAAGACCGGACGGTACGAGAAAGAGCAGGCCGATGATCATCAGGGCCGCCGTGCCGGCCGCGCTGTACTTCGGTTGCGTGGATGGATCAGGCTGGGACATGCGACTTCTCCCGCAATTTCACATCCAATCCTTCTCGATAGAAGAGGTTATAGGTGTCGAAAGGAATGATCTTTCCTTCCGTCGTGACGAAGTGAATGCAGGATCGCTTTACCGTCGCGACGCAGAAGTTGTATTTGTCTAGGAACTGCACGATTACGATGCGGAAAACCTTGTCGTAGCCGAGATCGTCGGGCACTTCGACTTGCGGCAGGCAACACAGCAGATCGCCAAGGACCGTCTTTGTCCGCTCGCCCGATGAAGACAGTGAGAGCAGGTCGAACAGACGGTTCTTCAATTCCGGATAGCGCTCGAACGAAATTGTGTTCGGTGCGGCGGCGAGAAGCTCGGTCTTGGGAACGAGCTTGGTGATCGGTGTCACGATTGCGCCGTCGCGCAGGCCGTAGGCGATGGCGATGGAATCCGGATTGCAGGGCAGGGGAATGATGTCTTCGTTGCCGAACACGTCGCCGGCCTGCGTGGCGATGGCCCGGCGAATGTCGGTCAACAGCATGCGGTCGCGATTCTTGTCGAAGTTCACGTTCCGTCCGGCGTCTTGTACCGGCTGGAACGTAATGCCCCGAACGCATTTGTAGGAAAGGGCATGGCGAACGATGTCTCCGATCTCCGCATCGTTGACGCCTTTCTTCACCACGCAGACAAGCGTGGTGGAAATGCCGGCGGCTTCGAGATTGGCCAGCGCCTGCTCGCGCACCTTGCGCAAGTCGGCGCCACGGATGTTCACGAGCGCGTCGCGGTTCAGAGAATCGAACTGCAGGTAAACCTCAAAGCCCGGCTTGAGCTTTGCGAGTCCGGCCACGAACGACAAATCGCGCGCGATGCGGATACCGTTGGTATTGAGCATGACATGGCGGATGGGTTTGGTCTTGCAGAGCTGAAGGATTTCCAGAATCTGCGGATGAATGGTGGGTTCGCCGCCGCTGATCTGCACAAGATCGGGATTTCCTTCGCTCGCCACCAGCGTGTCGAGCATGGCGTCGACTTCCTCGAGCGTGCGGTTGCGACTCTTCAGCGGAGAAGAGTCGGCAAAACATATGGGGCAGGTGAGATTGCAGACGTCGTTGACCTCGATCAGCGCCAAGCACGAATGCTGTTCGTGATCGGGGCATAATCCGCAATCGTAAGGACAGCCGTAGTGCGTGCGGCTCTGGTGCCGCAACGGCAAGTCGCCGGGCTTGATGAAATCCTTCGTGCTCCTGAAGTAGGCGGAGTCGGTTGAAATCAGAGTCTTTTGTGCGCCGTGCTCGGGACACCGCTTCAAATAGTAGACGTCATCTTCCTCGATGATGATCTTGGCATTGACCAACCGCAGACACACTTCGCACAAGGACTGAGTCTGGCCGTAGAAGCTGTAATCCCTAGACGGGCGCACGAAGCTCATCACTCTGCCTCATCATGACGATGCTGTAGCTGATCAATCCAATGCAAATCAGGTGAAACACATTGAACGGACCAACGACGGACGGATAGGGCTTTAAGAATTCCCAAGCGAAACGCTGGACCGCGTACCAACCGACGAACAGGTAAAATCCCTGCTTTCGAACCAGTTGCGAATCAGAGGCGAGACCGCGTAGATAAAGTGCGAGAAACAGGAGCATGGCGGCGGACTCGTAGAGTTGTACCGGATGCCTGGGCACGCCGTCTCCGAAGTCCACACCCCAGGCAAGCTGCGTGGGTGTACCGTAGGTATAGTCGGGCAGGCCGGCAAAGAAGCAGCCGAGCCGGCCCACCGCAATTCCCAGCGCCAAAGGCGCCACGAACTGGCCGCCGGTGGAACCGCGGATACCCTTTGCGCGCTTAAAGAGTTCGACGCCGACAATCCCGCCGGCAACTGCGCCAGCAATCGAATGCCCGATCTGCCAAAATCCTGCCAATTGCATATTGAGACTGCCGAACAGCAGGGCTCCCGCGATGGCGCCGACCGCCAGCGCGATAAAGTAACCGGGATCGCGCAACGGCGTGCGCGTCTGCGTCGCGCGGAGGTAGCGTCGTGCAACGTAGCCGCCGATCGCCCAAGCCGACAACCATGCCGCGACATCGAAAGCGAGGTGAACGACCATGCGTCGTGAAACTGCTTCGTCGTTCGCTTTCGCGCCAGTCTTTTTTTCGTCTGGTGCCGCGCACAGCGTTGTTCATCTTCGTGGCGGAATTGGGATCGGGTGCGGCGAGAAAGACACGAGATATATTTTGGAAATTCCGCGAAGCGGCGTACACTTGACGCAAATCAGCCAAGCAGGCGCTGGAGATAGCGTGTGGGCTGCGCAAAACTTGTCAGATGAAGAAACAAAGAACGCCCATCGCGCGGCGAGCGCGGGGTGTGCTGTACGCATGGCAGAGCAGTTCAAGGAGAAATTATATAGCCGTTCAGCTTCTGTTTAAGGTTGAGGGCGACAATCGACGGTCACGAAACGAGTAATGTGGGGTTCAACGTCTTGTCAGATCCGCGCGCGATCACGATCTATAATCGTGGAGGTTGCGAGGTCGAAAGTTAGGAGTCGGCGGTTATGAGCACGCTTGACGTCTTTGACATCTTTTCCCGCGACTATGCGCGAGAAAAATTTGACTCCATGTCCTTGCGAGATTGGCTGTTGGCCGCACGCGACAATCGGATGCTCTACGCGACGCCGTCCGAGCGCATGGTGGCGGCAATCGGTGAGCCCGAGCTCGTCGACACGGCACAGGACTCTCGCCTCAGCCGGCTGTTCTTCAACCGCACGATCAAAGTATATCGCGCCTTCGAAGGCTTCTACGGCATGGAAGACACGATCGAGCGGATCGTGGGCTACTTCAAACACGCTGCGCAGGGGCTCGAGGAAAAACGGCAGATACTCTATCTGCTCGGACCCGTCGGCGGCGGCAAGTCTTCGCTTGCCGAGCGGCTCAAGGACCTGATGGAAATCCATCCGATTTACGTCCTGAAGGCCGGCGACGTGATCAGCCCGGTGTTTGAATCGCCCTTGGCCTTTTCCGTTCGACGGAGCTCTCAAATCTTCTGGCCGAACGCTACGGGATCGAGCGCCACCGCGTCGGCGGCGTGATGAGTCCATGGGCGGTAAAGCGTCTGGACGAATTCGGCGGCGACATTTCGAAATTCGAAGTGGCGAAGGTCATGCCGTCGAAGTTGCGTCAGTATGCAATCGCCAAGACCGAGCCCGGCGACGAAAACAACCAGGACATCTCGGCGCTCACGGGTAAGGTCGATATCCGAAAACTCGAGCACTTCAGTCAAAGCGACCCCGACGCCTATGCATTTTCAGGCGGACTCTGCCGCTCGAATCAGGGCCTGCTCGAGTTCGTCGAGATGTTCAAGGCGCCGATCAAAGTGCTGCATCCGCTGCTGACGGCCACTCAGGAAGGCAATTATATCGGCACCGAAACACTGGGGCCAATTCCCTACAACGGCACCATCCTTGCCCATTCCAACGAAGCCGAATGGACCGTGTTCAAGGGCAATCGCAACAACGAGGCGTTCCTCGACCGCATCTGCGTCGTCACCGTCCCCTATTGCCTGCGCGTGACCGAGGAGACCGCGATCTACAAGAAACTGCTCGATGCCTCCAATCTCGGCAGCACGCCGACGGCACCGGAGACATTGGAGATGCTCGCCAAGTTCTGCGTCTCGACCAGGCTCAAGGAGCACGAAAACTCCAACATCATCTCCAAGATGCGCGTCTATGACGGCGAGAAGCTGAAGGACACCGACCCCAAGGCCAAGACCTTGCAGGAATACAAGGACATGGCGGGCGTCGATGAGGGCATGACCGGCATCTCGACACGCTTTGCCTACAAGACGCTGTCGGAGACCTTCAACTACGACGTGACCGAAGTCGCCGCCGATCCCGTGCATCTGATGTATGTGCTGGAACAGGCGATCAAACGCGAACAGTTTCCGGATGACACCGAGAAAAAATATCTCGATTTCATCAAGTCGGAATTGGCGCCGCGCTATGCCGAATTCATCGGCAAGGAAATCCAGAAGGCCTATCTCGAGTCCTATGGCGAATATGGTCAGAACCTGTTCGATCGCTACATCGCCTACGCCGACGCCTGGATCGAGGATCAGGATTATAAGGACGCCGACACCGGCCAATTGCTCGATCGCGGCGCGCTCGACAATGAACTGTCCAAAATCGAAAAGCCTGCCGGCATCGCCAATCCGAAGGACTTCCGCAACGAAGTCGTGAAGTTCGCGTTGCGCTATCGCGCCCAGCACGACGGAAAGAATCCATCCTGGACCGCTTACGAGAAAATCCGCTCGGTCATCGAAAAACGCATGTTCACGCAGGTCGAGGACCTGTTGCCGGTGATTTCGTTCGAATCCAAGAAGGACAACGACACCGCCAACAAGCACAACGAGTTCATCAAGCGCATGCTGGCGCGCGGTTACACGCCGCGTCAGGTCCGCCGTCTCGTCGAGTGGTACATGCGCGTCAACAAGGCGGGGTGACAGTGTCACCGCGCGCGTATCTTCTCCTCACTCGCGCTCGACGTTTCGAGGGCGAAGGGGATGAGCATGGGCGGAACCGATGACCCACTTCATCGACCGGCGTCTCAATCCCAAGGGTAAGAGCCTCGGCAATCGCCAGCGCTTCCTGCGTCGCGCCCGCACGCAGATTCGCGAGGCTGTTCAGAAATCCTTGAAAGACGCTGCCGTCGCCGATATCGGCAGGGAACGCAAGATCAAGATTTCCGCGAAGGGCACCAACGAGCCGCGCTTCCGGCTAGATCCGCGTGCGTCGGGCGAGCGCGACTTCGTGCTGCCGGGCAATAAAGACTTCACGCCTGGCGATACCATCGACAAGCCGAAGTCAGGCGCCGGACAGAGCGGCAAGGAAGCATCTGATTCCGGCGAAGGCGAGGACGATTTCGAGTTCACCATGACGCAGGACGAGATCCTCGACATTTTCTTCGAGGACCTTGAACTGCCGAACCTCGTGCGCACGACGCTCAAGGAAACGCCCAACAAGATCTGGCGCCGCGCCGGGATTTCGACGTCCGGCTCGCCGACGCAGATCAATCTCGTGCGCACCATGCGCAATTCCTTCGGCCGGCGCCTCGCTCTGAAGCGCCCCACCCAGGCGGACATCGATGCGCTGCAGGTCGCACTCGATGCCGCCGAACAGGAAACACCACTCAGCCCGGAAAAGATCTCGGCGCTGAAGGATGAGCTCGCGCGCGCCAACGCGAAGCGCAAATGGGTCGGCTTCATCGATCCGATCGATGTGCGCTTCAATTCCTTCACCGAGCAGCCAGTTCCGACCAGCCAAGCCGTCATGTTTTGCCTGATGGACGTTTCCGGTTCGATGGGCGAACGCGAAAAGGATTTGGCGAAGCGCTTCTACATGCTGCTGCATCTCTTCTTGAAACGGCGCTACAAGAAGGTGGACGTGGTGTTCATCCGCCATACCCACGATGCGCAAGAGGTGGATGAAAAAGAGTTCTTCTATTCGCGCCAGTCGGGCGGCACGATCGTGTCGACCGCGCTCGACAAAATGCTAGAAATCCAGAAGGAGCGTTATGCCACGGCCGACTGGAACATCTATGCGGCACAGGCTTCCGACGGTTACACGCAATCGGGCGACGCGCGTCACTGCGTCGAGCTCTTGAACGGCCAGGTCATGCCGCTTTGCCAGTACTATGCCTATATCGAAATTCTGGACGAGCGTGAAATGGAAGTGTTCGCGTCCGAAGATTCCGGCGCCGAACTATGGCGTGCCTATCGCACGGTGGCCGAGGACTGGCCCAACTTCGCGACCAAGCGGATTGCGAAACCGGCGGACATCTTCCCGGTCTTCCACGAGTTGTTCAAGAAGGCGGAGGCCACCGCGTGAGCAAGCTCCTCTTCACCGACACGGAGTGGGATTTCGCCACGCTCGACCGCACCTATAAGGCAATCGAAGAGATTGCGCTGAACGACCTGAAGCTCGACGTCTACCCCAATCAGGTCGAGATCATTTCTTCCGAACAGATGCTCGATGCCTATTCCTCGCTCGCCATGCCGCTGATGTACAATCACTGGTCGTTCGGCAAGCTCTTCGCGCGCGAGGAGGTTCTCTATCGCCTAGGCTACTCAGCGCTCGCCTACGAGATCGTGATCAATTCCAGCCCGTGCATTTCCTATCTGCTCGAGGAAAACACGATGACGATGCAGGCGCTGGTGATGGCGCATGCCGCCTTCGGGCACAATCATTTTTTCAAGAACAACTACCTCTTCCGGCAATGGACCAACGCCGAGGGGATTCTCGACTATCTGTCCTTTGCGAAGAAATACATCGCCGCCTGCGAGGAGCGCCACGGTCGCGACGCGGTCGAAGGCACGCTGGACGCCGCGCACGCTCTGATGGAGCAGGGCGTGTTCCGCTATCGCCGGCCGCCGAAACCATCCAAGGATCGCGTGCTGGAGAAGCGCCGCAAGCGGGCGCAATATGACGAGGAAGCCTATAACGAACTGTGGCGTACGCTACCTGCGGGAGTTGAGCCGCCGAGCGCGCCGCCCGTTCTCGATCCCGAGGACGAGTTCAGCGACGAAATGAAGTTGCCCGAGGAAAACCTTCTGTACTTCATCGAAAAGAATTCGCCGTCGCTGCAAGCCTGGCAGCGCGAGACACTGCGCATCGTGCGCAATCTATCACAATACTTTTACCCACAGCGGCAGCTCAAGGTGATGAACGAAGGTTGCGCCACATTCGTCCACTACACCATCATGAACCTGCTGTTCGACAGAGGCATGATTACCGAAGGGTCGTGGATGGAGTTCATGCACAGCCACACCAGCGTCGTGTTCCAGCCCGAATTCAGCGACCGCCGCTACAACGGCTTCAATCCATACGCTCTGGGCTACGCGATGATGTCGGACATCAAGCGCATTTGTCTTGATCCCACGTCTGAAGACCGCGATTGGTTTCCCGAGTTCGCCGGAAGCGGCGACTGGGTAGCCGCTCTCAAGAACGCCTGGGCGAACTATCGCGACGAAAGCTTCATCGAACAGTATCTGTCGCCCAAACTCATGCGCGACTTCCGCCTCTTCGCCCTCTACGACAAGGCCGACGATAGCGCCTACAAGGTCTCAGCCATTCACAATGAGAGCGGCTATCGCACCGTGCGCTCCATGCTGGCGCGGCAATACGATGCCGGCGCCGCCGACCCCAACATTCAAGTGGTCGGCGCCGATCTGAAAGGCAATCGCACACTGCATCTGGCGCACAGCATGAATCGCGGGATCCCGCTTCACAATCAAACCAAGGAGCTCGTGCTCAGCCATGTCGAGCATCTTTGGGGCCACGATGTGAAGCTTGAGGAAAGGGCCGCCTGAGCGGCCGATTCCGATTTAGTTTGCCCGGGCCACGCGATCAACATGCCCGACGTTTGTCACGACCTGCGCTGTCGGCTGTGCAGCCGGCGCGGCGGGGAACGCCTGCGGCCACGTCACTTCCATCAGCAACAGCGCTGTCGCGGCGATGACCGTCCAGGTAAAGGCCTTGGCGCCGTGCGCCTCGCCGTTTGAATAAGTCGTCATTGCCCACTCCATTCGTCTTGGCGGGCTTGCGTTGGTGAACGCGTCGTTACCGCCACACGTCTCAAATGGGGCGTGAGCGGGAGTCCACAATAGCGGGATTACTGCGTCCTGAGCGGAGTGGGCCATGCAAAATTGGCATGCATCCGTACCTTGCCATCGACGCATCGGCTCACCATTTCCCAAGTTTGGCGGCCCTTCAACGGGCGTGTCGGTCGTGCCACGATGTCCCTGGATTTCGCTCGAGGGACGCGATGAGCAGGCGCATATTCGAAACCGGCACGAACGATCTATTGGCGCATGTAGAGGGCGGTGTCGGCGTCATCACGATGAACCGGCCAGAGCGGCGCAACGCCATGTCCGGCGGTATGCTGACGGCCATGTCGGCTGCGCTTGCAGCCTTTGAAACCGACCCGGGCGTTGGCTGCATCGTCCTCACCGGCGCGGGAGGCGCATTTTGCGCGGGCGGCGACGTCAAAGGTATGGCGGATGGGACTGGCGGCGGCTCGACGGCTACGGCCGGCACCGATCTCGACAGCCGCATCCACGCGCAACGCATCAGCCAGCGCGCCACGGCCGGCAAACTGTACAAGATGCCGAAGCCGACGATCGCGTCGCTTCCCGGTGCCGCCGCTGGCGCCGGGCTTTCGCTGGCACTCGCCTGCGATCTGCGCATCGCATCCGAGAAAGCCGTGATGACGACGGCGTTCGCGAAGGTGGGTTTCTCCGGCGACTATGGCGGCACTTACTTTCTCAGCCAGCTCGTCGGTTCGGCGAAAGCACGCGAACTTTATTTTCTCTCCGATCGCATCGACATGAACGAGGCGCTGCGACTCGGGTTGGTGAATTTCGTCGTACCGGCCGAACGCCTCGAAAGCGAAACCGCGAAGCTCGCCGAACGGTTGGCCAAGGGCCCACGCGTCGCCTACCGCTACATGAAGGAAAATCTCAATCGCGCCATGGCCGGCGTCGACGTCGACGATTGTCTGGATCTCGAAGCGACGCATCACGTCCACACCGGCTCCACGGAAGATCACCGCGAAGCCGCGAAAGCCTTCGTCGAAAAGCGAGAGCCGGTGTTCAAAGGACGATAGCTTCGGCGACGGAGGTCTCCAGCGCGATCCCTGGAGGTTGCTTGGGCTATCTAATATCGTAGCGAGCACATGTGAGGGTGTGATGACCAGATTGATCATGGGAGCGCTCGCCGGTGCGATTGCCTGGTTTGTGGTGATCGCCGCACTCGGTGTCGTGGCGCGCTTCGCCTGGCCCGAAATGGCGGAAATTCGCGATATGTCGATGCTGACATTTCCGATGCTCGTCACGCGACTGGCGATCAGCGCAATTGGATCTGTCCTCAGTGGTGCGCTGGC
>Ga0157379_10004781_pt1 | contig 11633 bp, 10 predicted proteins | sample S25metaG_FD_121802 | JGI IMG/M metagenome (GOLD analysis project Ga0157379, IMG submission 121802) | Switchgrass rhizosphere microbial communities from Kellogg Biological Station, Michigan, USA - S2-5 metaG | ecosystem: Host-associated > Plants > Roots > Rhizosphere > Soil | place: USA... | reverse complement strand
GTTCGCTTGAATCGACTTCAGTCCCAAGCGCGAGCCATGTACGTCGACCCGGCCCTTTCCGCGCAAAAAAGGGACTGACGCGATACCGTTTCTCTAGAAAGGCGAGCTCCCAACTGGGCTGTGCTTCCTCCAGGAATGGCTGCTTGAGTGGAAAGCTGGGATCCTGATGAGGTCGACAGTAAAGTGTATAGATGAAGCGGAGAATATGGTCAAGGTTCTTCCTCCACTCGAGTTGTTCGGAACAGTGGGCACCACAGGCATCCGCGGTGTAAAAGGCAAAGGCTCGTTGATTGCTCGTGAGTGATAACACTCGCGACTTGTCCGGCCTATATTGCATGACGTTATCGACGTACTGGACGATTTGCATGTCGTTTTTCCTTTTTGCAGCCTTTGCCTCTAGCACTGCTTCTACTACCGACCATCCGCGGCGAGAGGTTGTTGTACTTGTCTTCTTCGGCGTTATGGGAACATCATGTGAGGAGAATGTATGTAAGATTTCCTCTGGGTCACACCAATAGGCTAGAACGTCTGGCTTAACGCGGGTTTGGAAGAAATTACCAGGAGGCGTCATTTTATGAGAGTCGACAAATATGAGTGCTGGAGGGAGAGGATCCCGGGAGGGAAGGCCTTCGCGTGCGATCTGTGAAGGTGTCCCTTGGTAGTAAATTTTATACGCTTCCAGACTGATCCTGTTCATAAGACGAGTGATAGGCTTGTAGGTTGGCTTCTCGCCTTTCATCTGATAGATATCTTGGAGTTCTTTATCGAGAGCGTCTTCAAGCCATTCCAGAGTAGGAAGCTCGTCATGAACGAGGAATAGTTCGATAAAATTCGATGTAGCTTTTGGCAACGGCAAAATCGCGCGTTCTTCGACCGCACTGATGTTCGAGTGACCCGAACGGTGCTCGCCTTTCGCTGGGGTGGATTGAACTTTATCGGCCATGCAGCCGCAGGACGTCAACGATGACGACGTAGAAGTAGAAGAGAAAGATGAAGAGCTCATCTTGAGTGGGCGGTGGACTGCTGAAACACAATAGCCCTTTATTGGAACGCATCGTGGGAAGAATCATACGCGGTGTCACGTCGTCACAGTCCGCCACAGGAGCTCCGCCAGCGCCTCCTCCACTCATCCTTCAAGCTTGTTTTCTTCATTTTCAACTTCCAGTCAGATAGACTCAGCTCTATCGATACGAAATTTTATTTCATTATATGGTTAGTGAATATAACACTGAAATTTATCATGGTAACAGAAAAGGCTTAAAGGCCTCTTCGAACAATTTCAGATCTTTCATTGTTCAGAACCTCGTGGTATTAGATTCATATTGGAATATATAATTCTTTCATCAAGACGGAATTGTTCAGAAGCTTGGATTGCTCCCAGGTAGGCGGATTTGCTGAACTTGCTTGCCTTTGCTTCAGGTTTGGTGGCGGCCAACAGTCACAACACCCAGACGTGTTATGATAACCATACGAGATCACCGATCACTTCGTATAATAGGTTGATTTTATGAAGACTAATGAACTTCGTCTAGTTGCGGTGCTTTGGCATGATCAGACAATAAGCGCTAAAAACCTCTTCTTCCACACCTGGGATCGTTCTTTCTATGAGGGATCGTAATGCAGATTGATCGAGGATACTATTCAGGAAAATATAGTGTCTATGCTTTCTACACGAGGGAAGTCGAGTTTCTGTCAACTATTCCACTGATTCCTCCTCTGGCCATTTACCAACTTGAGCAGCTTTTTTTTCGTGAGCGACTTTTACAATATCCAACCCTCCCTGCTGATTCCCGTGCCTATTCTTTTTTTAAGGCGATTAGGCGAAGCGTTAAGGATTCAGAACAAGCTCTCAAGCCGTTGTCTACGTCATTGAAATATTGTGGTGATTAAACAGAATCTCGGTGGAATAATGAAGGCTGCCATTAACCCAACATATATCCTCGTTGTACGCTTAAACGTGGCATTCCCGTATTTGAAAGAACAGCTCTCCCCGTTTGGCAGAATCTGCGATATCAAGTCGACCCACATGGACAGCCTGCTGGAATAGGAAACAGTTCATTCTCAGCCGCTTGATGTTCAACAAGGGTCAGTTATAAATAAGTTTGGCAAATAGCTCATCCCATGACTCTAGCTACACGTACGTTCAAGTTCTGTGTTTTCAGATCGTGTGTCAAGCTTACATTTCTCAGTGCCTTGCAACCATCACACACAAGAAAATAGACTTTCTCTTGACAACACTTGGATCTAGGGCAGTGACTCCTTTATCGCCGCAAATACTGATGGATCTTCATCGTGACCATAGTATCAGCGTCGTATCTACGAATAGCTAGCGGCTCGCCCGAAGTCGATGACCATCTGGACTTGAACTCTGGACCCATATGGCCTTACCAACAAAAACGAGAGCTACTATTAGACTCTGTGTAGCGTAGAAGATTGCTGGATCTTGACTGTCACCTCGGCGGCTATCCTGACGATATTTGTACTAGCCTGGTCCGCGACCAAGCTCTCTTTGCTCTATAACCGGTTATGGCTAAAATGTCTTGCCAACATTGCTATAGACTCGAAACCCAAACATATGTTTATAGAAGGAGAAACGATACGCAACCTGCCATTCGCTGCCGCACAGCACTCTAATACTGACCGTTCTCTCGATAGCGAATGACGTAGACGATCCCTTGTCCTAAATATGCAGTATAAATCCGGACCTACAGCTTCCGTTGACTCCATAACTCGGAATTCTCTATAATCGCCATCTGCTTATCTGGCTGGCCTAGATTTGGTTTTGCCACATTTAGGCCGAATGCTTCTCTCCGACAAGTACTCTGTTCAGCGTCTTAGTCTCGGATGAGTACTCCTAATACGTGGTTGCTTTACCATGCGGATTCCTATCTTCGTGACCCTCCTCAAACCCTCTATCTCTCTGTCACTTGCTGGGCTAGCATGTGGTATTTGGTCGTGTGGTCGTTGTCATTGAATCATGTCCATGCGTAGACTTGGATAGAAGGTAGTTTCTCGGTTTCTTCACCCTTTAAAATGGTTCGGTTTTTTAAAAGAAAGTCTAGAGGCAGCTGCTCGCCTTGGGTCAGGACACGACTAGAAGATCTATCCCCGGTCTAACATGCTTTCTTTGCTCTGGGCTTTTACTGTTCTTGGCGGTTTAGACCGTGTACTGTCTTTCGATGTCACTCGGAATGATAACGCAAGTTTTAATGTATTCATTATTCGGTTCGATTACTGAATGAAAATATATACAGCTTGCTGTCTACTGGGGTCAAGTCAGTAATATCACAAAAGATTTTCCGAATTTCTAACATATGATGACAACAGAACTCATACGGCGCTACCCATTCAGACACAGCGAATTTCCAGAAGACCCTCTCCTTCTACTGCCAAGATAATAGTGTCGACATCTTCCCTCTGGCATTCCTAGACCAGTTCTTTGGCACTGGCGGTCTTCCTCATCTCGACCTCAGCAATGTTAGTTCCCAGCCAATTTATATCCTCGGGGTAAATCGGACTTATCGTCAACCATTGATAGATATGCAGCTCCAATACAAATCCTGTATTCTCCGGAACCAATTTGGTCAACTGCCAATTCCTTGCGAGCGATATTCAGGTAATTTCCTGAAAGCCGCCGTATATATCTTCATGAGATTGACGGCTTTTCGATAGACTTGCCAATCTAAAGGCAAGATTGTTACATTGAGTATGGGAGGTGGAGCAGCTGGAGGGGTTGGATTCACCTCCGCCGCTCAAGCTTCTACCTTTGCTGATACGGTTAGCTGATAATTTCTTGCCCATATGCATTATTAATTTTCTCTCAGATTTGGAATTTATTCCTTGGTGGAAGTAGCACCACTCGACCATTCGGCAATGCTGTTCTTGATGGGTGGGGTTTTTTTATCTCCTTTGGATATATCTCGTTGCTAATTCGATTGCAGTATTGATCTTGATATTGAGGGTGGCGGAACCCAGTTCTTCGATTCCTTTATCAATAGGCTCAGGACTCACACCAATGGTGCCAGCAAGAAGTAAGTCTAACAATCAGCAACAGTCAGTACCAGCTCACAGTTATCGTAGATACTACATTTCAGGTGCTCCTCAATGCCCCTTCCCAGATGCGTATATGGGCTCTGTTCTTAATGCCGTGGCATTTGATATGGTCTTTGTGCAATTCTGTGAGCAATTGACCGATAGATAAGATAAAGAGGCTAACCTCCCGACAGATAACAATTATTGCGGTCTCACGAACTACAATCTTTCTCAGGTATGTCAAAATCCAAGTTTGTTCACAAACACCTAATCTAACCAATCATGATGTGGTGTGTGTAGGATTGGGATTTCGGTGTTTGGTACTTACTCGTTTACTCGGTTTTCTTTATCGCTAGTTGACTTCATCGTACAGGGATAACTGGGCGAAGACTACCGCCGTGAATAAGAACACGAAGATTTTCATCGGGGGTCCAGCTGCACCGTCTGCAGCAGGTTCGGGCTATGTCGCTGTCAATACCCTCGGAACCATCGCCCAGCAGACCAGAGCGAGCTATTCTTCCTTCGGAGGTGCGTAAAGAAACTCCTTACCATGCATCCATCTGAATTTCTTTCATCAAGGTATCATGCTCTGGGACGAATCGCAAGCCTATGCCAATAACCGCTTCGATGCAAACATCAAATCAATCTTGACTAACGGTGGTGTTGCTGTTCCTCCGGTTTCTACGACATCGAAGCCACCTACAACTACGACTCCGCCTACGACAAGCAAGACGACAGCCCCGCCTACGACGACTTCTAAGCCACCTACAACTGGAAGCTGTGCAGGCGTCGCTGCATGGTCTAGCTCAATAGCTTACAACGGCGGTGCTGAAGTGGTATACAGTGCGTTCAATGCACGTTTATAGACATCTCATGTTGCTAATAACTCCTTAGATGGTCATCTGTGGACAGCCAAATGGTGGAGTCAAGCCGATACTCCAGGTACTTTACTTTCTTCTATGGGTTCTCGACTAGGTTAACCTTGACATAGGTGGCCCTGCTGACGACTGGACCGATAATGGCGCCTGTACGAGTTTCGACGCCGCCTTTACAGCACCGGCAGCAAACGCTACCCCAGTTGTTCATACTTCGCCCGACGTCATCACCAAGGATTCCAAGAGTGCTGCCAAAGTCACCGATTCTGCTGAAGCATCCATCGCGATCACACCTTCTCAGGCTGCAAACACTGCCAAAGCACGTCTCGGACCCGATTCCATCGTTTCAGCTTCAGAGGCCGAAGAGACCTCTCCTCGCCACCACGCGCGTTCCTTCCAAATGTAAGATGATAATGCACCTATGGGAAGTGATATATTAGACAGGTTTCGAGTATGGGTCCAGGGTCAATAATGAGCTATGTATGTACTTGTAGTTTTAGGATTCCGATGAAGTACGCATGCAATTGTAAAAGGTCATGATTTAGGAGAAGGATGTACGTAATAAAGCAATGAGGATGATGTATGAAAGAATAGAATAGAGAATAATGCAAGATAGACAATGGTGTTATTGATTTATGTGTGTTATGCAAATGAACGGAATGAGTGCTCCAATCCTAATTCAGAATGTGTAACCTTCTCGACTTTTCCGATGGCTCCAGATTATGACTGCTCAGTGCCAAATTCTTCCTTTCCTTGTTCCTTCGTTTCTCTCTTCGTTGTTTGCGAACCGGACGGATCCTCCCCTTTCTCTTTTGTTGCCGCAGACCTCCCTGCTTCTCTAATTTGCTGTGGTGATAGATCCGATGTTTTAGCAAGACCGCCAGGAATATCACGGCTGATCTTCCGTGACGGAGCACCATTCGAATACGTCCTCGCTCTGAAAGCCCCATTCCAATCCGCGATAGTCGTGAGATCGCCACTAGACTTTGTCCGAATAAGAGGCTGGTCAGAGTGCGAGGGTTCCGCATGTCGTATCGCAGAGAGGGGTCTAATAGGGTCGGTGTTGGAACGGCGCACGAAGGGAGGATTAAGTATATAGGGAAACGATGAAGCGTCGCTCAACGCTGTGAGGTCTATCGCCGCTGAGGAACGTTTTAGGATAGAATGCGCGGATGGAGGGACGGAAAGGGTGCGCGTATGGTTTCTTGGACGACTGGGAAGAGAATCTGAAGGAGGTTGATCTTCAGCGGTAGGCAAAAGAGGTGTTAGAGGACGAATATCCCTGGACGTGGCTCGGGATTTTCGTCGTTCGTTGACTGATTCAATTACGTCGTCCTGAGCTGTTGATAGAGGGGATGGTTTGCGCCGAGTAGATGTGTAAGGACGGACAGATGTCGAGGGGGAATGCATTCTTAGTGCTGTTTGGATGGTTTTGATGGAAGAAACGGTGACTGGTGTGGATGGACGTGTCTCAGTCGCGAGACTTGTTCGTGGTCCTTTTACTCGGGAAGGTGTCTGCTCTGCGGCGCCTTCATCGTCTGCATTAGGTGCTCCACTACGCTTGCGCGACTGGATTTCAGAACGTAGATGACGAGCCTGCGCTCCAGATGTGGTGACTTTGACCTGATTCTCGTCGGATAGCGGGGTGGCACGCTTGGGAGTCTGGGCTGGTACCTCGGGTGTTTCTTCTTGGGGGTCGGGCTGTGGTTGAACAGGCGCTCCCTTACGAGCCGCTTTACATCTTGCTCGCCACCGAGGAAAGAAAAGAGGGATAATAAACCACCCTACCAAGATACCAAATATCGCGCATGCAAATCCGCAAAGAATGAACCATGACATATCGATGCCTCCGAGAACGTCTTCTTGGTACGGAGAGTGGGGGATGGACGTATGATGGGCGGCCGATACTGAGGTTGGAGCGGTAACATGGATAATAGATGCGCCCGTGTCCGAGGCTGATGACCCTGAAGGGGATACAGCATGAATATCTTGAGCCACTGGAACGATGAGATGGACCGGTGATGGCGTGCTTGGTTTAGGAATAATAATAGAAGGTTGTGGTGCACTTGACTGGTCTGATGTTACGGAGGTCGAGGCCTGACGCGGAAATACGTGGGCATGAAGAGATGGGGGTTGTAGGGCGATGCTGACTGTGACAGCAGAAGAAGAGAGAGAAGAATAACGCATGAGAGATGGTTTATCCAAAAACTCCCAAGTTCAATCCGACTGGGACAACAGCACTTCCTCCTAGTCCTCTTGTTTTACCGATGGTGATTCTACTTTCAACGCCGAAAGCAGATAGATCACAGACAGGCCTTTCGAGTTTTAAACCGGCAGCAATAAAGGTTGACCGACGAACGAGATGAAGCGATGGGGTGTGCAAGGCAGATCGACGCGTATTCCGCCAAAAGGAAGCCGGACGCACTGTGACTGATCAGTACATGAAGACTTTGTAAAGATGCATACGCACATAATGGAGGAGCGGGAAGGTCGACAAGACCGCCTTCTTCAGCAAAATCGTCCTGGAAAATCGTATGTCTCCGTGAAGTCAAGCGTGGACGCAAGACTGGCTCTGGCGCCGGTGGGTACCACGTAGGTTTGTCCTCGTCGACGTCCGCCGCGATAGACGTTGTATTGGGAAGAGTATATCCAAATGTAAGAGCGAACTCTTCCTCCGGTGTTAATTTCCCTGTCTTTGTAAATTCTGAAGTAGATGGATGAGCAAAATACATTGGGGCGAGAGCTGGCTAAACGTACCCGGCTCTTTTGAAGGAAGTTCTGGCGGGTCTAGACAAATTCAGAATGAGTTCCAAATTGAATTTCCCAAAGAGCATTGCCCACCAGACAGCTCTTCACGAGTACCGTCGACTTCTAAATGGACTGTCTAAGTTTCCGAGACAGCGCGAAACAGGGAAGAAAAACGCACCTTCAACAAAAATTCGCGGAATTACGCTCGCTGCTAAAGCTACTTCCTCGTCGTGGTTGATAGGCTTGTCACCAATATTGAGTTGTCTAGAGTACTGTCGGCCGTGCTTTGTCTGCAGCTGAGGCAATGGTGGTCGTGGATGGTGGATTGGGGAAAAGGACCGGGGTAAAGGAACTGCAGCAGAGCCCAGCTCCTGCTCTTGTCCCGCCGCTGTAACTTCCATCGTCGTCGAGCCCTGCAGCACTCTGCTGCCTTCAATGCTGTCAACCACAACGTCCAAGACAACAATAGCAAATGAGACTTCGTGGGTATCTCGGGAAGCGAGCTATAGTCGCCGCTGAAGGCGCTCAGAGTCTTAGTCTGAGACTGCTCATCTTGCAAATTACTTCAATCTTACCCGTACCGTCAACGACGATGAACTGTGAGCATTGCCTGTCTGAGGTATGGAAGCTATTAGGATCGAAACCAAAGACGGAAAGGCAGAGAACTGGTGAGGAACTGCCTCCAATATCAGCTGTACTAACGGCACGCATATCCATTTTAGTTGCAGCCGATAAACTGACTTACTAAATAGTGTTTCTGCTCTTTAACAAGGTCTCAACTTCGAGTTCACAATACATGCTGCACATCCTCAATCGAGGACATGACGAGGCTAGATATCCATCGGAAAGCCGGCCAGTTGTGACGCTGCGGAAAGCTTATGCTCGACATTGAGGAACTCCGGAGGAATTAGAGAGATAATAACCTTTTTGCTACTTTAGAGCTCCCTGCTGTGACGTGTCGGCCTTCCAACCACTCTGCCGACCTTACATCTTTGGAGTTCCACACCTATAGATTCCAGGTCTCTTCGTCTCTCAAGCAGACATATAACGGAGCTCAACGTGTGGAACGCGTCAAATCTGCAGGATTGGTTGTGAGTCCTCTAAAGTCACCATCCATAGGATCTACCTCTTTTCCGGCCTCTCCTAGGGAACGCGTTATAATGAATGTTTCTAGCGTCTTGGAGCATCCTCATTCTAGGAAACCTTGCTCGCATATACTTTCGTATGCCTGTCTTTCTGGGCTGCCTACCTATCTTTTCTTGGAGCATCCAAAACAGGGGAGCATTCGTCATGCCCTTAGTAATCTGACTTTCCTATCAAGTTTGGTATCATCACCGCTCTATCCCCTTATTCTCCTTTTACCCTTTCGCCCTTGGACCGAGGACCGACCTCAAAATCACATCTCCACGCGAAGATCATTCTGGAGTTTCTCCTTGGTAGACCAAAGTTGAACTGGGCCGCGTAATCCCTGAGTTTTAAACGCACTATGCGGGTTCGTTCCCTGTAAGTTCTCAATAAACTACTTTTGCTACTCTAATTAAACTGTTCAAAAGACTATTTTTTGCTCTACGAAACCTTGTCCCTTGCGTGAAGATCTTAATCTGCTTATTTTGGGAACTGAAGCTAATTTATTTAAGACCTTATGATTAGCGTAGTAAATGAGTTCGACCGCCTCCAACTGGTCTTTGTAATACTCCGCTCAGTAATCAAATGATGGGACTGCTTAGAGAGCTTCAGCTTTGTGATACAATTTGGTCGGAGTTTTATTGCGCCGTACAAAGAACCTGTTCTGGCCGTAAAGGACTTGATCGCTATAGACATATTTCAATGATTTTGAACGATTTTAGACAACCCTACCCTTTTCCCTTTTTTTATCCATTTTGGGTGATTGCCGGAGTTGTGACGCTGTGACAGTGATGGAGAAGCGTCAGAGTTCAGAGCTCGCTGACCACTTGCTGTTTCTCATCTTCATCTTTGTAACGATCCTCTATGAACGTAAATCCGGTCTCTCAGCCTCTAACTTCGACTGCAGATGCCCAAAAACTATTCGATGGCCTGAAAATGAGCTTGCTTACTGGCTGGACCGGCGCGCAAGCAGCTATGGACTTCTTCATACATCAAGCACAAGAACAAGCACATCGAATTGAGGCTTTGGAACAGAATTTAATCACATTACAAACCATAGGTCAAGAAAAGGATGGACGGGTTTCCTTGCTGACCAGGAAGGTGCTTGACTTGGAGAGCACGATTGCCACGAAGGAACAGGAGTTGCAACACGTCAGAACGGATAATGGGAAAATGAAAGCTGCAATGAAAACCGGTTTGGAAGGGGTTATTAGCCAACGGAAGCGCATGGAGGCGGCGGAGGCAAAATATGACCTGGCAGCTGCTGAGTTGGATCAGGTGAAGATAAAGCTGGCTAACGCGGAGAAACATGCCGCGACAATGGACCCTCAAGGACATGGGCTATCCAGCCTGCAGATCAAGAATCTGGAGATGGCGGTGAAGGCAGAGCTACAGACACGAGCGAAAATTCGTGAGTTTACCAAAGAGGGAGGTTTGGCACCGAATTTTACAATTCCTCGTAGAAGCGCTAGCCCTTCAGGAATCAGTCGACTCGTTGAAGGTGATTGAAATATTATACACGTTTGTTAGCGGTGTCTTACCGTGCCATTACTTTTCAGAAAAGCTTAGCAACTGCGCAAGCCCGCATTAAAGAGCTCGAGGAACAGCTTCAAGCTAAAAGTTCCACCACTGGAGCTACGCCCGCGGTAATATAATAATTCTTCGAGAGAATTTTGTCACAATCTTTACATATATATGCCACAGTCCTCGGCATCTGACTGTTCTGGAACACCAGCGTCCGCCTACACACCATCCACATGCGGATCGTCCAACTCAACTCCCGCATCATATCCACCTTCGGCCACCGGAAGTGTTTCCTCTGGCTCCCTTCCAACCCCTCCTCAGCTTCATTCTATACCTGACGCCGGAATTTTCGACTTCTTGTTCTTCCCCGCCGATACTCCTCCCAGCATGGGTAAAACTGCTTCGAATACCGAGTCACACGAAGATTCAGAAAGGGCTCAAAAGAGGAGGAGAGTTGACGAGGTTGACGAAAATGCAGCGGATGGTAACTAGCCGTTCATGAAATATTTGGTGCGTCAGATTTTCAAGAACGATTTTATTTATTCATTTAACCTTTTAACAGATTTTGATATGATATGTCTTATGTATTTGGGATTGTTTTGGATTGTTTTGGATTCATTTGCTTTGCTCATATGTTTTCTTTTTGTGTGTAATAACTATCAAAGTGTATCAAGGTGTCTCCCTACTAACAATGTTTCCTATGATTGAGAGGAGAAGTGACTCATAAATTAACTCGCCGAGATTGCGAGGAATTGAGGGACACATGTTATGTTTTGGCAATTGCTAAAGGGACTAATCAGAAATGTTTAAAGCTTATTTTGGGTATCACATTACTGGCGCTTTTTCAGGACCAAATTAGATGACGAAAGTGACAATTACAGATAGAATGTGGCCTCCAAATTCTGCACAAGGGAATTTGAAATTGCTCTCCAAATGATATAAAATTGAAACAAAATTGAAGGGCTCTAACAGATGTCACTCATCTAAGGTCTGAGGGCGGGCATGGCTCCAGGTTCACAATTTTGCGCACATAAAAATCCAGAACCAGCATCTCGTCGATGGGTTTCAATTTTAAATACGATGTTGCCTGCGTAAAATCGATTACGGTCCGTAGTGATATTGATAAATAGGAGTGCTTTGAATGCGTAGCGCTGAGCAAGACACAAGCGAGTCGCGATGTGACAGAGGTTTCCGATAGACCACCACCACCGTGAAGCCATGTAAGTCCAAATGCTAAATAGTTTCCTTATCGACTGAAGTTCATTCGTAGGTCCAACGCGCATTCTGACCTTTCAATCATCTCCAATCTCCTGGCAAGCGACTACCATC
>Ga0157379_10004778_pt1 | contig 11637 bp, 7 predicted proteins | sample S25metaG_FD_121802 | JGI IMG/M metagenome (GOLD analysis project Ga0157379, IMG submission 121802) | Switchgrass rhizosphere microbial communities from Kellogg Biological Station, Michigan, USA - S2-5 metaG | ecosystem: Host-associated > Plants > Roots > Rhizosphere > Soil | place: USA: Michigan... | reverse complement strand
TCCCAGTCCGAGGGGTGTTGTGGCCTTCTCAGAGGCAAGATGGAATTCAGTTTTGCAGGGGGTGCCAAAGTTATGGGCATAGTGGCAGAATATCCTGAGTGCTTCCGAAGAAGTTTCTGGAGGGTTTCCTACCCCATCAGGACACTAATTAGGGTAGTCAGGCACCCCCAATGCGCATGTTCTCCTCCTCAACTTAAATATTCAGCAGTATATTAACCACCTCTCGCAGGCCTTCCCAAATGGTAAACCTCTATCTCTATTACCTGCTCATTAGGGTACCCTAATGAGTCTCCTGCTCTGCACACCCAACAGTTGGCCTGATTCCTTGGATTTTGGGGGCTTCACAGAACACCCCAAAAGAGTTGCTTCCACCCAGTGGGTGGTGGTGCCGGGTCCCCAGTTCTCCCACCGGCAGTGCCACCTGGCCTCCGGCTGCCTGGAACCTCGACGGAAACAGACAAAAGCTGGATGGTCGGATTCACGCACCCAAAAAAGGGGTGGTTTCATATTTGGCACTGGCTCAGCAAGCAGGAGGGCACTCAGTGCCATCCAAATACATGTCTTTCCCCCTCCCATTTAATTGTGCTCCATCTTGCACCTTCCCATTTTTTTTGGCAAGTCCCATGTGCCTGAGTGATAGTAACTCAACCAAATTGAGTCTTGACCGGGTTTTGTCTGCTTCTGTGAGGGTTTGACCTGTTGGGAAGGGGTACAAGTCCATGGTACTGCTAGTGCATGATAACTTGGGTACAGCCAGTCATGATGTCAACAGAAGCAAAATGTTTTGGCATGTATGGATAGTCCTTTCACATTGGAAGATAGCCTGGACACCCCCCCAGATTTGTGTGGCAGGATGGCTGGTTCAGTGAATATAATTCTTGACATGGTCTATTAATAGATTCACTTAATAGCATTCCTGATGGGTTCCATCCAAATATATTCCACAATATGCACACACAGTTGACCATCAATAAACGAGGAACAGCATCTAGAATTGAGAGAGACATAGACTGGCACTTGCCATCACCACTCTGTCCCCCTCCAAGAAGTTGGGGTAGCTCTCACACAGTCAGAGGGGTGTGTCATGCAGCACACACAGCGATGCATCCTTACTGAAAGAGACCATTGTCATCCAGCTTACATCCAGGGGAATTTTTGAAGCTGATCACATTTATCACTGACCAGTCGTGTTGTGCAGTGTGATGTTTCATGAAGTCATTCCGACCTGTATTGTATTCATAGACTCATCTCTTCCAGTCACCACAAATGTTCTTTTAAAATCATTCAGTTAAATAATAATTTATTGAATTCACACCCTTTTTCTTAGATAAACAGTGGGATTTGTTTTGCATCCTCTGCTGAAGCCTATCAGGCACCTATTTTACTCATAAGTGTCAGGAGAGGCAGAGGCCGGAGAGGCGCCTAAATTGCAAAATAAGCACTGGGCGAGGCTACAAGCTGTGTAGTCCAGCCTGGCACTTATTCATAACAGCACACATCAGACTCCAATCATTGGAGACCACTATAAAAATATATTGTTAAACTGACACTTCTGAATTGACATGGGTGACACTCTGTCTCAACACATGTCTCTGTCTCTATCTACCAGTCATATCTAAACCATATGCAACCCTGTGACTCTTCGAGATGCACCCACATGCATCCAGCCACATATATTTGTGCATTAATCAACCCTCAAACAGCAGTTTCTTCTTGATAAGCTTTGCCACTGTTTTTGGGTGTTCCTGTCCATGCGTCTGCCTGGGTGCCTCTTGTGGGGCATGGTATACCCTCCCCCTCTTCCCTAGAGCATGAGCATGTAAGTCTCATCCACTCATCTACACTCTCCTTCTGTGCATTTCCTCATTTTCCATCCAAACGATCATGTATGTTTATGTCTGCATGTTTGTTTTGAACCCACTCACTCATATTTCAACTATGCCTTTTCCAACACTCTGTCCCATTTGCCACAAGAAGCAGACCAATCCTAGGGCCCTCAAGAGCCACATTCTGCAGAACCACATGCTGGCTTATGATATCGCTGACAGTTGGTTTGCAGTTCCTGGGATATATATGACCATCATCGGCTCACTTGCATTTGAATGTATTTCTTTTTCATCAGGTCCAGCTATCTACCATGCCTTCCATGCCAACATCCTTGCTCAGGTTTGGTGTCCGATATCTGGCTGTGCTGAGCCTTATGGTGACACTGAACACCTCTGGGACCATCTCCACAACTTCCATCGGTTCACCAAAGAGACTGCTGTCATTGTCCACTCAGAGAGCACTTCTATGTGTTCCATATCTACTGATAGTCTATATCCTGAAGATTTACATCCTGCATCTGCATCTGTGCCTGGCCCATCTCCTGCTGCTCACCTACCCTCCCTATCTCTGCATTCCAGCTCTTCCTCTGCACTGCTTGACTGCCCTCTTTCTCCAGTTATTAGTTCCAATAATGCCAGTTCTGATGCTCCATCATTGACACTGGTTCCTGATCTTGTACCCTGTTCTTTGACAATCCTCAAACCATTCAACTGCATAATCTGTATGGAATGACAATCTGTGATTCTCCCTTCAGGTGTTTTAGACCATGTCAAGGATCATGAAAAACCCATGTCTCAAGCTCTACAGTGTTGTTACCTCAATGATGCCTCTTCCCTTTCCTGGCCACAAGCATTCACCCATCCTGGTTTGGCAGTGGTCAGTGGAGTTTGCTGCACCGAATGTGACTACTGTTCTCCATTCAGTTGGACTCTCCCAAACCACTGGTCGAGTAAGCACCCTGACAACCATGAGCCATTTGCTTTGTCCTACCATGAGGCACCAGTCCAATGCTTCTTCCATGTCAACCATTCATTCTTTAATGTTCAACTTCCACCCAAAACTCCTGAACATGCCTTGTTTGAACTCTATGACGATCAAATAGCATCAAAGTTTCTCCATCAAGATGAAAACATCCTTGCTCCTTCAGTTAATGAAATTCCTCCGCTTCTTCGTCTGGCATGCTGGAATCAACAACTCTCCATGAGTACTCATGATCCTCCCCATCTCAAAGAAGTGCTAAACTACATGACTCACATTCGAAGATTGGCACTTGAACAACCATTAGGCACCTGCATTTTGTTAACACAATTTCCAAGGTCCTTTTTTTTTGTAATTATTATGCTCATTTGCCCAATTGACATTTCTCATGTACTCAGGTCACTTGAAAACAATAAGCCTTGCAATCCCCATAATAATTACTGAACCCTTGCTCATTATGCCAATATCCTTTTTCATTTCACTATTGGTGTCTTGAATCTGTTGGACCATCCTGATCCTGATTATCCCATCAGCCTTCTGCTCAAGATATTTCTAATGCATGACATCTCTTTGCCATGCTCATGGAAACTGACACTGCGAATATATGTGTTTCATCCAGCCCATTCTATATCTGCATGTGATTCCAAAAGGAATTACAGCTTCCAAGTGGAACTATCCTATTGAAGGTCTTATGGTGATATATGCACTTTGTCCTGGTGGTATCTTCATGGAACCAGCTGATGCTACACAGATGTTTGCCCGACAGGTATATATATTGGAGGAACAACATTATATCAGGCCTTGCTGAATCTGGCAGGGGTTGATAACAATGCATTAGCATAAGTGATTCTTTTATACATGCTTTCTTTGCCCAGTGTTAATCTGTTTTACAGTGCTGTTCAGCATGATGCAATGCAGTCCATTCAACTCAGTGTTAATTCACCCTACCACTCAATGCATGAATACCAAAGATTCACAACTTCCCTTGTTTTGCACACTCTCCAGGCTCCTACTACTTGAGTGGGACATGAGGGCGTGGACATCACATATGCTCGGTTTACAGTTGAAATGGAACTCCTCTGAGCAGGAATCAAGTTGGCATTTTCACACACTAAAGCCCTCATGCACAATGTTCTCTTGGGCAAAGATTATGAGCTTGATATTCCAGAGGATACTCCTGACGATTGGCCTAATTCTAACTGTAGTTACTCATGGATGAAAGAAGGCACATTTGACTTGAAGAAAAGTTGTCTCTTTGAAGAATATTTGACAACCCAAGAGATCTTGTATGTCAATCACCAAGGCCAGATGCTTATGAAGATGTCACAGCTGCGGAAGCTGCTCAACAAGATTGCTGAATTGAACTGCCTTCTCTGTCTGCTGTGTTACTTTACTCCAGGTAGTGTTGCTTGTGTTGCTGAATTTGTTGACCACAAAATAAGCAATGCTGACTGTCCACATAATATCTTCCGTGATGGAGGCTTGATATGGGCTGTAACCAGACACACTAAAATGGAAAACATTGTCTGACATGAAAAATTTCTGCCTATGTTCTGTTGTGCTGAACTGAGTCATCTGATGGATCAGCTTCTACTCATCATTTGACCCTGTGAGATTGAAATCTTGCAAAACTTGCAGAAATACAAAGGTGCACAACTTACAAAGGAATCTTTATGTGTTCAGTGTGGAAAATGGGTTTTGGAGGATACTATGTACCAGTGACTCCCTCAGTTCCTCCAGAAGTACTGCAAAGTTGCTGCTGGTGCTAGGGCTTGGTGTCAACTGGCTGTTAAAATCAGTTAGATTTTCATAAGGCCTTCCTCTGAGGTCCATTATGCAGACCTGGATGTAATTGCTGTGCAGATTGAACATTCTGGGACTATGGCACATTCTCATTATGCTGTTGAAGAGGGCTGGTTACCTACAATGTCCAGTGACTTGCTGTCTGAATTTCAAACTGTATCAGAGGTATGGTGGCAAACTCTTGATATTAGACTAGTATCCTGCTTTACAACTGTTTGCTATGCATTGTCATTTATCACAGCATATTGCTGAACTCAACTCTGATGAACCAGATGCACCTCATATGCCGTTTTCATTTCCTATATTATTGATTTGCTTACAATTATCATCGCTTTGCCAGTTTCGGGTTTTTCACATGCAAAACTGACAGAACTGATTGTCTCCACAGTTGCTCAGTAACAAGGGGGAGCATTTGCTCACTGGATGGCCAGAATCCCCCAAGAGGTTGTGGACTCACTTGTTGGAGTCCTCCCTCAGTTCTTATTTCAGTAACTCAGAGGACTGACAATATCAGTGCACTGATTTTGGATTCCTGTTGGAGCCCCAGTTTAGGCATGGTGCAGTGGAAATAGAGCGGGTTACACCCATCCAATGCATACCTCTTGAACTCACGCCTCCAATATGCCCTGGAACACAGTAACTAGTCAACTCTTTATCACCTGGCTCGAGTATCCTATGATTGGCAGTGCCATCTTGGCTCAATGTCACATGATTGGCATATCTGTGACATGGATATCATTTTGCTAAATAATCCCCTTTTCTCTGTCCAAATGCATTTATATTTTGCTGTTGAGTTGGAGGTGACAACTGTCCAATGAAACTGCACCTGTCTGAATGCCATCTTCTCTGACCTCTGTCATTGGCCATCTAACACAATCAACCTCTGCATCTCTGGGACTAATTTGACCACCTTGGTCATCCACTCTTGGGCTGAGATTGTGGATTTTGCTGCAAAAATCTACATTTTTCCTGCTGTGATGTGGATGAGCATTGTGCGATTTGGAGGATCTTCCCCTGTCACCTTATTTCGGCATCACCCAATCTACAGTAGTTACTCTTGGATTTCCATGGTCATACCAGTCTAGAACCAACCCCAGGACTGACATTCACAGGTGACCACCTTACCCATTTAGTGTTGATTTTTGAGTATGCCATGGATGGTTCTGCACTGTGGAACACTGGAGGCATAGAAAAGTTTTCAGCCAAGGAAAACTTTAGGAAAATCTTAAACATTAGCCACTTTTATTCAGGATTTTCATTGAAAAAAAACCATAATGAAATTAAACATTCCCAAAAGGTTTCATTAGACTTTTTGGACTCAAATCTTGAAACTCTAATTAAACCCTATGTGATCCAGAAAACTCTGATGAAAATCTTTTAGAATATTTAATTTTATTATGGTTTTCACTCCATGAAAACTTTAAATAAAAGTGGCTAACCTTTAGGATTTTCCTAATAATTTTATTGACTGAAAACCTTTCTATGCCTCTATTGGAAGTGCTTCCACACCCCACACACCCTTGAAATGCTTAAACTCCTCAAGGATGGATGTGCACAGATATCTCACAGATGTATCAGACTATCATTACATGGCTTATCCATTCAAATCCTGACCTAGACCAATTTCTCATTGCCAATATCACTTTTCCTATTGTCCGTGGCAGCCTGGATGCTTTTTTCAGTGCAGCCTCTCATGTCTCCAATATTGAGTTGGCACATGTTGGATTCACTCCATTGATTTTATGGAATTGTTAATGGAAAATTGTTTGATGTGCAGGTTTTAGTTCTCTGTGACATGACCATTGCAGACACTGATATTTATGCCTCGAAGAAATTGGTTCCTATGCTGGAGAGGTTGGACCTTGTTCTACACATCAAGATGTTGACTATACAATGGAGTAACCCCAGCCAGTTGGAGTGCATTGAAAGGCTCACATTGTGCTCTGGAAGGTATCTTTGCTTGGAATGAATGCTCAAGGTCAAAATGTGGATGAATATGTTAAACAGTGTTATTGTAGATGCCCATTAAAAATGAAGATGCAGTGTTGGCTGCCAAATGGGTATAGTTGCTATTAAGGGTTCATTTGTTTGCTCTTGATGCATTGGTTGTGCCAACCATTGTTATTCATGCTTGTGCTCTGTGTGCTATTACTGCCCCTGCTTAAAGTTGCAGCATTTGTTGATCTTCATTGTGTCCCTATCTGTACTCCTGTCAGTGTGCCTGTCAGTGTGCCTGTTATTTCTCCTGGCAGTGTTAGTGTGGGTGCTTCTGCTGTCTTTAGTCGTTCAATAGTATTTCCATGTTGTGTTATAGCATCTCAATTCATAACATTATTGAATCAATCGTTTGTTTTTTGATCCATGATATTAGATACCAATAGGTGCCTATCAAGCGATGGGGGAGACAACAAGTTGTGTAGTCCCACCCAGTGGATGTTTTTTAATAAGCGCCGGGGGAGGCTACAAGTTGTGTAGGCTGACTGGGCACCTATTTCATGTGGCTTAGTTACTGCAAACATTGCACTCATTTGTAGTATTGCACATGCAATTTTTGGTTTGGCACCATTCATAGATTATTGGAATATATGTAAAAATCTTGAATAGTTAATAAAAATCACACTATATGATCTTGTTTGTTGAATGCTCAAGGAATATTGTACAACTACTATATTCATTTTAATTAAATGCTTCCTTATGTCACCATTTCATGCATACAGGTTAAATCAGCATTGTATAGAGTCATACATGTCAGTACTTGGCATGAGCATGCATGGAGATAAGTGACATGTTTTTGGTAATGTGGTTTGTGTGAAAGGCACCACAACATCCAGCCCCATTAAGTTTTCACCTCCAACCACCATGCCAGTCAAGTTTGAGTTGTCAATTGTTGCCCTTCCAAAGCTTTTTCCTTTTACTCCTATTGCATCGTCCTTCGCATGGTACACCAACATCTTTCATGCCCAGTACTGGAAATCTCTTGGTCAAGAAGGTCACAATGTGCTGTATCTGCAAGTGCTCCAGCAGCACACTGTGTCTCTTTCCCTCAACATCCAGGCCCATTTGGAGTCCTTGCTCCCAAAAGTTGATGCATTTGAGAAGCTGCTGGACAAGATTTCAGAGAGGCATAAGACAGTGGCTTTCATGAACTCTGTGCCAGCCACTCCAGTTTCTACCATGTGAGATGTATCTTTTGCACTGTACATGATTGCATTATTGATTGATCAGCTGCTTTTCGCATACAATGGTCCTAGTTTGGATTGAAGGGGGACTGATCAAAGAGCCACCCAGTTGGTTCTCCCCAGTTTTCGTCACCCAGAACTTGGAAGTAAGCCAACTCTGCATCCTGTAGAAGACAAGAGAGTGGTCATGGATATTGGTGGAAGGGTTACTGCTCCCAATTTTGTGACCTGTAACTATTCAACAATGATCATCTGTATTCAAAGGTAATATCAACAGATGGTTCTCATCCAAGAATCTCAAATGACTTGGGAATCCAATGCTCTGGCAAAGTTGGCCAATTCAACTCCAGCTGAGTAAGCAGAATTCCTCAGTGCTCCAAATGCTCCAGGTAGCAATCATGCTCCAGGCCCATCAGCTGCACAAATTGTGGCAGAAAAGGCCCATACTTATTTGGCCCATCTCTCTGCATCTCAACAGGCCCCAGTGTCTAGTGCCATGGCATCTTTGTTCAATATTGAATCAAATGTGTAGTTAATTGCCTCTTCTTGTCTGTTTCTGTTGAATGTAAGACCAGAATCAACTTTATTGGTCATTTGTGCTGATATGTTTCTATAGGATGACAAGCTGAGATATATTGATCTTTTACAAGAAGCATTGAAGTAGGTTATTATCAAGTTCATCAATCTTTATCTCGACTGACTTTACTTTGCTATTACAAGTCATGTTGAGGGTGTGTTTTCAGACGTTCACTGCTATCAAGCAGTTGCTAAATGAGAAGAACTGCTCTGTTCAAATGGCACCCATCTGTTGGCACTCTGTATCATACTGGTCTATCTGCTTTTGCCTGGTTGTGGCCTTTTAAACAGCAAGTGGAATTGGCAGGAGTTGACATGACCTAAATTGGTTGCAGTGTGTTCATAAACAAGTTCGGGAGATCAGGCAAGGCTTGCCTAATGACCAAATATGGCTTGATCAGCCACTTTTGATTTTTGCAACAAGTACAGTCCTGTGCTGCTCCAGTATTACCCATGTCCTGCCTTACTCATTATTTCTTGGAACTCTTACTAATTAATTTTACTTCATTATCTTCCATGCACATGAAACTTACCCCTTTTATCTTTCATTTTATAACAGCTTTTGATATATTGAAATTATTATTTGTAATATGAGTCCTGTGCAAGTTGGTAATTTCCATGCCAAGTCTTTTTTTGCATTTCACTGCTTTTCCCTTTTGTTCTGGCCAAGTCATTTTATTTATCTTTTGATTTTTTCACTTTTGTCATAGCTCCATTTAATGTATTTAAATGGAGCTACTGTTACACATAAACCTTGCTCAATTGCAAGGGTCACTGCTATGTACTCGAATAAGGACTGAAGAATGCCTTATTTTAACATTCCACTCATTCATTCATCTTTTGTGAAGACCTTGCCACCTTTATTTCACTGTAGCAGGTCCTCTTTTGGTTTATTTATCATGTATATCCTTGGCTATTTTTTCCAGACAACATGTAGCTAGTTATTCATTACCCTCAGTCTTTGTAGCCCCTAACTGACTGAGGTGAATTTCTATTATTTTCATTTATTCTTGGACTTTTACTTATGTTACTCACAATTCCTGTAGTTCTCTTCATTTCACATATTATTTAACAATATAGTCATTTGTATCCCCTAAACAACTGAGTTCTCTTTCAATTGCTAAACTTATTACCCCCCTTCACATCTACACAACTGTTGAGAGCTCTTCCAGTGTCTGTTTAGCAGACTTTTGTCGGACTATGAGAGCTTCAAAAATATCTGATATCTGAGGCTGTGTATAAATATGTAACATTGAGATCAGGAAGGCCATCAAATCCCAAGAAACAGCAGTGGATATGGAGATGGGGAAGTGAATGAGATCATTGTTGCAGAAGGAGGTGTGAAATAGTTCATATGCAAGGCAACAGGCAATCAGCATACAGGGCAAGAACAGGCAAGAGACCAAATGATAAAGCAAGTACAATAATCATAATGATAATGCTAGATAGTGTGGTCAATCTCTACAGAATGATTGCATGGGTGATGACACCATTTATTCATTGTGGGGGGATTTGTTCATTGAATGGTAAAGCCCAGAAAACCTGAAAATCCCAGCCATAACCCTTTTAAATAATGATACTTTATTTTGGGCCCACATTCCCACCAAATCCAACCTTTATGGCAGCCTCTCTTCCTTAATTGTATGCCATGCATGGAGGCCACAAGGTCATTGGTTGAGGTAACACAGGTGATCAGCAGAAAAATAAATAAATAATTGAGCTTAGCATTTGCATCATTATGGAGGACTTTGTTCTCCTTTGAAGTCCACTCCATATATACCTACTGTAACTTACATGACAGACTGTGAAGTAACTCTAATTAATCAATGTGTTGTAAGACATTTTTTGGAGTTCCTGTTTTGCTTCAGGCATTCTGGGGTTGTATCTGGATTCCCAGGCATTTCACACTACATCATAATGTAAAAGATAGCATTTCCAGGCTAAGCTTAAATGATATATTAGTTCCAATAATAAATGAAATGAAATGAATAAGGCAATAACAAATATCGCAATCAATTTCCACAGGTTTGCATGAGCAATTATAATAATAATAGGAGAAACCCAAAATTTTTTGGGACAGGGACTTTAGGGTTTGGTTTGGGTTACATGAAGGCTGAATGCTTTCGAGCAGGAGGTGTTCAGTTAACTGTGAGAGAACTCAAAATAAATTTGGAACATGGAACTTGAGTGTTTAGTTAGGGATACCTGAGGCATCTGGCATTCATGTAACCCTAACTAAATCCTAAGTGCCATGTTCCAAATTTATTTTGAATTCTCTCACGATTAACTGAACACCCCCTGCTCAGAAGCATTCAGCCTCGATGTAGCCCAAACTAAACCCTAAAGCCCCTGTCCCAAAACTTTTCGGGTTTCTCCTATTATTAATTAATTTTATTGTTGTTATTATTTGATGATGTCTTCTTGTCCTTTCCCACCCCTCATCATCATCTGCTGTCAGGCCCTCTCTCTCTCCCCTTCACACTCTTGACATTGCTCACCTGTGTTGCACTGATGCAAGTTGTTGAGGAGTAAATTATTATCAATATATAATAATATAGATATAGTTTTATTTATTATTCAAAGTTTAGATCATGATCATGATCATGAATGATGATAATGCAAGTTGAATGCAAGTTGAATGCATATAATATTAATCATTAAATTATTAGAGTGGCCATTTTCAGGAATATCTCAACAATGAGGCTCCAATATCTCATATTGGAGCTGCTGTTTTCATGAATTCTCAAAATGCAGCTGCAATATGAGATATTGGAGCTGAAATTTTGAGAATTGATGAAAATTGCAGCTCCAATATCTCATATTAGAGTTGCAGTTTTCTGAAGTCTCAAAAATGCGGCTCTAGTATGAGATATTAGAGCCACATATTTAGGACTTCACAAAATTGCAGCTCCAATATCTCATATTTGAGCCGCAATTTTGAGAATCCCTGAAAACTGCAGCTCCAATATCTCATATTATAGCCGCATTTTTGAGACTTCAAAACTTCAAAATGCGGCTATAATATGAGATATTGGAGCCGCAGTTTTGTGAAGTCCTAAATATGTGGCTCTAATATCTCATACTAGAGCCACATTTTTGAGACTTCAGGAAACTGTGACTCCAATATGAGATATTGGAGCTGCAGTTTTCATCAATTCTGTTAAGTCCCGTTCCGGTCTTCACCTCCGATCCACTTCCGATACCTCCGATATTCCTTATTCTTTTACTCCGATCCTTTTCCGACTTCTTATCTTCCTTCCGATCCTGTTATCTT
>Ga0157379_10004774_pt1 | contig 11644 bp, 14 predicted proteins | sample S25metaG_FD_121802 | JGI IMG/M metagenome (GOLD analysis project Ga0157379, IMG submission 121802) | Switchgrass rhizosphere microbial communities from Kellogg Biological Station, Michigan, USA - S2-5 metaG | ecosystem: Host-associated > Plants > Roots > Rhizosphere > Soil | place: USA... | reverse complement strand
TGTTAAATGTACTTTTCCCTTGGTGTGTTTCTTTGTCCATGCTCCGGGACCCCGCGCTCATTATGCACAGTCTTTTACGCTAATGTCGGTTTGTTGGGGTGCTCTTGACTACGGAGAAGGTAATTAGCCGCTATTCATGGGTCATCGTTCACATTAACGGTGATGAGGTTTAGGGTACGACCAGGCAAACCAGACCCCATACCTGGACTCTATGATTCGTTGGGGCACTGATTGGCTCATAAATGTACGCGCATGCCATTTTCATCCGTTTTTCCGCTCAGTCCCAATTTAGGTACACCCGAATCCTAGAACTCTCTTCGTCCAGGTCGCCGATTGTAAGTGCACCAGCTTTTTTCCCTCTAGATTTACTCCATCTCCTCCCAGCCCAGACAGACACTTCATACTGGGGTGGGGACCAGAATATTCCCGGCCCACGACCATCTTTTCAAATAAATGACACCAGGTTATTTATACCCTTTCTTCATATTGATATTTCATTTACCCACATCTGTTCAGTCCCGGAACCGACGCCGCAGCACAAGCCTCTGCAGCTCTCGCGGCATGTTCTCTCCTATATAGCGGACAATCTCTTAATGCTACCGTATCTCCTGCTTCCCTTCGTAATTCAGCCTATGCTCAGACTCTTCTCACCCATGCTATTGATCTATATGACTTTGCCTTAAACGCCACAGGTGGTCAAGTAACTTACCAAACCTCTGTCCCGGAAGTTAAAGATACCTACCCTTCCACCTCCTTTGGCGATGAACTGGCTATCGCTGCTCTCTTCCTCTCATACGCTACTGCAAACGCCACAGCCAATAATATCACCGTCTCCCAAAAATACACTGCCCAGCAGCTCTCTTCCCAAGCTGAAATTTTGTGGAGGGACTTTTCCCTAGCTGGATTGGACGGCCCCGTTAATTGGGACGACAAAACTGCTGCTATTCCCGTCTTATTCGCCCAGATGTCGAGAACCCAACCAAGCCTTACTCGGAACGCCACAGGGTGGTTCGCAGAAGCTGAACGTTACTTCGACAATATCGTTGCGAAGAACGGTCCTGCATCATTCACTCCAGGTAATAATACAGAACCCTATACTTATTTATTTTGGGTTAATAGAAACTCTCAATTTGGTAGGCGGCCTCTTATGGTATGACGGTGTCTCGGACAGCGCGAGCCTGAATCCTGCACTAAATGCAGCGATGCTCATGAACCGCTATGCCTCTCTCACGTTAAACGCAACCAAAGCCGCGGCATACCTGGTCCGTAAAATTAAAATTTATCGATTTTCCCCATATGTGTCTAATTTCCCCGATCCCGCATAGAACTTTGCCAAGAGCCAAGTAGACTATGCCCTGGGCCGAAATCCTATGGCTGGTACGTACTTACCATATTCTTCTCCTAAATTAACGAAAAAGGGACAAAATCAATTGACCCTGTGCATTCCCAGTCCCATATGTGGTAGGATCCAACCCTGTCAGTCCTTAATTTCATTCCCATTCCCCCGCGCCGCATCGCATCACTGCACCCCTGAATTTCACTCACTAAAATCCCCCGCACAGAATTCCCCGTCTAACCCACATTCGGCACTGGCTAGCGGAGGCACAGACATCGGTAACATTGACTCCAGTCCTCCCACCGAAACACACGTGTTATATGGTGGTGTCGTCGGTGGACCGGACCGACAAGACCGCTTCTTCGATATTCGAAGTGACTGGCCTGAAACAGAGGTGCGTGCTAGATTATTTTATTCTTTGCAGAAAGAAAAGGGAAATAAAGTTTAACTAATTTGGGCTTGTCTTGTTTTAAAATTTAGGTTGCCCTGGATTATGTCGCCCCGATGTTATCTCTCGCAGCTTACAACGTGCTCAATAATCCGCAAGATCCGTTTTATACATCCTTGAAAGCAGGTGAATATGACAAGAGGCGTCCGAGCGGGTTTCCCTGCGATGAAGTCTTCCCCTGCATTCATGGCATGGCGACTTGGGCTAAGATCGTTATGGGGGTTTTCGTGGGGGTTGTTGGGTTCGTTTTCTTGGTTTTGGGTTCTTATTGGGTTTCGTTGTGTTGGAGGGATGGGAAGTATTAAAATTTGAGTTCGTCAAAGTGAAGTGATCTTTTTTGTAAGATGTCTATGGGGATATGAGTGGACCCTGTCAATCATATATGCATGCATACATGTTATCTACGCCTCTATGTGCTCTCAATAAACCTATCACGGGTATGTTAACGTCTTTACGCTTTGATAAGGAAATCCGGAAAACTCACCTCAAGTACATACCGCTCCTCCTCCTTCAAACTCTCCAAATACTCACCCGCCTCCTCCTCCGTCTTCCCAATATATTTAACAAGCGCACCCACCAGCGCATTATACACATCCGGCACAGGCCACGTCGGCCCACACAAATAAAACACCCCCTTCTCCCTCGCAATGTGTCTTACAAGCATCTCCGCGTCCGCCTGCATCTTGTGCTGAATGTAGATCTTCTTCTTGGTGTCGCGCGAGAAGGCGAGGCCGCAATGCGTGATAACACCGTCGGCGATGAAGGCTTCGATTTCTTCGCCGTAGAGGTATTCTTGGGAGCGGTGGCGGGAGCCGAAGTAGTAGAGGAGGGGTCCGACGGGGATGTTTTGGGAGGCGAGCCAGGCGCGGTGTTGCATGAAGGCGCGGAAGGGGGCAGCGCTGGGAGTTAATTTAAGTACGTAAGAGGGGGGCACTAGGGGAAGGACTTACCCAGTCCCAAGACCCGCCATGATGATGGGCTGCATTGGGTCGGGAGGAAGCTACGGCAACAGGTTAGAATATGCAACATACAAAACGTTTGAATTGCTTACCTTCATAACACTGGCCTTTATTGACACGGTGACTTTCTGTCCGACTTTGAGACCAGCAAGATACTTAGTACATTGACCAAATCTCGGGGAACCTAAACAAAAAATATGAGTCCATCATCGCGAGAAAAAAGACGGTCAACTCACCACTTGGAGTCACCCAGTCGACAGTAACAACTAAAAGATCGACCCTATCACCCACAACAGCTTGCGAACTCGCAATACTATAATGCCTCGGTTCAATATCCCCAATCAACTCGCACAACTCGGCAATAGGTGGCCTCGCACTTGGATATGCCTTCAAAATATCCGCAAACGTCACCGTCTCCTTCTCCGATAACTTCTTAAAAGTCGCAGACCCCTCAGGAGAAGACGTAAAATACAACGCCATCTTATCCGCTTTCTCTGTAGCATATTTCGAGAGTTCGGCGTAGAATGATTTGTGGGGCTTTCCAAAGAGATCGACTTGTTGTTGGAGGGCTTGGAAGACTGTGCGGGTGTGCATGACTCTTTCGCCGCGGCCTGGAGCTGGTAAGGTGATGAGTTGGTCAGGATCGGCACCGTACCATTTGCAGAATTCGAGGACTTCGTTGTCGTCGTTCCAGCCGTGAACACCCAATGCTTCACCGATCGCGTATTTCAGTCCTGTTCCACTGGTGTCGAACTCGAGATGGAAGACGTTACGGTCGTATTCCTTGGGAGTTAGCCGACGGTTGACAGTGGTAGTGACGAGGAATGTACGATCTGAAAGATCGGGGCGAAGTCCAGGAATTTGAGGGTAGTGATCTGATTCGGAGGTGGGAGTGATAGCGGGAGCAGTGAATGCCTCGCGGAAGATGAACTGCTTAGCAGCATCGTGCCATGTACCGACCTTCGGGGTGCCGACGTCAATGGGATAATCAGCACAGTCGGGTTCAACAGTGTTGAACTCGAAATCCCTTAAGGCAGAGGATTTCTTCTCCTCGTCTGTCGTAGCCTCCTCAGCGAGGGGGATGGCGGATTCCAAAGCGTCCCAAGTCTCGGCACACACAGTGTCGACGTGAGCTCCTTCAATCGACCTTCCAAAGAGGGTCAGAGCAACCTTTGCCACAGCGGACTTGCCAACTTCTTCGCTTTGACTGATGTACAATCTCAAAAATGCGAGATATCCGATGGTCTGCGCCAAGAGCTCTACTACAGAGCTAGAAGCATTAGGAAGAAGCTTCTGGGCAAGACCATTCGCGTCAATGACATAGAGACGGAGATCATGACTGCGGACGATGTCCAATGCTTGAGAAGGAAGGTTCTCAAGGAGTTCGCTAGCGGTCCAGTTTGTTGAGACCAAAACTGCGGCTCCCCTACGCGCGTATTTGAGGAGTGAATGAGTCTTGACCAGAGTTTGATCCAAAATGCCAATAAAATCAGCCTTGCCTTCAGTCACATCCGGGTCTAAGGGGAGTAGAAGGGGAACCGGGACATGGTCGTCGAGTTCTGATTTCGTAGAGAGTAGGATACGGTCTGCTGCGACGCCACCGACCTTGCTGAGTGCATCGTAGGAAGTTAAATGACGAGTCTTAATGCTCTTGTGGGAGAGGAAGGTTTTGGAGATGACACGAGGGAGTCCCGTAAGACCAGAGTTCGCTCCAGAGAAAAAGAGGAGTCGCTTCAATGTAGGGGCAATGGCCAGGTTAAGAGAGGTCGGGTTAATTCCTTGAGTATTCGGAGAGAGTTTGGCAAGGAAGTATGAAAATACAGTTGGGGAAGCGAGGAAATCTTGGGTCGTCTTTGGGACAATCCGATGGGTCTGAACCGAAGGGCTGGGAGATGCAGAATCGAAAATAGTCGAGAATACATCTACGAATAAACCACCTTGAGCAGTACCGATGGGGACATCATCCAAGACATGGACGTTCTTGACCGTCGAAGGCAAGACGGCTCCGAAAGCCTTTTCATCCCATGGGCGGAGGACGCGAACAACTACGACGCCTAATCCAGAAATCTGGGAAGCCAATACCTTGGCGGCAGTCGCAAGAGGACCATTGAGCAATACAAGCACCGTTTGAGCTTCATTGTCACCGGCATAATCAAAGAAGCCGTATCCTACTTCGGAAAGTGCATCTTGGATCGTAACGGCACTGGTAGACAGTTCTGAAGGAAGAATCAGATGGGAAGATTCTCTGGCAGAGCTATAATGGTCGAAGACATGAACCACATGGTTGTTGGGCAAGGTATATGCCACTGAGGCCAACTCTACGGTTTCTTGGGGAGTCGACGATAGGAGGACCACGAAAGAATCTGGGAGGGAGTAAAGGGCATCATGTACTGGTGCCAGTGTTGGAGATAAGACGAGTTGGGATCCAACAGGTGTGATTGATGCGACTTGAATGACCAGCCGTCCTGAGGAAGTGGGCTTAGGCAACAAGGCTAACGCGCTTGACATCCGTTCGAGACCAGTAGGTGTAGTGTATGCAGTCATTGTACCACTCTTCTCGACTTCCTTGCTTGTCCCTTCTGACAAACGACCAACGATAGATAGGCCAGCACCTGCCCTAGTCTGTAGGGAAACATACTTGGCGAGGGAATGATCCTCGAAAGTCCATTGCTTGGTGAGCTTGCCAAAGCCCGAATCCTCCGCAATATCGTACAAAAATACAAGGGAGCTCTTTTGTGCTGCAAAATGCTCAACTATAGCATATGCTGGTGCATCCACGCTATGCGGCTGAGAACTAAGCTTCTTTCCGAGCTCTGCACCGAACCTGGACTAAAAAGGACGAGATCGTCAATCGAAATTAGAAACAAAAGAAAATGATATTGTACTTCGTATTCCTTAGCCTGAGCCATGTCGTGGTTCGAGGGAGAGATAAAATTTACAGCAGAAATCGAGGAGAGGAATTGCCTGCATTAGGTGCGTATCGCGCAATTGTCGTGTCACGTGGGAAATATAATTGCTTCTCAGGTTTAATGAATCCTCCAGCTATTTACCTGGAAGAAGGTTAGTAATGGGTCTATTAGCTCAGTTGGTTAGAGCGTGGTACTAATAATGCCAAGGTCACAGGTTCGACCCCTGTATGGACCATCCTTTTTGTTAATACTTTAACCAGTCGCAGCATAACTGCCAATTTTTTTTTGTCTCTGAGAGGTCACTACAGACTACAGTCCTGTTGAAGGGTCTATATGACTATCGACATACTTGGAAGGTGAGACAGCAAACTACAATCCATATATACAGTAGATTTGAAAGGAAAAAACAGAAAGAGTAAAAGAAAGTAGACTATTTTTACTTTATTGACGAAAACCGAACCTTGGTATCACTATACACACTTCTTGTAGGTTTTTGCACATTCCGACGGAATTTGTGTCATATTTTCAGAAAAGAGCGGCTACAGAGATCTGAATATTACAATGAATAAATGGGCACAGAAGGAATACATTGGTAGGCATCTCGTGTCCAACGCAGTACACAAATTAAATATGGCTCAAGAGTCAAGTTCGCAATCTGTCAGCTTGAGCCCAGCAATCTTCAAGTCTCCTGGCTTCTCGCCTTTATTGAATAATGATCTCCAATCAGGATTATAAGGCAGCATACGCAAGCTATCCATTGTAACAAAAGCTTCATATTATCAATTCAGCACAAAATTTCAGACCATACTATAAGATAGGGACTCACTCAACGATAGCCAGGGCTCAAGTCCTTTGCCCATCTTCAAACACATCAACGGCACCTTGTGGGGTTTTATCTTTACTGATTTATCACTAAATAAATCGAGTGTGTATTCGACATCCTTGGTGATATCATTCTTCTCCGGACCAAATATTGTTTCCATGTTCGCCAGGATGTCAGAGACCTTCAACACCTGACAATACAGGACCTTGAATTTGAACTGCAGATCATTTGAGGCCTTTGGGGTGTATTCAATGAATAGTACGAGGATATGTGTCCGACCACGATTCTGATCTTGATGCACCCCTAGGGCATGAATAAGTGCTTCGTTGTAGTATGCCTCAGTTCGCCAAACTTTCCAACGAGCCAAACTTTCAGCCGCCTTGGGGTTTGTTCGTTTCAACACCTCAATAGTCTTCAAAGTGCTACACATAATCCTTAGAAATTTCATGAGGGAATTATTGAAGTAGAAAGCGGATAATTCAACATACTTGCATTTCCCCCTTTGAAATAGCAAAAACGTTAGTGGTTAAATATGTCACAGTTGACAGGCGGAGTACGAACTTGTGTGCTGGCCAGTCTGCTTGCTGACATTTCGTTGAGCTTGGAAACGAAAGAAAAGGCATCAGAATAGCATGTCAATTTTGGTTGAAAAAAAAGCACCAATAGTAGGCATCTTGACATTTAGAACATCTCGCAAGTTTCTTCTGTAATTGACGGGCATCGCATGAGCTGCAGGAACGGCTGATGTTGTGAAAAGTCCGAGCAGTGACTTTATAACTGGTAAGCCATTTCTCTCCTCCTAATGCGTGAAGAAGTGGTTCAACATTATTCTCATCAGGCATAAGAAGACGTCGTAGGTAGTCGACATCTCTTCCATGGTTGTTGGTCCGGAAATATCTCACGACAAAAGCTTCACTACACAGGAAGTGAGAAACTGGGAGAGTTGTTGTAAGTGTACGTACTGTGGAAGAGCTTTGTCCTCTTGGCCAATGCGACGAAGTACCCGAGCAAGATAAACTCGAGTTCGAATGAGGAACTCGGGTGCACAAGATGCGGTTGGTGCCTCAAGAAATAGTTCTAGGACCTTTCGGGCCTTTTTATTGTCACTTCCATCGCGTGCTAAAGCTTCTCCGTAAAGAGAATATAGGTCCCTACCAGTCAGTTCAATTAACCAATAAACTTTCCGGTGAACTCATCGGCGTACGGGTAATGCGTCCACGCTCTGGCAATCTTGCTCTCCACCATTTCAACGAAATTCCGTAGATGTGGGACAGCCTCTGCAGGCTTGTCTATACTAGAATGACTGATGCAATGATATCAGGTGAGGTCAGGACAGTAGGACTCCTGACCCACAGCAAATAGTATGCCATCTTCCACCAAAAGTTGGTTCGCTAGAGGAATTATTCTGCTCAGAAAATTTGGTCAGTAAGACGCACCAAAAGACGCACCATAGAGAGTCTCATTGACTCAAAAAAATTCTCGGGAAAAGCAATAAAGCTTATTGCGTTTAATTGGTGCCAAGTACAGTCTTCCCATGGGCACATCAACATCTTCAAAACCCAGATAGCAGTTGGATATAGATCAACAGGTACTAAGAGTAGTGAGTAACTAACTTCTTATTAAAATAAAAAAGCAAATTCACAATCGTTACACCGGATATAGAATATGTAGTTGAATAGGTCAAGAAACATCGAGTTGTACGCTATTGCTTCTCGTGCGGCAGGAGAGAGCTGATTGAATACGACCATATCGTCGGCTGTTACGGATCCAGCCGGTATTCCAGTTTCACGAAGCTTTGTGGCTGAAGAAATTGAGTTATCAGCTGCGGAGCCAGTGTCAAGGATCATCGACAATGACTTACCAGCGGCAACTTCGCGTCGTACTGTCTCCAATGAGGGCAATTGGTAATCTTCTTCTGGTCTAACATCTCCAACAACGAGTATCCTAGGATCTGTTAGACTATTTCCTCCCTCCATCACTGCGAGGGTTGTGTTCACCACTTCCTGCCTTATTTGGTAAACTGAGTGGCCAGGCGGCTATTGACATATCGAAGGACCGCTGGTCCCCTCCAACAGGGTTTTTCAGCATATAGGAAATTATTTCGAACAGCCTACCTTGTTGAATGGTCTCAACGAGGCATTTTGCGACAATGAGAAATGAAGAAAAATTCGCCTCTACATGACCAGACAGTGCAGTGATACACAGCTGAGACATTCCTGCCCTCGTATAAGCTCCCACGCTCATTTCTTAGACCACAACACCCCTCACCGATGTCTATTTTCCAAGTTAAGGACTGGGATGTACCCTCTGGACCAGTAATGGACGGATCTAAAAATTTGAAGAAAAGGAAGCGACCTCAGCATGATACCAAAGATCTGGAGGTTGCTGAAACGAACGTTAACGAGTTAATGAAGATTGTTGAAAAGGGAACCCTGAACGCAAAGTCGCAAAAGAAGAAGCAGAGGCAGGGGCATGAGAAAGATGGTGAGGTTGCGTCTTCACTGTCTAATCAGCCTAGGGCCAAGAAACACGATAAGAAGAAGGGAAAGGCTGCAAAATATGACAAGCCAGACACCCCAAGCTCGTCTCCAAATAAACCCATAAAGAATGCGGATTCAAATGCAGATTCTTCCGTGGAAACAACAACCACTATTTCTCAAGTCAACCGGAACAAAAAGAAGGAGGGGAATAAGCCGAAGGGTAAAGCAGCTGAACCAACTGAGCGGTTAACATCACTGCAGGTGAACATGAAGGGATCGTTGGAGGGAGCTAGATTCAGGTATGTGAAGAACTATATGAACGTACTCCAACTGATCCAACGTTTACAAGATTTATCAACGAAGTCCTATATACCACAGATAGTGCCGAAGGTCATAAACTGATGCAAGATGACCCAAGAGTCTTCGAGGAGGTATGTAGCATCATTGTCACCTTTGCTGGGAGTCGAGTTTATATTCTCCCTCTTAGTATCACTCTGGCTTCCGTCAGCAGGTTAAATCATGGCCTAGCAATCCCGTTAACCATTACATATCGATTTTGTCTTCATATCCCAAAAGCACTGTCATTGCTGATCTAGGCTGCGGAGAGGCAATGCTTGCTCGAACTCTCGTTCCAAAAGGACACTGCGTCCTATCTTATGACCTCGTTTCAGACAATGGATATATCCTGGAGGCGGATGTTTGCAAACGAATACCCCTACCTGGTTCAGAAGATCCTCCGGAAGGCCAGATAGTTGATGTTTGTGTATGTGCACTGAGTCTGATGAGTCTGGACTGGATAGGGTGTATAAAAGAGATATGGCGGGTGCTTAAAAAAGGGTGGGTCGATTCTATACCTTGTGCGGTTTCATCTCTTCTAACGTCGCTTCTTCAGTGGAGAACTCAAAATCGCTGAAGTGACTAGTAGAATAATCGAAGCGGAGAAATTTATTGGCATAATTACTGCTTTAGGATTCAAATTAAAGAAACAGGTAAATCGGTTTCACATGGATTCCCCGTTCCTCTCTTACCAGAAAATTGCAGGATGATTCCAACAGCCACTTTATGTTATTCGACTTCCAAAAATTCGACCGCCCTCCATTAACTGAAAAGAAGTGGGAGCGTATACAAGCCAAACATGATGTATTGAAGCCTTGCGAATACAAGCGAAGATAGGAGATCATATTTCCCAATCTCGTGATCCTTCTTTCAACGTTATGACTGAATACTGGGATTTGTTCACCTGATGACTCCAAGGAACACATTAATATTATAATGTTATTATACAGTACTGGTAGTTCAATGCCCATTACTAGGATTGCCAAGGGAAACACGAGGTCCCTGAACTAAGTGTGGAACAAGCGATCACCCTGTATTAGCTAGTAGTAAGCACTCGATACCCGGAGACAACAGGAAAAATAACGTACGGTATCCCCAAGACCTGGATATATAAGACCCCCATCGGTGAGTTGTTCATCAACCGATGCGACCCATATCTATGACAAATTAAATAGGAGCAGGGAGGTGCAAATATCTAGTGCTCACCTCTAATTCTGGAAATTCGCTCTTTACGCGTTCCAAGCCAGTTGTAGAAGTAAGAATTGCCAAAAGTCGTATTTTAGTAACTGGGTAACATGCGTCATAATTGAATCAGCCTTAATGAAGTAAATGAATTACCAGGAAGGCCCCAGTCTAAGAGCATGTTAATCGCTGCACATGCGGTACCACCTGTTGCAACTAACGGATCAAGTAGATAGCATAAATCGACTGTAGGACTGCTAGGAAGTTTGGAATAATCTAAATACGAGAGTCAGCGATTATTTGACAGCTATAAGCGAACAGTTTGCTCATACATTCCACTGGCTGCAAGCTGACTTTCTCTCTGAACAACCCGATATGATAGGTGCGAGCGGTGGGGAAGAGATCGAGCATTGCATTGCCCATTCCCAAGCCTGCACGCAGCACGGGTGTAAGACCTATCCTAGCTGCAATTGCCTTGCCAGTGAATGTTGCTCCTACAGGCGTTGTCTAATAGACATTGCATAGGTAACACGATGGAGCAGCACTACAGAATAAACTTACTCCTTCGTATGTAGTCACTGGAAGATCGCGGGAAGCCTCAATTCCCAAGAAATATGTCAAGTCATGAATACCCTAGGATACGGAGATAAGTGGCCAAAACATAGTACGATGCATAGAAAGCTGCTTGCCTCACGGAATTCCTTCGAAGAAGTGGAAGCATCACGAAGTTTGGAAAGCTTTGTGTTTACCAAAGGATGAGAGAGAACATGGACTTTAGAGGAAGACATATGGTGATAGTAGTTGAAGGTCAAGTACCGTATCTTGTATCTTAAGCACGTTTCGCGGAAGCAAACTAGCGGCCGTAAGGTCAAGCCGAAGCTTTGTCATCCCAGCCACAAGCGTTATTTCCTTTTTTGTCCGAACCACATCTGACAATGAGCGACCTCGCCAACGAGCTCTTAGCTGACCTTGACGGCCTTTCAGAAGGAGAAGATTACCAGGAGGAGGACAACAATCAACCTGGGCCGAGTTCGTTGAAGAGAAAGGCGTCAGATTCGGATGCAGAGATGTCAGACAATGATGAGGAGGAAGGAGAAGGCGAGGAGCAAGCGGGTCTAGTTTTGGAGGGTGGAGTGAAGCCTGCAGATGAGCTAGATCCGGAAGATGTCCA
>Ga0157379_10004773_pt1 | contig 11648 bp, 7 predicted proteins | sample S25metaG_FD_121802 | JGI IMG/M metagenome (GOLD analysis project Ga0157379, IMG submission 121802) | Switchgrass rhizosphere microbial communities from Kellogg Biological Station, Michigan, USA - S2-5 metaG | ecosystem: Host-associated > Plants > Roots > Rhizosphere > Soil | place: USA: Michigan... | reverse complement strand
TCCGCCTCCGACGGGGTGAACACCTTGTTGGCGAGTTCGACCTGGCTCGGATGGATGGCCCATTTGCCCTCGAAGCCGAGCACGGCGGCGCGCTTGGCCGCGGCGAGATAGCCGTCGGGATCGGAGAAGTCGCCGAACGGCCCGTCGATCGGGCGAAGCCCGTAGGCGCGGCAAGCGACCATCATGCGCGACAGCGCATAGTGCCAGGGGTCGTTCCAGTAAAACTCGCGCGGCTTGTCGCCGTCCTTGTCGGAAAGGATGCCGTAATCCGGATGCGGCGCGCCGATGCCCATGGTGCGTGCACGGGTCGAGGCGGCGTAATCGGCCACGCCGAAGCTCATCGCCTCGACGCGCTTGGAGCTTTGCGCGATCGCCTCGACATTGGCCATGCCGAGCGCCGTCTCGATCAGGAGCTCGAAGCCTATTCTCTTCTCGCGCTTTTTATATTGCTCGATCTGCGTGACCAGCATGTCGATGGCATAGACGTCCTGCGGCACGCCGGTCTTGGGGATCAGGATCATGTCCAGCCGCGGGCAGTTCTCCACCACATCGACCACGTCGCGATAGGCGTAATGGGTGTCGAGACCGTTGATGCGTATCATCATGGTCTTGTTGCCCCAGTCGAGATCGTTCAATCCCTGGATGATGTTCTTGCGGGCCTGCTCCTTGTCGTCGGGAGCAACCGCATCCTCGAGGTCGAGGAAGATGATATCGGCGCCGCCCTTGGCCGCCTTGTCGAACAGAGACGGGTTCGACCCCGGTACGGCGAGCTCTGAGCGGTGGAGACGCGGGGTCGCCTGTTGGATCATGGTAAAGCTCATTGGCAAAGTCCTCCCTATTTAGCCGGTGGCGCCGAGTCCGGCGGCAACGGTGTTGATCGACAAAAGCAATGCGGATTTGAACGCGTCGCGTTCGGCCTCGCTCTCGGCGCCGCGAAACCGGCGGAGTAGCTCGACCTGCTCGCGATTGACCTCATTAATGGTGGGAAGCCGGGCGGCGAGCGCACGGCGGAATTCGGGGAAGCGGCCGCCAATCTCGCTGCCGCCGGACACTTTCAAGACCATCTCGCGGGTGAGCGCAAGCTCCTCCTCGATCATGGGAAAGATGGTGTCGCGCACGCCCGCCTCCGGGACGAGGCTGGCATAGTCCCGGGCGATATCGAGATCGACCAAAAGCAGCGTCTTTTCCACCTCGTCGATGATCAGCCGGAACAGGCGGGATTGCTCGAACAGGCGCGGCAGCAGAGCCTCGCCCTGCTGGCCGCGCACCTGGAGTAGGCTGTGGATGGCGGAGCCCACGCCATACCAGCCGGTAATGATGTGCCGGTTCTGCGCCCAGGCGAACACCCAAGGGATGGCGCGCAGATCGCTCAGAGAGCGCGCACCGAAGCGTCGTGCGGGCCGCGAGCCGATATTGAGGAGGGAGATTTCCTCAAGCGGGCTCGCCGCCTGGAAATATTGGACGAGGCCGGGATGGGAGACGAGGCCGGTATAGGCGGCGCGGCTGGCGCCGGACAGCGCCTCCATGATGTCGTCGAATTCGCGCTTCGGCCGCAGCGCTTCTTCGCGCTCGGATTTCAGCGCGTGCTCGAACACGCTCGCGGCGAGCAGCTCCATCTGATAGAGCGCGGTGCCCTTGTTGGCATATTTGTAAGAGACCACCTCGCCCTGCTCGGTGACGCGGAAGCGCCCCCTGATCGAGCCGGCAGGTTGGGCGGCGATGGCGCGGCCGGTCGGTGCGCCGCCTCTGGAGACCGAGCCGCCTCGTCCATGAAAAAAGGCGATCGGGATGCCCTGCTCGGCGCCGACCTTGGTCAACTGCGACTGCGCCTTGGCGAGCTCCCAGTTGGAGGCGACGAAGCCCCCATCCTTGTTCGAATCCGAATAACCGATCATCACCTCCTGCACGTCGCCCTGCCAATGCGTGGAGCGGCGGATCAGCGGCACCGACAGCGCCTCGCGCATGATCTTGGGTGCGGCGCGCAGGTCGCCGATGGTCTCGAACAGCGGCACGATGGGCAATGCGCACACCTCGGTGCCGCCGGCATCCAGAAATGCGCCGCCCTCCTTGGCCAAGAGATAGGCGCCGAGAATGTCGTCGACCGAGCGCGTCATCGACAGGATGAACGAGCCGAAGGCGTCGCGGTCGAGCGAGCGCCGGGTCTCGGCCGCCTGGCCGAACATGTCGATCAGCTCAGAGGCCTCGGCCGGAAGCTGCGGGATCAAACGCGGGCCGGTGAGCGGGCGGGCCAGTTCGCGGAACAGCCATGAGCGCCACTCGCGGCTACCGAGCTCTGGCGGGCTGTCGTCGCCGTGGCCGGCGGTCGCCCACCACAGCGCCTGCAACGCGGCGGTGGTCTTGGTGGTGTTCTCGCGAAGATCGAGCCTGACGGTCGAAAAGCGGAAAATTTCGACGGCGCGGCGCACCGGCTTGACCAGATTGGCAGCGAGCGAGGGGCTGTTGGCCTCCTCGAGCGCGCGTTCGACCACGCGGAGATCGAGGATCAACTCGTCGGCATTGGCATAGGCCGCGCCGGGGCCGCCGATGTCCTGCCCCTCGACGCGGGCGATGGTGGCGTCCAGCTTGCGCAGTACGATCGAGAGAAATTGCCGGTAGGGCTCGCCGGGATTGCGCGTCTTGATCTGCTCCGCCTCGCCGCTGGCTTGAAGCACCCGCTCGAGCTCCGGCCTGAAGCCCGGTGGCACGGCAAGCGCGCGCTCGGTGATGGACAGCGCCTTGGCCAGACCGACGATCCGCTCGCGATAATGCCGCAGCGAAGCGAGCGCGTTTTGCCGCAACGTCCAGGCGGTGACCTCCGTGGTGACCCAAGGGTTGCCGTCGCGGTCGCCACCGATCCAGGAGCCATATTGCAGGAAGGGAGGCAGCTCGAACTGGCTGCCGGGGTAATACTGCTCGAGCGCGGCATCGACTAGGCCGAGCAGCTCCGGCGCCTTCTGGAACAAGGCTTCGTCGAAGAAGTGCAGCCCGCGCGAGACCTCGTGCTGTACGGTCGGCTTCTCCAGATGCAGCTCGCCCGTTATCCAGACGAGCTCGATCTGGTCGCGCAGCTCGTCGATGAGAGCGGTACGCTCGCGTTCGGTCCAGCGCGGCATCTCGAGCTCGCGCAGCAGCAGGTAGATCTTGCGATATTTCTCCAGCACGGTGACGCGCTTGGATTCGGTGGGGTGCGCGGTGATCACCGGCCTGATGCGCAAGCTCGACAGCAGCGATTGGATTTCCTGTGGCGGGATCCCGGCGTCGGCGGCTTCGGCAAGGACATGAGCGAAGGTGCCACGAAGCGCATCGCGGCCGCGCGTACGCTCGATCTGGCGGCGTCGGCGCATCGCGGCATTCTGATCGGCAATGGAAAGAAGCTGGAACCAGATCCCCTGCGCTTGCAGTGCGCGGGCCATCAACTCGGGGCTGAAGCCGGCAATATTGGCGCCGCCGAGCAGCACGGGTTCGATCTCGGGCTGGTGCCGACGCACCACTTCGAGCAGAAGCTGGAACAGGAGATCGGAAGCTTCCTTGGCCGAAATCCCGCTGATGACGGCGTCGGGCGGGCCGGTCTCCAAGCTTTGCGGTTTCAGCTCCTCGTTCATGGCGACGCAAGACACTCCCGACCGCTTCGGTCGGCTTCTCGTGGATTGGGGCCGGCGCCGAAGCGCCAGTTCATCAGCCTTATAGCGCAATCTCGCCAGATTGGATGGTCATCCGGCCGCGGCGTCGGGCATCCCCGAATCGGCCCGATGAGCAAGACCGTCATGCCGGGGCCGACCCGGTCATGACGCGCTTGAATTTAACCGGCCGCTCGGAGGAGCCGGCGCGGCCGATCTAAGCGTAGGCGCGGCGCTCGGGACGCGAGGCCAGCACGCCCGCAACCGTCGAGCCGAACTCGCTCGGATTGGGCGCGACCGTGAGCCCGCAGGAGCGCATGATCTCGGCCTTCTCCGCCGCGCTGTCGCCGGCGGCAGAGATGATGGCGCCGGCATGGCCCATGCGCCGCCCTTTGGGAGCGGTCAAGCCAGCGACGAAGCCGATCACCGGCTTCGACATATTGTCCTTGATCCAGGCCGAGGCCTCCGCCTCTTGTGGGCCGCCGATCTCGCCGATCATCAGCACGGCGTCGGTCTCCGGATCATCCTCGAACAGAGCGAGGTGATCGAGGAAGGACGAGCCGTTGATGGGATCACCGCCGATGCCGACCGAGGTGGTGATGCCGATATCCTTGGCCTTCATTTGCGAGGCGGCCTCATAACCGAGCGTGCCGGAGCGCGAGATGACGCCGACGCGCCCATGCAGATAGATGTGGCCCGGCATGATGCCGAGCATGGCCTTGCCGGGGCTGATGATGCCCGCGCAATTCGGGCCGACCATCATCGGCCGGCGGTCCTTGGGATAACGCATCAGATAGCGCTTCACCCGCATCATGTCCTGCGCCGGAATGCCGTCGGTGATCGAGCAGATCAGCCGGATACCGGCGTCCGCCGCCTCCATGATGGCGTCGGCGCAGAAAGCCGGCGCCACGAAGGTGATCGAGGTGGTGGCGCCCGTCGCCCTCACCGCTTCCTTCATGGTGTTGAACAGCGGGCGGTCGAGATGCTTGCCGCCGCCTTTGCCGGGCGTGACTCCGCCGACGACATTGGTGCCGTAAGCGATCATCTCCTTCGCGTGGAAGGTGCCCTTGTCGCCGGTCATGCCTTGCACCAGCACCGGCGTGGTTTCATCGATCAGAATGCTCATGACGTATTACTCCCGATCAAGCCGCAAGCCGGCCCTGGCATGCCGCCACGGCCTTCTCAGCCGCTTCGGCCAAAGTTTCGGCGGTGATGAGCTTGAGCCCGCTCTCCGCAAGAATTTTCCTGCCCTCCTCGACATTGGTGCCGGCGAGCCTGACCACCAGCGGCACCTTGACGTCGACGGTTTCGCACGCCTGCACCACGCCCTTGGCAACCCAGTCACAGCGATTGATGCCGGCGAAGATGTTGACCAGCACGGCCCGCACCTTGGTGTCGGACAGAACAAGCTTCAGCGCAGTGGCGATGCGCTCCGGTGAGGCGCCGCCGCCGACATCGAGGAAGTTCGCGGGCGTGCCGCCGGCGTGCTTGATCATGTCCATGGTGGCCATGGCCAAGCCAGCGCCGTTGACGATGCAACCGATCTCGCCGTCGAGGCCGATGTAATTGAGGTTATGCTCGGCGGCTTGCGCCTCGCGCGGGTCCTGCTGCGAGGGATCGTGCATGTCGGCGACGTTGTGGCGGCGGAACAGCGCGTTATCGTCGAACGACATCTTGGCGTCGAGCGCCAGCACGCGGTCGTCCTTGGCGACGACCAGCGGGTTGATCTCGAGCATGGTGGCGTCGCAATCGCGGAAGGCACGATAGGCGTTCATGATGGTCGACACCGCGCTCTGCGCCTGCTTGATGCTGAGGCCCAGCTGGAAGGCGAGCTCGCGCGCCTGGAAGGCCTGAAGGCCGACGGCGGGTTCAACCACCACCTGCAGGATCATCTCAGGCTCGGTCTTGGCGATCTCCTCGATCTCCATGCCGCCGCGCTGCGAGGCAATGACGCGGATGCGTTCGGCCTTACGGTCGAGCACGTAGCCGAGATAAAGCTCGCGGTCGAACGGCTCGGCCACCTCGATATAGACGCGCTGCACCGGCTTGCCTTCGGGGCCGGTCTGGATGGTGACCAGCCGCTTGCCGAGCAGGTTCGAGGCCGCGTCGCGCACCTCATGATAGGTCTTGCAGATCTTGATGCCGCCGGCCTTGCCGCGCGCGCCGGCGTGGATCTGGGCCTTCACCGCCCAATTCCAGCCGCCGAGCTCGGTCGCGGCATAGACCGCCTGGTCGGGGCTGAAGGCGACGGCACCCTTGGGCACCGGCACGCCGAAGCTGGCCAGCAATTCCTTGGCTTGATACTCGTGAACGTCCACAGTCTCCTCCCTTAATTGGGTGTGGCGGGGCTTGCCCCCGTAAGCTTCAACTCACTTTGCCTTTAACGACGCCGTAGGCCTTCTCGGTCGCAGCTTCGGCGCCGGCCAGGAGCCGGTTCAGCTCCTGGAGTTTAGCCTCGGCGAACGTCTTGTCCGTAATCATTCTTACGTTGGTGAAGACATTCAAGGCGGCGCTTCGCAGTGCAGCATAACCGGCGAGCACGCCGACACCGGCATCGGAGATCACGTTGAGATTGCCCTTGTCGGAGGCGATCGCTGCGAGGTCGATCACCTCGCGCGCGGCATATGCGCAAGCGAGCGGGACATCGGTCGCGAGCTTAAGCGCGGCCTGGATCGCCTTGTCGCGCGCCTGCTTGTCGGCATCGGTCTCCTTCGGCATCCCGTAAGCGCCCATCACCGCATCGAACGCCTTCACGTCGTCCTGGATCATGCCGGTCAGCTTCTTGCGCAGCGCCTCGGTCTTGGCCAGCACGTCCTGCATTTCGTCCTCGACCTCGGCATATTTCTTTTTGCCGATGGTCAAGTGGCACACCATGCTGACAAGGGCGGCGCCCATGGCGCCGATGATCGCGGCGGCGCTGCCGCCGCCCGGCGTCGCCGCGCTGCTTGCCAGCTGATCTAAAAACGGCTCGATCGCAGTGTCCTTGATCTGCGTCATCAAGCCATCTCTTTCGCCAGGGCGTAGATCTCCTCGGCGTCGAACACGCCTTCGGAGCTTTCGAACAGCTTGCCAATGCAGGCGCGGTGCAGCTTCAATTTGAGGCCGCCGATGCCGAGCGCGCCGAAGGCGAGCTTGCCGTTGCGGTCCTTGCCCTTGTCGGTCGCCTCGATGCCCTCGATGCCGAGCGGCGGCTGGGCGTTCACGTCGGCGAGCAGCTGAATATTCGGATTGTCCTTCCAGGCGGAGAGCGGCAAGAGCTGGTAGCCGATGGCGCCGGCGGCAAACACGATATTGGCGTCCTTCACGGCGGCCGCGCGGGCGGCGTCATCGGCGCCTTCGACCGCCTTGACCTTCACGCCGAAGCGCGACTCGATCGCCTTGGCCGCCTGATCGCCCTTGTCCTTGGTGCGCGAGGTGATGGTGACGTCGGCGCCCTCTTGCCCGAGGAAAGCCGCGGCACGCATGCCGACCGGCCCGGTGCCGGCGAGCACGACGGCCTTCTTGCCTTTGAGCCTCTTCGCCTTGGCAAGTAGGGCCACGCCGGCGGCGGCCGTGGTGTTGGAGCCGTTGGAGTCGAGCATTACCGACACACGGAACGGTCCGAAGAAGCGCTTCTTCACCGTAGCCAGCACCGCTTCGCCCTTCGGCATGTCGCCGCCGCCGACGAAGATCGCCGTCGACTGCTTGTCCTTGCCGCCGCGGGTGAAGATCGTGCCGTCGACGAGAGCACCGACATTGTCGGAAGTGACATTGGCGTAGCCGGTGACGCGGTCGGCGCCGCCGTCATAGGCGACGACGGTGTCGAACACGGAGGCGTAAGGGTCGGTATCGAACAGGAACAGCAGCTTTTTCATGGGGGTCTCGCTTACTCTTGGACGACGTTCTGCGGCTTGCCCGCCACGAACGCCTCGATGTTGTCGATGAGCTGATCGGCAAGGATCTGCATCGCCTCCTGGCTCGCCCAAGCGACATGCGGGGTGACGATCAGATTGGGAATTTTCGGATCGAGCAGGATATTGCCGTCTTTCGGCGGCTCGACAGTGAGCACGTCGAAGCCGGCGCCGGCGATGGTGCCGTTCTTCAGCGCCTCGGCCAGAGCCGCTTCGTCGACGAGACCGCCGCGCGCCGTGTTGATGAGAATGGCGGTCGGCTTCATCTTCTTCAGCTCCGCGGCGCCGATCATGTTCTTGGTCTGCGGCGTGAGCGGCACATGCAAAGTAATAATGTCGCTTTCTCGCAGGATCGTGTCGAAATCGACCAACCCGTCTTGCGGGAAGACATCGTAGGGCAGCACGCGCATGCCGAGGGCTTCGGCACGCTTGCCGATCGACTTGCCGAGCGCGCCATAGCCGACGATGCCGAGCGTGGAGCCGGCAATGTCGCGGATCGGATGCGTCAGGAAGCAGAACTGCCTCGACTTGTTCCACACGCCGTTCCTGGTGTCCTCGACATAGGCGAGCAGGTTGCGGCGGAGCGCGAAGATCAGGGCGATGACGTGCTCGGGCACGGTGTTGAAGGCGTAGTTCCTGATATTGACGACGGTGATGCCGTTGGCCTTGCAATAGGCCTTGTCGACCACGTCGGTGCCGGTCGCGGCGACGGCGATCAGCTTGAGATTCGGGAGTTGCTTCAGGGTGTCGGCGCGCATCGGCACCTTGTTGATGATGGCGATGCTCGCGTCTTTGAGGCGCGCGACGATGTCCTCAGGCAACCAGGTCGACTGATATTCTTTATAAGTATGCGGGAAATTCGGCCTACGGACTTTGGCGTCGACCGACTCTCGATCGAGGAACACGATCGCGTGCTGCACTGAACCCAACCCCTGATCTAAGCCGGCCTCAGCCGGCGCGACATGCCTCACCCTCCCCCGGCGCGTAGCTGAAAAAGCCGCCGGAGGTCTTGACCAAAATCAAATCGAGCGAGACCGGGCTTGTCCGCCCGTTAGCCCCGCGCTTCCTGCCCTATTCGGCGGCGACTTTCGTCTCGCGCGCCTGCGTGCTCCCGCGGAACTCCGCCTGCGCCGCCGCCACTCCAGACCCCAGCTCGACCTTGATGCCGACATCGCGCATGGCCATTTCGGCCCCGGCGATGGCACCGAGCAGCATCAATTCATTCAGATCGCCCAGATGGCCGATGCGGAATAGCTTGCCGGCCATTTGCGACAACCCTGCGCCGAGCGCGAGATTGTAGCGGCGATAGGCGCGATCGATCACGTCGGCGCCGTTGAAGCCCTTCGGCACCATGATCGCGGTCACGGTGTCGGAATGCCACTTCGGCTCCTTGGCGCACAGCTTGAGCCCCCAGGCCCCGACAGCGGCGCGCGCGCCCTTGGCGAGATGGCGGTGGCGTGCAAACACATTGTCGAGCCCTTCCTCCTGGAGGATGGCGAGCGACTCGCGCAGCCCATGGAACAGCATGACAGCCGGCGTATAAGGGAAATAGCCGGTAGCGTTTGCCTTCATGTGGTCGGTGAACTCGAAATAGGCGCGTCGGCAGCCGGCGTCCTTCATCTGGGCGAGCGCCTTCTGGCTGGCGCAGACGATGCCCAGACCGGCCGGCAGCATCAGGCCCTTCTGCGAGCCGGTGATGGCGAAATCGACGCCCCACTCGTCAAAACGGAAGTCGATGCTGGCGATCGAGCTCACGCCATCGACATAGAGCAGCGCCGGGTGCTTGGCGGCGTCCATGGCGCGACGCACGGCGGCGACATCGCTGGTGACGCCCGTCGCCGTCTCGTTATGCACGACCATCACGCCCTTGATCTCGTGGTTCTTGTCGGCGCGAAGCGCCTCCTCGATCCGATTCGGGTTGGCGCCGGTGCCCCACTCTTCCTCCTGGACGACGATATCGAGGCCATGACGGCGGGCGAGCTCGATCCACAGATGACTGAACTGGCCGAAGCGCGCGGCAAGCATCTTGTCGCCGGGCGAGCGGGTATTGGTCAGCGCCGCTTCCCAGGCGCCGGTACCGCTCGAAGGGTAGATGACGACTTGGCCGTCACGCGTCTTGAAGATCTTCTTAAGGTCTTCGAACAGCGGCAAAGTCAACTTGGGAAAATCGGAAGAACGGTGGTCCTCCATGGCGACGTGCATGGCGCGCAAGACTCGGTCGGGCACATTGGTCGGCCCCGGCACGAATAAGAAGTTACGCCCCGGCCTTCTCGCTCCAGCCATCGTTGTTTCCCCTTGGAATCTTGCCGGCGGTTGCGCCGGATTTGGCCACATGTCGCAAAGCAAAGGGTGTTAGCGTCCGCGTCAGCGGCTGGCAACCCCTTTCAGCACTTAGAATAAACCGGCGATCCTGCCGTCGGCGGCAAGCTCGATATTGTTGGCAGCCGGCACCTTCGGCAGACCCGGCATGGTCATGATGTCACCGCAGATCACCACCACGAACTCCGCGCCCGCCGACAGCCTGACCTCGCGGATCGGGATGAGATGCCCCAACGGCACGCCCTTGGCGTCTGGGTTGGTGGTGAAGCTGTATTGCGTCTTGGCGACACAGATGGGGAATTTGCCGAACCCTTGCTTTTCGAGCTCGGCAAAACGGTCCCTCACGGCCTTGTCCGCGGTGATATCCTCGGCGCCATAGATTTCCTGGGCGATGGTGCGCGTCTTGTCCCACAGCGACATGTCGTCAGGATAGAGCGGCTGGAAGTCGCTCGGCTTCTCCTCGATGGTGCGTACCACGGTGTTGGCAAGTTCGACGGCACCGGCGCCGCCTTGCGCCCAATGATCGGCCATCACGCACTGCGCACCAATGGTCGAGCACAGCCGCTTGAGCAGCGTGATCTCGGCGTCGGTATCGCTCGAGAAGCGGTTCACCGACACCACCACCGGCACGCGGTATTTGCGCACGTTCTCGATATGCCGTTCGAGATTGGCGAAGCCATTCTCCAGGGCGTCGAGGTTCTCCTTCTTGAGATCGTCCTTGGCCACGCCGCCATGCATCTTGAGCGCGCGAATGGTGGCGACCAAAACCACGCAATCCGGCTTGAGCCCTGCCTTGCGGCATTTGATGTCGAAGAACTTCTCGGCGCCGAGATCGGCGCCGAACCCCGCCTCGGTCACCACATAGTCGCCGAGCTTGAGCGCGGCCTTGGTGGCAATCACCGAGTTGCAGCCGTGGGCGATGTTGGCGAACGGCCCGCCATGGATGAAGGCCGGGTTGTTCTCGAGCGTCTGCACGAAATTGGGCGCGAGCGCGTCCTTGAGCAGCGCCGCCATCGAGCCCGCGGCCGAGAGGTCCCTGGCGGTGACGGCTTTCTTATCGCGGGTCTGCCCGATTTGGATCTGGCCGAGACGACGCTGAAGATCGGCTAGGTCGCTGGACAGGCAGAAGATCGCCATGACTTCCGACGCCACGGTGATATCGAAGCCGGCTTCACGCGGATAACCGTTGGCGGCGCCGCCCAGCGAGGTGACGATGTCGCGCAGCGCCCGGTCGTTCATATCGACGGCGCGCCGCCAGGTGACACGGCGGGTGTCTATGTCGAGCTTATTGCCCCAGTAGACATGATTGTCGATCAACGCCGCGAGCAGATTGTTGGCGGCACCGATGGCGTGGAAGTCGCCGGTGAAATGCAGGTTGATGTCCTCCATTGGCACGACCTGCGCGTAGCCGCCGCCGGCGGCGCCACCCTTCACCCCGAAGCAAGGCCCAAGCGATGGCTCGCGAATGCAGATGATGGCCTTCTTGCCCATCTCGTTCAGCGCATCGCCCAGCCCGACCGTGGTCGTGGTCTTGCCCTCGCCGGCCGGCGTAGGGGTGATGGCGGTGACGAGAACGAGTTTGCCGTCGGGCTTGCCCTTCAGCGAGGCGATATAGTCGAGAGAGACTTTTGCCTTGTAATGCCCGTACGGGATCAAGTCCTCGGCGTCGATGCCGAGCTTGTCCTTCGCCACTTCGAGGATCGGCCGCATCCGCGCGGCCTGGCTGATCTCGATATCCGACTTTGGCTTCTTGTGCTGCTCGTCCGAACGCCTGCCCGGTTTTTCGGCAGTTTCACGCGGTTGTACTGACATAACTCCTTGG
>Ga0157379_10004772_pt1 | contig 11648 bp, 10 predicted proteins | sample S25metaG_FD_121802 | JGI IMG/M metagenome (GOLD analysis project Ga0157379, IMG submission 121802) | Switchgrass rhizosphere microbial communities from Kellogg Biological Station, Michigan, USA - S2-5 metaG | ecosystem: Host-associated > Plants > Roots > Rhizosphere > Soil | place: USA... | reverse complement strand
GGCAAGCGCGTCGTCGCCCTGGACCTGGGTTCGATGGTCGCCGGCGCCAAGTACCGCGGTGAGTTCGAGGAGCGGCTGAAGGCCGTCCTCAAGGAGATCACCGACTCGGCCGGTGAGATCATCACCTTCATCGACGAGCTGCACACCATCGTCGGCGCCGGTGCGTCCGGTGAGGGTGCGATGGACGCAGGCAACATGATCAAGCCCATGCTCGCCCGCGGCGAGCTGCGCATGGTCGGCGCCACCACGCTGGACGAGTACCGCCAGCACATCGAGAAGGACCCCGCCCTGGAGCGGCGGTTCCAGCAGGTGCTGGTCGGCGAGCCGTCCGTGGAGGACACCGTCGGCATCCTGCGCGGGCTCAAGGAGCGCTACGAGGTGCACCACGGCGTCCGGATCACGGACACCGCGCTCGTCGCCGCGGCCACCCTGTCGGACCGCTACATCACCGCGCGCTTCCTGCCGGACAAGGCGATCGACCTGGTGGACGAGGCCGCGTCCCGGCTGCGTATGGAGATCGACTCCCGGCCCGTCGAGATCGACACGGTCGAGCGGGCGGTGCGCAGGCTGGAGATCGAGGAGATGGCGCTGGAGAAGGAGTCCGACGCCGCCTCCGAGGAACGACTGGCGGCGCTGCGCTCCGAGCTGGCCGAGAAGCGCGAGGAGCTCACTGCGCTGACCGCGCGCTGGCAGAGTGAGAAGGGTGCCATCGAGGCCACCCGGGAGCTCAAGGAGCAGCTCGAGCAGCTCCGCGGCGAGGCGGACCGCGCCGAGCGGGACGGTGACCTGGGCAAGGCCGCCGAGCTGCGGTACGGCCGGATCCCCGCGCTGGAGAAGGAGCTCGACGAGAAGACCGCCGTCGTGGAGAAGCAGGACGAGGTCATGCTCAAGGAGGAGGTCGGACCGGACGACGTCGCGGACGTCGTGAGTGCGTGGACCGGCATCCCCGCGGGCCGCCTGCTCGAGGGCGAGACCGCCAAGCTGCTGCGCATGGAGGACGAGCTGGGCCGCCGCGTGGTGGGCCAGGCCGAGGCCGTGCGCGCCGTGTCCGACGCCGTCCGCCGCGCCCGGGCGGGCATCGCGGACGAGAACCGGCCCACCGGGTCGTTCCTCTTCCTCGGCCCCACCGGCGTCGGCAAGACCGAGCTGGCCAAGGCGCTCGCCGAGTTCCTGTTCGACGACGAGCGGGCCATGGTCCGCGTCGACATGAGCGAGTACAGCGAGAAGCACAGCGTCGCTCGCCTGGTCGGTGCCCCTCCCGGCTACGTCGGCTACGACCAGGGCGGGCAGCTCACCGAGGCCGTGCGGCGCCGTCCGTACACCGTGGTGCTGCTCGACGAGGTCGAGAAGGCCCACCCGGACGTCTTCGACACGCTCCTGCAGGTGCTCGACGACGGGCGCCTCACGGACGGCCAGGGTCGCACGGTGGACTTCCGCAACACGATCCTCGTGCTGACCTCGAACCTGGGCAGCCAGGCGATCGCGGACCCGTCGCTGGACGACCGGGGTCGCCGGGACGCGGTCATGGCGGTGGTGCGCACGCACTTCAAGCCCGAGTTCCTCAACCGGCTCGACGACGTCGTGGTCTTCCACGCGCTGTCGACCGAGGAGCTGGGCCGGATCGTCGACATCCAGCTCGACGCCCTGGGCCGCCGGCTGGCGAGGCGCCGGCTCTCGTTGGACGTCACGGAGGCGGCCCGCGAGTGGCTGGCGATGAACGGCTTCGACCCGGTCTTCGGCGCCCGCCCGCTGCGCCGCCTGGTGCAGTCGAGCATCGGGGACCAGCTGGCGAAGGAGCTGCTGGGCGGCACGGTCCGCGAGGGCGACACCGTCCGCGTCGATCTCGACCCGACGGCCGAGGGCGGCACCGGAGGCCTGGTGGTGGGCAAGTCCGTCCCCGCCCCCCTGTAACCACCCCTGCAACCCCGCCCCACCCCCCGGCGGTGATCAAGGGCCGATCGGGCCTCGCGAAGATCGAGTGACCCCGATCGGCCCATGATCACGGGTGCGGGCCGGGGGGCTGGGGGGTGGGGTGCGGGGGGTTTGCGGATGTGAAGGCCCCTCCCGCAAGACGGGCCGGCGGCGGCCGCGGGTTCGTACCGTGCGCCCATGGACGACCCCGGGCGGGCCTGGCTCGCCGACTACCGCCGCCGACTCGACGACCTTCGCGACCGTGCCGAGCAGGTCCAGGCGGAGATCAGCACGCTCACCGCCACGGTGACCAGCCCCGACGGCGCGGTGAGCGCGACCGTCGGGCACACCGGGGCGCTGAGCGGGCTGGTCCTGGGCCCCGCCTCCGCGGGGCTGTCCCGCGACCGCCTCGCCGACCTCGTGGTGCGCACGACCTCCCAGGCGGCGGCCGAGGTCGCGAGACGGGCCGAACGCGCCCTCGGCCCGCTGCTCGAACGATGAGCGGCTTCGCGGTGGACCCGGACGTCCTCGCGGTGCTGGCCGCAGGGCGGCGACAGGCGGCCGAGCGGCTGGGCGCGGCCGCGGCACCGGACCCGGTCGCCGCGGACGCCTTCGGGGTGATCGGGAGGCTCTTCGCGGGGGGTGCCTCGGTGGCCGTCGAGGCGGGCGCGGCCGCGCTGGCGGGCTCCCGGGACCGGCTCCGCCGGGCCGCGGAGGCCCTGGACCGGGCGGCCGCCGACTACCGTGCCGTCGACGCGGCGGCGGCTAGACTACTGGGCGAGGCCGCCTCGGGCGGCGGGGCAGGTCGATGAGTGATCCCGCGCCGTTGGAAGGCGCGGGGGTCTTCTCCAGCGCGGCGGACGTGGCCCAGGCGCTGCACAGCGGGGACGCCGCCGGGATCGGCTGGACGACGGTGGGCTACGCCCTCGACGTCGCGGACTTCGTCGGGGACCCGTTCGTCGAAGCGGCGTCCGCCGGGTTCGGCTGGCTGATCGAGCACGTCTGGTTCCTCCGCGAGGCCCTGGACCAGCTCGCGGGGGATCCGCAGGCGATCATCACGGCGGCGGACGGCTGGCTCGCCACCGGCGCCGCACTCGCCACCGAGGGCGCGACGTTGGGGACGCCCGAGCTGAGCTGGTCCGGCTGGGCGTCGAACGCGTCCGCGGCCGCGGAGGCGGAGCTCGCGGCCCGCATGGAGGACGCGGTCGCCGAGTGCACCGGCGTGGCGCAGGAGCTGGTGTCCGCGGGCGTGGCGGTCGGTACGGTCCGGGCCCTCGTGCGGGACGCGATCGCGGACTTCCTCGCCTCCGTCCTCGAATGGCTCCTCGTCACCATGCTCAGTGCGGGTGTCGCGCTGGCGGCGCTCCTGGTGAGCGTGGTCAAGGAGGCGATCGTCCTGGCCGGGCGGCTGGTCACCCGGCTTGGGGAACTGCTGACCAGGCTCGGGGCCGCCACCGCCCGCCTCGGGACCAGAGCCGGTCGCCTCGGCACCGGCCTGCGACCGGTCGCGACGAGCGTGGAGCAGGCGGCGACCGGCGCCGCACGGCTCGGGGACGCGGGCAGGCGGGCCGCGGCGGACCTGCGGCGCAGCGCGGGCGCACCGGAACCCGCGGTGACCAGCACACCGGGGCGGGACGCCGTCGTCGAGTGGGGGAAGCAGGAGTCGGCGGCCCGCACCCGCGACACACCGCGGCTCGGCTCTCCGTAGGTCACGTTCGGGGGACGGCACGGCAGGGTCGTCGTGGCGTTCCCGGCCCCCGGGCCCGCGCGGCGCTAGGGTCGCGGCGTGGGTATCCCGTCGTGGGTGTGGTTCCTGATCGCGGTGGTGGCGCTGGCCGTGAGCGTCGCCCTGCTGCTCGTCGACCGTCGGTCGGGGGGAGCGGCGGAACCGGTCGCCAGGGACCGCAGGCGCTGGGCCGCGGTGCACGACTGGGAGTACCACGAGACCGATCCCGTCCTGCCCAGCCGCTGGCGCTACGGCACCGTGCAGAAGGGCGGCCCGGGCATCGCGAAGAACCTCGCGACGGGGATCGTCCCGACCCCGGAGGGCGGGCGCGTCGGCTACCTCTTCGACCACGAGCAGCAGGGCCGGACGAACGCCGTGGTCGTGGCCGTCGAGCTGCGGGAGCCGCTGCCCGCGGCCGTCGAGCTGCGGCTGCCGTCAGCGCCGCTCCCGGACTCCGACGGCGGCGCGGGGCTGGACCTGCTCGAACCGGTCGGCGAGCGCTACTCCTTCGTGTCCGACGCGGACGCCATCCGGCCGCTGCTCACCCAGAAGGTCGCGGATGCGGCGGACGCGGTCGGGGACGACATCGAGCTGATCTGGGCCGAAGAGGCCTGGACGCTCGCCGCCGCGCCGGTGGGCACCACCCCGGAGCGCGCGCAGGACCTGCTGGCCGACCTCGCCCAGGTCGCGACGGCGTTGGAGCGGGCCCTGGAGGCGAGTCGCCACCCCGCGTGAAACCCGTAGAGTCCCCGTGTGCCTTCCGCTCTGATCACCGGCGCCACCTCCGGCATCGGTGCCGCCTTCGCCGACCGACTCGCCGCCGAGGGCCGTGACCTGGTGCTCGTCGCCCGGACGGTCGAACGCCTGGAGGAGGCCGCGGCCCGCCACCGGGAGTCCGGGGTGTCCGTGGAGGTCCTCCCCGCGGACCTGACCGATCCCGCGCAGCTCGCGCGGGTGGCGCGCAGGCTCGCGGACCCGGACGTCGCGCCGGTCGACCTGCTGGTCAACAACGCCGGGATGGGGCAGCGGGGCTCGCTGCTCACCACGTCGATCGAGGACCTGCAGACCCAGCACGACCTCAACGTGACGAGTGTGCTGCGGCTCACCCACGCCGTCCTGCCGGGGATGATCGACCGGGGCCGCGGCGCGGTGGTGAACGTCTCCAGCGTGGCCGGGTTCCTGCCCGGCAGCGGCTCGACCTACACCGCCGACAAGGCGTGGGTCACCGCCTTCACCGAGGCCGTGTCCGCCACGCTGACGGGCACCGGCGTGCGGGCGCTCGCCCTGTGCCCGGGCTTCGTGCGCACCGAGTTCCACGAGCGGGCGGGTATCGACCCGGGCTCGCGCTCCGGCCCGCTGTGGCTCGACGCCGCCCGCGTCGTCGACGACTGTCTGTCCGACCTGGCCCTCGGCCGGGTCGTGTCCGTGCCCAGCCTGCAGTACAAGGCGATCTCCTCGGTGGTGGGTGTGTTGCCCCGCCGGGTCGTCCGCAGGCTGGTCGCCACCTTCGACCGGGAGCGCTAGTTGAGCACCTACACCGACACCGACCGGCTGCGCCTCGCCGAGCTCGTCCGCGAGCTGGCGGTGGTGCACGGCAAGGTCACCCTGTCCTCCGGCAAGGAGGCGGACTACTACGTCGACCTGCGCCGGGTCACGCTGCAGCACGAGGCCGCGCCGCTGATCGGCAAGCTCCTGCGCGCCCTCACGGCGGACTGGACCTACTCCGCCGTCGGCGGGCTGACCCTGGGCGCGGACCCGGTGGCGGACGCGATCCTGCACGCCGCCGCGGCCGAGCGGGCGGACGATCCCGCCGTCCTGCCCGTGGACGCCTTCGTGGTGCGCAAGGCCACCAAGGAGCACGGGATGCAGCGGCTGATCGAGGGCCCGGACATCGCGGGCCGCTCGGTGCTGGTCGTGGAGGACACCTCGACCACCGGCGGCTCGGTCCGCCAAGCCGTGCGCGCGGTGCGCGAGGGCGGCGCCACCGTCGTCGGCGTGGTCACCGTGGTCGACCGGGACACCGGCGCCCGGGAGGCGATCGAGGCCGAGGGCGCGCCCTATCGCGCGCTCCTCGGCCTCGCCGACCTGGGCCTGTAGGCCGCCCCACCCCGGCCGTCGACGCCGGGGTCGGCCCACTCAGGTCAGGTCGACCCGGACCGAGTCGACGGCCGGTGTCTGGTTCGCCCGCTGCATCATCGGGATGCGGTGCGAGCCGTCACCGGCCCACACGGTGCACTGCGCGGTGCCCTTGTCCTTCATGCCGACGACCTTGATCGTCACCGTGTCCGGCTCCGCGCCGCCCTTGTTGTCCTGGGTCGCGAGGAAGAACGCGGGGGCCGGGGCCGGGTCCGGCGCGACCGTGGTCGACTTCAGCATCCGGCAGGCGGTGTGGAAGTGCCCGCGCTGGATGCCCTGCCCGGTCAGCACGGAGCTCTCCAGGTAGTAGCCGCCCGCCGCGGCGCCGAGGAAGCGGTCGCGGACGAGGTTGCGGGTGCTGACCTTGAGCTCGAAGTCCTGCCCGGCGGGCACGGTCTTCGGAGCGTCGGTGATCAGCAGTGACGGGTTCTGGTCCGCGCCGCTGACCTCGCCGAACTCGGTGGTCACGCAGGCGGGGGCCACCTGGAAGCCGGTGTGCTCCGGGAGCTTCGAGTTGTCGCAGTTGCGGGCGAGGACGTCCAGCCCGTTGTTCTCCTGTTGCTTCGGGTCGGTCGGTTGCGCGGCCCCCGTGGACGTCGCTGAGGACGGTGCGGAGGTCGGCGCCGAGGTCGACGCGGAGGTCGACGCGGCCGCGCCGGACTGCGAGGTCGTGGTCGGAGCCTGTTGACCCTGTTGACCCTGTTGTCCTTGCTGGCCCTGGGCGTCCTGGCCGGTCTGGGCGGCGGTCGTCTGGGCGGCGGTCGTCTGGGTAGGGGTCTTCTGGGTGTAGGTCCCGGCGTTCTGCGGGATCCTGTCCGAGGCGATCGCGTAGTCGCAGGCGGTCGGGACCAGCACGACGACGGCGGCGGCCGCCGTGGTGGCCAGCACGCGCACGATCCGGCGGGACCGGGCGGTGCCCTGGGTGTCGGTCTGGGGAGCCATCAGCGGGTGTGTCCTCGAGTCGGGGTCTGGGGGGAGCGCACGTTCTGGTCGAGCAGGTCGTCGAAGCGGAAGCCGCCGCTGTCGGAGGGCCGGACCCGGCGGCGCCTGCCCGTGTCGGAGACCGGGAAGCCGCCGGAGTCGCTCACCGCGGTGGCCGCGCGGCCGGTCGCGGGATGGGCGCCGGAGGCGGAGCCGCCGGAGCCGACCGTCGAGGCCGACCGGTGCACGGTGTCCGCGGAGCGGACCTGTCGGGGTCGGGGCCCGGTGCCGGTCACCGCGTTCAGGCCGCCGGTGTCGTCCCACCGGAAGGCACCGGAGTCGTCCCGGCGGAACCCACCGGTGTCCGAGCCGGACCGGGACCGACGGCGTCGGTGCCCGCCGGTCTGCGACACCGCGGGCTCATCCCCCACCGGCAGCGACGCCCGGGGCCGTTCTCGTGGCGCGGGGACGGTGAGCACCGGCTGGGAGTGCAGGGACGCGAGCTGGCTGCCGGTCGCGGGCGCGGCCGTCGCGGCGGCCTTCCTCCGGCCGCGGCGCAGCGTCACGATCAGCCCGATCGCGGCGCCGACGCAGGCCAGGAACACGATCGCGGGGATGACGATGTCCGCGGGGGTGGTGGCGCCGCTGAACAGGCCGGGGGACGGCGCGGCGGGCAGCGCCGAGTAGTCGACCAGCCCGGTCGCCTCCAGCATCGCGATGTGCCCGGTCACGTACTGGAAGGCGGTGTCGGCGAACTGTCGGATCTGCTCGTTGCGGGTGCTGACCCGCACCTCCGCGATGATCGGCAGCACGATCCCGTGGGCCTGGCGCACCAGCTGCACGGCGACACGGTCGTAGTCCGCGCCCGTCGTGTTGGTGATCTGGTTCATCCAGCCGATCTGCTGGTCCGTCGGGCGGCTCGGCAGCTGGACCCCGAGCTTGTCCGCGACGTCCCGGTCGATCTGGTCCAGCACGGCGTGCTGCTCGGCGAGGTGCTGCCCGGTGTCCCGCACCGCCTGGTTGGTGGCCTGCTGGGACATCTGCTGGCCGGTCGGGGCCTCCCAGAGGCCCGCCTGCCGGACCTTGATCAGCAGGTCGCGGTCGGCAGGGCCGAGCGGGCCCCACCGAGTCTGCTGCCAGCCACCGGTGCCGGGAGCGCCGGAGGTCCAGGACTGCACCACGGAGACCGTGAGTGCGCCGAGGACGGCGACGAGCAGTGCCCAACGCACGGAGCGCGGGATGCGGTGCAACATCGGGGGAACCTTTCGGGGGTGTCCCGTGGGGAGCGGGAGCGTGCCGGCCGACGGGGGGAGCGGGCCGGGTCGTGCGGCTGATCAGCGCTGGTCAGGCCATGTCGAACTGTTCGGTGTGGATCTGGTCGTCCGGGACGCCCATGGAGGTCAGGGCGCCGAGCACGTCGGCGACCATCGACGGCGGGCCGCAGAGGAAGTAGTCGAGGCGCTGGGCGACGTCGAGCGTCGACAGCACCGCGGTGAGCAGCCGGACGTCGATCTCGCCGGTGGCGCCGGTCCAGCTCGCCGACGGGCGGCGGAGCACCTCGGTGACCTCGAGGTCGAGGTAGCGGCGGAGCATCGCGAGCTCGTCCCGGAACAGCAGGTCGCCGGTGTCCCGGGCGACGTAGACCAGGCGGTGGGGCCGCTGGTCGCCCCGGTCGGCCGCGGTGCGGAGCATGCTCATCATCGGAGTGATGCCCACGCCCGCGGCGATCAGGACCAGACCCTCGGTCGGGACGGCGTCGCAGGTGAACGAGCCGTACGGCCCGTCGACCCACACCGACTCGCCCGGCCGGAGGCCTCGCACGGACGAGGCGAAGTCGCCCGTGCCGCGGATCGTGAACTCGGTGAAGTGCGGGTCGTGCGCGCTGCTGGCGATGGTGAAGGGGTGCTCCTCCACCGCCGAGCGCTGCAACCGCACCCAGGCGAACTGCCCGGGCGAGAACCGCATCCCGCCCTCGCGGGGGGCGAGGACCATCGTCGTCACGGTGGGGTTCTCGGCGCGGATCCGCTCGATCACGAACTCGCCGCCCCGTTCCAGCACCGACCGGCCCCACCAGCGCATCACGAACACCGCGACGACGAGCAGGCCGAGCCCGGCGAGGATGGGGGCCATCACCGCGTCGGTCACCATCTGCTTGAGCCAGAGCACGTGCAGGGCGGACCCGCCGAGCGTGACGGCCGCGAGGAACAGGTGCATCCAGCGCCAGACCTCGTACCGCGCCTTGATCCGGCGGCGCTCCAGGGCGAGCACCACGAGCAGGGCCAGCGCCACGGATGCGGTGACGGCCGCGCGGGCCCGGTTCGGCGCCGTCGGGACGAGGAGCAGCCCGACCTGCGCGGGGTTGTTCGCGACCACGGCCGCGAGGTGCAGCGCGATCAGCACCGCGGACAGGATGCCGAGCTGGCGGTGCAACCCGACGACGGTCTCGATCCCGAACGTGCGGGTCAGGCCCCGCAGCCGCGAGGGGAGGCACGCGGTGCAGACCAGCGCCGACAGCGCGACGAGCCCGGTGACCGACGACAGCTGCTTCCACATCCCCGCGGGGGCGGAGGTCAGCAGGAACGCCACGGCCGGGCCCGCCAGCAGCACGAGCAGCACCGCCGCCCACACCGTGCGAGCCCCCGCGGGAGCCCCGTCCGTCGTCGTCCTGTCCACGGCGAGGGACGTTAAGGAAGCGCGGTCTGCCGGATATGGAAGCTTAAGAGTGGGCCGGGTAGCGGTGGCCGAGGCGGGACGGGCGGTCGCCCCCGCGAGCGAAATGCGGCCGAACGCCCCGAAGATTGCTCCGAACGCCGAGCAACCTCTTCAGGTTCGGCACTCTGCGGGGCCGAACGGTCGCACGGCGCCGCCGCTCGCAGCGCGACCCGCCCCGTACGGCGCACGGTGCTCGGCGCAACCCCGGCTGCGCCCGGCGCCGGCCGGATGGGAGGGTCACCCTTGGGAAGTGGGAAACCCGCTCACAGATCGGGGAAACCTCTTCGCAACCTGAACGGTGCAGTGTCGAGGGCGTTTCGTGCCGCATACTCGTAGGTCACGGAACAGTCACGGCGGGGAGGACAGATGGCAGGACGTACGGGGCTCCGGTCTCGGCGCCGATCCGTACTCCGGTGGCCGGTCGTGCTGACGGCTCTACTGGCGGCGGCGCTGGTCGCGGGATGTGGCGCGCCCTCGTGGACCTATGTGACGAACTCCGGGGACCGCACCTATCTCAAGGTGCCGAACACCTGGAAGCAGGTCGACCCGCAGCAGCTGGCGGACCAGCTGGGCGTGAAACCGGCGAAGGACTCGTCGGGGGGCGTCTGGGTGCAGGCGTACGACTCGGACGCCCAGCCGTCGCTGAGCCACGTCATCGGCCAGTCGGCCGCGTCCCCGGCGATGCTCGTGACCGTCCAGCCGATCCCGGAGGAGTCCCGCGGGCAGATCTCGCTGGACACCATCCGGGACTTCATCTACCCGGTCTCGGACACCGCGCGGCAGTCCCAGCAGCTCGGCGGATCGGCGAGCGGCCTCACGGGCTTCACCCTGCTCGGTGACCAGGTGCTCACGCCCGGTAACGGGATCCGCGGGGTGCACACCGTCTACTCGTACCGGGTGAACGGCGGGGACCCGCAGATCTTCGACCAGACCGGCTACCTCAACGACGACGCCAGCAAACTGTATCTGGCCTTGGCGCGCTGTTCGGTGGACTGTTTCACCAAGCGACAGTCTGAGATAGACGGCGTCGTCGCCTCGTTCACGGTTCGGGAGGGCCAATGACCATCATCGACGACCCCGGTGCGCCGGGGCCGGACGGTCCGCCGCCCCCTGAGGCGCCGTCCGAGCACCACGATCCGCCGCCGGCGAAGATCGAGCAGAAGCGCCCGAAGTCCTCCTGGTGGGACCGGCTGAAGCTGCTGGTCCTGTTCGTGGCCGCCTTCATGATCGTCGTGTGGGCGCAGATGGCGGACAACCCGCTCATCACGTTCAGCGACTCCTTCAAGATCCAGGTCTACGAGACGCAGTGGCTGATCTGGCTGGCGGGGCTGGAGCTGCTGCGGCAGATCCACTTCTTCGTGGCCGAGCACTGGTCGGCGTACCACGTGTTCTGGTCGCAGAAGGTCTTCGGCGGCACGGACCGGCTGCTCAAGCGCCGCTTCTCGGACTGGACGCGCTTCCGGCTCGCCCGTGTGATCAAGATCGTGCTGCTCGTGGTGCTGCTGGCGCTGATCGCGGGCGCCGCGCTGGGCACCACGCCGTTCCTCGCGATCTTCCAGGCGCCGGCGCTGATCTGGCAGGCGCTGCCGTTCATCCTGCAGCTGGCCTTCGCGTTCTTCTTCATCGCGTTCCAGTTCGTCGGGCTGTTCTGGCTGCTGTCGCGCGGCGGCATCGAGACGTACTACCCGGACGACATCAAGACCCGTTTCACCGACGTCTGGGGCCAGGACCACGTGGTCGACCGGATCCGGGAGAACATCCTCTTCCTGGAGAAGCCCGAGGCCATCGAGGCCAAGGGCGGCTACGTGCCCGGCGGCATCCTGCTCTGGGGCCCGCCCGGCACCGGTAAGACCCTGATGGCCGAGGCCGTCGCGGGCGAGACGGGGCGGCCGTACGTCTTCGTCGATCCCGGCGCCTTCATCAACATGTTCATGGGCGTCGGCGTCCTCAAGGTGAAGTCGCTGTTCCGGAAGCTGCGCAAGCTCTCGCTGCGCTACGGCGGCGTCATCGTCTTCTTCGACGAGGCGGACGCGCTCGGTCGCCGCGGCGCGCTGGCGCAGGTCGGTCCCGGCGGCGCCCGCGGCATGACGCCCGGCTACCGCGGGGACGGCTGCCACGGGTTCTCCTACCTCTCCAAGGACACCCAGTCGATGCTCTTCCGGGAGTCGCTGCAGGCGACGCCGGTCGAGGAGCCCACGCGGAGCCGCTTCGTGGGCGGCATGGGCGGCATGGGCGGCGGGGG
>Ga0157379_10004769_pt1 | contig 11651 bp, 8 predicted proteins | sample S25metaG_FD_121802 | JGI IMG/M metagenome (GOLD analysis project Ga0157379, IMG submission 121802) | Switchgrass rhizosphere microbial communities from Kellogg Biological Station, Michigan, USA - S2-5 metaG | ecosystem: Host-associated > Plants > Roots > Rhizosphere > Soil | place: USA: Michigan... | reverse complement strand
CTCAGGCGATCGCCGATCTGCATGCCAACAAGTGGATGTTGATGTTCCTTATCAATATTTTTTTGTTGGTCTGCGGTTTCTTCATTCCCCCAGCAGCTATCATCCTGATGACCAGTCCGATCCTGCTGCCAATTGTCACGGCGGCCGGGTTCGATCCGGTCTGGTTCGGCGTGATCTTGACCATCAACATGGAGATCGGCCTGATCCACCCGCCTGTCGGCCTCAACATTTACATAGTTAATGCCATCGCGCCGGACGTGCCACTTGCCCAAGTGATGTGGGGGACATTGCCGTATGTGGTATGCATGATGCTTGCGATCGTGATCTTGTGCTTCTTTCCTGAAATTGCCACATGGTTGCCTGATCATCTGATGGGCGTTGCCATAGGGCCGAAATGAACACCTCGTTTTTTGGGGAGCTCCTTCAGACTATCTCCGAGCGCGGTCGCGCACTGCTTGCGGGCGACCGCCGCGGGGAAGCCTCGGCGCGCTCAGAGAGCCTCGTGGAACTGTGCGAAGATCTTCTGTCCGGCCGTGGCGAGGCCTCGGGCGTCGCTCTCGCGCGCGAGATCCTTGGCCGCTATGCCGCGCTCACGATTGGCCCGCGCATCGCGTTCTTCGAAGCGCTGGCGCAACGTTTCGGCACAAATGCCGAAGGCATGGAGCAGGCGGTTGCCGCATGGCGCACGGCGCCCTCGGACGCAACCGCTGCCGATGTGCACGCCGCGTCGGAGCCGCGTCGGCAGGAATTGTTCCGCAGGCTCAATCTGGCGCCTGGCGGCACCGGAGCGCTGGTGCGCATGCGCGAACAATTGATGGATTCGCTTGATCATCGCGAAGACTTGCGTGCGGTCGATGATGACTTCGTCCATTTGTTTTCTTCATGGTTCAATCGCGGCTTTCTTGTCCTGCGCCGGATCGACTGGTCGACGCCGGCGATCATTCTCGAGAAGATCATTCGTTATGAGGCGGTCCACGAAATTCACGATTGGGAAGATCTGCGCCGTCGCATCGATTCTTCTGACCGGCGCTGCTATGCCTTCTTTCATCCCGCCCTCGTGGACGAACCGCTGATCTTTGTGGAAGTGGCCCTCACGCGCGACGTTCCGCCGGCAATTGCGCCGATCCTGGGCAAAGACCGCGAAGTCGTGGAGATCGACAAGGCCCGCAGCGCGACGTTCTATTCAATTTCGAATTGCCAGCGCGGGCTGGCCGGGGTTTCGTTCGGCAATTTCCTGATCAAGCAGGTGGTCGAGGAGGTCAGCCGCGAGAGGCCCAAGCTCTCGACTTTCGTGACGCTTTCGCCCGTGACAAATTTCGCGCACTGGCTCAAGCGCGAGCGCTCGGAGGAAAACTCTATCGCACTGACGGAAGGAGACAGGGCCTCACTTACCTTGCTCGATCAGCCTGACTGGTGGCGTAACGAGGATACGGCTGCACAGGTTCAGGATTCGGTCATGCGCGCGGCGGCGTGGTACTACCTGCGCGCGCGAAATGATCGCGGAATGCCGGTCGATGCGGTGGCGCGTTTCTATCTTGGTAACGGCGCGCGGCTCGAGCGTATCAACTGGCTCGCTGATACCTCGGATCGCGCAATGGCGCAGGCCCACGGGTTGATGGTGAACTATCTCTACGATCCCAACGAGATCGAGAAGAACCACGAGGCCTATGCGGAGGGCCGTACGGTCGTCGCCTCCGGCGCCGTGCAGCGCCTGTTGCGGCCGCCGCTCGAGCTCGTCCCGATCGCAGGTTAAGGGACGGCATATCCGCCGGTCCCCGAAGCGGAAGCCAGCACTCTCTTCAAATTTTGCGATTTGGCGGTGAATTCCCGTTTCGCAGGGATGATCGGTTTTCAGGACTTTCCGTACACCGGAACGATAGCGCCGCGCGTGACGCGATTGTCGGGTGAGGCGAGGAAAGCGATTGTGGCCGCTACTTCCTCGACCTTCGGCCAGGCAGAATGGTCGGCTTTCGGCATCGCTTTACGATTGGCCGGCGTGTCCATGACCGAAGGCGCGACCGCATTCACCAATATCCCATCCTTGGCGACCTCCTCGGCGAGCGCCACGGTAAGTGCGGCGACGCCGGCCTTCGCGACAGCGTAGGCGGACATACCTGCGCCGCTGCGCCACTCCAGTGCCGGCCGTGCCGCGACGTTGACGATGCGGCCGCCTTGACTGCCTGCGAGCATGGCATTCACGGCCGCGCGACAGCAAAGAAAGCAGGAGGTAAGATTGTTGTCGATTTGCGTCATCAGCGCTGTCTTGTCTGTCTCTGCGACCTTGCCCCCGGCAAAGCCACCGGCGAGATGAATCGAAGCCCAGGGCTTTACGCCCGCATAAAGTCTGGCGACCTGTTCCTCATCAGCGAGGTTTGAGACAGCAATCAGAGTCACATTCGGATCACCACGGCGCGGAAATCGCTCGGCCTCGGTCTCGTGAACGTACGGCACCCTGCAAATGGCGCCGGCGTCCCCAAGCATGTTCACCAGAGCAATTCCAAGCGCGCCGGTGCCGCCGGTGACGATCACGTGCTTGCCGGAAAAATCCATGATTATCCTCGCCCGCGCTTCACCCGCGTCGGCAACACCTGAAATTCGACCCAGTTGGCGACCTCGCTCACGCGAAGTCTCTTATCCAGCACATTCTTGCTCACGCCATGCCGCCAGGCCAGCCGCTTGCAGCCGGGGTCGCGATCGAGCGTATCGAGATCAGTCGCAAACGTTTTAATGTCGGCCGCGTCGGCGAAGAAGCCTTCCTCGATCAGCCGCGTGCCGATACGCCGTACGATCGCCGCCACCTCGCGCAATGGATATTCCGGATGATATTGAACAGCCCATGCGATCGAACCGTTCGTGCGGATTTCGGCGCTTTGCACGTCTGATACTGCGTTGGTGGCAAGCACTGTCGTGCTCGGGGCGAGCGCTTCGACTTCGTCGAGATGCACCGTCGGCGCGTTGAATACATCCAGCTTGCCGGCATACATGGGATGTTTGCGGCCAGCCTCGGTGAGCCGGATGCTGCGGCCAAAGCCAATTTCCCGGCCCTTCGGGTTCTTGCGAACGCTGCCGCCAGCGGCTGCAGTAAGGATCTGGAGACCCCAGCAAGACCCGAATATCGGCGTGCCGGTTTTAAGTGCAGCGCGGATCAATTCGATCTGCCGCATCACCTCCGGCCCAGCATTGTAGACGTGCAAACTCGACCCTGTGATGGCGATGCCGTCATAGCCTTCGATCGAGGAACCTTCCGGCAACAGCGCCGTGGGGTCGCCCGGATAGCAGATATCCACAACTGCCCCCGGCAATAGCTCGCGGAGCAGATCTGAATAACCCCTGCTCGCCGCGGTGCCGCCAGCCGCCACGTGCTCGGCCATGGTCTGTGGTGAATTGCCTTCAATGACGAGCAGGCGGGGCGAGGGCATCGGCTTGTTCAGGTTCCGTGGCGGGGCGTTTAAGTCTTGAAAATCAAGTACCAATAGGCTCGATATGGCTGCGCGGCCGTGATTTTGCAATCGCCGTGGATGTTCTAGCCCAAACGCGGGGTTAACGCGCTCTCTCCTTGAGTGCGTCACACAAGCCGCTCATTCTGCAGAAGAAAGCGAATCAGCAGTCAATGGCCGACTTCGATCTCGCCATTATCGGCGGCGGCATAAACGGAACGGGGCTTGCCCGCGACGCCTCCGGCCGCGGCATCAAGGTTTTGCTCGTCGAGATGAACGATCTCGGCTCGGGCACGTCGTCGGCTTCCAGCAAGCTGGTCCATGGGGGTTTGCGCTATCTCGAGCACGGCGCCTTTCGTCTTGTCCGCGAGGCGCTGAACGAACGTGAAGTGCTGTTGCGGATGGCCCCCCACGTCGTTCGGCCAATGCGCTTCATGTTGCCGCCGCTGCCGGGACTGCGCTCGCCCCTCATGCTGCGTTTCGGACTCATCCTCTACGATCTGTTGGGTGCGCGCAAATTGCTGCCCGCTTCACGCACTGTCGATCTGACGCATAACATGGTGGGGCAGCCTCTGAAGCGTACGTTCCGCTACGGCTTCGAGTATTCCGATTGCTGGGTCGATGATTCCCGACTTGTTGTCCTCAATGCACTTGACGCTGCCGAGCATGGCGCGGTTATTCGGACTCGTACCCGCTGCACGCGCGTGGAGCGGCGAGATGAGTGGGAGTTGGTGCTTAATGCCCGAGGCCGCCGCGAGGTGAAGACCGCGCGCGTCTTGGTCAACGCTGCCGGGCCCTGGATCGGCGCAGTGGCGGACACCGTTATCCGACAGCCGCTACCGAGTGCGGTACGACTGATCAAAGGCAGCCATATCGTCATTCGTCGCCGATTTGAACACGATTACGGGTATCTGTTGGAAGCTCCGGACCGCCGCGTCGTGTTTGCTTTGCCCTTCGCGCAGGATTTTACGCTGATTGGGACGACCGATGAAAATTTCGTTGGCGATCTAAATTCCGTTGCGCCCGATCCAGCCGAAATCGCCTACCTGTGTGAGGCGGCGAACCACTATTTCCGGGATAAGGTTACACCTGATGAACTGGTGTGGTCCTTTGCGGGCGTGCGTGCGCTTTACGATGATGGTGCCGACAAGCCGGAAGATGTCACGCGCGACTACGAGCTTGTCATCGATCAGCGCCACGGCGAGGCGCCGCTGCTCACTGTCTACGGCGGCAAGATTACCACTCACCGCAAACTGGCGGAGGCGGCGCTCAAGCGGATCGGCCATTTCTTTGAGGCCCTGCCGCCTTGGACCGCCGGGTCGAGACTGCCTGGTGGTGAATTCGCCCCTGACGAATTCGATGCACTGGTGGCGGAAACAATGGGGCGATGGCAGTTTCTGTCTGCGCCGCATGCGCAGCGTCTGGTTCGGGCCTATGGCCGCCGCGTTGAGCGATTTCTCAAGGATGCACAAGGTCTGGACGAGTTGGGACCGCGCTTTGCCGGCGATCTCACCGGAGCCGAAGTACGCTATCTGGTGGAAAACGAATGGGCGCAGAACGCTGACGACGTGCTCTGGCGTCGTAGCAAGCTTGGACTAAAAGCGACGGCAGAGGATTGTGCGGAACTCGATCGCTTCATCGCATCGCTGAACGGAAAGATCGCGGTAAATGCCGGTTGACGACTTCCGCCCCGCACACCGTCTTCGGGAGTCAAAGAAGCCGATCAGTCAGTCGCACATTTCTATTTGGTGAACTAAGCTGCCCCCTGGTCCGTGCCATCCGGCGCGACTGGAGTTTTCGGTGCCGACCGCAATCATCGCAATCGACCAGGGGACGACCTCGACGCGGGCAATCGTTTTTGATGCCACGCTGCGGCCGCTTGCCACCGCACAAATGGAGTTACGTCAGATCTACCCTTCTCCGGGCGAAGTCGAACATGATCCGGAGGAGATCTGGACGGCTGTCGTCGCCACTGTGCGATCCGTGATGGCGCAGGCAAAGATCGCGGCGGGTGACGTCGCCGGAATCGGCATCACCAATCAGCGTGAAACTACCGTCGTTTGGGACCGGCAAACCGGCAAGCCGATCCACAACGCGATCGTATGGCAGGATCGGCGTACTGCCGGGGATTGCGAGTCGCTGCGGCGCTCCGGCCACGAGAGTGGCATCGCGAGCAGGACCGGTCTGCTGCTCGATCCATATTTTTCCGCCAGCAAGATCGCGTGGTTGCTCGATCACGTGGACGGCGCTCGTGCGGCTGCCGAAAATGGCAGGCTTGCCTTCGGTACAATTGATAGTTTTCTGCTTTGGCGCCTCACCGGCGGTCAAGCCCATCTGACGGACGCCACGAATGCCGCACGCACGCTGTTGTTTGATATCGTCAAAGCTGAATGGGATCGCGATCTTTGCGAGCTCTTTCGAGTGCCGGCGGATCTTCTCCCTGGTGTGCGTGACTGCGCAGGCCTGTTTGGCGAGACGGTCCCCGAGATGTTCGGGGGGCCGATCCGCGTTCTGGGCATGGCCGGCGATCAGCAGGCAGCGACGATCGGGCAGGGCTGTTTCGCTCCCGGCATGATGAAATCGACATACGGGACGGGATGTTTCGCGCTCCTCAACACCGGGCCTGAACGCCTTGTTTCGCGCAATCGCTTGCTCACCACCATTGCTTACCAGCTCGATGGCAAGCGCACCTATGCGCTGGAAGGCGCGATCTTTATTGCGGGCGCCGCCGTGCAATGGCTGCGCGACGGATTAAGCCTCATCACCTCATCATCCGACGTAGGCCCGCTCGCGCAGCGCGCCGATACAGCCGAGCAGGTTTACCTTGTGCCGGCTTTTGTCGGTTTGGGCGCGCCGTATTGGGATGCGCAGGCGCGCGGCGCGATCTTCGGGCTGACCCGCAAATCCGGGGCGGCCGAGCTTGCCTGTGCGGTGCTTGAGGCAGTTGCCTACCAGACGCGCGACCTGCTGGAGGCCATGCACGCAGACTGGCCGGCATCAAAAAGCTCTGCGACGGTGCTCCGCGTCGACGGCGGCATGACGGCCAGCGACGTTACGATGCAGTTTCTGGCTGACATTCTTGCAAGTCCGGTCGATCGGCCCATGGTGATGGAAACGACGGCGCTGGGCGCTGCCTATCTTGCAGGGCGTGCAACAGGGGTCTGCCCGGACCTCGACGGTTTTGCGGCGCAATGGCGGCTTGATCGCCGATTTGAACCGCACATGGATCGGGAAACACGCGAACGCAAATATTCCGGCTGGCGCGAGGCCGTCCGCCGAACGCTCACAAATCCGGGTTGAGCGTTTTCGCGCGCCTCGCTAGCGTGTTCCCTAAAGCGGGGAATCGATGGCGGACGGCGAACCAGCGGAGTGCCTGGCGGAAAACGGGAAATCGCCACTGGTGCGCTTCAAGGCTGTCACCAAACGGTTCGGTTCGTTTACCGCAATAGAGGCCCTCTCACTCGACATCGCGCACGATGAATTTTTCGCGCTGCTCGGCCCCTCGGGCTGCGGCAAAACCACGTTATTGCGCATGCTCGCCGGTTTCGAGACGCCCAGCGAGGGGCACATTTTCCTTGACGGCGAGGATATCGTCGCTGTGCAGCCACATCGGCGGCCGGTGAATATGATGTTCCAAAGTTATGCGCTGTTCCCGCACCTTACCGTGGCGGGCAACATCGGCTTCGGTCTGCGGCAGGAAAATGCGACCCACGCCGAAATCATCGAGCGCGTCACTGAGATGCTGGCCCTTGTGCGCCTGCAGGGCTACGGCGGGCGGCGGGTCGACCAGCTCTCGGGCGGCCAGCGCCAGAGGGTGGCGCTTGCGCGTTCGCTCATCAAGCGGCCGCGCATCCTCCTGCTTGATGAGCCACTGGCCGCGCTCGACAAGAAGCTGCGCGCGGAGACCCAGTTCGAGCTGATGGAATTGCAGCGTAAGCTGGGCACCACATTTGTGATCGTCACGCACGACCAGGAAGAGGCAATGATCGTTGCCGATCGTATCGCTGTGATGGATCAGGGTCGCCTGATGCAGGTAGCACCACCGGCCGAAATCTACGAACGGCCGAATTCGCGCTGGGTCGCCGATTTCATCGGCGAAGTGACCACGATTGAGGGGCGTGTTTCCGCGAACGGTGTCATCGACAGTACATTCGGCCAGCTGCGCACTGCCGATACCGGCGCGGCCGGGCCCGGAGATACGGTCTGGCTGGCATTGCGACCGGAAAAGATCGGCATGAGCGGCGAGCGGCCGGCAGGCGCGCTCAATACTGTGTCCGGGACCGTGTCCGAGATCGGATATCGCGGCGACGTGTCGATCTACAAGGTGAGGCTCGCCGATCGGTCGCTCATGAAGGTTGCGCTCGCCAATGTGAGTGCTCCGGGCAAGAATTCGTACGGGGCAGGTGATCTTGTCTGGTTATCGTGGCGGCCGGACGCCGGCGTGGTCCTGACGAGATAACCAGATGAGCGCACCGTCCGGAAATCGAAACTGGAGCGCGCGGGGCATCGTGCTACTGCCCTATGTCTGGCTTGGCATCTTCTTCCTTGCGCCGTTTGTCATCGTCCTGAAAATCAGCCTGTCGCAAACGGCACTGGCACAGCCGCCTTACGTGCCGCTATTCGATGCCGCTGCCGGCTGGGCAGGTTTGATGGACTTTGTCTCGCAGCTTTCCGCCGATTCATTTCGATTGCTTTCGTCCGACTCGATCTATCTCCTGTCTTATCTCAAGAGCCTGCAAGTTGCGGCGATCTCCACGATTGTCCTCCTGGTGGTCGGCTATCCGATTGCTTACGGAATGGTGCGTGCGCCGCGGGCGTGGCAGCCTCCGCTGGTGATGGCCGTTGTTTTGCCGTTCTGGACCTCGTTCCTCATCCGGATCTATGCCTGGATCAATATTCTGCAGCGCGATGGAATTCTGAACGACGTCCTGATGCGGTTGCACGCGATTAACGTCCCGGCATCCTGGCTGTCGTCTGACACCGCGGTCTATATCGGCATGGTCTATTCCTATTTGCCGTTTATGGTGCTGCCGATCTACGCCACACTTGAGAAGATGGACGAAACTCTGCTGGAAGCGGCAGCCGATCTCGGTTGCCCGCGATGGAAGGCGTTCTGGCTGGTGACGTTGCCGCTGTCGCTGTCGGGCATCGCTGCGGGCGCGTTGCTTTGTTTTATCCCGATCGTTGGCGAATTCGTCGTCCCCGATCTACTTGGTGGCTCGGAAAGCTCGATGATCGGGCAGACCTTATGGACCGAGTTCTTTTCCAACCGTGACTGGCCGGTTGCCTCGGCCATAGCGATCGCGCTGCTTGGCCTGCTGCTGGTGCCGATCCTGTTCTACGAACGCCTTCAACAGCGAGCACTCGAGGGAAGTCGCGGATGAACCGTGGCGCTTCCTCTTTCAATGTCATTTCGGTCGCACTCGGCCTGGCGTTCCTCTATTTGCCGATTGCGATTCTGGTCATCTATTCGTTCAATGCCTCGCGCTTGGTGACCATCTGGGGCGGCTGGTCACTCGTGTGGTACCGCGAACTACTGCATGACGATGCGGTTTTGCGGGCGGCGTGGGTCAGCCTGCGGGTTGCCGCCCTATCCGCCAGCGCCGCCACGGTTCTTGGGACGCTTGCTGCGGTTGCTCTCACACGTCTAGGCAGGTTCCGCGGCCGCTTGCTGTTTTCGGGGATGGTTTATGCGCCGTTGGTGATGCCAGAAGTCATTACCGGACTTTCTCTGCTGTTATTGTTTGTTGCGTTCGACGTCGACCGCGGGTTCTGGACCATCGCCATTGCCCACACCACACTGACCATGTGCTTTGTCACCGTGATCGTGCAATCGCGGCTCGTTACCTTTGATCGCAGCCTTGAGGAGGCTGCGATGGATCTCGGCTGCCCGCCGGCAAAGACCTTCGTGACCATTACGTTGCCGCTGATTGCGCCAGCGATTGCGGCCGGATGGATGCTGGCCTTCTCGTTGTCACTTGATGATCTTGTGATTGCGAGCTTTACCACCGGACCAGGCGCCACAACATTGCCGATCCGGATTTACTCGGAGGTGCGTCTTGGGGTGAAGCCGGAGATCAATGCCGTGTGCACCATTATGATTGCGTTTGTTGCGTTTGGCACGGTTGTGTCATCGCTGATAGCCAAACGTGGGGCGGTGCGGCGCGATCGCGCCGCCTTGGGGGCACAGGTGTGAAATTTCAGCGTGCGATGTAAGCCGGTACGGCGCTCAGTCGCTGCTGCTCTTGCCGGGCGGCCGGAATAAAAAGACCACGAACCAGATCGGTATTATCACGATCGAACCCAGCAACACGTTCGGCCAGGCCCAGGCGAAGCCTTGTTTTGCATACTCCTCGATCCGCTCGGCCGAGAGGCCGAATTCGTGCATCAGTTTGTCGACGGTGATTCCGAAGTGGGCCATGATGGTTCCCACCACCAACGAGGCGACGGCGACTTTGACCAGAGTGCGAAAGAGAGGGTTTAGCATTCGCAGCCCATCGCGCCGGCCCGCCGGCGAGTGATTCGTCTCCGATGAAATGATAGTCGAAGCGCCGCCTGGCGGCACGGCAGGAAGTGGCAGTTATTCGGTCTTTCCTGTCGCCGGCTGTGCGGTCGATTGATCGGCTGCCGGAGCAGTGCCGGCCGCCGGTGCCCCGCCAGTCAGCCGCTCGATGGCCGAGCGAACCGAGTCGCGGGAGCGGCGCTCGCGCACCGCATTGAGAAGCGGAGCGGCGGCGCCGGAACGGCGAATCAGAGCTTCGGGGTCGGGCAGCATGATCGGATCGTCCCACGAACCCTGCACGATGAACGGCAACTCGAATGGTGTGGTGCCGGGCTTGGGCGGTGTCACCAGGGCGGCAGTCCCCTTCAGATCGAGTTCGCGCGCCGGGATTGAGGCCGAGCCGGCCAGGGCGAGAACAACCGCAGAGCCTTCAATCCTGACGTCTTCGACGGTGACGGTGCCCTGAGCGACCTTCAGTGCAACGCTGATCTTGTCATAGGGTGTGCGCCCGCTTCGGAATTCGCCGCCGCCCGAAAGCGGCCGCCGCTCTAGCCGACGCAGCAACTGTTCAACATTAAGTCCCGCGAGTGCGCCGTTCGATCCGGTTAACGTGGCCGTCCCGTTCAGGGTATGCGTCACCGCGAGAACGCTGTCACCGGTACCATCGACCACAAGCGCAATATTGCCTTTGCCTTCGAGCCGACGGAGGCCAAATAGTTGACCGAGGCAGCTCTCAAGGTCGACGTCAGTGAATTGCAGTTGCGATTTGACCTCGACGCCTTGCTCGAAATTGGAGAGCGCCAATGACCCTTTGACGACGCCGCCGTAGGCCTGTGCCTCGCCAACGGTGACCACCAGGTGGCCATTACGCAAGTTTGCGGCAATAGCGGTGCGTCCGACTTTGGCGTTGGAGACAATGACACTTGCCGCCGAGAGACGCAGATCGAGATCGAGGCCGGCAAGACCATCAAGTGTGATCTGGCCATTGTTCCATGCGCGCTCATTGGCAGCGAGCAGACGAACCGTCGAAACATAAGGCGTCAGGTCGAGACTGTCGGCAGCAAGCGTGCCTTGCAATGTTTGCCGGCCATCTGCAGCAAACGTGAGGACGCCCTCGGCGCTGTTGCCATCGAGCTCAACATTGACACTCGAAAGGCCGATCGTGCCGCCCACAACATTGGTCCGTGCCTTGATTGCGAACCGGCCGAAACCGCCTCCAGGCAGAGGCTTCTGTCCCGCCCACACCAATGCGTTGCGCAATGAAGTGGCATCGGCGGCGACCGTACCTTCGACCTTCAAAGTTGGTTTGAAACTGACGGCCCCTTCGAAAGCGGCCTTCATTGGCGCGCCGGAGACGCGTAGTTTCAGTCCGCTGCGGTTGCCGGCAAGTGCGGCAGGAAAATCGGCGAGCGTCAGGCTCGCGTCCATTGGCGCCTCATGCCAAATGAAGCGCCCGGTTGCGCCGAAGCTCTTTGAAATCGATGGCCAAGCCAGCGAGAACTCTACGCCATGTAATGTCTCGGCAAGTTTCCGTGCTTCGTCACGTATTATGACGGTGCCGCCTTCGATGCGCATTTCGGAAAATGCCGCAAGGCGATGCGTGTCCGTCTGACCGCGCACCAATGCTTCGATGAGACCAGACCAATTGGACTGCCCATTCGGCTGCAATTCGATCGCAATGCTCGGGTGGTCCAGGGAAACGTCGGCGATCT
>Ga0157379_10004766_pt1 | contig 11654 bp, 11 predicted proteins | sample S25metaG_FD_121802 | JGI IMG/M metagenome (GOLD analysis project Ga0157379, IMG submission 121802) | Switchgrass rhizosphere microbial communities from Kellogg Biological Station, Michigan, USA - S2-5 metaG | ecosystem: Host-associated > Plants > Roots > Rhizosphere > Soil | place: USA... | reverse complement strand
TCTCAGAAAACTCCTTCTCAAAACTCCTCTCCTCAAAATGCAACACAACCCACCCCTGCGGAGTCCAAGCCGGTCTCTACTCTCGCAACTGCCGCACCGAAAGCTCCTCTAGGACAACGAATCTGGAGATCCGTCAAGGAAGGAGCCTCGCACTACTGGAATGGAACCAAGCTACTTGTATCAGAAGTTCGTATTTCTGCCAGACTGCAGAGGAAACTTTTACACGGAGAGGCTTTGACTCGCAGAGAAAGGCGTCAGGTATGTGCAGAATATTTCTCTGGTTATTTCTGTAACTGACCGTTGATCTAGCTCCGGAGAACAACTCAAGACCTTCTACGCCTCATCCCCTTCGCGGTCTTTATTATTGTCCCCTTCATGGAGTTCTTATTACCTGTTGCTTTGAAATTATTCCCTAATATGTTACCTTCAACATTCGAAGACAAGTTCGCCGCAGTAAGTTTTCTTACTACTTGATGATTTCCGCTCAAATAGCCCTTTAGCAAGAGAAAGAACGTAAACTCCTTCGTGTTCGTTTAGAAATGGCCAAATTTCTTCAAGAAACTGTCAGAGAATCAGGGCTTAAGACCAATGCTCAGATACTCGGAAGTGAGGAGTTCAAGGAATTCTTCCGCAAGGTTCGTCGGAATTAATCATTTTCAAGCAATTATGCTGAGCTATTTATTAGATCCGTTCCACTGGTGAATCTCCGTCAACAGAAGATATTATTAACGTCGCCAAACTCTTCGATGATGACCTAACCCTTGACAATCTATCTCGTCCTCAACTGGTGTCCATGTGCCGTTACATGGGCATCAATGCATTTGGTACTGATAACTTCCTCCGCGGCACGATTCGGCACCGTCTCGAACGCATCAAAAGCGATGACCAGATTATCGACTCGGAAGGTGTGGACGAATTATCAACCAGTGAACTGCAACAGGCTTGCCAGGCTCGTGGTGTCCGGACTACTGGTGTTTCGCCCTCGCGGTTACGCGAGGAGTTGCAGACCTGGATAGACCTTCATATCAAGCAAGGTGTTTCTGGTGTTTTACTCGTTTTGAGCAGAGCTTTCAATTTCGACCGTAAACCAGCCACTGAAGACGGTGTTCCTCTCGTTGTTAAAAGCTTGGAGAGCGTACTCAGCTCGCTTCCTGACACTCTCGTGAGTCCATATATTCTCCAATAACGTTTTCATTTATTGATTTCTTTTCTTGTAGCTGAGCGAAGCTGAATTAGAAGTCGACTCTGATAAAGCAAGCTACAAACAGAAACTTGAAGTCTTGCAACAACAAGAAGAGCTCATTGAAGACGAAGAAGAACAAGAGCAGGTGAGTAATGCTATTTGTCGTTCTTTGATTTATATTCTTAACTTTTGGCTTCGTAGAAAGAGGAGGATGCTCGTAGGGCCAAGAAAGAAGCTACTGAGAAGGCGAAACGTGAAGAAGAAGCTCTTACCGCTCAATCATTACTTCCAGATTCTGAGGTACTTGTGCCCCCATTTTCTTTCTCTTGGACTAATAATCTCTCATAGCTTCAAGCCGCTGAAATCATCGAGGTTGAAGATGCTCGCATGACAACGGAACAACTCAAAGAATTCGCCGAAGCCCTGTCAATTCTGTCCGCTCAGTCTAGTGTGATGAAAGAACGCACTGAACTACGTGCCCTCATGGAAGAAAGCCTGCTTGTAGACGAGGTTTCGCATATTCTTTCCATCCAGCTGACCATCATGATAATAACTCCTCTTTCAGGATCCTAAATCGCCCACCACACCACTTGCCAAACGTATTCGCACCATGTTGACCAAGATTGATGAGCAAATGCTGGCATACGACGAGCGAGTCGGATCGTCGTTACAGACTATTTGGTGTGATCCCCAGGGAATGATTTCTGTGATTGATTTAGAACGTGCATTGTCTGTTATCAAGCATAAGCCAGATGAGGAGATCAGTTCGGCCATTGTTAGGAAATTAGATGTGGATCAGGATGGGTATGTCCCGTTAGAACATGTTTTGGGGCTTATTAGAGAGGAAGGACTTGGTAAGGAAGATCTTTCGTTTAGTATTTTATTGGTGGACTAATTTGCGTTTAGGTGTCGTTTTGGATGAGGATGCAAAGACCATTATCGGACAAGGAAGAGAGATTATGGATGCGCCTCGAGATGCTCCTCGCAAGGAGGACATTGTACAAGATTAAACTGTAGCTATTATACATTCAGTACGCTTACACGTAATCCTCAATGAATTAATTATTACAATAATATTCTGAAAGAGATGCGAGAGTGCGGTTCGTCTCTCAAGCTCAGGGTTTGAAGGGGGCTCCCGCTACAAAAATTCTTTGTATTATGTAAAACGTTCGTTGAATCTTGCAGTGTGTGCAAGATTTTTAATATAACAGTCTATGGGGATAATACATTGAAAGGGTAAACAGAAGTCTAAACAAGCATGGATGTAATATCAGAGCAGTATTGCAGATTGAAAGAAATAATAGAAAGGGAAGTATTATGAAATCAAGTCCAGCTTGAAGGAATAAGCTGTACGGCTTCAGACCATAGACTGAGACGGCCACGCTCATTAGGTTCAACGTAGGAGGGAGACTCGCGACGACGACCAGTTCCCGCAACAGCAGCAGCCCTCCGCTCCGCTTGTCCCTTTATTCGCGCCTCCGCATCGCACCAGAATAAGACCCAATTTCCGAGTCGTAAATGGCCACTACTCCGCTCAAAGTACCATTTGTTAACAGGATTATTGGCCCGACTCCTCCAGACGAGATCTTGACCTTCGCCTTGGCCTTCTTTTCCTCCGTGAACATTCACGGATGAAGGAAGGCCGAGACCGTATGATTCGTCGTGCAATGCTACCCAGAGGAAGTCAACAGTTCCATCGCCTTGGTGAGAAGGCAATACGGCGAACTTGTCGAGGTATGATATTGGGGTATCGCCAGCATACTCTTTCGTCACCACTGCAGCACCGACATAATCGCCTGCAACGATTACGAAGTCCAAGTGAGTCTCAAGCCGCTTGTAAAAGGCTTCTTCGTTCACTGTGCGGCTAAATGACTGTTCGAGCAAGGCATTGAGCTTGGGACGATCGAGCTCGGGCACCGTCTTGACTACTCGAATAGGGAGACCACGACGGAGAAGGGTCGGGGTATGTGGCGTAAGCTTGCGGTTACCTTGTAAAAGTGCGTGCGGAAGACTTGAACTGACGATAGGTTTATTGGTGATGAGGTTGGCAATTAGAGACTTGGGAGAACGATGAGACACCACCACCGCGGAAGAGGCGGGAGGCATATATGCTAGGCACGTACGAGCCAGTGCAAGATTTTTGAGGGCCGTCGGATGGGATCCTTGCCAGGGTTCATGGAATGTATCACGAATGTATTGATACTCCGAGTCTAAGTTGATGAGCAGATGTGGGTAACCCGATCGAGCATAAGATGGGATGCCTCCTTCACGGTTTATGATCATGAGCCGCAATGGGGTCAAATCGACGTCCGAAGAAGATGTGTCCGTATTCGGGGACCTTCGGGATTCAAAGTTGACCATGCCTCGAACAATGGCAGATATGACATCGTTGGCTTCGATTCGCATCGACCGCAAGAAGGAATCCATGACGGTAGGAGTAAGCACGGGTATCTCACCTGCCCGAAGGGCAGAGCGAATAAGTATGATATCTTGAGAACGAGTATGGGCTTCTGGAAGATTGACACTGGGATCATCGTTTGGGTATAACTTTCCAGGGCCGAGCCTGACAATAGGCTCGAGGAGTGGTCGTGCCCTGGCCCCTTGTCGCTCCAGTGCAGCTGTCACTCGCATCACCTCCTCTACTACTCGTGTTCGCTCTCCCACTTCGCCTTTATTCCAGTCGTCGTGATCGACAACGACGACACTGGCGAGCCCGAGCTTTTCCAGATAGACCATACCCGTCGCGACGCTTTCCAACTGTCTGCCTGTAAATGGCCCTTGAATCTTTACTAATGCGGTCCTACGACAAACAGGATCAAGAATCGAGGAAATAATGGTGCTCGTCGTTGCTTGGACATCAGTTGTTTTCGCTTCGACTGGGTCGACATTAAGCTGGTCCACCTGGGGCTGGTCAGCGCCTGCCTTGGACTGCTTGTGGCGACCAAAAGATGCCAAATAGGATTTCGTATCTCGTATTGAGGGTTTAGATTGCAATATAGATAGAATAAAATCCTGTAAGAAGCGTCTCAGATTGTAATAAGTGGTGAATGAATGAATAACGACGTACATTGCCATTACGCCCATGTTGGATATCTTCAGTCTCTAAGTTATGTGGATCGCGGACCGTCTAGAGGTTGATATGATATCAATGGACTGTTGTATACCGATAACTCGCTATGCTCACCGCTAGCGGTGCCCTAAACACATGCTTTGGTGACCAGCGCAAAGCGGCAGGGAATTTGAGGCGCGAAGCTTGCCGTTTGCACTGTAGCATGCCTGGGAGAAATAACCTGGGGTAGAACGGCAGCGATCACATATGCGGTCGCGTTTTTGTAGCTCGAGTCAACAGAAATAATTCCATCTTATTCGCACAAACACACATAAACAAACGCCACTGATTGCTAATCCCTAAATAGAACTTCTACTTCTTTTCCTCTCTGGAACTACTTGGATATCAGAGCCAGCAAGTTGCACTTTCCATACTTTCTAAAAGAAAAAGCCAGAGATGAATTCCATTAAAGCATTGCCAAAGTTTCTCTCGATACTTATTCCAGTGCCTCATGCCGTCCTCTTTACGTTCAGAGACAACCAGTGATCACTCTTCAGCGACCGTCTGAATCTCTGGATATCGTCCACTGCGCCCAGCGGGATCCAGTTCTTGCGTGCCCTTAATTCTTTAGAACTTTGGGGATCTCCCAACCATTCCAATGGCTGGAAAAGTGCAACTCTGGATGAGTTCATCTAGAGAAGCATTATTCATTTGGAAGGCACCGACTGCAGCAGTTGTAGCTCGCAAGATCGATTGTTTCGTAGTTCTTGGTCGACTGTTTCTTTGTATCGAATAGGTCCATGCAAACATTGGACATTGATCATGGTGCATTTGCTGTGCTTCTCCGTGCCAAGGGGAATGAACGGAAGACGACGAGCCCATGCAAGGACGAGAGGGAACAGCCCATATCTTAGTTCCGTCAGAAACTTTACAGCAAAGTTCTCAAGTCTCGGCCAGCGCCGTGATTACAAGGCGACTTTAAGAGTCTCAAGTAAATACACCGACATCTGGATCTACCGAATATACCTTCCACTCTAATTCATCCAAATTGTTAACAATATCCTTATACTTGAGGACGACTAGCAGTGGTGTGTTGGATTCGAAGGAGGGGCAGTGTCGAAGAACTCCTCACTCTTCTTGACGACGGTGAGGTTGACGGCATCCAGTTCATGAGGTCCGGGACCTCCATGTCCTAGGGATTCTAGCAAGCTCTGTCATAACAACAAAGCAGTCAATCTGTGGCGTCGGCGGAGGAGTTCAACCGGGTCAATACCCCAACGAAGTGACCCCGTTCTAAATTTTGGTGAATAAAATGTGCATAAGTTAATTTGATTTATTCCCGAAGCTGTGCAGATCGCCCCGAGTCTCTATCTACAGTTGATAGACCATCTGCATCTACAGTCGAGGTGCCATCCATTTTCTAATGAAAGAATACCGATCTCGGCAGTAATAGGCTCTTTCACCGCGTTTTCATTCCCAGAATCTCTGAGGGATTGTCTTACTTGATCATGTTCGCTGGAAAAGGTATCTGTGGCCACAGGAGACAGGGTCAACGTTTGGTAAGTACTGGTACTGTAAAGATTTGGCCTAGCCCTTACTTTTCTTCTCTTGCCATTACATAAGCGATTCCTTTCTTCACGCACACCTCTTGACGCTCACCGACATGGCTCGGTTTAATTCCTCAAGTGTCATGTTGTTGAAGGAGGAAAGGAAAAAGAATTATAGACAGCAACGTTTCAGGACCAGAACTACTTACTGAAGACCTGTCCCCTCCAGGGGTAACCAGCCACAGAAATATCAAGACTTGCTGAGAGATGTACCTCCTGTGTAGCCTCAGATTCATGTTTGGCCATTGTGGTGCAATGCAAAGTAGTATGTAGCCGGACTGTCAAGTTGTTGAAGCTACCCCTTTATTTCCTCTCTTACCTTTAATTTTGCAAACGGGATCCGTCGTCTCGTTCTTCTTTGAACCGAACCGTCGATCCTTAGTTATTATGATTGCCGTCTGGATGATTTGATAAACGGTACTTCTCATGGATGCCTCTCAATTCATTCAAAAACAACATGGATTTATCAGTTCCAGCCTCACTGCAATGTCTCCGTAGATGTCTTTACCCTAATGAACATGTTGCTCATTTTCGCCTGTTTGAGAACTTCAGGGTCTTCAGTCCTCAAATCAGAGGGATATCGCAGAAATAACATTGGCAATGAGGGACTTCAGAGGTGGAAATAAATTTTCGGTACGGAGAGATGCAACTTAGGGGCGAGACCGTAAAGACAACATACTTTCCCCGAATCTGGGAACTTACTAGATGCAGCGCCAGGCAGAGTTTTTTTGCTTACGACAAGTGCCTGCATGTCTGGATCCCACCCCGTTGGCCCATGGTTGGAACGATATCGTAGACAAGACCAGGTTTGAAAAGACAAAGAGATTTCCAGACAGCATCCGATCGAACAGCCAGAGGTCGCAAAAGCTCTTTATGAGTTTTCCTGACGAATATATCATCGTCTATTTAGTGTTTTATAGTATGGCAAATAAAAGTTTTCTTCACCTGTTACGCCGACAATGACTTTCTTCGATGTGATCCATGCCGCTATGCTTAGTAGAATTTTGTTGCCAGAATGAAGAGAGTCAATGTGCCTCCAAATGCGACGAGAGAATAAACAGAAAAATGAGAACTGTGAGGGATCTCGGCTAAGGGGGGTGTGCCGGCGATGTCTAGCCTGAATAGTGTCCATTTGTCGCCACAAATTCAACATGGGTAAGCCCTTTAAGTTTCCTATAGAAGAGTCAATAATACGCACTAATATCTGAAGAAAAGTTCAACAGCTGAATAAAATATCTTGAACCAGTTATCATCGAACGAATAGATGCCTTCCAAAGTGGTGTGGCTTCCGCGAAGTCGAAAGGTTCACGTCTATTGTCATCAGGATTTTTATCATGGTCTTTAGCAACTGTGGTAGCTTGAACATACGCATACGTCAATAGCTTCTGAACAGCGGTCCAATTCCCGATGCCCGAGGCCGGCTGGTCCTTTTCGCAGCGGAGGTTATCGGATCGAAAATACCAGTAATACCTTCCACATTGCAAATGTTCAAGATTATAATCGTCTTGTCGATGTCGTTGACGAGCTCTGGAGGCATTGTGGTGGTTCGGAAGACATTGGTTCCCCAGCTCAGTGACGCGTGACGCGTGCTACGCGTCTACAATAGTCCACAACTCAGAGTTGCCTCAGCCACCATGGACGAAACCGACCCAATCACTCAATTCTTCCCCGATGACCCCAATGTCAATCTCTACGATGTTCTTGGGGTTCCCGCTACTGCTACCACTAACGATATCAAATCCGCCTACCGCAAACTCGCCCTCATACATCACCCTGATAAACATGTGTCTGTGTCGGAAGAGGCACAACGCGCTGCAGCGACGCGATTTCAGCAAGTGGGATTCGCATATGCCGTGTTAGGGGATGAGAAGAGACGGAAGAAGTATGATGAGACGGGAAGTGCGAGTGAGAGTGCGGACTGGGAAGGGAAGGATGCGGATGGATGGGACTTGTATTTCGAGCAGATGTTTGAGAAGGTGACGAGGGGAAAGTTGGATGAGATGAAGAAGGCATATCAGGGTGAGTGAATTCAGTTGATAGCGGTTGCTTGCGGTATTTATGCCATATTGTTGCAGGTTCGACGGAGGAAATTGAAGATTTGAAGGAGGCATATATCGAAACAGGTGGTTCGATCGAGGGAATCATCTCCCATATACCACACTCAAATTATTCGGATGAGTCGCGTTTCGTGAAGATTATAAATGGTCTTATTGCGAAGGGCGAATTGGAGCCGTCGGCGACGTGGAAGAAGGGCCTCAAGGATACAAAGGGCCAAGCAGCACGTAAGAAGGAAGGTGAAAAGGAGGAGGCGGAGGCGGAGAATATGGCGAGAGAGTTGGGTGTATGGGACGAGTTTTACGGGAATGGAAAGGAAGGAAAGCGACGTGGGAAGGGAAAGGGAAAGAAAGATGAAGGGGGGGGCGATGATGGTGAGGAGGCTCTTAAGGCGTTGATCCAGGGCAAGCAGAAGAAACTCGGTGGATTCCTTGATAATCTGGCGGCTAAATATGGTGCGGAAGATGAAGGAAGTAAACCAAAAGGGAAGAAGCGAGGAAGAGCAGCCGCTGCGCCAGAGATTGACGAGGAGGAATTCGCGCGCATACAAGCTGGTTTGAAGAAGAGTAAAATGGAAGCGTCGGGATCTTCATCGTCACGTTCCAAGGCGAAGAAATCGAGATGAAGAAAGTGCATGTATAAAGAATATATCTACGTACACGAGGTGTATAATACTGTAATACAAGGGATGATATCCAAAAGAAAACGAGGGAAAGAGTCCAAAAATCTACTCGTCATACAAAGTTGTGATTTTACTTAATCAAATTTCGGAGTGTCGTAAGTGTCTGGCATATCGTCGCCCTGTTCGTGAGCGTATTTCCTGTAGACTTCAGCGTCGTGCAGAAGCTCAGAGACGAGTTCGTGTTCCACAACGGAGACCTTGGGGTTGACTCGAGCACCACCACGGACGGCGGCAGCAGCCACGTGAAAGCGAGATGTACGATTGCAAAGCATCATCTGAAATCGACTGTTAGTCAAATATTTGAAAAGTGAAAGAATAATGCTTACATCGAAAGGAGTTGTCGTGGTTCCTTCTTCATTATATCCCTCGATGGAGACACGGTCCAAGTGTGGTCTTCCGAACAACAATCCCTTCAATTCGATGGGATAGCCATGGTAGTTGAAGTGGATAGCGCGATCGGGCGTGAAGAGCGTGTCGAATGCCTCCTTGGTGAGACCATGGGGGTGGACACTGTGTGGTGCGAGGATCATAAGATCCGTGACGTTGACGACACGGACGCGGAGCTCGGGGCACTTTTTGCGGAGGAGAGCGGCGGCGGAGAGGACTTCTTGGGTCATTTCAACACCAATACCGACGAGGACACTAGATTGAAAATAATATTAGAAACTAGAAAATTAACTGGAGCGAGAGGAACTTACACGTCCGGACTGACACCGCCGTCTGTGCTGGCGAACTTCCAGACGGATGCACCTGCGATACAGTGCTTGTCCGCTTCCTCTGGAGAGAGCCACACTGGGGTGGGATGCTTGGAACCGACCATCAGGTTGACGTAGTTCTTAGCGCGGAGACAGTGGGCAATGGTAGACAAGAAACAGTTTGAATCAGGAGGCAAGTAAACTCGGGCGATTGAGGACTTGAGGTTGAGTACGGCTCCAATAAATGAAGGATTTTGATGAGAGAAGCCATTATGCTCTTGTCTGGCCCAGGTACTGGTTTCGATGTAGTTGATGGAGGAGACGTCCTGGCGCCATGGGACTTCGCGGGACATTTTCATGAATTTGGCATATTGGACCATCATGGTGGCGACGATGCCTAAGAAGGACTCGTACGAAGGGAAAAGACCTGTTCGGCCAGTGAGAGTGTAGCCTTGGAGCATTCCTTGACAGGTGTGCTCTGAGAGCATCTCGATGACACGGCCTTTGGGTTCGCGGGCGAGGGGATCCCATTGCATGTTACGACCACGGTCCCGGAGGGTCGCGCCGAGTTTATTGGAGAGGAGTTCATCTGGGGACCAGATACGGAAGCTGTGAAGATTTCTAGGTGAGATATCAGCACACGTATCGGAAGATGTGCTAAGTGACATACCGTTCGATGACGTCGTGGAGATATTCGCCGATGCTTGCCATGCAGCTGTCCTGGGTTCCCTTTTTGACAGTGTACTTGCGCCACTCAGGAAGGTCGAGAGGCTGATAGGCCATGAAGGTTTCTTTACGCTGACCCATACGGTTGGATCCATCGGGAGGAAGGATAGACAACATCTCAGGATTAGGCTGACCATCTTGGTTAAAAAGCTCTTGAGGTTTATAGGATTCAAGCCACTGTTTAAGAATCTCGAATTCCTCGTCGTCATGATTGGCTTCAGGCAGAGGAACTCCATGAGAGCGGTAAGAGCCTTCGATGTATTCGCCGTGGAGTGATTTGGGACCGGAGAAACCCTTGGGTGTACGGAGGATGATTAAGGGCCAGAGAGGTTTGGCTATGGGTTTGCCTGAACGAGCTGCTTTTTGGATGGCATGGATTTCATCGATAGCCCATTGGAGACTTGCGGCGAGGTCGTTGTGAATGTTTCCGAGGTCTTCGACGAAGCGGACCTTGTAGCCGTAGCCACTGCAAGAAATTAGCTTGAGTGGGAATGAAGATTGCTGAGACTTACGTGAACATGGTGGCAAGTTCAAGGTCATCCATGGTACCGTAGATAGTACGGTTGCTAATTTTGAAGCCATTGACATGGATGATAGGGAGAATGGCGCCAGATTCAGCGGGGTCTACAAACTTGTATCCATGCCATGCACTATAGATTGTGAGTCCCCGGGAATCAGTATATAGAAAAGATAGCGTACGTGGCAGTAGGGCCAGTTTCTGACTCTCCATCTCCAACGACAACTGGGACGATAAGGTCTGGGTTATCCATGATTGCACCGAATGCAACAGAGAGTGCATATCCGAGTTCACCACCTTCGTGGATGGATCCAGGGGTTTCGGCATTGACGTGACTGCGATGTGATGAGCGAGGGCAATGAGAATGAGAAGAAACACATACCTGGGTAGACCGCCTGGAGCAGAGAAACCAGCACAAAGGTTCTGGGCGCCGCGCTTATCCAGAGAATACTGAGGATAGAAGTGACCTAGGGAGCCCTCGAGCCATAGACAGGCAAGAATACCAGGGGCACCGTGTCCGGGGCCAGTGACGAAAAATGTCTGTAAGTTCTTCTTCTTGGTGAGGAGCGTGCAATGGGCATAAACGAGGACGAGCCCAGGATCGGTACCCCAATGGCCAAGAATACGACGCTTGACGTCCTCTTTGGTGACTTTGCGCTCGAGAAGGGTGTTGCTCTTTAAGAAAAGCATTGAAGCCGCGAGAAAATCGCCAGCCTTGCAGAAGAGCTCGATGGCATTGAGCTCTTGAGCAGAGAGCGCATTCTTGTAGTCGAGTTCGACCTTGAGGGAAGCGAGTTCCTTGGGGAGATGGGAGGGTTCAGGAGGGGGGTTGGACTGAGCGAGGAGTTGTTCAGGCATGTTTGAAGAGGTTGAGTAGAGAGCATGGTGAATATTTGGAACTCTTTATATATTGTGGTGTATGCGGTCGCGGAGAGAAATAGAAGCGCCTGGCAGGCTCCGGTGGGGCATCCGATGACGGGCTAGCAATGTGCTCAGCATAATATACGGAATGATCAGATTTATTTGAAGATTTGTGGAATTTACTTTGTTCACTATGCCTCTCATCCTCGCAGTCAATGCCGGTTCGTCGTCGCTCAAGCTCGCTGTCTTCCGCGTCGACGGGCAAGCCAATCACCCCGT
>Ga0157379_10004765_pt1 | contig 11655 bp, 7 predicted proteins | sample S25metaG_FD_121802 | JGI IMG/M metagenome (GOLD analysis project Ga0157379, IMG submission 121802) | Switchgrass rhizosphere microbial communities from Kellogg Biological Station, Michigan, USA - S2-5 metaG | ecosystem: Host-associated > Plants > Roots > Rhizosphere > Soil | place: USA: Michigan... | reverse complement strand
GGTTCGCGTTGCGTACGTGCCGTATCTGCGTGATGACGCTACAGTCGGCGAACATGGTGTCCCCGCTACCGCACTCCCGGCTGCGCACTGTGCGTGCCGCGGCCGAGCGGCTGCGCGGTCTGGCCCGGCGCCAGTTCATCACCAGGAACCGCCGCCTCGGCGCGGCGCTGGCCATGCTGACCGTCGGCGTCGGGGTCGCGGCCGTGCACGTGTCGCAGAGCTGGTTCGCGCCCGGCGTGATGATCCTGCCCATCCTGGCCGGGGCGCTGCTGCTGTGGCCCCGGGCGCTGCTGATCCTGTTCGGCGTGGTCGCCGTCACGCTGGCCTACGACGCGTTCCACGGCAAGGTCGGGCCCGGCATTATCACCACCATCGTGATCACCGCCGCGTTCGCGTTCGTGCTGGCCAGGACCCGGGCCAAGCTCGGCATCCAGGGGCTGCGCGGCGACCAGATGCTGATCGAGCTGCGGGACCGGATCCGGGACCAGGGGCGGCTGCCCAAGCTGCCGGCCGGCTGGCAGGCCGCCTCGGTGCTGCAGCCGGCCGGCGGGTCCTCGTTCGGCGGCGACTTCGTGGTGTCTGCCTTCGACGGCAAGACCCTCCAGGTCGGGCTGGTGGACGTGTCCGGCAAGGGAATCGACGCGGGCACCAGGGCCCTGCTGCTCTCCGGCGCGTTCGGCGGGCTGCTGGGCTCCGTGCCGGACGGCGACTTCCTCGGCGCCTGCAACGCCTACCTGCGGCGCCCCCGCCCACCCGGCGGCCCGCGGGCCGAGGTCCGGGCCGAGGGTTTCGTCACCGCCGTGCACCTGTCGCTCGACCTGGTGACGGGTGAGTACACGGTAGGCTCGGCCGGCCACCCGCCCGCCGCGCAGTTCGACGCGGGGGCCGGGACCTGGCGGATCACCGAGGCCCGCGGCATCGTCCTGGGCGTGGTATCCGATCTGCGGCTGATGCCCGCGCAGGGGGTGCTGCGGCCCGGCGACGCCCTGATGCTCTACACCGACGGCCTGATCGAGGCGCCGGGCCTGGACATCGACGCGGGCATCGACCGGCTGCTGGGCGAGGCCGACCGGCTGGTCACCGGCGGCTTCGGGGCCGGCGCGCAGGCGCTGGTGCAGAGCCTGCAGCCGGGCGGGGCGGGCTCGGACGACTGCGCGCTGGTGCTGATCTGGCGCACCTAGCGCCGGTCCCGGCCGCCTCCGGGCGCCTCGCCTGAGCGCCCGCCCCTGTCAATATGACAATGACGTCAGTATTTAATCGTGCAGCTCCCCGGGGATTTTCCGCGATTACGGCCCGGAACCGCACAGAGGGAGCCACCCGGCGTATTAGGATCCGGTGAACCGGCGCGGGTGCAGACGCCGTTCAGTAGGTGCAACACCGAGGTCAAGCTAAGTGCGACACCGGTGTCAGATGACGCAGATGTCATTTTTGCAATTCGTTCAGAACTATGCAGAAATAGGGACCGTGACGCGCGATGGCACGCGAATGACGAGCGAGCCTGAACCAGATACGGCGGCCACGGTCGATACCGTCGCACAGACGGTGTCGGCCGGGGGTGGCCGTAACGGCACGCCAGCTTCCGGCCCGGCCGGGCCGGCCGCGGGCGACAGCGTCGCCGCGGCCATGCAGGAGCGCTCCACCGGGGAAAACTTCCCGGTCGCGCTGCGCGCTCTGCCGGCCCGCTACCGGCAGCACCTGATGGCGGTTTACGGCTTCGCGCGCACCGTCGATGACATCGGCGACCGGGCGCCGGTCCCGGACCGGCCGCGGCTGCTGGACGAACTGGAAACCGACCTGCGCCGCCTGTACGGCGCGCCCGGCGAGCCCCGGTCCCAGGTCATCACCGCGCTCGCGGCAACCGTGGGCCAGTGCGGCATCCCGGCACAGCCTTTTCTCGACCTGATCGAGGCGAACCGGCAGGACCAGGTCGTTAGCCGCTATCCGGGCTATGCCGATCTCCTCGGCTATTGCGAGCTGTCGGCCAATCCGGTGGGCCGCATTGTGCTGTACGTGTTCGGGCAATTCAGCCCGGCCCGCGCGGTGGCCTCGGACCGGGTGTGCACCGCGCTGCAGCTGGCCGAGCACTGGCAGGACGTGGCCGAGGACTACCGGGCGGGCCGGATCTACCTGCCCGGCGAGGACCTGGCCCGGTGGGACGTGGCCGAGGTCGACCTGGCCGCGCCGCGGGCCACCACGGCGCTGCGCTCGCTGATGGCGTTCGAGTGCCAGCGGGCCCGGTCCCTGCTCGACGCGGGCGCGCCGCTGGTCGGGTCGCTGCGCGGGTGGGCCCGGGTGGCGGTCGCCGGGTACGTGGCGGGCGGCCGGGCCGCGCTGGCCGCGATCGAAGCGGCGCAGTACGACGTCCTGCGCGCCACCCACACCCCAGGCAAGGCGGCCACCGCGCAAGCGGCCCTGCGCGCCTATGTGACGGGGCGGTGAGCCCGGTGACCAGCCGACCCGGCCCGGACGCGGTGCGGGCCGCCTACGAGCAGTGCGAGCAGATCACCGGCTCGCAGGCCAAGAACTTCTCGTACGGCATCAAGCTGCTGCCAGCCGCCAAACGGCAGGCCCTTTCCGCGGTTTACGCTTTTGCGCGCCGGGTCGACGACATCTGCGACGGCGACCTGCCCGCGGAGCAGAAGGTCACCGAGCTGGCGGAGGCCCGCGCCGTGGTGCTCGCCCTGGCCGGCCCGGGCGCTGACCCGGGCGACGACCCGGTTCTGATCGCGCTGCACGACGCGGCGGGCCGGTTCCCGATCCCGCTGGCCGCGTTCGGCGAGCTGGTCGACGGCTGCGAGGCCGACGTCCGCGGGACCAGCTACACCACGTTCAGCGACCTCGAGTGGTACTGCCGGTGCGTGGCCGGGTCGATCGGCCGGCTGTCGCTCGGCGTGTTCGGCTGCGCCGACCCGCAGGTGGCCGAGCCGCTGGCCGACGCCCTGGGCATCGCGCTGCAGCTGACCAACATCCTGCGGGACATCAGGGAGGACTACGGTACCGGCCGGGTCTACCTGCCCGCCGAGGACCTGAAACAGTTCGGCACCACCCTGGTCGCCGGCGGCACCGAGCTGCCGTCCGACGACCGCCTGCACGAGGTGATCCGGTTCGAGGCGGACCGGGCCCGGGGCTGGTACGCCACCGGGCTCCAGCTCCTGCCGCTGCTCGACCCTCGTAGCGCCGCATCGGCCGGGGCCATGGCCGGCATTTACCGGCGGCTGCTGGAGCGCATTTCCGCCCAGCCCGCGGCAGTCCTGCAAACCAGGCTGTCGCTGACCACCAGAGAGAAGGCCATGGTTGCAGTACGGTCCCTGGCCGGGATGACCCGCCCGGCCACCCGGATCCGGCAGGTGGTGCCGCAATGAGCGAGCGCCGCGTCATCGTCATCGGCGGCGGCCTGGCCGGGATCAGCGCGGCGATCGCGCTGCGCGAGGCCGGCGCCGCGGTCACGCTGCTGGAGGCCAGGCCCCGGCTCGGCGGGGCGACCACCTCGTTCCGCCGCGGCGAGCTGGCCATCGACAACGGCCAGCATGTGTACCTGGCGTGCTGCACCGCCTACCGGGCGCTGCTCGACCGGCTCGGGGTCAGCGCGTCCGCGCCGCTGCAGGACCGGTTCGACGTCACCGTGCTGGCCCCGGGGCGGACCGCCCGGCTGCGCCGCACCCAGCTGCCCGGGCCGCTGCAGCTGGGCAAGGCCATGGCCACGTACCGGCACCTGTCGCTGGCCGAGCGGGCCGGGGCCGCCCGGGCCACGCTGGGCATGCGGTTCCTGAACCCGGAGGACCCGGCCACCGACGAGAAGCGCCTGGGCGACTGGCTGGCCGCGCACGGGCAGGGCGAGCACGCGCGCCGCGCGCTGTGGGACCTGTTCACCGTGTCCACCATGAACATCGCCGGGGACGACGCGAGCCTGGCGCTGGCGGCCAAGGTCGTGCAGACCGCGCTGATCGGCAAGCGGGACGCGGCCGACATCGGCTGGGCCGGGATCCCGCTGGGCGAGCTGCACGGCACCGCGTCGGCCCGGCTGCTGGCCCGGCTCGGCGCCGAGGTCCGGCTGGCCACCAGCGCGGTCGCGGTCACGCCCGCGGCCGGCGGCGGGCTGACCGTGCGGGCCGCGTCCGGCGCCGACCGGGAGGAAACCGACCTGGCCGCGGACGGCGTCGTAGTGGCGCTGCCGCCGGCCGCCGCGGACCGGCTGCTGCCGCCCGAGGCCGGGGAGCGGCCGTGGGCCGCGCTGGGCACCTCGCCGATCATCAACGTGCACGTCATCTACGACCGGCAGGTCACCGACCTGCCGCTGGCCGCCACGGTGGACTCTCCGCTGCAGTGGGTGTTCGACAAGACCGCGGCGGCCGGTGTCCCCCACGGCCAGTACCTGGCGGTGTCGCTGTCCGCTGCGGACCGCTACATCGACGTGCCGGCCGCGCAGCTGCGCGAGCAGTTCCTGCCCGCGCTGACCGAGATCTTCCCGGCGGCGAGCCGGGCCCAGGTCACGGACTTCTTCGTGACCAGGGAACGGCACGCGACGTTCCGCCAGGAGCCCGGCGCCGGCCGGCTCCGCCCGGCCGCCCCGACCAGGCTGCCCGGCCTGGTGCTGGCGGGCGCGTGGACCGCAACAGGGTGGCCGGACACGATGGAAGGAGCCGTGCGGAGCGGGCTGACCGCGGCACGGGAACTCAGACGGGGCCTCGCCTGGCCGCCTGCGACGGGCCAGGGGGCCCAGGCTGGCGCGCTCGAGCAGGCCTGGGCAGGAGCGCCGATATGACCGCAACCATCCCCGCAGGCGTGGAAACCGCCCGTGACCTGGTCGGGCCGGCCATCGCGGCGGCCGTGGCCACGCTGAGCCCGGACGTCCGGGCGGTCGCCGCCTATCACCTGGGCCTGGCCGACGCCGACGGCACGCCGAGTGCGGCGGTGCCGTCCGGCAAGGCGCTGCGCCCGGCGCTGGCGCTGCTGTCCACCCGGGCCGCGGGCGCATCCCCCGAGCAGGGCGTGCCCGCCGCCGCCGCGGTCGAGCTGGTGCACAACTTCTCGCTGGTGCACGACGACATCATGGACGGCGACACCGAGCGGCGGCACAAGCCCACCGCGTGGACGGTGTTCGGGGTTGGCGCGGCGATCCTGGCCGGCGACGCGATGCTGGTGCTGGCCCAGGACATCCTGCTGGAGGGCCCTGCGCCGAACAGCCTGTGGGCGTCCCGCTGCCTGTCCGCCTCGGTGCAGCGGCTGATCGCCGGGCAGGGCGCCGACCTGGCCTTCGAGCGCCGCGACGACATCACGCTCGAGCAGTGCCGGCAGATGGCGGGGGACAAGACCGCGGCGCTGATGGCCTGTGCGTGCAGCATCGGCGCGATCTACGTGGGCGCGCCCGCCGATCTGGCCATGGGCCTGGCCGGGTTCGGCGCGCACGCCGGGCTGGCCTTCCAGCTGACCGATGACCTGCTGGGCATCTGGGGTGCCCCGGAAGTCACCGGCAAGCCGGTCCGCGCGGACCTGCGGGCCAGGAAGAAGTCGCTGCCCGTGGTGGCCGCGCTGACCAGCGGCACCGCGGCCGCGGACCAGCTCGGCGCGCTGCTGGCCAGCCCGGACCCGCTCAGCGAGGACGACCTGCTGCGGGCCGCCGCGCTGGTCGAGGAGGCCGGCGGCCGGGCCTGGGCGGAGACCGAGGCGGACAGCCAGCTGGCCGCCGCGGGCCAGTGCCTGTCCGACACCCAGATGCCCGCTGACGTCCGCGCGGAGTTCGCCGGGATCGCCGAGTTCATCACCGCGCGGCAGAGCTGACGCCATGACAACCACGGAAGCCAGTCCGGCCGGCCAGCAGGATCAGGCCGTGCCGGAAGTGGCGAGGGAAACACTGGACCGGGCGGTCGGGCATCTTCTCGGCCGGCAGCATGAGGACGGCTGGTGGCAGGGCGAGCTGCAGACCAACGTCACCATGGACGCCGAGGACCTGCTGCTGCGGGAGTTCCTGCGGATCAGGACGCCGGAGGAGACCGACGCGGCGGCCCGCTGGATCAGGTCGCAGCGGCGCGCCGACGGCACCTGGTCGAACTTCGCGGGCGGCGAGGCCAACCTGTCCACCACCGTCGAGGCGTACGTGGCGCTGCGGCTGGCCGGGGACGCCCCGGACGCCGGGCACATGTCGGAAACCGCGGCGTGGATCAGGGACCGGGGCGGCATCCCGGCCACCCGGGTGTTCACCCGGATCTGGCTGGCCCTGGTCGGCCAGTGGTCCTGGGACGACCTGCCGGTGATGCCGCCGGAGCTGATCTACCTGCCCGCCTGGGCGCCGTTCAACGTGTACGACTGGGCCTGCTGGGCCCGGCAGACGATCGTGCCGCTGACCGTCGTCGGGTCGCTGCGGCCGTCCCGGCCGCTGCCGTTCGAACTGCCTGAGCTGTACCCGGCGGGCACGCGTCCCGGCCCCGTGCCGGCGCCGACCGCGGACGGCTGGTCCGCGGTGTTCGAGCGGCTCGACAAGGTCCTGCACCGGTACGAGGGCGGTCCGGCGAAAACCCGGCCCATGCGGGCGGTGCGCACCGCGGCGATGCGCCGCGCGGCGGAGTGGATCATCGCCCGGCAGGAGCGGGACGGGTCGTGGGGCGGAATCCAGCCGCCCTGGGTGTACTCGCTGATGGCGCTGCACCTGCTCGGCTACAGCCTGGACCACCCGGTCGTAGCCCGCGGCCTGGCCGGGCTCGACCGGTTCACGATCTGGGAGGACACCCCGGACGGCCCGGTCCGCCGGCTCGAGGCCTGCCAGTCCCCGGTGTGGGACACCGTGCTGGCGATCATCGGCCTGGCCGACGCGGGCCTGCCCGCTGACCACCCGGCGCTGATGAGGGCGGCCGGCTGGGTGCTGGACGAGGAGATCAGGGGCCCGGGGGACTGGCAGGTCCGGCGGCCAGGGCTGGCCCCCGGCGGCTGGGCGTTCGAGTTCGACAACGACGGCTACCCGGACGTGGACGACACGGCCGAGGTGCTGCTCGCGCTGCGCCGGGTGGCCACCGCGGCGACCCCGCGGTCGGCCGCGGCCGTGCAGCGCGGCGTGACCTGGCTAACCGGGATGCAGTCCAAGGACGGCGGCTGGGGCGCCTTCGACGCGGACAACGTCAAGCGGCTGGTCACCAAGCTGCCGTTCTGCGACTTCGGTGAGGTCATCGACCCGCCGTCGGCGGACGTCACGGCGCACACGATCGAGGCCCTGGCCGCCGAGGGGCTGGCCGGCAGCAAGGCGGTGCGCCGCGGTGTGGCCTGGCTGCTGCGGGCGCAGGAAAGCGACGGGTCGTGGTTCGGCCGGTGGGGCGCGAACTACATCTACGGTACCGGCGCGGTGGTGCCCGGCCTGATCGCGGCCGGCGTGCGGCCGGGCAAGCCGTGCATCCGCCGGGCGGTGGCGTGGCTGGAAGCGCACCAGAACCCGGACGGCGGCTGGGGTGAGGACCTCCGCTCCTACGACGATCCCGGCTGGGCCGGGCGGGGCGAGTCGACCGCGTCGCAGACCGCCTGGGCGCTGCTCGCGCTGCTGGCGGCCGGGGACGGGGACGGCGCCGCGGCCGAGCGGGGCATCCGCTGGCTGGCGCAGACCCAGCGCCCGGACGGCGGCTGGGACGAGCCGCAGTTCACTGGCACCGGGTTCCCCGGTGACTTCTATATCAACTACCACCTGTACCGGGTGGTCTTCCCGGTCAGCGCGCTGGGCCGCTACCTGGCAGGCCGCCGGTGATGTGGCAGCAACCCGGCGCTGGAGCCGGGACATCAGGAGGACGCCGATGAACCGGCTGCTTGTGTGCGCGCCGCTGCGGATCGAGGCCCGCGCGGTGCGGCGCGGACTGGGCCCGGCGGGGGATGTCCGGCGCACCGGATACGGCCCGTCGAGAGCCGAGTCCGCCGCCGCAGAATTGCGTACCGCTTCCTTCGGGATGCTCGCGGTCGCAGGGACCGGCGGGGGACTGTCGGCCAGCCTGCAGCCCGGGGACCTCGTGGTCGCGTCGCGGGTCACCGGCGGGGCGGCGGAGATCAGCTGCCCGTCGGCACCGCTGCTGGCCGGGGAGCTGCGGCGGGCCGGGCTGCGCGCGGTGGCCGGGCCGGTGGTGAGCACGCCGCGGCTGGTCCGCGGTGCGGGCCGGGAACGGCTGGCGGCCGGCGGCGCGCTGGCCGCCGACCTGGAGTCGGCCGGGCTGCTCACGGCGGCCGCGGACCGGCCCGCGATCGTGGTCCGTGCGGTGTCCGACACCGCGGCCCGGCCGCTCGGGCCGGCCACACTGGCCGGCGGGGTGGCGGCGCTGCGCTCGCTGCGGCAGGCCGGGCCCGCGCTGGCCCGGTGGGCCGCAGCGGCCGGGCGGCGGAAGGTGATCCTGGCCGGGCCGCGGTCGTTCTGCGCCGGGGTGGAGCGGGCCATCGAGATCGTCGAGCGGGCGCTCGAACGGCACGGCCAGCCGGTCTACGTGCGCAAGCAGATCGTGCACAACTCCCGGGTGGTCGCCGACCTGGAGCGGCGCGGCGCGATCTTCGTGGACGAGCTGACCGAAGTGCCGGACGGCGCGCCGGTGGTGTTCTCCGCGCACGGGGTAGCGCCCGCGGTGCGGGACGAAGCCGAGCGGCGCGGCATGGGCGCCATCGACGCGACCTGCCCGCTGGTCTCCAAGGTGCACGCCGAGGCGCGGCGGTTCGCCGCCGACGGCTACCTGGTGGCGCTGATCGGGCACTCCGGCCACGAGGAGGTCGAGGGCACGCTGGGCGAGGCGCCGGGCTCGACCGTGCTGGTGGAGAGCGGCGCCGACGTGGCCAGGCTGAAGCCGGACGACCCGGCCAAGGTGGCCTACCTGATGCAGACCACGCTGTCGGCTGAGGAGGCCGACGGCGTCGTGGGCGAGCTGCTCGAGCGCTTCCCGGCCGCGCGCGGCCCGGGCAGCGACGACATCTGCTACGCCACCACCAACCGGCAGCTCGCCGTGCGGGCTATCGCGAGCGAGTGCGACCTGGTCCTGGTGGCCGGGTCGGCGAACTCGTCGAACTCGCGCCGCCTGGTGGAGGTGGCGGAGCGGGACGGCACGCCCGCATACCTGATCGACGGCCCGGAGGACATCGAGCTGGGCTGGCTGGCCGGGGCCGGCACGATCGGGCTGACCGCCGGGGCCTCCGCGCCGCCGGCGGTGGTCGAGGAGATCGTCTCCGCCCTCCGCGGGCTCGGCCCGGTGGAGGTAACCGAGCGCGTCGTCGCCACTGAGAACATCCGTTTCGGCCTGCCCAAGGAGGTAAGGCAAGCATGAGTATGCCGTTGCGCCAGAGCGTCCGGGTGGGCACCTACCTGTTCCGCCAGAAGCTCGCGCGCCGTTCCAAATTCCCGCTGCTGGTCGAGCTGGAGCCGCTGTTCGCGTGCAACCTGAAGTGCGCGGGGTGCGGCAAGATCCAGCAGCCGGCCAGCCTGCTGAAGCAGCGCATGCCGGTCGAGCAGGCGCTGGCCGCGATCGACGAGTGCGGCGCGCCGATGGTGTCCATCGCCGGCGGCGAGCCGCTGATGCACCCGCAAATCGACGTTCTCGTCGCCGAGCTGATCAAGCGCAAGAAGTACGTGTTCCTGTGCACGAACGCCTTGCTGCTGCCGAAGAAGCTGGACAAGTTCACGCCGTCCCGGTATCTCGCGTTCGCGGTGCACATCGACGGCCTGGCCGAGCGGCACGACGAATCGGTGTGCAAGGAAGGCGTGTTCGACGAGGCGGTCGAGGCGATCAGGGAATGCCAGCGGCGCGGCTTCCGGGTCACCACGAACACCACGTTCTTCAACACCGACACCCCGCAGACCGTCATCGACGTGCTGAACTACCTGAACGACGAGCTGAAGGTCGACGAGATGATGATCTCGCCCGCCTACGCTTACGAGAAGGCGCCCGACCAGGAGCACTTCCTGGGCGTGGCGGAGACCACGGAGCTGTTCCGCAAGGCCTTCGCGGACGGCAACAGGAAGCGGTGGCGGCTGAACCACTCGCCGCTGTTCCTCGACTTCCTCGAGGGCAAGGCCGATTTTGGCTGCACAGCCTGGGGAATTCCTTCGTATTCGCTTTTGGGATGGCAAAAACCCTGCTATCTCATGTCGGACGGCTATGTAAAGACATACCGTGAGCTCATAGAGACAACGGACTGGGACGCCTACGGGCGCGGCAAGGACCCCCGGTGCGCGAACTGCATGGCTCACTGCGGTTATGAGCCGTCGGCAGTGCTGGCCACCATGGGATCCCTGCGCGAATCGATCCGGGCTGTCCGGGGATCCTGATTGCGGCGGTGAATTCGGTCTAATCCCCGGCTGGCGTCCTGCGGCCCGTGCTTGGCTAGTTCCGCGCTAGGTCCAGCAACGTGCCAGGAGGGTGCCAGGGATGACCTTGCCGGGCGGGAACGCCTCAGCCGGCGGGTCGCCGGAGCCAGGGACGGCAGGGCCGGGGGCGGCGGAGCCGCCCGCGGCGGCCGCGCCCCCTGTTCCCGCGGCGCCGCCGGACGGCGGGCAGGCAGGAGGGTCCGGGCAGGCCGGGCAGTGGGGCAACGGGTCACGTCCCGGGCCGCGCGCGTCCGGCCCGGCCTTAGCCGGCCATCTTGGGGGCCGGGCGCAGGAGGCCGGGACCCCGTGGGCGGAGGGCCCGGCCTGGCCCGGTGACCCGGCCCGGCCCGCCAGTGCGGCCGGTCCCGGCGATCTGATGGCCCGGCCCGGCGCGGGGTGGGCCAGCCCGGCCTGGGACGCCCGGCCGGCCGCGCCGCCCCAGCCGGGTTCCGCCGGCCCCGCGCCCTCAGGACCGGCGCTCGACGTGCCGGTGCTTGCCGTGTCGGCGGCCGGAGTGCCGTCCGCGTCCTCGCCTGCGATCGGGACCGAACCGGAGCCTGCGGCTGCACGGCCGGCCCCGCCGGGCGGGCGGCGCAGGCTGCGCCGCTGGCCGTTCTGGGAACTTGCGCTTCCGCCGCTGCTCACGCTGGCCGTGGTGACCTGGCAGATCCAGGGCCCGTCGTACTGGCGGGACGAGGGCGCGACGCTGTCCGCGGTGACCCGCCCGGCCGGTGACCTGCTCCGGATGCTGGGCCACGCGGACGCCGTGCACGGCGTGTACTACCTGATGGTCTGGGCGGTCGTGCGGATCTTCGGCACGGCGGAGCTGGTCACCCGGCTGCCGTCGGCGGTGGCCATGGCGGTAACCGCGATCGCGGTGGCCGGGATCGGGCGGCGGCTGATCTCGCGCCGGGCCGGGCTGCTCGCCGGGCTGGTGTTCGCGGCGCTGCCCGAGGTCAGCCGGTACGGCCAGGAGGCCAGGTCGTACGCGACCGTGAGCGCGCTGGCCGCGGTGGCCAGCTACCTGCTGGTCCGGGTACTGAACGAGGCCGGGCCCGGGACCGGGGAAAGCCCGGCCCCGGGCGGGGCGGACGGGCCGGGGCGGCCGCCGGAGCGGCGGCGGTGGCTGATCGGGTACGGGGCGGCGGTGACCGCGCTCGGCATGGTCAACATCTTCGGTCTGGTGATCATCCCGGCGCACGGGCTGACCGTCCTGCTGGCCAGCCGGCGGGCGCGGGCGGCCGGGGCCGGGGCCGGCGGGCGCGGGCTGCGGCGCGGCTGGCTGGCCGCGATCGCCGCCGCGGTCGCGGTGGCCAGCCCGGTGCTGGTCTACGCCTGGCAGCAGC
>Ga0157379_10004763_pt1 | contig 11655 bp, 10 predicted proteins | sample S25metaG_FD_121802 | JGI IMG/M metagenome (GOLD analysis project Ga0157379, IMG submission 121802) | Switchgrass rhizosphere microbial communities from Kellogg Biological Station, Michigan, USA - S2-5 metaG | ecosystem: Host-associated > Plants > Roots > Rhizosphere > Soil | place: USA... | reverse complement strand
CGGCCGCCTTTATCGGCGGGCGGTATTGGGAGCAGAGGAAGACGAATCAGCCCGAGGTAGCGGGCAATGTCCAGCCGCAGCAGCGCGTTGTTGTGGTGGTGCTGACAGATCACCTGGATCGTACGGAGCGTCTGCTGGTGCAGTTGAACCATGCGGATCCCGGGGACAGGGCGGAGAATGTGCAGCTCCAGTCGGAGGCGAGGGAACTGTTGGCGTCGAACCGGCTGTACCGGGTGAGCGCGAGCAAGGAGGGGGACCCTGCGCTGGCGGGAGCCCTGGACCGGCTGGAGCGCGTGCTGGTGGAGATCGCGAATGATCAGCATCTGACGGCGGCGGATCTCGATCGAGTGCGCAAAGACATGAATACCAGCGGAATTCTTTTTGAAGTGCGGGTGTTGCTCGCACGCAAACCAAATCAGGAGAGCGGGCCGACGTCCGCGAAGGGAGTCTCGATCTAATGAAAGCGAAGAGATCATTTGCAGTTTTTCTTGCGGTGGGATTGGCGATAGCTCCGTGCGGCTTGCGAGCCGAATATCCGTCGCCGATGCTGGTTTCGTTCGGAGGCGAAGGCGGCGGCCTGGCCGATGAGGCGAGTTTGTATGCCGATGGAACGCGGGCGATCAATGAGAGCCGCTGGTCTGAGGCTGCGGGGTTGTTCGATCGCGTAACGCAGCTGCACGGCGAGCACGCCGAGGGAGCGCTTTACTGGAAGGCCTACGCAGAGAACAAAGAGGGCCAGCCGGCGAACGCTCTGAGCACCTGCGGAGAACTGAGGAAGAAGTTCCCGAAGGGCCATTGGGTGGATGAGTGCGGCGCGCTCGAGATTGAGATCCGCGGCAAGAGCGGCCATCCGGTTTCTCCGCAGGGCGAGCCTGACGAGAACCTGAAGCTGCTGGCGCTGAACGCGCTGATGCAGCAGGACCAGACGCAGGCTGTGCCGATTCTGCAGAAGATCTTGAGCGGCAGTCAGTCGGACGAGTTGAAGAGCCGCGCGCTGTTTGTCCTCGCGGAAAATCGCTCGCCGCAGGCCGAAGCGTTGATTGGTCAGATCGCGCAGGGACAGTCGGGTGCGGCACTGCAGATCAAGGCGATCCGAATGCTGGCGGTTGCGAAGGGAAAGAGCGCGAACGATACGCTGGCTTCGATTTATCAGCACAGCAGCGACGAGAAGGTGAAGAGAGCGATTCTGCAGTCGTACCTGATCACAGGAGACCCGGCGAAGCTGCTGGAGGCGGCGAAACAAGAGAGCAACCCGGAACTGGCAAAGACGGCGATGCATACTCTCGGCGCGATGGGTGCAGGATCAGATCTGCTGGCCATGTATCGCGCAACGAACAACGCGCAGACAAAGGAAGCGATCATCAGCGCGCTGATTCCGTGCGGTCCGAAAGGAGTTGGTCCGCTTTCGGAGATTGCGAAGTCGGAGCAGGATGCGGAGCTTCGGCACAAGGCGATTCGCAACCTGGGGATTGCGGGTGGGATGTCGGTAGCGCCCGTGCTGGTGGAGACCTACCAGAAGAATTCGGATACCGAAACGAAACGAGCCGCTGCACAGTCGTTGTTTCTTGCAAACGATGCGCCTGACCTGGTGACGCTGGCACGCGGCGAGAAAGATGTGGAGATGAAGCAGTACCTGGTGCAGCAGCTGAGCCTGATGCACAACGAGGAAGCCACGAAATACATGATGGAGCTTTTGAACAAGTAGAGAGGAATCCCCATGAGACGGATTTGGTTGATAGCGATATTTGGAGTCTCGGTATTCGCGGCGGCGCAGCAGCCCAAGGTGATCAACGCGCAGTTGCACATGCAGTCGGCCGGCGCGGGATTGTCGTCGACGGTGGAACAACTAAAACATTCGAGCGGGCCGCTGTGGCTGGGGTACGCAGTGGCAGCGGTTCCGGGATCGCATTTTTCGATGTGTTCGGGTGATGACTCGTCGAGTGGAGATGGCTGCTGCGGTGTCTATCGGCTGGAGGCGGAGAATAACAACTACCGATCGTCCGATGGAGATCACGGCACGGAAACGAGCATTGAAATGCTGGTCCGATTCGATCAGGGAAAAGTCGACAAGATCCGCTTCATCGGGACCAGCTGCCAAGTCGATGCCGGGGGCTTGCCATTGACGTGGCTGACGGATGTGAAGGCGGACGACAGCGTGACGTGGCTAACGGGTCTCGTGACTGCGGATGACAAGCGGCACTCTGACCAGGCGCTGGCTGCGATCGCGATGCACGAGACGCAGAAGGCGACTGCGGCGCTGGAAGGTTTTGCGTCCTCGGCGAATCCACTGTGGCTGCGGGAGAAGGGGGCATTCTGGCTGGGCGCGGGTCGCGGTCACGAGGGGTTTGTGGCGCTGAAGAGACTTGAGGGGGATGCAGATCCGGAATTCCGGAAGAAGTTGAGCTTCGATCTGTTTGTCAGCCACGATCCTGCGGCTATCGATGAAGTGATTGTCATGGCGAAGGCCGACAAGGATGTTGGGGTTCGCGAGCAGGCGATCTTCTGGGTAGGACAAAAGGCGGGGAAGAAAGCCATCTCAATGCTGAAGGACACCGTGGAGAACGACCCGGAGGTCGGGGTCAAGAAGAAGGCGGTGTTCGCGCTGAGCCAGTTGCCGAAGGATGAGGCAGTTCCGGAGTTGCTTCACGTTGCGCAGACGAATGCCAGCCCGACGGTGCGCAAAGAGGCGATGTTCTGGCTGGGGCAGACGCACGATTCACGGGCATTGGAGTATTTCGAGCGGATCTTGTCGAAATAGGAATCGACGCAGTTCAGTTTGTCTGTGCAGAGCTTTGGAGGATCAGATTTCGGGCCGACGACGGCGACCGGCCATGCGGGCACCGATAGCTCCGCCGGCCACAGCGAAGAGCATGAGGATGAAGCAATAGATCGCCAGTCCAAAGGTCTGAGCGCCCGCACGAGCTTCAGGGCCCAGCACCCACCGGTGCTGGGCCTGAATTTGCTGCAAAACGTCGGCTGGAGCGGTCACTTGAGCCTCGAACTGCTGATAAAACTTGTTGATTGCATTGTTCCACTCTGAGTCCATCTGGCTTCCGCCGTTTTGAAAGACGCGGCGAACAAGGAGATCAGCTCCGGTGAGGCCAAAAACGAGCCACGCCGCGATCAGACCGGTAACGAGGCCGATGCGAGCGCCAGCCCCCGTAGTGATCCAGGCAGCTCGTTGACGGCGCACGTACAGCACATCAGCCCATATGGCAGCCGTCATCATCCAAAAGATACCGAGCCCGCTGACGGGAGAGATACCGCAAGAGAGCATACCGGCTGGGACCGCGAGGATCAGGATGGCTCGAACGCCGGTCTTCCAGTCGACGGAGCTTGCGTCCCGCGCGGCCTCTGGCCAATGTTCTGACGAGGGAGGAATCGCACCGGGCTCGGCGGAATATACCAGCTGCGGCAATCCGCACGACGGGCAGTAGCAGCTATCCACAGGTACTGATTGATGACAGCGACTGCACGTCGTCTCCATGCATAAAAGCCTATCGCATTGGGGCGGACGGAGTGTGCAGCTTTGAGGAGGGCTTTTACCGGCGCGCTAGAAGATCTTCCGGTCACGGATGCGAGGATGTTGTGGTCGAGGAAGCTGCAGAGCCTGGCGAAGGGGGGCGTAGGCTCTGGTTTTACAAGTCCGGCAGCGGATGGGAAATTTCAGCGCGAGCAAGTGAAGAGAATCGCGAAGCTGCAAGTGAGCAGAGCGAAGATCGGTCGAACCGCATTCGTGGCAAGATATGGAAGACATGACAGCCCTCCCAAACTCAAAAATCGCGGCGGGAGAAGAGGCCCAGTCAGTTTGTCATCGACAACGTTAAGTTTGAATAAAGATCAGGGGTAAGCACCGTAGCCGATACCAATTCCTGATTGCATTGTATCCAGCTCTGTCGCTGGCGTGGGTCAAGTTTTAGTGGTGTTTCGGCTCGTGGCGCTGCTGGAGGTCTTTGCGAGCCAGGCATCAACTGCGGACTCTGCTGCCTTTAAGACTTCATCCAGGGTCAGGTTGGTTGAATCGATGAGGAAGGCATCGGGAGCCGGGCGGAGAGGAGAGTCGGCGCGATTACGATCGCGTTCGTCGCGGGCACGGAGATCACGGATTACTTCTTCCGGTGGAGCGGTGGGTTTACCTTTCTGGCCGATCTGATCGTAGCGGCGCATGCCGCGGACTTCGGGAGCAGCATCGAGGAAGATCTTCACTTCCGCATCGGGGAAGACGACGGTTCCTATGTCTCTCCCTTCCATCACAACGCCGCCTTTGGTGGCCATCTCCTGCTGGCGCTTGACCATGCTGGCTCGGACGGCGGGATAGATGCTGACCCGCGAAGCAGCGTCTGTGACGGTATGATTCCGAATCTGACCGGTGACATCTTCGCCGTCGAGGAGCACGCGATTCTCGTCTTCGCCTGATTCGAGCTCAATTTCGGTTTCTGTTGCGAGGAGTTGAAGGGCTGCCGGATCATCCAGCGGCACCTCAAGACGCAGCGCTTTGAGAGCAAAGGCGCGATACATCGCACCTGTCTCAAGATTGAGCAGGCCATAGTGACGAGCCAGATGGCGGGCAATCGTGCTTTTACCTGCGCCAGCCGGCCCATCGATCGCTACGACGAAGTTGCGCGTTGGATTCCGTCGGGGAGACTCTTCCGGACTCATCCGCGCTTTTTAGTTCCTGGCCTTGAGCCGTTCTTGGAGCGGTTATTGAAGAACCGTTTGGCGGTGCTGGTGGAGCGTCCGGCAGCCGTCAAGGCTGGGCGGCTTTTCCCGGCCGGCCTTGCGGTGCTGCGAGATGAGGCCGACTTTGGCTTCGCCGTACCGGCGCGCTTCGTCCACGACGACTGAGCGGATGGCTTGCCATTCCGGTGGGGTGAGGTTCCGTTGCTGGATCGCCCATTCGAACTGGTCGCGTGACCGGTGGCGGAGTGAGTATGTTTACCGTTCTTCACGCCGCTCCAGCGGGATTCTCCGGAGGGCCGGGCTTTACTGCTCTTGCGTGGGTCAGAACCGTGGCGTTTTGCGTGACCATTTGAGGAAGCAGAACGGCTTGCCGCGGCAGGCTTATGCGAAGCAGGACGATTGTGGTGTGGACGCGCGACCTCGTGCTTGCCGTTGGAAACCGGGCGGCGAACGGGGGCTCTGGGTGCGGAATGTTTCGCGGCCTCAGGCTGCTGGTGGACCGGAGCGGCCGCGGCTGCTGCAGCCGGCTGGGGAGCCGGAGCGGGCGGCGGAGGCCTAAAAGCAGCAGGCTGCTGCGCAAACGGAACGGAGATGGCTGGCCTCGGAGTTTCGTCGTCCCGATCGAAGGAGCGGGTAAAGTAGGACGAAGCCGAGAGGGTCGAGTTGGCGTACAGGCTGGAAACGGGCTCGAACTCGGGTAGGGTTCCGGCTACATAGAAGTGAGGAGCGTGCCCGAGCGAAAGCGTGTGTACCTGGCGGGTTGCCACCAACCCGCGGATGACTTCGCGTATCTTGCTTCGGGCCGTAAGTGGAGCGAGGAAGAGCTCGACCTCTTCCATAGTCGCGGAGATAACCGCCTGCAGATAGATGGAGGCAAGTACCGAAATTGCAGTGACCTGAGAAGTGGAAGCGCCCTCAGCGATTGCGCGTTGGAAGCGGACGCGGAGCAACTGCCACTTGGCGGCTTGCCCCTTGGCAGCAATCATGGGGATGATGCGAAGCTGTTGCCAAAGCTCGGTGATGGCGCGAACGACAGCAGATTCCGTGACTTCACGACCGAGGGCCTGTTTGAGCTGCGGAACGGTGAGTTCGTTGGCCTCGAGCAGCTTGTAAACGTGGACGGCGAGCTGGGAAACCTGACGCGAGCCAGTCAACTGAGGGCTTCGGCGCCAATCGCGATCTCCCCGGAGAGCGTACACGTAGGGCAAAACCCAAGCGGCCACGACGAAGTCGGGCTGCTCGCCGGGCTGTCCCTGGAGGTTCAGGCGTACGGCAACTCCTTCATTCTCAAGACGAATGAGGAGTTCTTCGGCGTGGACGATGGTCTTCGGATCGGGAGTAGCTTCCGATTGCCCGGCAATCGCTTCTACAAAAGAAGGGGCAACTGAAGTGGAAAACTGCTTTCTAGGAAGAAAAAGACAAAGACCGGTCTCTTCAATCCAAGTCCGGGCGTCTTCCAAAGTAAGAGTTCCAAGGCCGTTATGGCGCATTCTTTCGGCGCGCGCTTGTGCTAATTGCTCGGATGTCAAAGAAAAACCTCACTTCCGGGTTGGCGGAACCGCAACGGTGGAGTACTTTACGCCCGGCAGCTCTCATGCCTTGGCAGAGAGCGGCCCCCAAATTCTTATCTTAAATGCGATTTAAATTCGATGGAAGGCCCGCTGGATGTCCTTCCACGAGTACAGCAGAGCTATCGGGCGTCCGTGGGGGCAACTTGTTGGATGCTCGGTCTTTGCAAGTTCCAACAATAGCCACTCCATTCGTTTTGGGTCAAGGGGGGTGTTGATTTTGATGGCAGAATGGCAGGCGATGGAGGCGGCGATACGGGAGCGAAGAGCCGTAAGATCCTCATTCAGAGCGGGTTCGCGAGGAGCTTCGCCTGACTGCTCAATGACCTGGTTGAGCATGCGTTCGAGCGACGCTCCTTCGAGGCCGACGGGACCGGCTTTGACGGCAAGGGTCTGAGGACCGAAGGGTTCCACCTCGAAACCATTGCGTTCGAGTTCGTCGGCTATTTGAGCGAATACCACCATCTGCCACGGTTTCAGTTCCACGAGCAAGGGCATGAGCAGTCGCTGGCGCTGCACGTGTTCAACTTTGCGTTCCCTGAGGATCTTCTCGAAAAGCACACGTTCGTGTGCGACATGTTGATCGATGATCCAGAGGCCGTCTTCTCCGATGGCGAGGATGAAGGAGTCGCGTAGTTGACCGAGAGGGCGGAGAGAGCCGAGGCGGTTCAGGTTGCTCGCGGCCTGTTCCGCTTCGACCTGGGCAGCGCCTTCGACGGCCGGGGGGTAAGTGTCGAGGGCATCTGGGGAGCAGCTCTCCTGAGCCGGAAGAGGGGCCTCCATAAGAGCCACGGCGGTTTGGCGGAGAATTTGCTCCTCAAGATGGGCGGCGATTTCTCGGTCGCCGAAAGGGAGTTTGCCCGGCACGGGAGTGAGTGGACGCGAGGTGAGCAGGAAGGGCTCAGCTTGAGTGCTCGCAGAAGGATGAGGACCGTCTCCGTTGGGCGGATCGTCAGGTGATCCGGGAAGTCGCGAGTCGGGGACCGGAATAAGAGACGGAGTGGCGGCTGGGGAGGATTCGAGAGCCGCTTTGAATCCGGCAACGGGCCGCGCGGCGATGAGCGCATTGCGAAGGCTGTCACGAACAAAGTCGTGAATGAGGGATTGCTGGCGGAAACGGACCTCGGTCTTTGCCGGGTGGACGTTGATATCGACTTCTTCCGGCGGCATTTCAAGAAAGAGAAGCACGACCGGGTAGCTGGTGGGCGGGATGATGTTGCGATATGCCTCGCCGATGGCATGCAGAAGAAGGCGGTCGCGAATAAGCCGCTTGTTGACGAAGATGTAGATCGAGTTGCGATTGAGCTTCTGAAGCTCAGGCTTGGAATAGAAACCGGAAAGGCGGAGCGTGCCGGGAATGCGGGGAGGCTCGTCGGGGTCTCTTTTCCATGGCGGAGGTTCTGGTAATCCAGAGCGATCAAGCTGTGTCTCGGCGGCCACCGGAAGCAACTGGGAGAGGGTGTCTTTGCCAAAGATCTGGTAGATGCGCTCGGCGGGCCGGCTCACCGGGGGCGCGATGACGAGTGAATGCGATGCCGAGACTAATTCAAAGTGCTTCTCTGGATGAGCCAGAGCGTAGTGCGTGACCAGCGCAGTGACGTGTGAAAGTTCCGTCGATTCGGCGCGGAGAAATTTGCGGCGAGCGGGCGTGTTGAAGAAGAGATCTGAAACAGAAATTGTGGTTCCGCGAGGAAGAGCGGCGTCGTCAACGTGGTGGATTTTTCCACCAGCGATTTCCAGGTGAGTGCCCGAGGGTTCGTCGCCGGTTGCCGTGTCGAGGGAGACGCGCGCGACTGAGGCGATGGAGGGCAGCGCTTCGCCGCGGAAGCCGAGGGTTGCGATCGAGAGGAGTTCGTCAGCGGTACGCAGCTTCGAGGTTGCGTGACGCTCAAAGGCGAGAAGGGCGTCGTCGCGATTCATTCCGTAGCCGTCATCGCTGATGCGGATAAGCTTGCGGCCTCCCGCTTCGACCTCGATGCGGATGCGATTGGCGCCTGCGTCGAGGGCGTTTTCAAGGAGTTCCTTGACGACCGAGGCGGGGCGGTCTACGACTTCACCGGCGGCAATCTGGTTGGCCACCTGGTCAGAAAGAACATGAATGCGCCCCATGGGGAAAGCGTAACAGGGATCAGGGGACAGAGATCAGGGATGTGGAAATTCGAAATGGAGGAGGGCCTGAAGAGTGAGTTGGCAGTGAGCACATTTGCTCACTGCTCTCTCAGATCAATGTGTTTGCGGTGTGGATTCCTTCTGCATTTGTTGCAGACACACCAGAGCGCGATCGCCATCGGAGCCCTTCAAGGGCACGAGATTGAACACCGCAAGACAGACGTTCGCGAGCACGAATTTCGGTGAGTGTCCCCAGAAGAGAAGGATCAGTGCCACATTGGTGAGCGGGCCGGCGAGCGAGATGAGCAGGTTCTTCGCTGGCGATCCAGCTTCGCGGACGATGTACATGCCCTTCATGCAGAGGCCGACGCTCTTGACCCTGATTCCCACCATGAGTGATGTAACGAGATGACCGAATTCGTGAAGGATCATCGCGGAAAGGCCTAGAAATAGGGTTCCGGCCAGGGAGATGAGCCAATGAGTCAATAAATAATGCATATATAAGCTCCCTTACACTCCCTTGAGATGTGGCCCGCGCACCTCGGGATGTACAGGATTGGACTCGAAGCGGGGGCATTTGATCTAACTGTTTCTAGTAACCATGCTGACTGGGTACGCATGCTAACGAGAGTTGGTTACTGCGCCCGTGAATTCGTTGCATTTTGATACGCCGACCATCGTGTCAAAACCCTGCGGAAACTCCTCAAATTCGCGCCGTATGTGCGCGGCTTCAGCAACAGGATGGCGGAGTTCACGCTACGCATTGATGGAATGCACTGCGGCTCGTGTGTACGCGAAATTTGAAGCGGTGGCTGTGAGATTTGCATCACGGCCTGACAGGGCGGATTGCGCAGAGTGATTGGCGATTCGAGCTTTGAACCAGGCAAGATCGTGTCGCGAAGGGACCGTGGCAGTCGGGAGGAATTGGCGGCCACGACCGAAGCTCAGGGAGAAAACAAAAATGCCGCGCAAGGCGGCATTTCGGACGGATGAATTTACGTGCGGGCTAGATGCCGACGCCGAACTCAGTGGACTGCTGATTGCCGGCGTTCGAATAGAAGTCGTAGGGCGTACGGTGATTGAACTTGTAGCGGAGACGAATTTCGCGGCCAACGTAGAGACCGATAGCGGCGAGTGCCATGCCTGCGGAGAACCAGCCGATGACTTTGAGCGTCTTGCTGTCGTCCTGCTCGTCGAGAAGTGTGAGTGGGGCGGTGTTGGCGGACATGATTGGCTAGGTCTCCTTGGTCCTTGGATCGATGATAGCCCAACTGTAATTTGACGTATCCCACGCCCGTCAGGTGAGACTACAACTTTTGTGAGATGCGTCCTATTTTGATAACTATGCCTGAATTGGAACACCGACTTCAGTGTGCTTCAGTGATTTGAGATAGCCATGAACGTTTGGTTACATCAGGCAAAAAACTTGCACGGATGGAGTTCGCTGCAAGTTCTCGCAGTTCATCCTGCGAAAATCCCTGTTCGGTGTGAGAGAGCAGGAATTCGTTGACAAGATCGGAGCCGAAGAAGGCGGGATCATCAGAGTTAATGGTGACGAGAAGGCCGGCATCGAAGTAGCGCCGAAGTGGGTGCGCAGCAAAGCTGGGGCAGACGCCGGTGCGGACGTTTGAAGTGGGATTCAACTCGAGGCAGGCCTGCCGGGCTATCAGGTCTTGGACGAGTTTCTCGTCCTGAATCGCCGAGAACGCGTGACCGAGGCGCTCCGAGCCAATGGAGAGTGCTTCCCAGATGGCTTCAGGGCCGGTTGTCTCGCCGGCGTGGTTGGTGAGGCGCAGCCCGGTTTCGCGGGCGCGGGCGTACATCTCGCGATAGGGCTCGGATCCGCAGCGGCGTTCGTCTCCGCCGAGACCGATTCCCACCACCGATGGATGATCAGCGTGCAACTGAGCGGCTTTGCGGAAGACCTTCTCGGCTTCATCGAGAGGGAAGTGGCGGACAGCATCGAGGATCCAGTAGAGAGTGAGGCCGAGTTCGCTTTCGATGCGGAGGCGGGCGCGTTCGAGTCCAGCAAAGATCGGATCGAAGCAGTCGGGGTCGGGATTGCGCCAGTGATAGATGACGCCGACGGAGATGTAGACCTCTGCATGGACGATGCCCTGTTCGGCAAGATGCTGGCCCATGCGCCAGGCTGCGAGCTCGTAATCTTCCGGCGTGATGAGGCGCTCGGAGACAGCTTTGAAGGCGAGGAGAAATCCGGTGAAGTCGGTGAAGTGGTAGAGGGCTTTGGCTTCAGGCAGCGCGATTGGCGCAGCGTCGTGTCGCTGGCTCAACTCGACAAGCGTGGCGGGCGTGACGGTGCCTTCGAGGTGCAGATGGAGTTCCGCCTTAGGCAGGCGGCGAATGAAGGACTGGATGTCGTCCATGCTTCGAGTTTAGTTGGTGATCTTTCTAACCAGATCTCAAATCGACACCTGGGGCTCCCCGTTACCTAGCTGGTGCTTTGGTGATGGTGATGCCGAGCCGGGTGAACGGTGCGAGGGTCTTCGACTTCACCTGGTCGGAGACGATCATTCCCGTAATCGCAGAGAGCGGGGCGATTACGTAAGGCGACACGGCGTTCAGTTTTTCTGAAGAGGCGAGGACGATAGTGTCGGCGGCGCTTGCGGACAAGGCGCGTTTGACGTGCGCTTCTTCGAAGTCGCCGGTCGTGAGTCCGGCATCGGCGTGAATGCCGGTGACGCCCATGAAGTAGGTGTCGGCGCGGATTCTGCCGATGTTCTCGATTGCCGGAGCGCCCACGGCTACGACGGAGTGCTTGAAGAGCTTTCCGCCGATGAGAATGACTTCGACGTTTGGGTGCTCGACGAGTTCGACTGCGATGGTGGGGCTGTGGGTGACGACGGTTGCGTGGAGTTCGGGCGGGAAATGACGCGCGATCTGAACGGCGGTTGTTCCTCCATCGAGGATGACGACCTGGCCGGGACGAACCATGGCGGCAGCCGCTCGACCGATGGCTTTTTTCTCGTCAGTTGCGACGTTGAGGCGGAAGGCGAAATTTCCCACTGCCGGAGATGAAGGGAGCGCGCCGCCGTGAACGCGCTGGAGCAGACCTTCGGCGGCTAGCTCGCGCAGATCGCGGCGGATGGTGTCTTCAGAGACGCCAAGTTCTTCGCTCATGTCTTTGGCGATGATGGCGCCTGTCTGGCGGAGAGTTTCGAGGATGTGTTTTCGACGGTGGCTTGTGAGCACAGCAGTACTATGGCACAGTTCTCAACGCATTGCACGAAAATGCACGAAGTTGCACGTTTATGCACGAATGGGATATCGTGATTTATCG
>Ga0157379_10004762_pt1 | contig 11657 bp, 8 predicted proteins | sample S25metaG_FD_121802 | JGI IMG/M metagenome (GOLD analysis project Ga0157379, IMG submission 121802) | Switchgrass rhizosphere microbial communities from Kellogg Biological Station, Michigan, USA - S2-5 metaG | ecosystem: Host-associated > Plants > Roots > Rhizosphere > Soil | place: USA: Michigan... | reverse complement strand
CCATCACGACACCCGCGTAGAACTCGACGTTCGCGTACAGCGCCCGCCCCGGCCGCAGCTCGGCGAGCAGGGCCACCACCCGGTCCTCCACCGCGCAGGCGAAGTCCACGAGATCCCCACCCAGCTCGCGCGCGGTCTCGCGCAGCAGGACGGCCCGCGGGTCCTCGACGCGGTAGACGGCGTGACCGAACCCCATGATCCGGTCCCCCGCCTCCAGCCGCGCCCGCACCCAGGCGTCGATCCGGTCCGGCGAGCCGATCGCGTCCAGGCTCGCCAGCGCCCGGTCCGGGGCGCCGCCGTGCAGCGGACCGGAGAACGCGCCGATCGCCGCGACCACCGCCGCCGCCAGGTCCGCGCCGGTCGAGGCGACCACCCGGGCGGTGAAGGTGGAGGCGTTGAAGCCGTGGTCGACCGTCGCGACGAGGTACCGCTCCAGCGCGCGCACGTGCTCGGGCGGGGCCTCGCGCCCCGTCACCATGTGCAGCCAGTCCGCGGCCGGGGACAGCTCCGGGCGGGGCTCGACCGGCTCGAGGCCGCGGCGTAGCCGGTGGAGCGCGGCGAGCAGGGTGGGGGTCAGCGCGCACACCGCGAGGGCGTTCGCCCGACGCGCGGCCGGGTCCGCGTCCCACAGCGGCGGCAGGTCCAGTGCGGCGCCCGCCAGCGACAACGCGGTGCGCAGGCCCGTCAGCGCGGTGCCGCCCACGGCCGCGATCCCGGGCAGGACCTCCTGCACCGCGGCGGGCACGACCCGCAGCGGGGCGGTCTCCGCGGCGAACGCGGCGGCCTCGGCCGGGGTGGGCAGCGCGCCGTCGAGCATCAACCGGGCGACGTCGGCGAAGCCGCGGGTCCGCGCGAGCTCGACGGCCGAGTACTGCCGGTAGTGGAAGAAACCCTCGTCGCCGCGGACGTCGCCGAGCACCGTGTCGGTGACGACGACGTCCCGCAGGCCCGCGGGGACGGTGAGTGGGGTTGCCATGGCGCCGACTCTCCGCCGCGTAATCAATCCTCGTCAATATTGACGCAGTCAACCTCGCGGCGGCGCGCTCCCCCGGTGGGGCGCGCCGCAGTACGGTCGAATGCCGGCCCGAGCGGGGCGAGCGAGTGGAGGGACACCGATGACGAACAAGCTCAGCCTCGACGCCGTCGCTCGGGAGCAGCTGGAGCGTGCGGGCGCGGACTCCGCCCGCCGCAGCGCGCGCACCGTGTACGGCGGGCACGAGCACGCCCTCCGGCAGACGGTGATCGCGCTCTCCGCGGGCGCCGAGCTCGCCGAGCACGAGAACCCCGGCGAGGCGACGGTGCACGTCCTGCACGGTCGCGTGCGTCTGCGCAGCGACGACGCCTCGTGGGAGGGACGACGAGGTGATCTCCTCGTCGTGCCGGACGCCCGGCACACGGTCGAGGCGTTGGCGGACTCCGCGATCCTGCTCACCGTGGTCAAGGAGCGCCGCCACCCCTGAGGCGCCGAACGCCCCGTCTGATCTCCACCGGCGGGGCGCGTCGGGCGGATCGCTACGGTCGGCGGGTGTCCGAGCTCCTGACCACCGCCGAGACCGCCGCGCGGCTCGGGGTGAAGGCCGAGACGGTCTACGCCTACGTCAGCCGCGGGCTGCTCACCAACGTCCGGCCGGGCGACCGGCGCGGCAGCCGCTTCGACCAGGACGAGGTCGAGCGGCTCGCCGAGCGCGGGCGGGCGCCTGCCGGGGTGGCGGAGCGGATCCGCACCGGACTCACCCTGCTCACCGAGGACGAGGTGTACCTGCGTGGGCACGCGCTGTCGACGCTCGCCCGGGAGTCGACGTTCGAGCAGGTGGCGCGGCTGCTGTGGAGCGGCGAGCCGCGGGCGGGCGCGTTCACGGCCCCCGCCGCCCTGGTCGAGGCCGCGACCGGGGCGGTGGCCGCGCTCCCGCGCTCCGCTCGGCTCACGGACCGGATCCGGGTCGCGGTCGCGGCCGCAGGCGCGGCGGACCCGCTGCGACACGACCTCGACCCGGGCGCGGTCGTCGCCCGGGCCGAGGGGCTGCTCGCCACGGTGGTCCGGGGACTCGGCGGGCGACCGGGCCCGGTCGCCGCGGGCCTGCGACCGGTCGTGCCCGCACCGCCCCGGGTGCTCGACGCCCTGCTGGTCACCCTCGCCGACCACGACCTCGCCGCCTCGACCCTCGCCGCCCGGGTCGCGGCGAGCGCGCGGGCGAACCCGTACGCCGTCGTCGCCGCCGGCCTCGGGGCGCTCGACGGGCAGGCCCACGGCGCCGCGAGCGTGCTCGCCCACCGCTTCCTCGCCGAGGCCCTCGCGGACCCGGTCGCGGCTCTGGCCGAGCGGCTGCGCACCGGCACGCCCGTGCCCGGCACCGGGCACCGCGTGTACCGGACCCGCGACCCGCGGTTCGGGCCGGTGCTGGAGCTCGTACCCGCCGGGCCCGTGCGGGAGGCGGTCGACGCCGTCGTCGCACGGCTGACCGGCACGTTCCCGAACGTCGACCTGGCCCTCGCCGCGGTCCTGCACGCCCACGACCTGCCCGCCGACGCAGGCGAGGCGCTGTTCGCGATCGCCCGGACGGCGGGCTGGGTCGCCCACGCGCTCGAGGAGTACGCCGAGCCGGGGCTGCGGTTCCGGGTCGAGGGGGTCTACGTGGGGCCGCGCCCCGAGAGGCGGTGATCACTCCCCCGTCACGGCGGCCCGATCTCGCCTAGGCTGGGGGGACGGTCGCTGGTCCCAGCGCCGGGATCTGCTCCCCCCGGATGTGAGAGGACCGTGCGTGGCCGAGCGTCCACTGTGGAGGCGCGTCCTGGTCGGGGTGGGCCGGACGGGCGTGGCGCTGGTGTCGGTCGCCGCCCTCGCAGGCACCGGGTACGTCTGGTCGCTCTACCGCTCGTTGAGCACCGACCTCACCACGAGCGACGTGCTGGCCTCGCGCCCCGCGGACCCCGTCCCGTCCCAGGTGCGGCGCAGCTACACCGCGCTGCTCGTGGGGATGGACAGCCGCACGGACGCCCACGGGGACGCGCTGTCCCCCGAGCTGCTCAGCGAGATCCACGCCGGGGACGACGCGGGCGAGCTCCACACGGACACGATCATGCTGGTCCGGGTGCCCGCGGACCCCCACCAGCCGGTCGTGACGGTGTCCTTCCCGCGGGACTCCTACGTGGCCCTCGCGGACGGCAGCGGCAAGCACAAGATCAACGCGGCGTACGGGCGCGCGTACCGGGCCGAGGAGCAGCGGCTGCGCGCGCAGGGCGTCACCGGCGCGGACTTGGACCGGCGCGGCCGGGAGGCCGGGCGCGCGGCGCTGGTCGCGACCGTCGAGCAGGCCTCCGGGGTCACCATCGACCACTATGCGGAGATCAACCTCGCCGGGTTCGTCGAGCTCACCGACACCCTCGGCGGCGTGCCGGTCTGCCTGACCAAGGCCGTGGACGACCGCGCCTACTCCGGGGTCGACCTGCCCGCGGGGCCGCAGCGGGTCACGGGCGCCGCGGCCCTGGCGTTCGTCCGCCAGCGGCACGGACTGGACGGCGGCGACCTGGACCGGATCACCCGCCAGCAGGCCTTCCTGGCGGGCCTGGCCCACCAGGTGCTGGGCGCAGGCACCCTGACCGATCCCGGCAAGGTGCACGACCTGCTCGGGGTCGTGACCGACTACGTCGTGCTGGACTCCGGCTGGGACCTGCAGCAGCTCGTCGGGCAGCTGGGGACGATCGCCGGGGCGGACGTCGTGTTCCGCACCATCCCGACCATCCGGCCCGACCTGTACACCCCGTACGACGGCGTGGCGGTCGAGGTGGACGACGCGGCGGTTCGGGACTTCGTCCACACCGTGCTGTTCAGCGACGCCCGCGCGGACAGCACCACCGCCCCCACGACCTCCGCCGTCCCCGAGCCCACCGACACCACACGGGTGCGGGCGAGCGGCCCCACCGCGACCAGCACCGTCCCGACCCCGCGGAACCCCTGGACGGACCGCCCCCTGATCGACGCCGCCGCGGTGCCCTGCGTGAACTAGTGGCCCGCGCCTAGTCGCTGTGGTCCACGATCGCCTCCGCGCGGGCCCGGATCCGCTCCGCCGGCCAGCTGGCCACCTCGCGCAGCTGCTCGGCCACCGCGATCTCCACGGCGGCGTGCACCGCCGCCGGCGACACCAGCGGGTCCACGGACCGGGCCGCGGCGAGCGCCCGCGCGGACAACGACAAGTTGATCATCCGACTCACCTCCGTAGATGGAGACGTACGGGCAACGCGCCGGTGGCCCTCCGGCGACGGCCCGAGGGCCGGACGGCCACGCCCGCGGGACGAGCGGCCGGGCGGGTCCTCCCCCTGGGTGACACGTGCGCACGCGCCGCAGATCTCGGTCGTTCGGCGCGGTCCCGCGATCGGGCGGGCGCGCCGCGTTGCGCGGGGGTGGGGCAGACTGCCCGGCGTGAGCGAGTCGATCACCCCTGCCGCGCCGTCGTCGGAGTCGTTTCCCCGCCTGCACGCCCGCACACGCCGGTTCACCCTCGGCGCCGCGCGCGGGTTCACCGTCTCCCCCGACGGCGGCCGGGTCGTCTTCCTGCGCAGCGGTTCCGGCACCGACCCGGTCACGCGGCTGTGGACCTTCGAGGTGGCCACGGGCGAGGAGCGCCTCGTCGTGGACCCCGCCGAGCTGGACGACACCGCCGCCGAGGACCTCCCGCCGGAGGAGCGCGCCCGCCGCGAACGGGCCCGCGAGCAGGCGGGCGGGATCGTCGCGTACGCCGTGGACCGGGCCGTGACGCGGGCGGTGTTCCCGTTGTCCGGCAAGCTCTTCCTCACCGAGTTCGCGGGCGGGCTCGCCCCCCGCCGGATCGAGACGGACGGTCCCGTCGTCGACCCGCGCCTGGACCCGACCGGGGACCGCATCGCCTACGTCTGCGGCGGCGCGCTGCACCTGCACCTCGTGGGCCCGCAGCGCACCCAGACGCTGCTGTCCCCGGAGGGCCCCGGGATCACCTACGGCCTCGCGGACTTCGCCGCCGCCGAGGAGATGGGTCGGATGCGCGGGTTCTGGTGGTCCCCGAACGGCGAGCAGCTCGCCGTGGCGCGGGTCGACGAGAGCCCCGTGCGCACCTGGTGGATCGCCGATCCCGCCAACCCGGACCGCGAGCCCACCCGGGTCGCCTACCCCGCCGCGGGCACGCCGAACGCGGCCGTGACGCTGGAGGTCGTGGGGCTCGACGGGTCCCGGGTCCCCGTCCGCTGGGGGGACGAGGAGTACCTCGTCGACGTGCTGTGGGACGCGCACGGGCTGCTGGTGCAGGTCCAGCCGCGGGACCAGCGGGCGCTGCGCACCCTCGCCGTGGATCCGGCGACCGGCCGGACCACCCCGCTCGACGAGCGCACCGACCCCGTCTGGGCGGAGATCGTGCCCGGGGTGCCCGCGCGGACCGACGCTGGCACGCTCGTGCAGGTCGACGACCGCGAGGGCGCGCGCAGGCTGGTCGTGGGCGGCGAGCCGGTGACGCCGACGTCCCTCCAGGTCCGTGCGGTGGCGGGCGTCGAGGGCGAGTCGGTGCTGTTCACGGCCTCCGACGAGGACCCCACCTCGACGTCCGTGTGGACCTGGTCCCCCGCCGGTCTCGAGCGCGTCTCCCCCGCCGCCGGTCTGCACTCGGGGCTGCGCGCCGGCGGGACCCTCGTGCTCACCCCCACCGACCTCGCCGCGCCGGCGCGGACCGTGGTGCACGCCGCGGGGACCGAGCACGTGCTGGCCTCGCACGCCGTCGTGTCGACGCTGCAGCCCCGGATCGCGCTGTCCCGCCAGGGTTCCCGTGACCTCGCCACCGCGCTGTTGCTGCCGAGCTGGTGGGAGCCGGGGACCCCGCTGCCCGTCCTCATGGACCCCTACGGTGGGCCGCACGCCCAGCGCGTGGTGCAGGCCCGCACTCCGCACCTGACCAGCCAGTGGTTCGCCGAGCAGGGGTTCGCGGTCGTCGTCGTGGACGGGCGCGGCACGCCGGGGCGGGGCCCGGGGTTCGAGCGGGCGGTGCACCACGACCTCGCCCAGCCCGTCCTCGACGACCAGGTCGAGGCGCTGGCGGCGCTCGCCGTCGAGAACCCGGACCTGGACCTCGACCGCGTCGGTATCCGGGGCTGGTCCTTCGGTGGCTACCTCGCCGCGCTCGCCGTGCTGCGCAGGCCGGACGTGTTCCACGCGGCGGTCGCGGGGGCGCCGGTCACGGACTGGGCGCTCTACGACACCCACTACACCGAGCGGTACCTGGGCCTGCCGCCGTCGGCGGCCTACGACCGGTCCTCGCTGTTCGCAGACGTCGCCTCGGCGACCGAGCACCGGCCGTTGATGCTGGTCCACGGCCTGGCGGACGACAACGTGGTCGCCGCCCACACCCTGCGGCTCTCCTCGGCGCTGCTGGCCGCGGGCCGCCCGCACGAGGTCCTCCCACTCTCCGGCGTCACCCACATGACACCGCAGGAGGTGGTGGCGGAGAACCTCCTGCTGCTCCAGGTGGAGTTCCTGAAGCGGAGTCTGTCAGTCGTGTGACACGAGGTCGGGGCTCGCGGCGGCGAGGTCCCGGTGGGCGCGGCGACCCGCTGCCCCAGTCGAGTGACGGCAGGGCGACGGACACGATGCCGACGTCCAGCAGCGACATGAACCCCGCGGCGAGGGTGACCGTGAGGGCCCGCCGGCGGCGGGGGTCGGGTGTGTGGGTGTCGGTGGTGGGGCGGTCGTCCTGGCGCCCGCGAACGTACCGCCGACTCCGGCCGTGCGCCCGTCTGGCAGGGTGGGCGGCCGACCGCTGGAACCCACAGGGAGGACCCACCGTGGCCCCGCAGAAGCCGGACGTCGACCCGATCGACGGCCCCGCCCCCACCGACCTCGAGATCACCGACCTCACGGTCGGCGACGGCCCCGAGGCGAAGGCGGGCAACCGGGTCGCCGTCCACTACGTCGGCGTCGCGCACTCGACCGGCGAGGAGTTCGACGCCTCGTACAACCGCGGCCAGCCGCTCCAGTTCGGGCTCGGCGCGGGCCAGGTCATCCAGGGCTGGGACCAGGGCGTGCAGGGCATGAAGGTCGGCGGGCGCCGCAGGCTGGTCATCCCGCCGCACCTGGGCTACGGCGACCGCGGCGCGGGCGGCGTGATCTCCGGCGGCGAGACGCTGATCTTCGTGGTGGACCTGCTCGCCGTGCAGTAGTGACCGGGCCGGTGCTGATCTCCGACACCCCGGCGCCGGTCCGGGCCCGCACACGGCCCGACCGGCTGTGGGAGGCGTGGAGCGCTAGCGCCCGCCGTGCCGCCGGTCGTACTCCGCCGTCTCGGCGTCGATCTCCCGGTCGTGGCGGTCCAGCTCGGCGGCCTCGGTGGCGTTGTGCGCCACCGGCACCCGCACTCCCCCGCCACCCGCGAGCTCCGGGTTCCGCCGGACCGCGACCAGGCTCGCGATCGTCGTGATCGCCAGCACCCCGACGATCACCGTGAGCGACAGCGTGATGCTGATCTCCGGCACCGGGATCGGCCGCCCGCCGTTGAGGAACGGCAGCTCGTTCTCGTGCAGCGCGTGCAGCACCAGCTTCACGCCGATGAACGCGAGGATCACGGCGAGGCCGTAGGAGAGGTAGACCAGCTTCCTCAGCATCCCGCCGAGCAGGAAGTACAGCTGCCGCAGGCCCATCAGCGCGAACGCGTTCGCGGTGAACACCAGGTAGGGCTCCTGGGTCAGGCCGAAGATCGCCGGGATGGAGTCCAGCGCGAACAGCAGGTCCGTGAGGCCGATCGCGATCATCACGATGAGCATCGGGGTGACCCAGCGCTTGCCGTCCAGCCGCACGGTCGTCCTGCTCCCGTGGAACCGCTCGGTCACCGGGAGCAGCCTGCGGACCCAGCGGACGATCCGGGGCTCGGACCACTCGTCGTCCGCGCCGCCCATGCCCTGGCGCACCATGTTCACGGCCGTGTAGACCAAGAAGGCCGCGAAGAGGTAGAAGACCCAGCTCAGCGCCTCGATCGCGGCCGCGCCGACGGCGATGAACGCCCCCCGCATCACCAGCGCGATCACGATCCCGACCAGCAGCACCCGGTGCTGGTGGATCGCCGGCACCGCGAAGCTCGACATGATGATCACGAAGACGAAGAGGTTGTCCACCGAGAGCGAGTACTCGGTGAGGTAGCCCGCGAAGAACTCCCCCGCGTACTGCGCGCCGGCGAAGTACCAGATCCCGAGGCCGAACAGCACGGCGAGCGCGACGTAGAACAGCACCCAGCGGGTGGCTTCGGAGATCGTCACCGCGTGCGGCTTGTGGTCGACCAGGAACAGGTCGGCCAGGATGATGGCCACCAAACCACCGATGGTGGCGATCCAGAGCCAGGCGGGCACGGTCACGGCGGGAGCCTCCAGGGGTCTCGAGGGCAGCGTCAGGCCGCCCCGAGGTCTCTCCCCTCCATCGCCGATGGATCGGTGGCGCCGGGTCCGGGGTCCGCATGATCGTCTGTCCTGGGCTGCGGGCCCCTCGCCGTGCTGACGACGCCACCGCGAACGGGATACTCCCCTGCGGTGCGTCTCCAGTGTGCCCGTGCCCGCGCAGCCGCCGCCACCCGGGGTGACCGAGGGCACCGTGCCCGGTCAGCCACGACCGGCCCGGGCGCCGGGAGACCGGACGCGGTGCGGTGCCGGCGGCCCTGAGAGTCGTCTGAGGCGTGCCGCGCGGAGTGTCGGCGAGCGCGGATACGGTTCCGTCGTGCTCCGTCTCCCGCGTGCCGTCGGCGTGCTCGTCGCCGTGGTCGCCCTGCTGGTCACCCCCGGGGTGGCCGCGGCGGCCCCGCAGTCCTCCGGCGTGCGCGTGGACGAGCAGCGGATCGCGGTCCGCGGCGGCCCCGGCTCGGCGGCACCGATCTCCCTGGACACCTCGCTGTACCTGCCTGCCGTCACGCCGGCGCCCGCGGTCCTGCTCGCGCACGGGTTCGGCGGTAGCAAGGCCTCCGTGGACGGGGACGCACGCGAGCTCGCCGGCCGGGGCTACGTCGTCCTGACCTGGTCGGCACGCGGCTTCGGGAGCAGCGGCGGGCAGATCGCGCTGGACTCCCCGGACCACGAGGTCGCGGACGCCTCCCAGCTCGTGGACTGGCTCTCGGGCCGGTCCGAGGTCCGGCAGGACGGTCCGGGGGACCCGCGGGTCGGGGTGACCGGGGCGTCCTACGGCGGGGCGCTGTCGCTGCTGCTGGCGGGCTACGACCGGCGGATCGACGCGCTGGCCCCGGTGATCACCTGGAACGACCTGAACCAGGCGCTCTTCCCGAACGCCGCCGGGAGCGACCTGCCCGCGGACACCCCCGCGCGGGGGTCGTTCGGCGGGGACGGGGTGTTCAAGAAGGGCTGGGCGGGGATGCTGTTCTCCGTCGGCTCCACGGGCCTCGGCGGGCCGGCGGCGTCCGGGGACGGTGCCGCCGCGTCCGGGACGGAAGCGGCCGCCGCGCCCGGCGGGTCGTCCGCGCCCGCCACCGCCGTCCCGACCGGCGGCCTGCCCCTGACCTGCGGCCGCTTCACCGCCGAGGTCTGCGCCGCCTACACCGACGCCGCCACCACCGGCCGGCTCTCCCCCGCCACCCAGGCGCTCCTCGCGAGGTCCTCCCCGGCGTCGGTCACGAACCGGATCACCGCGCCCACGCTGCTCGTGCAGGGCGAGCAGGACACGTTGTTCGGCCTGGACCAGGCGGACGCGAACGCCCGCCAGATCGCCGCGAACGGCACCCCCGTCCAGGTCGCCTGGTACTCCGGTGGGCACGACGGCGGCGCCCCCGGCCAGACCGTCCAGGACGAGATCGGCGCCTGGTTCGACTTCCGCCTCCGCCGTACCGGCGACGACCCCGGCACGGCGTTCCGCTACGAGGTGGCGAGCGGGATCCGCGCGGGCCGCACCACGGCCACCACCCGGACCGTCACCGCGGACGCCTATCCCGGCCTGCGGGCCCCCGCCGTCCTCACGCGGGAGCTGCCGCTCGCCGGGAACCCGCAGGTCGTCACGAACCCGCCAGGCGGGAGCCCGGGCGCGATCACCTCACTGCCCGGTCTCGGCGGCGCGCTGGGCGCGCTCGGCGGCAGGTTGTCCGCGGTCACGGCGGACCTGCCCGGGCAGTCCGCCACGTTCACCGCCGAGCCGATGGCCATCCAGACGGACGTGACCGGCGCGTCCCGGGTGAGCGTCGAGATCTCCCGGGTGCCCGGCCAGCCCGCGCCGGCCGAGGCCGTGCTGTTCGCGAAGCTCTTCGAGGACGCGAACGGCGCCCGCACCCTGCTCGGCGGCGCCGTGGCACCGATCCGGGTCGCGGTACCCGCGGACGGGTCGCCCGCCCGGGTCACGGTCACGCTCCCCGGGGTCGTCGCGCCGATCGAGGCGGGCAACCGGCTCGTCGTCTCGCTGGGCACCACGGACCAGGGCTTCAGCTCCCCCGGCGAGCCCGCGGTCTGGCGGGTCGGGCTCGCGCAGGCCGATCTCGAGGTCCCGGTGGTCCCGGGGCGCGCGGCCACGCCGAACACCGTGCCCGTCGGGCCGCTCGTCGGGATCGGGATCGTGCTGGTCGCGGCCCTGGCGGCGTGGATCGTGGCCCGGGTGCTGCGGCGCCGGCGCGAGGTCCCTCGCGCGGGCGCCGAGGACGCGCCGCCGCTGGAGATCACCGGGCTGGCGAAGACGTACAAGGGCGGGTTCAGCGCGGTCAAGGACGTGTCGTTCACCGTGCGGCCCGGGATGGTGCTGGGGCTGCTCGGGCCCAACGGCGCGGGCAAGACCACCGTCCTGCGCATGCTGATGGGGCTGATCACGCCCACCGCGGGGAGCATCCGGGCGTTCGGCGAGCCCGTCGGACCCGGGGCGCCGGTGCTGGCCCGGATCGGCGCGTTCGTCGAGGGGCCGGGCTTCCTGCCGCACCTCTCCGGCGCGGACAACCTGCGGCTGTACTGGGCCGCGACCGGCCGTCCGACCGAGGAGGCGCGGCTCGAGGAGGCACTGGAGATCGCCGGGCTCGGCGAGTCCGTGCACCGGCGGGTCGGCACGTACTCGCAGGGCATGCGGCAGCGGCTCGCGATCGCCCAGGCCATGCTCGGTCTCCCCGAGCTGCTCGTGCTGGACGAGCCGACCAACGGGCTGGACCCACCACAGATCCACGCGATGCGCGAGCTGCTGCGCCGCTACGCCGCGGGCGGCCGCACGGTGGTGGTCTCCAGCCACCTGCTGGCCGAGGTGGAGCAGACGTGCTCGCACGTCGTCGTCATGCACCACGGCAAGGTGGTGGCGGCGGGGACGGTCGCGGACATCATCGCCGGTGGCGGGGCCGCGATCTTCGACGTCGACGCCCCGGACCGGGCCGTCGCCGTGCTCGCGGCGCTGGACGGCGTCCGGCAGGTCGCCGCGGAGGGCTCGGTCGTGCACGCGGAGCTCAACGGCACCCCGCGGGCCTCGGCCGTCCAGGCGCTGGTCGCGGCCGGGGTCTCGGTGGAGTCGGCCGGGCCGCGGCGGCGGCTCGAGGACGCGTTCCTGCAGCTGGTCGGAGAGGACACGACCCCATGAGCGACGCGAAGTACGTCGATCCCGCCACGCGGAAGGGCCACATCGGGCTGCTCGACGTCGAGGGGTCGCCCCCCTCGTCCTACCGGCCCGGGCGGACCCTGCCGCTGCGGGTGGAGCTGGT
>Ga0157379_10004761_pt1 | contig 11657 bp, 18 predicted proteins | sample S25metaG_FD_121802 | JGI IMG/M metagenome (GOLD analysis project Ga0157379, IMG submission 121802) | Switchgrass rhizosphere microbial communities from Kellogg Biological Station, Michigan, USA - S2-5 metaG | ecosystem: Host-associated > Plants > Roots > Rhizosphere > Soil | place: USA... | reverse complement strand
TGAGATCGGGCTAAACGAATCTCCTGTTGCCATACTTCAAAAACCTTAGAGAGCAATGGTGTCATACCATGGCCTCGTCAGCGGCCTCTGCTATAGGGGGTAATGTTTGCCTCTTCTCCTTTGGTGTAGCAGAACGACTCTTCACCTCCGGTATCTGAGATTTTCCGTGGAGATGTGGCTCGGCTGTGAGGGGAAGCGATGCGATTGAAGAGAAGATCGTGCCATCGGTGCTGATGCTCGCTCCTTGTGCCGACGAGGTGACAGCAATGGGTGGGATGGATCCGTTGCTGATGAGAGAAGTACTCTGAGTCGTTGAGGTATTCCTAGTCACCAGCGGAGCAGCGGTACCACTCAACGCCGAGACTAGAAGGATAGGTCAGATCTAAGAGGATAAAACACTCAAGAGAAACATCGAGACGTAGAGAGCGCACCTTGATCAACGAATGTGGTCACCTCGGGTGCGTGCATTTGTTTGAATAAATGGTTCACCCTTGAAGTTGTCATGAGTACTGACCATGGAAAAGGGATTCTAACCTACTTGATTAACCTAGACTGTTTGCGCCATATGTTCGGGCTAGCTCCAACACTACGGATAACATTTAGCACATTCTCGGAATTCAGTACCTATTGCACTCACATAATGTTCTTTATCCACGTCTCGGTGTTCGTTACAGCCTCATATAACCATGGCGATCGTGCCAAAATTGCGTATCCGGCGATCATGTGAAGTGAGTAAACCCAAGCAAACTGGTCGACGACAGAGCCCGATATGAACACAGCCATATTCATGAATTTGGACCACTCATGTACTGTAGTAATAGCCTGCGGATCAACCCACATCTCGTCGTCATCGTGCACCGTCATATCTATAATCTGGCATCCTCGCTGGCGTTGTCCTGCCTGGTTGTAAAGACTCTCGACTAAAGGACAAGTAGTGGAAAGTCGGTACCGCCGCTGGAACCACTCCCGAGACCGACGTATCAGCAAAGTGCGGTATTTACTTATAGGATGACATACCTCGACTTCTCTGGATGAACTGAGACGAGCCTCCATGAGGAGTGACCAGAAAACGCTCAGGTTGCCACTGACTGAACTCGGAGAGCTGGCAAAAGAGGCAACTGCCCACCTCCTCCACATCTCCAGACTCAATCCCATCTCCGTGCGCCGCACTAGCTCTTCGATGGCAGCAGATTCCGTGGCCCAGCTCGACCCTAGCTTGGTCTTTAGCTCAACAGATCGCATGCAACGTCGAAGGAATTCAACCAAACGGAGGAGAGCCCAGACACCTTCAGAACCACTCAGTCGCATCTGGTATCCACGGGAGTTCGTCCTATGGCTAAGTATGGCATAGAGACCAGCATGAACACGGTTGAACAAGGGAATGGAGATCCTGCTCCATGTCGGTATACGAGTGATAAGACGAGGATGGGGCACTGGTGCGCTGGCATCGCAAAGTTGGTTGAAGAGTTCGGCGATGACTTTGTTATCGGTGAGTAAAGGTTCTGTAACATCAAGGAAACAGTTCTAAAAGAGAAAATTTCACTGGAGGTCTGAAAGGATAGGAATATCTTACGAAGTGTGCGTCATGTTGAAGTTCGTTCGCCTCAATAAAGCGAGCAGCATTGACGGCGCTGGAACCCATGGCTCCATCCATTTCGTTGTCCCATTCTAACTGTGATTCACGGGAGATAAAATCGGACCTCCACTGTAGCAGTGGTAATTGAGTAAAGCAACGGAAGCAGAGAGTACATGCTTACACTCGTACGATCACCGCCAAACTGCTGACCTTGTGTACCCTTCGACACCAATTCGGCTGAAAAGGCGATGATCTCCTTGCTCATAGGAAGATATTTCACTGTATCACTACTATCATGGCAATTCCAATTAATATTTCGCTCAATCCGCGTTGTTTAGAACCAAACTCACTTGATACGACCCAATTCATCATTGCCATCTGACCCTGATACTGCATCTAAATCGAACTCCTCGCCCTCCGATTGGCAAGCTTTGGAGTACTTCCTAGTTGCTGATTTGACGATGGTGGACTTGGTGATGGACGTGGTGGGGGCAGACTTGACAATGGCTGGTTCGACAGGGGCAGTCGCGGTCTCCCCCAATTTGGATCTCTGAGCTAGCTCCAGCTCTGCAGACTCCTTCACATCTTTCTTTGATTTGGCTACCACCTTTGAAGCAACACTCGAGCCAGCAACAATATCTGTCTTCTTCGCCCGCCGTTTTGATTTTGATGGTGCGGGGTTGACCTTGGTGGTGACATCACTCATGCTGTTCGGTCTTTATATTGGGTTAATGAATATTTCGTATAAGGATTATGGGCGCACCTGGCAAGAATTTCGATAGGAACAATGGACACTCCTTCTGGAGCAGCAGCAGACACTTTGCCGGGGAGGGTGCTTCTAGCATTTAGGTGAGTGAAACAGAAAAAAATCTTAAGTAAGTACTCACTTTCCTGGGGGGTTCGCAATCTCTGTGGTGACTGAAGCGATCTCCACAGACGGTTTCTTGACAACGGGCGACGATGTAAGCTGCCCCACCCACTGAAACGTTTGGCTAGGGTTAAGTAATCCGAGCTCCCCTTTCATAATCCACGATGCCAATGCGAACAAATCGTCTTCTGCCAGTCCACTGGGACGTCCAAATCGAAAACCTGGAATGTCAGGAAGACGTTGGCTGTCAATCCAAGTCGACCATTCGCCCTTGGCCTGGTCAATTAGATCCCAAGGCGGTTGAATATTCTTCCCTTTGCGTGGCTTCCCATTGGGCAGGGGGACCGAGGCTATAGGTGATAAGTCTCATAAACAGCGAGTAAATTGGAGATTTGACACACCCCAAGTTGATTGAAAATATTTTGATAAAGCACCTCTAACAATACTGGGCCCGGAAGTCACTCTGCCGTCCCCCTCGTTGAAGTCCAAGGCATGGCATAATGTTGGGGCATCTTTAGGAACCAGGTTGGGGATTTTCGGCCGAAACGGAGGAATAATCACGATATCCTCGCTGGACACTAATGGAGATTTTTAAGTATAGTGTTATATAATCGTTAATAAACTCTGCCTACCTGAATGCTTGTTTGCCAAATAACCCTTGAATGCATAATCGACGGCTCTGTATTCCTTCGAACCTAGGAACTTGAGGGAATCCGCGTCCTTCACATCATACCACTCCTCGCTTAGTAAATATCAACGGTAAGTGAGCTAAATTATGAATAAATGAAATCACTATACCGCAAACTGATAATCTTCCCTGTCGGATCTGAGCCACCCGCCCAGAAATATATGGAAAGCCCTGTTTTCTTTGTAATGGCATCAAAGAAATCGAACACAAACTTTGGCAACAATTCAAAGATTTCCTGTCTGTGTTTGCGGGTCCATCAGTAGACGAAACAGAGAAATATATAAACTACTTACTTCGACGGCTCAGGTGCCGTCCAGTCCAGAGATGCCTTGCGCCATTTCTTTTGGATGTACTCAGACAAGCTCTCGAATGCAAGTCTACGTGCCTTGGACAGGATTGGAAGGCTCTTCGTGGGAGGCAAACTAGTGTTCCAGCCTTCTTGAACCATAAACTTGCGCTCCAGCGTCACTGCGTTCTTGTTATCGCCTTGATACCAGAGGTCCTTGGCTGATGGGCGACGCTCCTGGCTGAAGAGCATGTCGAATATATCTTCGGGACGCGATGGAGCATCACGAGCCTTGACTAAGTTTAGGATCTTAACAGCCAGTCGCTACTCAATTATTGTGCTGAGTGTGTATAAATTCACTAATAAATAATGTTACGTACACCTTTGGCCGCCTTCTCATCCTCGTCTCCTGCATCTGGTCCGGCAATAACCTTCCAGTCGAATGGGCATTTGAGCAGCAAACGTTTCTCCAACTCTTTGCGCCATGCCAGACTCTTTTTGTTGAATCGCTCCTCGCCCACTCTCTCACTGGCTCCTTCTGGTGGTTTGAGTGCATCATACTCGTGGAATTTCCCAATGACCCACTTGACAGCAGGGTAGTTGAGTCGCCATTGAGATCGCCATCGGATGAAGAGGGGGAAGTTCCATGATGGTGGCTCTGGAAATGCAACAGCATGATGTCAGGCTACGTAAAGGAGCATCTGCACAAAGACTTTGCTCACCATAATCCTTAGGAACCGAACAATAATTTATATCACCGTCCTCTTCATCCCCTTCATTGTCATCTCCATCTCCATCTTCCTCTCCATTATTATCGTCATTGACCTCTGCCGCTTGGAATAGTGAGCATAGAAAATAATCAAGGCCCAAAAACCAGACATCTAACCTGTTTCTTTCCCAGTTGGCTTCATTCCATGGTCTGCAGGTATGGGAGGTTTTTCTGCTTCACGGTGAGATACATGAGCCAAAACGCGTATTAAACAAGGGCATATCCTTGGATTATTATAACTAGAGGGCGGTGACATACCTGTTGGAAATGATGCATCGGGAGTAAACATATCCTTACTCCCTGTAGACCTGTCCAATGGTAACACCATTTGGAGAGGATCGGAAAGCGACAATGGGTTTTCATCTCTCAAATTGCCAGGGCCAGGGGATTGCTGAAGTTTAGACGATGAGATAGACATTTCAGCAGAAATATGGGAGGCAAATTACCTCTTACTTTCTTCGGAAAGTGATCCTCTTTATAGTGCAGCGTCTATTACCGTCTATTACCCCAGGATGGAACATACACGTGGGATATTTCCCTGTTGAGCCTGGGTTATTGCATAGGGTTATCCTAATCAGCCAAACCGATATCAATCTCCAGTTGTCATACTCTATTCATATGCTCGGCTCATTTATGACATAAAAAAATCTATTGTATATCACATATGATTGATACATAAAGGTGTGTACCGGAACACTCCCAATCTATTGCCAAAGGCAGCGCCCTTTCACCATCTGTACCAGATATTCTTTGAATAGGTCTGGATATCGACTCATCAGATTGAGTTCATCCATTAAACACTCCATAGTATTGATCCTCGCCACCAGAAGATTTGCTTGCGCCTGCTGATTACCGACATCCCGCCATCCCGACCGTCGAGTAACTTCATCTCTAATCCCGCATGCAATCTTGTGGAATTTCAAAATTTCGGAATATGCGCTCTGAAATTGAGCTTTGTGCACATCCCACTGGCCTTTCTGAATTAATTGAACCAATTCTGTCGCACATTTTCTGTACGCCTCTTGGCATCCAGTGTCAGATTTGAACGGAATCCCAGATAATGTTGAAATTTTCTCCATGAACTTAAGGATATCTGTCTTCGAATCAAGGCTGAGGTCGGAATTCTCGGCTTCACACGTCGAATGAGCATTGTTACAAGAGGTTTTATGAGTGACCGCCTTCCTTCCGCACAGTTTGCGCCTGGCCTCGTTGGCTAGCTGATCTGCACGAGTACGACTACGTTCCCGTCCTTTTGCCTGCTCAGTCTCCTGGTTTCTATCAGATATAACCGTCAGAATAATCTCAAATGGATTCATTTTTTATTCTTCCCTAATAGTGACGCACCGTATATAGTACCGCCTTTTCGCGGCGCGTTGTCCCTCCGCTGCCTCCTCTGGTGTAAAGTATTTGCGAGGCCTTCCGCCCGGCATTGAGATAGTCTCAGATATAGCGTGAATGAAAATGTTGGAATGGGGGAAAGACAATGGTAGGAGAGAAATCCTGTGATCCACCTAACGTGGAAATATCATAAAGGAATCGATCTCAGTTTTGCACCCCGCTTCGGGATAACAACTCAATCCTCACACATACCACCTATCGGGTTGATTTTATATGTTATTTAGTACTTTAATATTGTCATTAAACAGTAATATAACCTTTTTCATAAAGGAGATCTACTCTACATGCAAAAAAAGGTCGAAGCTTCACCCACAACAAGCCTGGCATCGGACTCCATCCGTCAGGACTGTTTCTCTTCTCAAACAGCTCCTCGTATCTTAATAACATTTGGGACGGCATTAAAGTCCATGATTGGGACTTCCATAATGCTATATGGCCTTAGATTGACGCGTAGAAAAACCAATACTATAATTTACCACCATTTCATTTATTTTACTCATCCCACTCAACCGTAACGGCGAGGAAAGCGAAGCACCGCATTATTTTCTATATACAAATGATTTGGAGCGGCCGGCCCATATCTATTCCACCAAGTCCCCCTGCTTGGTCTCTCTAAGAGTCACCGAGACCCCTTTACGGTCCAACACCGATATACCGACACTGCGCAAAGTCAAAATCTCATCCACCTGCCACTGTGGCACCTTACCGGGACTTGAAAGGACGTACATATCAGTCATGTCGCGGATTTCCTGTAGCTTCGGCCATTTTTTTCGAATTTGGTAAGTAGCATCAACACTGTGATGAGAGCTGGGATGCTTCCACGGCGTTAACCACTCCCGATCGTAGAGGTATATGGTCCTGAGTTCCCGGTGGGCAGGGATTTGGGGAAACAAACCAGGTAACCAGTCTACCCGCAGATGAAGAAGGTGGGGAGTATGGGTTTCCAGGTCCTCCAGGCTGGTAGGAACGAAAATGCCGCGTAAATACAGGTGTGTGAGTTTTTTCCCAAAATTGATGAAGGAGGTGGTGAGAAGATCCTCCATGCTACACTCATTGCGGACCGCAAAATGCCCGAGACTTGGAAGCTCCCAGAATGCAACCCAGGATAGCGAAGGGGTTGAACCCACTCCCGTAACAGCCAGGTATTTGAGGCTCTCGAGCCTAATTACAGGGTTGCCGTCTGGGTAATGCCCCGCGTGTCGGGGAGACACCAAGACCTCGTGACTCGCCAAGTCGATGCATAATTCAACTAAATGAGTGAAGTGTGAGACGGCTTGTATGAATGTATGATCACAAGGAAGCATCATAGTGCGATAGATGGTGAGGGGAAAGTGGGGATTCTTGGCTCTGAGGAGAGCAGGCAGGAAATCAGGCAAAGGAGGGCACGAGTGAGCAAATCCGGTACCCGTGAAGCCCAGGTCGAGGGCTGTAAGACAGGGGAATAGAGTGGTCAAAGCATTGATATATGTCTTACGGACCTGTTACTGAAATGTATGAGAATCTGCAAATACGGCAGCCCACCATGAAATTTACTTACGATGAAAGTGCTGTGATCAGAATATTGAATTGTACGTGGAAAATGCGCAAGGTAGCGTGCCGTTCTGTTCTCCATGGGCCAACCAGTAAAATGGGGTGCTTCGTAATCAACAGGCCACCGGGAGAGAGGTGGCATAGCTAAACCTATGCGGAGATACATAACGAGGGATAGTGTTGGCATATCTTTTGCAAAGCGTTCCAAGAATAGGTAGACCTGGTAGAAATGTTGAGATATGAGAATCAAAATAAATTGCAGTACGGACATTGTGTGGATGGGGAAAGAAGATGACCCTAAACGATATGTCACGGATGTCCTTGTTCCAATCTTTACAAACAAGACGACACTTCATCACCTTCCGCAAATATTTCCTGTATGCTTTCCATTCCGTAAGGTAAACTTCAGGGGTGGTGCTCTGTGAAAGCCGTGTTGGTGCATGTGGGCGGGAGTGGAGAGAGTCGAAGATATGACCAACTGGGCCAGGATGAACGTCGAACAAGAAAATTTGATTTCATGTGTCTGGATTCAAAGATTTACAGTAATTTACAGACATCGTCCTCACCAGGCGAGGATGGCTCGACAACAGAGGGGTGGCGTGCAAGAGTGGGGGAATGTGAAATGCGGAGATGGAAGATTCGCACACTGGAATAGAACACAGAACACGGTGTTAAAGGTTCACCCCTGTTTAGAGAACAAGAGGAACGGCTAGTTACGAACTCCATCTAGGTCGCTATTCCGCTCTTCCAAATGAGAATATGATCCTAACTCTATTTCAGCATTCCTTTGAACTAGGCGCCTACGTGTTGATGCCAAATCCTCGCGCCAAATAGCCTCCAATTCAAATTTCGTCAGGAAGGGCGACTAAATGAACGGATTAGGAGCTTTCCTAAAGAATTTGTAATGTTAAAAAATAGCGCACCAAGGTATGCTTGACAAGGACTCCTCGAGCGCGCATGAAACGATCCAGATTGTGGATAGTATATGGTCCGCAGTCATAATCGTTTGGCTGCTTTGCGCCCTGAAAACTATAAGATAACATTGCAACTATTTTTCGAGACACCCGACGCACCATGAGGGTAACTGATAAGGGTTCCTGTTTCATTGTCAGTTTTCGGACGGCAGCCTCGGTGGTGAGCCACTCTGTAACCTTCCCTTGAATGTCTTGGCGGTCATAATTCAGTGGATCTTGGGAAAATATTATTGCCCTAGAGCACAGATATTGAATGCAGTAAGTAAGAAATAATTCATCTCAAAACCCTTACCGAGAAGCCGTGGGGGATGGATCAACAAGCAATTGGCTGGGATCACAGATTATAATCGAAATCCAGTGATTGACAATGTGAATTGGAATGACTATAGTATCAATATTGAACAAATTCGGGGGCGCTGTGACTCCCTTGATTCCTGCTAGCCCACGCTTCAGATATTGAGGATAAAAGTGAGTTGAGAAAACGTGGAGGGTGCCAGGGTTGAAACCTGAGTGACGAAGTCGTTCCAACCACAGGCTATTCAAAGTGAAGTAAGAAGTAGAAATGAATAATATAAATTCGTACGTCAAAGCAAAGTCGATTATACGATCACTCCACCACTCCGTACCATAAAGTCGAGCCATATCATCTTTGAAGAAAGGGACTCCTGCCGTTCGACTCGTCCTTAGATATTCGAGAGAGGTGGGATATCGGAATAGACTGTAAAGTTGTTGGTAAAACAGGAAATTGAACAAGTAAATACCTTCCTCACGGTTGCTCCTGGGCTATATTCGAGGAGTTGGCTTCACTTGCGTTAGTCAAATCGACGATACCCGCCATCCTACCAGTGAATATTTATCCATTGAACATCCATATAAGGTCTTTTCCCATTACTTACGACTCGGAAAATGAAGTGATACCGAAGGTAGGAGGATGGTATAGACGTGGGAGGCGTCAGGTCTCCGTAGAGCCCATATTCACCCATAAGTCTGACACAACCCATAGGCACCCATACCCCGCCCTCTTTGCGCACACCTACGCCTTCTCAGAATGTTCAAACGTTCCAAATTCGTGAAGGATTTAGGAAAATTTTCAAATGCTACAAAACGTCATGGTGATACACCCCCAGATGTGCGCGAGAGGAAACATGTTAGGAGCATTAACGGCGTCCAATATGAAAGTGTCGACATACCCATGAGCACGGACGAAGTTGAACTGCAGCTTAATCAAATCATTACGAGGAATGGGTGTTCCAGCTTTAGTCCTTGTACAGAAGACTCATCTCAACTGCACCATGAGGAGCAGAGGGGTGGCCGCCCCGTTGACACATTCAATCCCGAAGAGTATCACCAGGCCGAACCACAACCTGTAGGAAAAAAATTACCTAACGCGAGTCTTTTCACTGACTCAAGTAAACCTTTAGAGCGAATCTCCACCATCGGATCCTCACATCGACAAAGCAAATATTGCTGCTCTCCGTGAAATGGCAATGCGGATGATAAATTGTCTGGAAACCCCCAATACTCCTGGAAAATGTCTCACAGGAGGATGCCTTTATGAGGGGCGCATACAGTGTCGTGACTGTGATATGGATGGATTATATTGCGATAAGTGTATTTTGCAGTCCCATCGCCGTCTCCCCTTTCATATCTTGGAATTTTGGGCTGATACCCACTTTACCCGAACGACATTACAACATCTGGGTCTCATCCTACACCTCAACCACAGCGGAGAAGCATGTCCGCATGTTTTATCTGGTTCAGGAATCCGAGAAGTGACAATAATTGACACAAATGGTGTCCATCTAGTGTCAATAGGATACTGCCGTTGCATTGGTCGACCTTCATTTTCCGAACAACTCTTTCAGCTGAGGATCTTTCCAGCCTCGACAATTAATCCCAAGACGGGGTTCACATTCCGTGTACTGAGGCAGTTTCATATGCTCAACCATATTGCCAAGACCACTCCCTGGGATTATGCTGGGACTATTAACCGATTAACAGACAACGTCAATATACAAGCAGTGCCAGTCTGTTTCATCTTATATTCTAAAAATGATATTTACAGGGTATTTAAACTATAGGATTTCTATAAGCAGTTTAATCTGGTACAGCGGCAATGGCGGGCAGTGAGAGCACTGCGTAGAGCTGGTTTTACTGACCTTGTGTCACCGAAGGACCGTGGAAGTCTAGTATTGCCATGTGTATCATGTCCACTACCGGGGATTAATTTGGATGAGGATTGGAAAACTGATCCAGATACGTAAGAAGTACCCCTACCTCTTATCAAAATATCGTTCTGATGCTCTTTCACAGACATCTCATTCATACGACTTTTATTGGTGGTGATGCATCATTCCGCCTATATCGCAATAACAAGGGGGGCGGGGAGATCTCGGATCCATCCTTATTTGGAGACTTTGCTTTCTATGCCCCTAATGATGACTACAAGATCTTTAATCGTCTTCGAGGCGGTGCTCCGGATGACCAATCAGTATGTGCATAATATAGTGAATGGAGGCTGAAGGAATTCGATTAAATTTTCTAGGATGTGAGTTGTCGCCTACGTGCCGGGAGTGCATTACGCATTATGCATGGGCATAATAAAGCCACAACAGGAATTCTATCGATGTCATGTATAAGGAGTGGAGTATTTTTCGGAATGGGTACAGTGGATCTCGCGAAAGGAGAAAGGTAGCCCATCTGCTCATAGAATTGCAGACAATACACTGATCAGCGGCTACATCCAGATTTGTCAACTTTGATTTTGCATTGATACAGGTTCTGAAGTCGGCAATGGCCATGGGGATTCAACGCATTGTCATCTCCTACGACATTGCCTGTAAATTCCATATCCATTTCAAGACAAGGATCCAAAACCCTTCTTTTCCGCTGGTGAACGCTACCCAAATGTGCCAGCTAGAGGGTATCGAACTATTATGGCTGGTGCCGAAGTTTCATCTTGCATCCCATATCGAGGGGTGTGCGGATCAGTTCTCCTTTAATTGGACAAAGGATGTTGGTCGAACATGCGGTGAATCTGTAGAGACAAATTGGTCCGGTCTCAATGGTTTGGCGACCTCTACCCGAGAGATGGGATTTGGTCATCGTCGCGATACCATCAATGACGCAATGAGTGCCTGGAATTGGCGAAAGTTAATCCATGAAGGTGAGTTGAGCAGGATACTCTGGAATTAATGTCTTCTAAGATCAGGTCCACCATAGCCCTACGTCTCTTCCTAAAATTCAAGGAGATGGTCAACATTTTGAAGAAAAAGCGGCAGATCCTTTCTGATCTCGAAGAAGCCCTTGACCCTAAACTTTTGACTCGCCTTGTGAAGGAAGCTGCTATGGCCGATGGATCTCAGTTCAGACCACGTGTAATTGAATTCCCTGGTCGCCTAAAGATTCTCAAGGAAATCCAAGCCGAAGAAGTGAATGGGGATGAACGAACCTCTTCTCCTGGCTCCAGAGACAGACAATCAGTGCGATTGACAGCTAGTGTTGGCATCAATATGGGTATTGACTTGGAGATGCGACAGTGAGTGATTCAGAGCCATCTTGGATCCCC
>Ga0157379_10004760_pt1 | contig 11658 bp, 9 predicted proteins | sample S25metaG_FD_121802 | JGI IMG/M metagenome (GOLD analysis project Ga0157379, IMG submission 121802) | Switchgrass rhizosphere microbial communities from Kellogg Biological Station, Michigan, USA - S2-5 metaG | ecosystem: Host-associated > Plants > Roots > Rhizosphere > Soil | place: USA: Michigan... | reverse complement strand
GGTAAGTAAGCTGCTGTTAAGACCGGGGAGAGTTGCGGTGATGTTCAAGCTCTTGAAAGCTTCAAGAAGGGAAGGAACTTGTGTGCTGCCATCATAGCCAACGATATTAAGTTCAACATCTTTTCCGCTGACAAACTCGTTGAGAGTTTGACGACCTTCAGGAGTCAAGTTGGGCTAATAAATTTTTAGAAAGAATTAGGAATATTGAAGATAAAATAGACATACAGTGAAAGCGCTGGAACCAGCTAAAGCATTGCTACCCATAAGCAGGGTCAAGTTCGGCAAGGTGTTGGTGCCGACCACTGCGCCATCGCGGACGAGTTGAAGGGCTATAGAGGATGTAAGAATATTCACGAGACTTTCAATTAACTGAATCACTTACTCAAATCCCCAGTCTCGAGATTCAGAGCAGACGGGTTGACAATAGTAACTATAAAACGCCAAATCAGCCACCTCGGAAATTAAAGAAGCAAAAAGTCGGAGGAACATACCATCAATAGCCAGGTTAATATGATCGCTGGTCCCACCAACGACGTCGACGTGGTTAATCGTCGTACTTCCTTTCAAGCCTCCAAGACCCTTCAATTTCGAGGGAACATTGAATTTGATAGGGTTAAGATTAACTTTGCCAATAGGAAGCTCAGAAATAGCATTGGCCTGTCCGACTAGTTGGAATTCGGCGATACTATCACACGCATAAGATTTCCAAAAGTGACACAGAGAAAAATGATGAAAACTCACCCTGAATCAGTCAAGTCACGGGTAAATGCAGAGAAAATATCGTGTCCATTTGCTGGAACTTGCAGTGGACTCTGGTTCAGGGTAATATTGATAGATCCTTGAGTGTCGGTCGAGCCGAGGACGTTAATATCAGAAGACGAATCACCAGGGGATGTCGATAAATTCGCGACAATACTGTTGTTCTGAACAATTGCGAAAGAGTTTGCAATCTGGCTGATGTCGAGACTGAATCCGAACGGCAATTCTGTCAAACCACATATTCAGCATTTCCTTTCCGAATCAGAAATATGAGAATGGCAACGCACTCAATGCAGCAAAGACATTGTCGCTACTGGTCAGAGGAGTCCATGCGGTACTAGGCGTGAAAGTCAGATTCAAAAAGCCGATATCAATTGACTGAATGGGATTGATAGGCGTGGCGGGGACGAAAGGCACGTTCAGCAGTAATGACGTCAGACCCTGGGAAAGCCAAGAAATATCGCTGCCATCTTCCTGGTGAGTCGAAACTCCCTGAGCAACGACAATGGTACCGGGCTCGCTGTTCAAGTAGTTGGAGAAGAGTTCCCCCACGGTTTCAAGGTTGACGTCAGAGCCATTTTGCGGGATGAGATGGCCGTTGAGGGTGATATTATTGGGACCTGGGGACTGGAAGAGGAGGAGTGTGAGATCGGAGGCGAGGATTGGAGGAAGGCGTAACATACAATGTGCGATTGCTGGCTCTGACCTTGACCCAAGTAGAGACCTTTGTATGTCAAATTGAAGACAGCAAATCCGAGATCGACATCAAAAGGGCTGAGAGAACCAGATTAGCCACTGAGATACACGAGATAACGAACATCGTTCCAAAATAGTTTACCTGGGGTTATTCAGCTCTGTAGTAGCAATGAATGTAATCCCGCCCTCGGGTGCATCGTGAGGCAGCTGAAAAAGTCGGAAGGCGGGTTATTCACATGCGCGGCTAAATTTCCAAAAAAGGAAGGAACCCACCTGAAAGTCGACCAATTTGACATTGCCATCAAAGTTGTTGATACCTATCGCGCAGGAAAAAAAAATCACATGTAAGCATCCACCGCCAACTTACTAACCCTTGAGCAGTACAAAAATGCGGGGAGAGGGGAAGGGATGAAGCAAAGGTAAGTTACTCACCATTCAGCGTCACAGACTTCTTGAAGTGAATTCCCTTTGCAACGGGGAACTTCAAGGCGTTTACTCGGAGGTTGTTACTCTCCAATATCCAGGTAAAGTTGGGCTTCGTGATCATGGCGGTAGTAAAGTCGCCAAATGCAGCCGAATCTGAGACGTTGAAGGTTGACGTCTGGTTCAACGTAGCACGCTTGCTTTTCGCTGAAAGAGGCTCGCCCAGTTCCATAGAACCGAGGCTGACCTCAGTCTGAGTTCCATTACCGTTGTCTTTGAGCCAGGTAACCTAACGGAGCAGTCAGGATATGGATAGGCGAGATAAAGAATTGGCACGTACCGACAGAGGCTCAGTGAAGGTAATTTTTGCATTGAAAATACCCGTGTGTGTAACCTAAGGCATGGTAAGTTCCAACGCCAAAATCAAACCACCTGGCAACACTCACCAAGCCTTCCAGCTTGAGAGTGAAACTGGCATGGCAAAAAGTGCGTGAGACACAGTGAATACCACAGTCATTATTCACTCACGTATCATTCTGGGGAGACAAAATCTGCGCCTTTTGGATATCCAACTGGGACCGGTTGACTACCAACTGTGCAATAGCGCGGACGACGGGGAACAGAAGCACAAACAACAAGACGATGACCAAAATCGCCGTGATGATTTGACAGATGATGAACTTTCTCGTCTTGTAGAAAGGCGTTCTGGGCTGTGATCGGGCTGGTGTATCTTCTACGCCAGCCGCCCGTGGAGCACCTACATCTCCGGGGTCGTATCCGAATCCAGCAGGCGTTGAAGCAGTCCCTAAAAAACGAAAACAGTGAGCATACAGGTTCGTCCGACGTGTTGAAAGGTGCGTCGCGACGACACACAACAAGGAATACGCGAATCCGAGGAAATGAGTGGGAATGGGGCGAAAAAATGCGGGGGGGAAGATGGTCGTTGCGACGAAAAAATGCGGAGAAAAATCACATGTCGGTGTACTACATACCTGCGAGGCCCTCTTGGGAGCTGGCTGCGAACGGTGGGTCCTGGTCATACACACCGCTGCTTCGTCTGGCGTGCTCGCGCATCTGGGGAGCGGCCATGGCTGAAAACTGATTTACAGGAAGAGAACAGAAAAGCGACGACTAGAAAACAATCGAGCATATTTGCTTTAAATAACCGCGTGGTGGGAGGACCCCCACGAAGGCCTAAAAGGGCAAAGCTTGGGGCGGATGTTTTCGACTGTGATGAAAGTGTCACATGGTCCGGTTGATCATAGCCCTGGGCTGCAAGCACATGAATTCGAGGTTATTTTCTGTCGGGGATCCAATTGCAAAGGTCTGTTTCTTGGGAAGCTGGGTTTGTTTCAAGAGGAGTGGGAATTCTGGGACCGTTTCTCGTATTAGTAAGCAATTCATCCATCTATAACCACAAATCGGAGATTATACAACAACCGGACCATACAGCCAATAATACCCAATACAAGCCAGAGCGAACATAGCACAGACCGTGAAGAAACCGGCCAACCAAACATAAATGTAACAAACGGGCATCCAACAAAACAGGAATACAGCAGCGGACTGGATATCGTCTATGTCGCCTTAGTCGGCACCCAGAACTCCTCGACCTGACCGTTGACAGGCGTCATTCGCGCTACCGAGCCAGTGTCAGACGCAGACGACTCCGCTCTCGTCGTTCGAGGCTTCTTCGCGCGTGTAGAATACCCACCCGGGGGGCTTGCGTCATTGTTGGGCGGAGGCATCGAATCTCCATCTACGTCCATCTCGTTCCTCTCGCGCGGCTTTCGAGTACGCTTACCGACAGCAGGGTATGGGCTATCCCCATCTGCCTCCTGTTGCGCTGCTGTCCGCTTTCTCCTCCCTCCAGGACCGCCTCCGCGTTTCCGCTTTGCAGGGCTCGAGTGTGCTTTGGCCGTGTCAACGAGGCTCTCGGTGTCGCGCACTTTGGGGGCTGGACGACGCGTGCGGGAAGAGCTACGACGACCTGTTTCTGCGGCCAACGGGTGTTTCTGTGATGTCAAACTGGTCGTGCTTGACCCAGCTTTGAAAGGAGATTTGCTTGAACTGGAACGCGAGAAGGGGTGATATAGACGCGGCGGAGCTCGCGGGATCGACATCGGACGATAGAGAGAGGGTTTAAGGCGTGTCAACATCTCGAGAGAAGACGAATTTGACGTAATAGAGTCAGGTATGCCAGAAGAAGTCGAAGAGGATGTGCTTTGGGGCGATGCGGCGGAGGCAGGGGTGGGGGACGATGCGCTTCGCAGTGCGGCGGCAGCAGCAGCAACAGCTTCGAATTCCAACGCGGTATTACGCACGAGAAGACCCATATCCACTATGCCACCGCCAGGAGATTGGTAAGTCACGACAGGCTTGCGCTTCCTCATCGATGGGGCCGACGTTCGCACATACGACTGCACGAGAGCGTCTCTACTGGTTATCGGGAAGGGTGTAGGACTCGAAAAGACAGAAGTGGCAGCTTCCATGATACTAGATATGTCCCATAAGTTCGTGTCATTTCAACATGCACAAAACGTGTACTCACGAGGTGTGTAAGGTATGATACAAGTGAAAACGGTATTCAGAATGCTCGCGTAGAGTGTGAGGGACGTCGAGGACGCAGGTAAAAGCACAGAGTAAAATGTAGGGCTACAGCAACGACGTGGTATGAGTGCAGATCCTCGATGTCTACTCAGAGCACCCTTCTCAAAGCGCCGTCCATACCCGAATTCGGCGAATTGAGCCGCGGTTGCAGCTGCTTACTTAATCCTGCTTTGTCAGCCCCCCTGGGCTTCAGGCGTCTGCGGTCCATAATTAATAATTTAACCATTCCTGTCCAGCTGACCTTGTGAACCGGGCAGGAAAAGACAGATCGCTTCCGCGATCATCTCTAATCAGCTTAACCTTCCGAATATGACAGCCTGAGTGTGCCGCTCCGAAGACATATACACTCACCATTGGCTGAATCCAAAAATTGTCAGGGGGCCATTCGAGTTGCACAAAGTGTGCGTGAGCCGAAAGGAGGGTTTATTCAAAAAGGAAGTAAACGACCCTCGTCATAGCTTCTTGCAGCAGTCGATCATCTCAGAGTTCTCCACACTCATCTTTTTCAGAATTCTCTCCACCAAAACTAAACGATCTCCCTTTGTCGTCTTGCCTTGCCTTGCCCAGCTCTAGTCTTCCTAGCCCCATACCTATTTGTAGATCACCGGTGGACTGTGCCACGAACGAAGCTCCCTGAGGTCGTGTGCCCATTTTAGACGGGAACCAATTCGTTGGTTAGGCACCTAGGTAGTCTATCGGCGAAAAAAAAAATACCAATCGCAAGATATTTATCTTTGCCCATTCATTCCCAGTCCAGACTCTGCAAAGCTATAGCTCCCGATACCAGATATCCGCCATTGCCATTGCCGTGATTACACATGTTCCTTTCCTTCTTCGGCAATCCTTCACCCCACTGCACTCATCCCTACCCATGGCTCCATTTTCCATACATATTCTCAACTATGAACCAGCTCGAAGACTTCTGGTTTCGGGAATCCAAGTGTCATGTTCGCTCCAAAACTCTTCCACTTCCGAGCTCCATTGCGCCAGAACTATGCATATCTATTTCTGATTCTTCCATCATCCGAGAACGCATCGTGCTTCCCTTCGACCGATTTCCCATGCTCATTCGAGGTTTATTCTCGCTCAGGCCGAAATAGGTGGATCATTAAACCCCAGCATACCCTTTCCCCTTTTCCTACCGCTTTTCCCGGGGTTTCCACATGCCTAATCTCGGGAGGACATTTAGATCTTATTTACAATTTTCGGCCCCCGGCAGTAGCTTCTGTTGATCTCGAACTGCTTGCTTGCCCAGACCTGTTCTAACTTAACCTTCGCACATGTTAGGACCCAGAAAAGAGCCTTTCTTATAACTTTTCTTTTTTCTTCCTTTCCTTCTTTATAGACCTGCTAGCCTTTCCTTTGATGTGTGGTATTTCACGTTTGACAAGAGATATTAAAATGGCTTCACCTTCCTCCTCCTGTGCCCCTTCCTCCTTCCCGTATCCCCGCATCCCCCACATCAGTTGACTTACGGACTACGCATCATCCTCCATCCCCACTGTACTATTCCGTCCCTTTCTCTGTCCAGTAATAACGCCCCATCCCTGTGATCTCGTGAAGCAATAAGGTACGGTCCCTCAAATCCTATGCAGGCATACCATATTTAGGGATTGGGTTAAGCAAAAGCACCGTGCCTTCCAATGAGGAATTATTTATGGTTCGATTTATTTTCTGTTTAAATACGCCTTACAGACACTTACAGAAATTCCTACGCAGAAGAGCCAAGACCGCAACAGGATGGTGGCGAGGCTTATAAGTGTTACTGCCCTTATTTCAAGTTTTCATTCCTTGTTCGAGATTGGGTGGGCGGGAAGCCCACATCGTTCGCGTCCGCCGCCGCATTGAGGCTAGAAACTTGGGTGTAGTGAGTCGATCAGCGACGTGGGAGGGCCGAACAGAAACCGTGGCTGGTGTCAAAGGTCGGGTACAATTATGTATTTTTGTTCCCTTCGACTGGGAGTTCTCGTTGTCAGTGGTAAGCTCTCCTCGTTGTCTCTTGCTGCGGACGCATATATAGCCCCGACATGCCCCCAATCCAAAGTAACGGACATCCTTCCTCTGCCATCGACACACCGACACGTCGAATCTGCCTATCTACATTTGAATATTCACATGTAACGTTCCCCCGCAGGTTCAAAGAGCTTCCCTATCCTATGGGCATTCAAGAAGGCGACTGTGCCTCTCTCTGTATCCCATCCCTTCCTTCACAGAATACACAATACACATTCCTATCTACTCGATTCTCCGCCCGTGGCTGAAAGTCGTCGTGTGTACCTTTCGATCCGAGCGGTGTAAGAAGAAGAATCACACACTGAGGAACTCTCTGTGCAGGTCGACGCACCCTCAGGCAAGACGGGATACGTTTCTGCAGCTCTCCAAAGGACCCCCCTTCCCATATGAGGTCATCGCGACACGAGTAAGTATCTAGTCGGCTTTGACCAATGCAAGGAACACAGAAGGGGAATTTTTTTCACTTTTCATCTTGTATTCGATTCCTGGTGACAAGGTCAAGAACTTTTAAGCTAAACCATTTTCGCACTGAGTCGACACAGTCTCCTCAATCGCCTACAAACACCAAAATAGAGTTTTGTCTTGGTACGATACGATATTCAAAGCTGTCGTAGATTTCCATCAAACAGGTTCCAAATTACTTTGGAATAAATATAGGTACCGGGATTGAAATCAAGATTGGGTAAGAATTCTGGTAAAGTAGCGTTGAAGGATTGAAATATTCATGAGATGATGAAGTTTGGGACCTGGTTCAGTGTAAATTAAAATGAGAGTTGAAAAGTGAAATAAATCCAACAAGCCTAAACGCGACATAAAGTCAAACTCGGATTGGCTCTGAGATGGGTGCGGCGTGGATATGAAGACTCAGAGATAGGGGCTGGGGTAGGAGGCATCAGTCAAGATGACAGGATGTTAAATAATACGGATCACCTGCTCCTGAACTGAACATCTCTCCCATATCCCATATCTTTGGAAAACTCGACCCCGGTTATATTTCCATTTGATATGATTGTTTCTATGTGGCACGGACCAGATGACTTGACCTATCTGGTTAGACTATTGGGGGTGGCTGGACGCATAAAGATCATCCATAACACAGATAGGAATTCCACCCATCTAATCATCCACGTCAGCAGAAATCCGAGTTACTGGGGTAGATTGTCGCTGCTGGTGCCAACCCGGCTTGAAAGTTGAAACTTTTCAGCTTCAAACTTGACTCCGCCAGCATCCACGTTTCTTTGGCTTGGGCCGTCCTCAGGTGTGCAATCTACTTGATTCTATGATTCGATAATTTGAGGTATCGTTTGGGAGACATTTAGCCAATGTCCGAGATTCGCTCGAATTTACAACCGGAGCCTTCATTATATTCAAAAAAAGCCAAATTTCTAAGCAATTTCCGAAGGTATTTGCCAAACCTCTAGCTCACTGGGAAAAAAACGCCGCGCCACCGATTTAGCAATAGCAATATGGGTTAATGGTGGACTTTGTGTGTATCATTTGTCCCTTGAAATATCATTTTTACACTCTCTGACAGAGTGAATCTTGACAATAAGAGAAACCAGAGGTCGAACCCGATGATGCTGCACTGGTGGAGATTTTCTTCCGACCCGAACCTGCAGCTCGTTGTTGCAGACATAGGAGGAGGATTTCTTCCATTGAATTATGCCTTGATGAAGATCGAAGAAATTTTACTTCAGGACGAGTTCGATTCAATGCATGAGGCATTCCTCTGTCTATTACCACCAACTTGACTGATGGAAATCTCAATCTGGTGGCCCAACGCACTCTGCCAGGATAACTCGCTCAACGCTTCGCAAACTATCTGTCACCTTCCTAATAAACTACTCTCTCAAATATTCCAAATGATAGAATCTGTCAACGACACCTCACTCTGACATCCACCTCGATTCGATTCTTACACTGGACACATGGAAAAGTTTTCATCCAAGGGAAACTTTAGGAAAATCTTAAAGGTTAGCCACTTTTATTTAGGATTTTCATAGATTGAAAACCATAATAAAATTAAACATTCTCATAGAGTTTCATCAGAGTTTTCAGGCTCCTATAGGATTTCATTAGTGTTTTCAAGGTCTGGGTCCAAAAAATCTAATAAAACCCTTTGAGAATGTTTAATTTTATTATGGTTTTCAATCTATGAAAATCCTAAATAAAAGTGGCTAACCTTTAAGATTTTCCTAAAGTTTCCCTTGGATGAAAACTTTTCTATGCCTCCAGTGTTAGGAGTTGGCTTGTCACTCACTTTGCAATGGCTAAATGGAGCTGTTGGCTCTTCGTATGGCAACCATATTGTATGCATTGGCGGTCATGCAGAGAACATCAGGAACTCTGACACAGGCACCTTTTCTCTCCCTAGCAGAGTGGTGAGCTAGCTAGCACTTTACCGTCTATGAGCTCTATGGCACTCGGAGAAGGATTGCCAAATTATTGCCAAGTCCATTTAAACTCCGCCACGACCTGCAGCTCCCTTCCTGTCCACCATGTCCTTGTCATGTCTTCGCCATCCTCATCGCCTGAGGCTTCTACTCTATTGCGAACGTTGGATGTACACTATAATATGATCTATCCAACTTCCTTAGGTGTGTATCTACTCTATATTTCACTCAACCACACAACCTAGCCTTCATGTCATCCTCAAAAGTCGGCCCATCTAGGCCCATATCCATCCCCACCAGTTTAGCTCTCTTTGCAGCATTGCTATCCTACCTGTTGCAACACGCCTATACTCAGTCCAGTATTCTTCCTTCTCTTTGTACTCTTCACTATACTCTTTGCTATCCTTTCTGTGCTCCATGCTTTGATGTCTGCTGTCTGCTGTCTGCTGTCTGCTGTCTGCTGTCTGCTTTGGCTTTGCTATGTGCTGCTCTCTCTGCTCTGCTCTGCTCTGCTCTGCTGTTTGAGTCTGGTACCCTTCTCTGAAAAATGCTCTGTTTTCTTTGTTGGCAATACATCTTATCTTTGCTGCTCAACACTTTGCTCCATTCCTTTTGGGTCTGGGCTGGAACTCCCTGATGGCTGACTTTGCATCCAAATCTCTTTGCTCACTTATCTGGATGATTTTCTTATATATAATCTATTTAAGGAAGCAGAGGGGGAGGGATCTGGTTGGGATAAAAGGTGAGTTCCAAAGACTTCTCATTGTTTCAGAGTGTTTGCCCAGGGCCTCAGCACACACTTTCTCTCTGCTAGGGACTACCATACACACTCCACTGAGAGAGTATGTATTACTGTGTTTCCTTTTCTGTATATACTGTTGGTGCTATAGCTATAATACATATATGTTTTTTATTCAGTTTTTATTCAATTTTATTTGATATTGTAAGATGAATGAAAGGGAAATACATTAACTGGAATCAGCACATTTGTCATCCAGTGCCTGGGCCATGCACAAACAGATTTTTTGAGCTCCATTGTGAACTTAACAAAGTGATGGGGCTACTTTTTGAAATTATTTGAGGTTAATAACAAATCTCCACAGATCACTGATACTACAGGAAAAAAATGCAAAACAAAGTCTGCCTGTGTAGTGGACCACTGCCCAGTGACTCAGCAGATCATTTGGTCAGGTGAAAAACTTGGCCAAATCTGCAGAACTGTTGTAGAGACACCTCTGAGAACTGTTCCTACTGTCCTCCAGGCACTTTAATGATTGAGCATCAGTACAATACACTTGCTCATAATGCATAGTGTCAGGAAGGACTAAATCCTAATGCATTATGAGAACTATGCAATAGAAGGAGGTATCTTGGCAGGGAATAGCCATGTTGGCTGGCCAAAAGCCTATGCATTATGAGGAGTTATGCAGTACCATATTATGCATTATGAGCAAGTCGACTGTACCACTATGCAGTGGCCTCTTTTAACAATTCCGTGACATGGTCCTCACACATTGTATATGTCCTCCGTCAGAAGGGTGTTCCCCTCAGCTTGACTTAATATTTGATAATCAGCATTTCATCCACATTTATTTATATTCTACCAAGAAATATTAATAACATTCAGAGTGAAAGGCTGTTTATGAGAGAAGTGTGATGAAACCAGCTCGACACATGACTAATGTTGGGGAGACACATATTTGAAGGGCGAAAAGTGAGAGAAAGTTGACCTCAATTCTATCTGTTAAGATAGCAACTAACAGATGCGACTACAAATGAAGTAAGTAATAGGGATTTGTAGTACCAGTCGGAAAGCTCACCTCAGTGTTTGTGGGTTAAATGACTGATGAAGCTGTTTGGTAGCTACGTGCTTATATGCTACCCAAAGTGTACGTATACGAAACAAAGGCAACGGAAATGAAAAAGGATACAACAAACGTAAGCATATATCGAGAATATAATCTCAGCGGAACTTCATGGTTGAGGTCATGAACGGAAAGTCTGAATAAAAAGGGTCAACTGGATAGGAACGAATTATCCAGCATTACGGATCAAAGGGCAGGGTCATACGGTAAAAGAATAGAAATATAATATCAGGTGATTTTACGGGTTTGCGCGGGTTTGCACGAATCCAACACTATCCTGTCCCGCAGGGCCCTGCAACCTGACCGCCCAGTTGTAGGCTCGTGCCAGAGCAACTGCGGGACATTATTAGGGACAGGACAGAATTGAGAACAGCTAATAGTGTTTCCCAAGTCCCTCTAAACTAGGGAAATCTCCAAACTGCGCCGTGCCCGTGTAGGTTGGTTGCGAATACTCCCTAATATAGGCGACCAGGAGCTGGGGAAAGACGCCATGCAAAACGTTACATCTGAACTAGGCTTAAATAGAACGCTCAGTTCGGTCCCGATTAGCGTAAAAGGATATTCAGAGGCACCAACGGGTCACAAGACCCTACTTTTGGTAGCTAAATGTCTAATAGTCCCACGCGTGCGAGACTGAAAAATGGAAAAGAAATCGACCAGAGGTAGTAAAACATATACATCAGTACAGAGAAAACAGAAGATCATATTGGAGAGTAATAAATAATCCAGGGTCCTGAAGGGTCTTAGTTAGGGAAGTATCGCTCGAGTTCTTTCAATACGCTACAGGACTCCGTGACCAGCCAGCCAGCTGTTCTTGGCAAAAAAAAAAAAAAAAAAAAAACCCCCCCCACAATATATTTTTTTTTTTTTTCCCGCCAACTCACATATTTTCTTTACCC
>Ga0157379_10004759_pt1 | contig 11660 bp, 12 predicted proteins | sample S25metaG_FD_121802 | JGI IMG/M metagenome (GOLD analysis project Ga0157379, IMG submission 121802) | Switchgrass rhizosphere microbial communities from Kellogg Biological Station, Michigan, USA - S2-5 metaG | ecosystem: Host-associated > Plants > Roots > Rhizosphere > Soil | place: USA... | reverse complement strand
GACTCTCGTGCCTTAGGGGATAAGCCAAAGCGATCGCAAAAAGACTGAAACCGGGCCCATGCAGCATTTCGAATGCGATTGGCAGGGTGGCTGCGCCGCGCCGAGCCCACCACAACACCCTTGCGCACAATTGGCTCTTCAACCGTAGGCCCCTCGGTCGCAAGCACCTCCTCTGCTTCAATTGCGGCTTGATAGGCCAGGCACCCACCCTCCAAACTCAGTGCATCTGGCCTGCAGTCAAGGTCCATTGCTTCCAGTTCGGCCTTCAGAAAACTCAATGCTGAACGGGCTCTCCCTTTTAAATGCCGCGGACATTTGGGCAGGCCTCGCGAACCCTTTGGAATACTCTCAGCAGCCACAGTCACTTTATGCCTCCCATGCTTGCGCGGATTTCCTTCGTTGACCTGAAGGCTGAAAGGTTTACGGTTTCTTCCCAAAGTTTGCTCCTCACTCGTTTAAGAAAAAAATGCAGAATAGCGCGGATTTTAGAAGCCGATGCCAACGGCCTCCGACACCTCAGTGGTGTTGAGATTCGCATATCCCCTCCGAATCTTCCGAGCGGTCGGTTTCTCGCTTCGTTCGCTCGTAGGAGTTTCATCTCGGTTGCTGCGATGAAGATTTGAGGCAACTCCGCAGACCGAATTTAGTTTTTGGGACAGAGTGGGACAAGATTGAGTTGCGGGGTGTTTGGAAGTTGCTGAATTTATGGTGGCCAGGGACGGAGTTGAACCGCCGACGCCAGCCTTTTCAGGGCTGGCTTCAATCATCGTAAATTACTTTGTTTTCAACAAACCGTGTCGCGTTTCGCGCTTCTTTTTGGAACCATATGGAACCAGTTTCTACTGCACCATTTTGGTAGCGCTGCCGAGTCGATCGACCACGCGGCGCTGTGATTCCGGAACGAACTGCTGATAAATATCGAGCGTTGTCGAGGCTCGCGAGTGCCGCATTTGCGCCTGCGCGTCCTTCACGTCCGCGCCGGCAATCTTGAGCCACGTTGCATGGCTCGTTCGCAAACAACGCCAGTTTACCCAATCTAGGCCGAGCTTTCGGCCCGCTGGCTTGATGAAGCGAACGAGAATGTTGTTGTCACGGATTGGCTTGCCGTCGCGGACGGACTGAAAGATCAGATCGTTCGGGCCGTCAGCCTTCACAACCTTGTACTTCCGCACGGCGGGGCCAGCCCTGACGTGGACTGTGAGTAATTTCAAGCGGTGGATACGCTCGACGACGCACTGCTTGACCGGAATTGTGGCGTTGCTGCTTTCGCTCTTAGGAGATCCCCAATCGCCGCGGCAGTATCGCTCGTCTATGGTGATGGTGTTGTCGCCCAGGTCATTCCAGCGCAGTCCAGCAAGCTCGCTGACTCGCAGGCCGGTGTATATGGCGACGAAAACCATAGAAGCATACGGCTCCTGAATTTCCACGAGCAGTCGATCGAAAAGCTCGGGGCTCAGGTAGGGCTTGCTTCTTTTTTTGCCGCGACGGTCGGGCGGCATCCGAACGCCTTCGACTGGATTGGTGATGAGCAGGTTGTATTGCCGCGCTGCGTTCAGCACGCTTGAAAGGACATCGCGAACTTTGTCCCGCGATTCGTGCTGTAGTTTGGTTTTCGATGCCAGATCGGAGAAGTACCGCTGCACTGACATCGGTGTAACGTCGCGCAGGCAGAGCGCCCCGAAGGAGGGAATGAGGTAGTTATCTAGAACGCCCTCATAGCGGTCCTTCGTGGTCGTCGCTAACGTCGACATGATGAGAGGAACATACACGTTGTCAACAAAGTGTTTGAAGTTCGTCGCTGAACCGATCGTTTCAAGCCCTTGGTTCATGGGACGAAGGACCTCCGCCACAATGCGAGCAGCTTCCCGCTCGCCTTTCGAGGCAGGGGCAATGCGGAGCCGTTCCCGGCGCCTGACTTGCTTGCCGTCGATGAAATGGTCCTTCCAAACAAGGACAGTCCACCAGCGGCCACGGCGTACAGGCGTAGGATTTTGATACCTCCGGCGCGCCATTTTCTCCATACCCTCCATGGGCGGAGCGCCGGTATTCGCCTGGGGACGGATTGTAGCAGCGATTGCCACGGTAGCTCGCATGCGAGAAAGCCCTTAATGCGGTGCTAAATACGACGGGCTCCCGTCGCCGGAAGCCCGTGCCTAAAAATGAGTTCCATTCAACAACACTGCTTCGTTATCTGTGGGTCTTCTTATTGGGGCACTAGACCCTGAAAACATTGCCGCAGACGTAATGGTTCAAGACCATCAATGCTTGCTCGATGGAACATGTGGAATAACCAAAATTCCGCGCCGTATTGCTTCTCTGTGCCTGACTAAGGAGAAAGACGCGGGCTATTCCGTGTTCCACCTGTTCCACGAATGAACTTGAGCACTTACACGTGTTCCAGCGGTTGTTCCACGTGTTCCAATTCATTGGCTTTGCTTGACGTAAAATCGCTTGCCGCGATCCGGTCCTCCGCGCTCTTGCTTCAATCTCCAACCGTGCTGTGTTAAGCAGCGCACGACCTGTTTGCGGTCAGCCTGGGTAAGGCGATCGGGGTCTTTACGGATTCCGTGGATCAGTACGTCAGTGATCGTGACCCTGCCCGGCGCGGAGCCGTGCCAGGGAATTGCATTGCTCGAAATGCCATTGATGAAATCGTTGCGGGGCCGGGGATCGTCCAACCACGGAACGATAATTTCGTCCCAAATGCCTGGCTCATACCGCTCATCCTGCTCCTGCTTGGCCACTTGGTTAAGCTCGGGCGTCTCTAGCCACCAGACTTCCCCTTGCTTGAAGCGGTGATAGGCTTCGGCCCAGAGCTGCTCACGGTCTCGACGGATGGCGTTAACGTCAATTCGGGTACACCGAACCGGCCAGAAACGGCGATTGCCGGTCGAATCAACAAACGGCTGCTCGTCATTCGTGGAGGCAGCAAATACATTCTGACGGAGCACATCAATTGAGCGACGTCCATAGGGTGGTCGGAAATGATCACTACGAGCCGTTAAGAATGCTTTAACCTTCTCAATCTCGGCTCCGCGTGTCGCGGCGAGCTCGGAAATTTCAATGATCCACTTTCCAAGGAGATCAACCCGAGAATCTTTGGATCCCAGATCTGCAATGTGATCCGCAAACCATTCCTCTCCCGCCAAAACCCGCAGGGCTGAGGATTTCTGGATACCCTGCAGCCCTTCGAGTAACAGGACAGAATCGGCCTGAGAACCGGGTATAAGGATCCGTGCGACGGCTGAAACTAACCAACGTGGGCCGACGGCGCGCACGAACTCTGAGTCGTCGCAGCCCAGGTATGTCCTGAGCCAGTTGTCAATCCGCGGGATGCCGTCCCACTTCAAGCTATCGAGGTACTCACGAACCGGATGGAACGAGTATTCGTGAGCTACCGTCTGCACTGCCTCTGCTACAAGCGTCGATGAGACGTAAATACGGCCTTCCTTTTGAAGCCACTCGGTCGCTAACGAATCGTCTGTGTCCGTCCAGCGCGTGCCTGCTTGCTTTCCCCATGGAGCCACCTTGCGAGTTACGACCTGCTGTGAAAACTCGTTGAAGCCCACCACGCCATTCCACTCTCGGGCATAGCGAAATGCAGTTAGCACGTTTGCCAATATGCGTTCAGGCGTTGGACTCTTGGTCGAGCGGTACATGAGGAGCTGTCGCCAGTTGCCTATCTCAGTTGGCGGAGAGTCAAACACCCGAGCCATGGCGTCGTCACCCGCCATGCCGATGTAGTCGTCCGGACCGTTTACACCCTCTATCGCCGGCAACTCAAGGACGTGAGGCTCAGATTTCTGGCGTAGCAACTGGCGTACAAGCGCAGTTCGCGCAGCCTGTACCTTCGGATTGCTCGAACAATTGGCATCCAGCAACACATACACCTTGCGACCTGTGGAACAGATACCAAGTTCAGGGAGTGGCCCAGTCTCATCTACGCGCTCCCCTTTGGAATTTTCGACCTTGCCAATCTTCGCCCTCCATCCCCAACAGCCACCCGTGGCGATGGGCAACAATTGGCGGCCGGTGCGGTTACTCCAAGCTCTCAATGCCAGTGCAGACTTCTCCGCCTCGACGAGCACAACGGGAATGTTTAGATCCTGTCCCAAGGCATGGTCACCCGGAACGATGTAGAGGTGACGTCTGTCTCCATAAGGAGCCAAGTACTTCCGGACCAGCTTGCCATCCTCAATGTCCGGGTGATCGCGACGCAGCCTACATGTGTGGCGTCTACCGCCGGCATCGAAGTAAGGGAACACAATTCCAGAGTTGTCGCCGGTGCCTTTCAGTCCGAACTCATGCTTCGCCTCCTGATCCGAAACCCGGTGTACTCCCGCACGCGCGAGCAGCTCGGGGTCGATGCCGAGATGCGCGAATATCTCTAAGTCAGCCGGGGTGAGGTGCACTCTTGGATTCATTTGCTCACCAAAAGGGAAAAGCCTGCGCGTCGAATCGGCAAATTCGGACATGTCGCATCAAACGACCGACCCAATTGCCGCAAAAAAAACCGCCTGTCGGCGGTTTGTTCTAAAACGATTCTTCTAGTTCCTACTACATATTCTCGTTGCTTCTTATGTCGTCGATGTTCCGTGCGGGCTGGCTCTGCTCTCTTCAACGGCCTGCAATCGAAAACCGACATATGAATGGCACACGCTCAAGGCACCTGACGGAACCTTTTCGGACGGCCACAATCGTTCTCCCTTAGCAGATCAGGCTTATTTTAGAGACACCGGTAGTACGACTCTGGAAGCCGGAGTAGATTTGGCTGCCTTCTCCGATGGCAGTAGCAGAACAGGATTTGCAATGCGCGGCGTTTTTCTAAGGTGAATGTTATACCTAAGACGTACACCGAGGGTGCCAACACATGTTGCCACTCTTGATTCCATACATTGGTTGGGTAAGGAGACGAGGGAGGCGGACTAGAAGACATAACGTCTTCACGTTCGAACACGCCCACCTCGTCGCTAGCAAATATCCGGTTGCCAATTACTTCAACTGCCCGCACTCAGGTGGTTTGCAGTTGGCGGCGATCCTCTACCTCGAGAAGATCCACGGGAGGGGTACCCCGACTTTGGCACAATAAAGGCGAATTTGCCCGCCATATTAGGGATATATAAAAAAGAAGATCAGCGGACCTTTTTTCCGGAGTAGCAACTCCGACAGTGAGCGCAAAGCGTAAGCGACAGAGCGAGAGTACCTGTGCACGCGGGAGCCTACCTAGCTAGGAGGGGTACCCCCCACATTGAGTGTCACCCAAAGTAGCAATCGGCCCCAGTCATAGCCCGAACCTTCTTTTCCAGGGACTGGAGGCGTCCCCGGTTTTGAGAAATCAACAGGGCCGTGACACGTGAAACACGCAGCAACACCATTCACAAGGTACGAACCACGACGGAGCCGCTCTGGGTTTCGCTCAAACTTGCGCGCCGTTAGAGGCCGAGCTTTCACTCCTCCACGATCATCCGACAACCGCTGCGAACGACAGGCCAACAGGACGACAGTTAGAATCGACAGTATCGTGGCGGCTCGTAAAATTACTCTGGCACACATCGGTATGGGAATGCTCCATTAGGGGGCGATCTGTCTGGGTCAGTTGTTGGTGTAATGGCGATTTTTCGCCAGTTACGGTCGCGCAGCACGATCTAGCCACGTGAAACAAATTCTAAATCCTCGTACTCGTTGAGCTGGTCTGCGGGAATGAAAGTACGGCCCGAGACCATCGGGTCGAGAATCATTACACCCCCGCCAAATTCCTGCATGTACCAATCCGCTTCTGGGTCATTTGGATCACACGCCACAAGCTCGACTTCTGCCGGATTTCTGTGGAAAAGTACGTGGTCGCCTTTCCTTATCTCTTCACCTGATCGGTACTTCAAAAAATGGCCGGGTACGGCTGTCATCTCAGGATTCGCCTCTCCTGCGCTCAGTCAACGAGTGTAATGGCGATATTACGTCAATCAACACCAGTCTCCTTGGCATGTTCGCCACAATGCCCTCCGCGATGCGAGAGAGCAAGCTGCAAAAGGCCGCACAACTCTGGTTGCGCGAAATGCAGCCCAGCTGCGGTGTACAGAAGCAACCAGATAAGCAGAAGCTGGCTAAAACTTGGTAAGAGTACCGGCCCAGACGTAGCCGGTTGGGGTCACAACAAAAATGATCTGACCGGCGTCTTGAAGGATGACAAAATGCCAGCTGTTGTCGACGCCAGCAATCGTCATGGTGGTCGTTCCGGTGCAGTCCGAATTCACGCTGTACGTACCTGAAACCGGTTGGCCGGGCATAAGCACGCCGCCGAAACTCGCGTTGTCGACGCCCGAAATGCTCCCATCGGCCCCGAATGAAATCTGACCTCCATGCGCGAAGGGCACGAAGCCTCCGACGCGCGGGAAGCTACTGCTACCCCCAGCCGCGACGAGACCGTCCGTAGAGTAGCCATACGAGTTGCCGCTGAGGATACTAGCGGAGCATGATGCCGCCATTAATCTCAGGGTGCCGGACTCAACAAAACCGGTGTTTGCGCCGACAAATTTGATCTCTTGGCCCCCGCTGGTAATCACGATACTCAGTCTGATGCCGCCACCGGTAGCGAAGGAAATTGTGCCCGTGGTGCAATCTGAATTCACGCTGTAAGTGCCCGAATCGACGTGAGGGAGTAATCCACCGCCGAAGTTCGTGTCGTGTGCTCCAGAGAAATTTCCGTTTCCATCAAAGGTGAAGTGTCCGAAGTGCACGAAAGGCACAAAAGCGCCGATTTTCGATCCTTGGGTGTTGAAGGCTGCTGCTCCCATCGCGTGGCCTTCCCATCCATAGGTGGCGTGCAGAATGCTGTTGGGGTTAGTGCAAGTACCGCTTGCCCGGGAAGCAAGCCCGACGAACAAGAAGACGACTGCAAGTGTGTAAACAATCGATTTTTTCACGCGGAACACTCGTGGCAAAACGAAATTAGTGCCAAGCCAGGCAGATCGGCCCGAAAGGCGCGACCCTTGCATGGCACTTCCCGCAGAATGCCCGCGGCCACGGTAGAGAGCAAGCTGCAATAGGCCGCACAGCATGATTGCGGCCTAATGCGGTTCCATTTGTGCTTTGTGGCCCCAGCGGTTAGCATTATTTACACGTCACGCTGTTGGCATGCGGTGAGAAAAGAGTGCTATCTGTATGAAGGATCGCTCGCCAGCCTCATCTCCAGCGTTCCCGCCACCTGAAGTTCTCCTGGATTCGTGGAAGGAAATTGCCACCTATGTAAAACGGGACGTCAGCACCGTTCAGCGCTGGGAAAAGCGCGAGGGCATGCCGATTCATCGGCACATCCACGACAAGCGCGGCTCTGTTTACGCGTTGGCTCCCGAACTCGACGCCTGGTTGCAAAGCCGCAAAGTGGGTTTGCAGGAAGAAGAAGATCACGGCGGCGAAACGCCGGCAGATGCCGAAGGTGACCAATGGCCAAGCCAGACCTGGCGGCTACGTCGCTGGCTCGTTTTGGCTGGAGTGGCGACAGCCGCACTGTTTGGCGTCATCTACATCTTGACCCGAAGCCGCGTACCGGCTGCGACTCGGCCTAAAATCACGTCGCTAGCGGTACTGCCTTTCAAAAACCTTTCGGGCGACTCCGGGCAACAGTACTTCGTCGACGGTCTGACGAACGAGTTGACGGCGGACCTGGCCAATCTGGGCACTCTGCGGGTGATATCGCCCAGTTCTGGCATACGCTACGCAGATACGCAAAAAGCGTTGCCGCAAATCGCAAGGGAACTTAGCGTCGATGCTGTAGTCACGGGTACAGTCGAGCGATCGGGTGACCGAGTGCGAGCCCGCACGAAGCTGATTCGCGCCGCCACGAACGAGGTCCTTTGGGCTGAGAGTTATGACCGCGACCTTGGTGACGTCTTACGTCTAGAAGGCGAAGTATCGCAGGCCATCGCCCATGAGGTCGGAATCAAGCTAACACCGCAGGCGCAGCAAAGACTAGAACACAGACCGACAAAAAATCCCGAGGCCCGCGACGCCTATTTGCGAGCCCGTTACTTTTTCGATAGGGACGACAAGGAAGGCGCAACCAAGTGCCTGCAATATTTCCAGGAAGCCATCGCCAGGGACCCGAGTTATGCGGCGGCGTATGCCGGGCTTTCCCGCTGCATTGACCTTGGAACTTTTTTTGATCTTATGTCCGAGCCTGAGGCGAGTCCGAAGATAAAAGCTGCGGCGATGAAGGCGGTGGAACTCGATGACGGACTCGGCGAAGGTCACTCTGAACTGGGTGACTATTATTTAGTACGAGCGTGGGACTTCAGTGCTGCTGCGCAGGAGTATAAGCGGGCTATCGAACTCGATCCCAACTCATCGGTTGCGCACGCGGGTTATGCGTACTATTTCCGGTATGTTGGGCAGACGGATAAGGCTCTTCAAGAAATGCAACGAGCGCGCGAACTGGACCCTTTGTCCCTTAAGATGGCCAACGACTGCGCATGGTCTTTTTTGTACTCCAGACGATACGATGAGGCGGTGAATCAATTACGCAAAGTGCTGGAGATGGACCCGAACTACCGGCGGGCGCGGTGGGGCTTGGCCCGCGCTTACGAGTTGAAGGGCATGTACAAGGAGGCGATTTCCGAGTGCCTGAAAATTCCAGCCTTGCCAAACATTGACCCGTTCGCAAAAGCGCTCTTCAAGAATCGTTGTTCGCTCTACCAAAAGGCCTATCCAACCTCCGGGGAGGGGCACATTAATCGAAGGTGGTTCGGATCCGCTCGCCAGGAAATCGAGGATGCTATTAACCGAGACGACGATTCGTATTTCATCGTCACACTTTACGCCGCGAGTGGACAAGAAGAAAAAGCGCTGGACTTGCTGGAACGAGGCTACGCTCGGCACGATAGCAAATTGCTTGAGTTGAAGGTAGATCCACGACTAGACGGCCTTCGTTCCAGTCCTCGTTTTAAGGTCTTGCTTCAGCGCATGAACTTTTCAGAGTGAGAAAGAGCGGTATCTGTATGAAGAATCCCTCGCCAGTCTCATCCCAATGCGCTCCGACCAGTGACGCCAAGCGGACGCGCTTCCAGTCAGTGAAAGCAACCCTCGATTCATAGCGTTTAACCCCGCACACTGCTTGCGGCCTATTGCGGACAAGTAACGGGCTATTCGGAAGTAACTGTTGCAATAAGGCGTTTTCACCAACTACGGGTTGACTTGGCTGGGCCTTGGTCCTATCGCTTTCCTCCGCTTGGCTGGGTCAATGAGTGTAATGGCGATATTACGTCAGCAATCCACAGACGCGATACGATGAAGTATGAACTGTAGGCAGTTTGAAGGCGCAATGCGTTCCGAGTTCGGATCAGCGGATTCGCGACGAGTGGAAGAGTAGGATCGCTCGTGAGAACTGGGACGGTATATCGCCATCCGAGCACATGGCGCACCTAATCGGATGCGACGATTGTCAGACCAGCCTTTATCAGTTCCTGGATGTGCGAGACTTTCTGGGGTACGAATCACACCCGTGTTTTCATGTCGCCTACTATTCCGCGGACACCCCCGAGCGTTGGCTAAAGATAGATGGGTTCGGCCTGTATTTGATCAACACAGAGAACGGCGACGGGATTGTGATCGGTTTCTGTCCATGGTGCGGAGTCGTCTTGCCGACGGCAATTCGCCCACCTTTGGGTCTCAATTGACATAATCAGGCGTTTGCATAAGCTTGCGCCGTCTGTTCGCCCATTTTGCCCCAAAAACGGGCCGTTGGTCCGGTCAATGAGTGTAATGGCGATATTTCAACAATTAGCAGCTTGCAACTAGCAGGGGTGGAAGCGACAAAGCTCACTTCCTGACTTCAATCACAAGCAATTCGAGGCTCGCTTTGCCAATATTCCGCAATAGATACGGCTCATTGGGCATCAACATCACTGAGCCGTCGAAAATATTGATGTTGCTGGGCGGTGACTTTTTCTCGTTAATGACCTCGCCGTCGTTCCTGCCCACGATTAGGACTTCACCACCCACGATTGTTTGTGAATCTAATGATGCTCCGGGTGCGAGTCTAAACTTCGTGACAAACAAAGCCGAACGGTAATCGTCCGGCAAGTCGGTCGTCTTATTTGGGGTCGCGTCTCGGCGGAGTCCGAGTCCAGACATCCAGTTGCACCCGATTAAGCCCGAAGCAGCTACTGTGCACGAACCACTGGCCATCGGCTGGACTTGGGCAGTGGCAGTAAAGCCGTTGAGTACGACAAGTAGACAAAATATTGGCAAGTATCGCATGGCATCGCCTCTCGACTTATTGCTGCTAGAGACGTCTACTCGTCTATTAAAACTGATGGCTAAATCTGCGAAGCGCGGGTAACTGTCGTTAACAGGCGATTACACCAACTACTCGGAAGGGGCAACCCGGTCAGGGCTAGTTGGTGAAATGCGATATTTCAACACATGACACGGCTGTTCGCTTAGCTCGAGTGGGTAATGGGCTTCCCCGTTCGAAGGGTGGGCGCGCGCCTACCCCAAGAGAGGCGGGCCGAGCAGCTTCATCCCATGCGCTTCATACCGCTGTGGATCGTTAAGCTTCGCACCAGGCTTGCTGGTCTCTTCGAAGTAGCTCTCGATCTTTGCCGCAGGCGAAAAGGCGATAATCATCCGTCCCGGCTGTTCACCAATGTAAGCCCAGACGTGCGGCACGTTGCGCGGAGCCAACACGGAGTCCCCAGGCTTCAACCGCAGCTTTTGTTCGCCGATCTCCATCACCACGTCGCCACCTTCGATCAGATAGAACCACTCCTCCTGCTCGAAGTGTACGTGGCGAGGCGGCCCGCCACGACTCATGTTCATGTTTTCCATCACAAACATGCCGCCGTTTGTCTCGCGGGTGAGGACTTTGAAGTCTAGATGGCTGCCAGCGCGTACCGCCTTGTGCGGCTGTCCGGTGCGGTCAGCGCCTGCCTGGACAACCTGAACGGCTTGTGTTCCGTCTTCTGCAGTCGCAAGCCAAGAAGCAAAAGGAAGCGCGGTCACTGCCCTCAGCAGTGAGCGACGGTTGAGTGAGAGCATAGATGGCTCCTTCGCGAAGACCTTTACGGGTGTAATGAACACCCAAAATTCAGTGAAAATTGCACGCCGGAGTGGCTAGAAAGTCAATCGAGAAGAGGAAGCCTTTTGTCGGTACTACTTTAGCCTTGCGGTTCGCAGTCAGTTGACGCTATCAGGCGATTTCACCAAGTACGCCCATGGGATGCGCTTTTATTGTTTTGTTTTCTTCTCAGGCCCGCAAATTGGGCAGCGTTGCAGACGATGAAGCAGCCGTTTCCACAGCGGCCAGCTCTGTTTCTCACACTCATGCTGATATTGGCGCAATCTGGGTCCAAACAGCCTTTTCCGAAGCTCTGGGTCACTCACCCCCATACATAAGTCCAGTACCGCCCTCCGAATCGCAGTCAGAAACGTAGTAACAACTGTATGCCAAAGGCTGGCCCCTGTGCCAGAGGCCGCTTTGGCGTAACTGTCGAAAACAGGCGTTCTCACAAGCTTGCGCCGTTTGTTCGCCAAAATCCGGGTCTGAGTGAAATGGCGATTTTGCAACAGTAATTCCAAGCCCATGAGTTGATGCAAATTAATCCGCTCTGCCGTAGGCTGTTGGCCGTGAAAACTCGCCTTCCGCTCCGATTCACTTTAATGGTCTG
>Ga0157379_10004758_pt1 | contig 11660 bp, 12 predicted proteins | sample S25metaG_FD_121802 | JGI IMG/M metagenome (GOLD analysis project Ga0157379, IMG submission 121802) | Switchgrass rhizosphere microbial communities from Kellogg Biological Station, Michigan, USA - S2-5 metaG | ecosystem: Host-associated > Plants > Roots > Rhizosphere > Soil | place: USA... | reverse complement strand
GGTGGCTTCCAACCTCAACGCCGACATCCTCTCGGACCTGGGTTCGGCGCTGGCCGGCAGCCTGGGCCTGGCCGCCAGTGCCAACCTCAACCCGGAACGTCGCTTCCCCAGCATGTTCGAGCCGGTGCACGGATCGGCCCCCGACATCGCCGGCGAAGGGATCAGCAACCCGGTCGGCGCGATCGCCAGTGCCGCGTTGATGCTGGATCACTTCGGTCTGCACGCTGAGGCACGCCGCGTCGAAGCGGCGATCGAAACCGCCACCGCCAGTGGTGTTCTCACTCGCGACATCGGCGGAACGTCGAACACCGATGAGGTCACCGACGCCATCATCGCCGCGGTCACTAAGGCCCTCACACCGGCCTGATCTGATCCACCCGTAATTCCCTGCGCCACCTCTTGTGCGGCGCTGCTCAAACCTGGCCGGGTGACCCGGCAGCCTGCTACACCAAATTCACACACGCACAGAGGTGACGTCATGCAAACACACAGCACAACCGAGGCCTACCGGCCCAATCACGACAAGAAACGCTGGTACAAACAGCTCTACTTCTGGGTTCTACTAGCGATCATCATCGGCGTCCTCCTCGGATGGCTCAGCCCGTCCGCGGGGGTCGCGATGGAGCCGATCGGCACCACCTTCGTCACCGCGATGAAGATGCTGATCGGGCCGATCGTCTTCCTGACCATCGTCGGCGGCATCGCCAGTGTCGCCGATCTGAAGAAAGTCGGCCTGACCGGGATCAAGGCACTGACCTACTTCCAGGTCGGCACCATCCTCGCAATGATCTTCGGGCTGGTGGCGATCAACATCTTCCGCGTCGGTGACGGCGTCAACGCCAACCCTTCCACGATCGAGACCAGCGAATCAGCGCAGAAGCTGATCACCACCGGCGAGACCAAGCAGTGGTGGGAGTTCATCACCCACCTGGTGCCCGACAGCGTGGTCGGCCCGTTCGTCGAGGGTGATGTCCTGCAGATCATCTTCCTGGCGGTGCTGTTCGGTGTCGCCCTCAACGCGGTCGGTCACATCGGCGGCCCGGTCCTGGACCTGATCAACCGGGGCACCAAGATCGTGTTCAAGATCCTCAACTACGTGATGAAGCTGGCGCCGCTGGGGGCGTTCGGGGCGATGGCGTATGCGATCGGCAAGTACGGGGTGTCCACGCTGACCAGCCTGGGGTCACTGATCGGGCTGTTCTACCTCACCTCGGCGCTGTTCGTGTTCGTGGTCCTCGGTTCGGTCATGGGCTACCTGCGGCTCAACATCTGGCACATGTTGAAGTACCTGCGCGAAGAGCTGCTGCTGATCCTGGGCACCTCGACCGCCGAACCGGCACTGCCCGGGTTGATCCGCAAGCTCGAGTACGCCGGCGTCAGCAAGCCGACCGTCGGGCTGGTCGTGCCGACCGGGTACAGCTTCAACCTCGACGGTGCCGCGATCTACCTGTCGCTGGCGGCGCTCTACATCGCTCAGGCCACCAACACCCCCCTCAGCATCGGCCAGCAGCTCGGCATGCTCGCGGTGATGCTGCTGACCTCCAAGGGTGCAGCCGGGGTCGCCGGTGGCGGATTCATCGCCCTGACCGCCACCTTGAGCACGCTCGGGACCATCCCGGTGGTGGGCATCATGTTGATCTTCGGCATCGACAAGTTCATGTCCGAGTGCCGGGCGCTGGTCAACTTCATCGGCAACTCGGTGGCCACCCTGTTCGTCGCGAAATGGAACGGCGAACTCGACGTCGCCCGGGCCCGAGCCGTGTTCGCCGGCAAGGACGTGGAACCGCTGTTCGACCCCAGCGAGGACCTCGACGTCAACCCGTATGACCCGAACGCCCCCGAGCTCGTCGGAGTCAACAGCGGCGCGCCACTGCAACCCGTCTCCGACAATCCCGGCACACCAGGCGAACTGGCGACCAGCGGATCCAACGGAGACAGGTCAGCACTGCGCACACCACCGACGGGGTCGCCATGAGCCCCTGGTAACGGCTCGCCGTCCGATCGCTTCGCTGCCCACCCGCGCACCAAGGAGATAGAAACCATGAGAGTCCTCGTCGCACCCGACAAGTTCAAAGGCAGCCTCACCGCAGCCCAGGTCGCCGACCACCTGGCGAAAGGCCTCGCCGAGGCCGGTGCGTCCACCAGGACCCTCCCGTTGGCCGACGGCGGCGACGGCAGCGTCGCCGCCGCCCTCGCCAGCGGATTCCATTCCCTACCGGTGGACGTGCACGGGGCGACCGGAGAGAGCCACCGTGGGGTCGTCGCCTTCGACGAGGACACCGCAATCGTCGAGGTCGCCAGCACCTGCGGGTTGGCCACCCTCCCGGGAGGGATCCGTGCCCCGATGACCGCATCGAGTTACGGCTTCGGCGAAGCCATAAGGGCGGCTCTCAAGCTTTCCCGTAATCGCCTGCTTCTCGCGCTCGGCGGAAGCGCCAGCACCGACGGCGGCGTCGGAATGCTCGCCGCGTTGGGTCACCGCTTCCTCGACCGGACCGGCCATCTCCTGACTCCGATCGCCGAGAACCTGGGCGTCATCCACTGGGTCGACTCGGGTCGCGCTGTCAATCTCGATGGCGTCAAGGTCACTGTCGCCGGAGACGTGACGAGCCCGCTGCTCGGGCTGACCGGCGCCGCCGCCGTGTTCGGCCCTCAAAAGGGCGCGACCGCAACCCAAGTCGCGCAACTGGACGCCGGACTGGAGAACCTCGTCGCGGCATTCACCCGATCGGGTGTTGGCACCGCCGAGGCCCTCGCCCACGCATCCGGCTCGGGCGCTGCCGGCGGCATCGGCTTCGCCGCCATGCTCTTGGGTGCCACCGCCATCTCCGGCGCGGAGTACTTCCTGGATCTACTGAAGTTCGACGAGCTCGTCGCCGATGCCGACCTGGTCATCACCGGAGAAGGCCGGCTCGACCACCAGACGTTGCAAGGCAAGCTGCCCGCCGCGGTCGCACTGCGCGCCGCGCCGACCCCCGTTATCGTCGTCGTCGGACGTAACGATCTCGACGACGCCACCGCCAACAACCAGTTCGCCGACATCTTCGCCGTTGCCGACTACGCCGACGGCGACACCTCCCGCGATCCCGAACGCACCGCAGAACTGCTGCGGTACATCGGAACCCGGATCGTCGACCGCTTGAGCCTGCGTGGCTAGACATCTCGATTTACTTCGGACGTGGCGGGATTACTAGTACAAACCGGAAACAAGGACAGGCGCGGCCGCCCAATGGAGCTGCCGGGAATCGAACCCGCGGCGAAATCGCGCTGACCTGCGCGGATGCCGGTAATGGTTACGCGAAACGACGCGAAAATATCCATAATGACCTGCGGATACGCGACCGGTATTGATGACATCAACACCGACACCTCAGCGTTATTGCGACACCGTTGCAACGTAGGGTTCAGGCACACTGTGCCAGTGAGCGCGACCGATACCGACTCCGGGGAGCCCACCAAACCGAACGACGCGGGATCCGGCTCCGATCGGGGTTGGCTGTTGCTGGTGTATCGGATACCCGCCGAGCCGACGCGGCTTCGCGCAACTGTGTGGCGGCGGTTGAAGTCGCTAGGGGCCGTCTACTTGCAGAATTCTGCTGCAGCACTGCCAGCCGATGGCAATGCCGAACGCGCCCTTCGGCGCCTGCGACGCGAAATCTTAGAGATGAACGGCACCGCAGTATTGCTCTCCTGCTCGGCGGTTGCCGGGGCACAGGATGTGATCGCGCTGTTTCAGGCCGCCAGGGATAGCGAGTACGAAGAGATCTTGGACAAGTGCGTGGATTTTCATGCCGGGCTCGATAAAGAGTACGCGGCAAACCATTTCACCTATGGGGAGCTCGAGGAGAACGAAGTCGAGCTGGTCAAGCTGCGCAACTGGTATGAGAAGGTTCAAACGCGTGACGCTTACGGGGCCCCGAAGCGGTCCGAGGCCTCGCAGGCTCTGGACGCATGCAGCGACGCCTTGGAGCTATACGCCGCTCGGGTGTACGACGAGGAAGACGAGGGACGATGAGGGCTCTGAGCCCTTACGATTTGTCTTGTATCCCGCGGTAGATGCTCATGGGCAGCGCCGCAACGACGGCTGCGACCACGATCCACCACAACGTCGCATCGGCCAGTTGGTTCACCGCGATGGTCGCTCCGAGAGCGACTGCAACGGTTAGCGCCAGCCGCCAGTCATCACCGACGATGAAGTCGTACCAGAACTTGCCGAACCCGCGAATTCTGCGAATCACCAATCCTCCTAAGCCGCACCGATATCGGCGCCAGTGCTGACCGGTTCGTGACGTCGAAACATGGCAACCAGCGCCAGTGCGTAAAGAGCAACTACAGGAATAAGGACCAGCAGAGCGATATCGTCGCCCGGCCAATGGGCGCCCGCTCCTTCCGCCCCCCAGAAGATGCCGAAGGCGGTCAGCATCACCCCGACCACGAACTTCAGGCTGTTTTCTGGCACGCGCGACAATGGCGCCCGGATTGCGTAGCCGGCAATCGCCACCAGCAGCACGGCTGTCGTCGCGGCAACCGCCGCCAACGGAATGCTGCCCTGATTGGCACCAAACGTCAGAACGATGAACGCGACCTCCACGCCCTCCAGCACGACCCCCTTGAACGACAGAGTGAACGCGTACCAGTCGGTGACGCGGCGCCGCGCAGGGCCGCTGCGTATTTCGGCGCGACCTGATATGACAGCGCCTCGTCGCGAAAAGCCTTGTTTCCGCTCGCCCGCAAGATCGCCTTCCGCAGCCACTGAAGCCCGAAGATCAACAGCAGTCCCCCGACGAAGAGGCGCAAGCCGTCGAGAGGAATCGCCGAGATCGCCGGCCCCAGCACTGCGATGACCGCCACCAGAACGAGCAGTCCGGCCAGCGACCCGGCGATCGACGAGCGCCAGTCACGCGCAGTACCTGCGGCTAGGACGATCGTCAGCGCTTCAACGGCTTCGACCAAGCAAGCGAGAAAAACCGTGATGAACAGGGCTGAGCCGATCATCGTCAACCTCACCTCTTCGATCCGCGACAATTCAATGCTAACGACTGTTAGATATCAAGCATAACGGTACGCCATAGACTGTGAGATCCGCGCCCTCACTGGCGCCGCTTCAAGCCGGAGCGCAAAGGGGAGCGACCGCACGGATCAGGGACCTCGAAACCGGTTGGGACGACGACTTCAGCCGTTGGACGACATCCGCTGAACCGTTCTCGACGCGCAGATCGACAGCGCCCGTAGGGCGTGCGAGCCAAGCGACCCGACTTCGCAACAGAAAAGCAGACTGTTGCAACACTTTTGAACTCACTTCAGTGAGTCGGTCGTTTCAATGACGAGGCCGACGTTGCCGCGTTTCCCAGCTCCTGGGTGGCGGCCCAACTGGCAAGCAGCTTGAGTCCGTCCTCGGACGGTGTCCCAGGTTCGGCGGTGTAGGCGAACAACATCAAGCCGGGATCGGACGGCAACTCCATCCCCTCGTAGGTGAGCTCGAGATCACCCACCACCGGATGATGGAGGTGTTTCACTCCGGTGCGGTGCAGACGCACGTTGTGTGCAGCCCATCGAGTACGGAAATCTTCGCTGCGGGTTGATAATTCGCCAACCAGCTTGGTGAGCTTTTCGTCGAACGGGTCACGCCCCGCTGCACCGCGCAGGATCGCGACGGTGTTGTCCGCAATCTGCTCCCAATCCGGATAGAAGTCCCGCGATCGCGGATTGAGGAACATGAACCTGGCACTGTTCGCTGGCCGGACCGGATCGGTGAAGAACTCCGAGTACAACGCGTAACCGAGCCGATTCGCGGCGAGGAAGTCCAGCCGGTCGTTGTGCACCCAGGCCGGCGCTCCGGACATCGCGTCGAGCACACGTTGCACACTCGGGCGCACCCCGCCCGCGCTGTGCCGCCGCCGCGTCCGCGGCGTCACACTGGCCGCACGGGCCAGGTCGAAGAGGTGCTCGCGTTCGGCGTCATCGAGTTGCAGCGCCCGTGCCACCGCGTACAACACGCTCTCAGATGCTCCCGTCAGATTCCCGCGCTCGAGGCGCGTGTAATAGTCGACGCTCACCCCGGCCAGCAGCGCGACCTCCTCGCGGCGCAGCCCGGCCACTCGGCGCTTTCCGCCGTATGCGGGCAATCCGGCATTCTCCGGCGTGATCCGTGCGCGCCGCGAGGTCAGGAAGTCGCGGGTGTCCTTGCGATGGTCCACCTACCCAGGCTAGGAGCGTCCGACGGGTCCTGAGGGGTTCTGTCATCACCTGGAAAGGCGGTCACTGCCAGCCCACAGGAAACCGACGTTGACTGGGTCCCATGAGAGCAACCGTCATGTACCAGGCCGGAGACGTGCGTGTGGAGACCGTGCCCGATCCCGTCCTGCGCGAGCCCACCGACGCCATCGTCCGCGTCACCGCCGCCTGCATCTGCGGCAGCGACCTGTGGCCGTATCAGTCGATGCCAGCCAACGAGCAGGGCCGCCGGATGGGCCACGAGTTCATCGGCATCGTCGAGGAGGTCGGCTCCGAGGTTCCCGGCTTCGCCGCTGGTGACCTGGTCGTGGCGCCATTCGTCTGGTCGGACAACACCTGTGACTTCTGCGCGGCCGGGCTGCAGATCGCCTGCCGTCACGGGGGCGGATGGGGTGCGCCCGGCGTGGACGCCGGACAGGGCGAGGCCGTGCGAGTGCCGCTGGCCCAGGGCACACTGGTCAAGCTCCCAGTCGCCCCGGACTCCGCGCTGATGCCGTCGCTTCTGACCCTGTCCGACGTGTACTGCACCGGCCACCACGGCGCGGTCACCGCGGGCGTCCAGCCCGGCCACACCGTGTCCGTGATCGGAGACGGGGCGGTCGGACTGTGCGGCGTGCTCGCCGCCAAGCGACTCGGGGCCGAGCAGATCATCCTGATGGGCAGGCACACCGACCGCACCGATCTGGGCCGTGAATTCGGCGCGACCGACGTGGTCGCCGCCCGCGGCGACGAGGGCGTCGAACGCGTCCTGGAACTGACCCGCGGTGACGGCACGCATGCCGTGCTCGAGTGCGTCGGCACGCTGCCGTCCATCGAGACCGCCGTGAAGATCGCGCGCGCCGGCGGTGCGATCAGCCGCATCGGCGTGCCGCAGTACACCGAGGGCCCGCTGGGGTTCGACACCGTGTTCCGGAACGTCACGTTCACCGGCGGCGCTGCCCCGGCCCGCGCGTACATCGAAGAACTGATGCCCGACATCCTCGACGGCACGGTCGAGCCGGGCAAGGTGTTCGACCGCAGCGTCGGTCTGGACGAGGTCCCCGACGGGTACAAGGCCATGGCCGCACGGGAATCACTCAAAGTCCTGATCCAGCCCTAGGAGAAATCAGATGACGACGTGGACCGACGCCGACCTGGCACGCTACGGCGGCGCAGAGGAGGTGCGCGTTGCGGGCATGCGGCGTGACGGCTCGCTGCGCACGCCGAGGATCGTGTGGGTGGTACGGGTCGGCGACGAGCTCTACACCCGCTCGGTCAACGGACCGGACGCTGCATGGTTTCGTGGTGTCCAGGCCCGCCACCGCGGACAGCTGAGCGCAGGCCACGCGGCAGCTGACGTCGACTTCGTCGACGGAAGCGATCCAGCCGACGACGACGCGATCGACGCCGCGTACCAGCGCAAGTACCGCCGCTACCCCGGCCCGGTCAAGTCCATCACCAGTGCGACGGCTCGCTCGACGACGCTGAAACTGGTCCCCCACCAACCCGATTAGGAACGACATGCAGAAGATCCCACGCGGGACGTCCACCAAGGGACCGGCCGAGATGTTCACCGGCGACGTGTACTTCGACGTCATCGCCAAGGGCGAGGAACCGTCGCGGATGCGCGTCAACACCGTGCGGTTCGCCCCGTGCGCGCGCACCGCATGGCACACCCACGCGTGCGGCCAGACCCTGCACGTCACCGACGGCGTCGGCCTGGTTCAATCGCGTGGCGGTGACGTCGTGGTGATGCGTTCCGGCGACACCGTCTACACCCCACCCGGTGAATGGCATTGGCACGGAGCGGCTCCCACGCACTTCATGACGCACCTGGCGATGTGGGAGACGCCGGATCCCGCGTCGGGGCAGGCCGAGACCGAGTGGGGCGACCACGTCACCGACGACGAGTACGGCGTCCCGACGGCGTCGAACTGCGATTAATAACCAAGCCAATTAGGACCACCTAGCCTCCGCCAGACGAATTGCCAAGCGGCACAACGAAGGGATCACACATGAAGAACGCAAGACTCGGCGACCTGACAGTAGCGCGCATCGGCCTTGGCGCAATGGGCATGTCGCACGGCTACACCGGAGCCGGCACCGACGACGACGAATCCATCCGCACCATCCACCGCGCCCTCGACCTCGGGGTGAACTTCATCGACACCGCCGAGATCTACGGCCCCTACGTCAACGAGGAACTCGTCGGCCGGGCACTCAAGGACCGCCGCGACGACGTGGTACTGGCCACCAAATTCGGGCTCGTTTCGCACGCCGGCCAGGGCCCATGGAATCGGGACAGCAGCCCCGCCAATATCCGCACCGCCGTTGAGGGTTCGCTGAGGCGGCTCGGAACCGACCGGATCGATCTGTACTACCAGCACCGCGTCGACCCCAACACCCCGATAGAGGACACCGTCGGCGCCGTCGCCGAACTGATCGCCGAGGGCAAGGTGCGCCACATCGGGCTGTCGGAGGCGTGGGTCTCGACCATCCGCCGGGCGCATGCCGTGCACCCGATCACCGCGCTGCAATCGGAGTACTCACTGTGGACCCGCGACCAGGAACCCCAGGTGCTGCCGCTGCTGCGTGAGCTCGGCATCGGCTTCGTGCCGTACTCGCCGCTCGGCAAGGGCTTCCTGACGGGCACCATCCGCTCGATCGACCAATTCGACCCCAACGACTTCCGCGCTTCCAATCCCCGCTTCACCGGCGAGAATTTTCAGCGCAACCTCCGCATCGCGGACGAGGTGCAGGCGGTCGCCGCCGACGCTGGGGTCACTCCGGCGCAGGTCGCCTTGGCCTGGTTGTTGGCGAAGGGCGACGACATCGCCCCAATCCCCGGCACTCGTCGCGTCGCCCGGCTCGAGGAGAACGTCGCCGCGGACAATGTCGTGCTGACCGCCGATCAGATGAAGCGGCTGGACGAGCTCACACCGGCGTCGGGTGGGCATCACAACGAGGCGCAGATGGAGATGATCGAGCGGTGACACTTTGCGCCACGTGAGTCCCTGGGAGCTAGCGGGGAGGACCTGCGTTAGGTCACGTAGGGACGCTCCGGTGTCGTTTGGCCTATCAGACCTTCGCTGGGGTCCAGTCCGGCGCATCGACCAAAGCCACATGCCTGAGTAGATCGGCGGCTCGGCCTACGCCTTCGACCGAGTTCACCAGCGCATCCTCGTGCTCGATGTTCAATGTGCCGTCATAGCCAACGGACCGGAGGTTGTAGACGAAGTCGGCCCAGAACGTCGCGCCGCCGGGATGACCCAGTCCGAGCGTTACGTAATTCCATGCGCGCGAACCCGGTTCGGTGATGGGCACCGTGTCCAACAACCCGTCGCGCGCCGCGATCCAGTCGTTGATGCGAATGTCCTTGGCATGCACGTGGAAGATCGCGTCGCCCAGGGTTCTGATCACCGTCGGGATGTCCGCACCCATCCACATCAGGTGCGAGGGGTCGAGGTTCGCGCCGACGACGTCGCCGCCCGTTGCCTCGATGAGTCGCAGCATCGTCGACGTGCTGTGCACGAGTTGCCCACCGCAAGCCTCCACCGCCAACTTCACACCCTTGTCGAGCGCGAACGCGGCCAGTTCCTTCCAATATGGGACGGCGACCTGATTCCATTGGTAGTCGAGGATGTCGAGGTTCTCTGGCGGCCACGATGTGGTGACCCAATTAGGGCTGGAATCGCCATGTGCGCCAGGCAGACCCGACATCAGGACGACGATCGGCACCCCCAGCCCACTGGCCACCTCGATCGTGTCGTGGACAACCTGATCCTGCTCCTTGCCCGAGGTGGGATGGAGTTGATTTCCGTTGGCGGTCAGTGCGCTGAGCGCCAACCCGCGCGACGAGATCTTGCCGATGAATTCGGCGCGCGCCTCCTCTGATGAGACGAGCGCGTCGAGGTCGGCGTGCGGAGCCTCCGACCAGTTGCCCGTTGCGACCTCGACAGAGGAAAGGCCGAGCTGCTGGGCCAGGTCGAGCGCCTGCTCGAACGGGAGATGGCTGACGGAGTCCGTGATCAATCCGATCTTCATATCGGCCTAACTTCCTGGTGGTCGAAACATGTGGTGAATCCTCGCGTCGCGCATGTGGCGAGCCCGCGGCAGCTAGGCGTCGGAACCGCCGACGCCCGGAGGTTGAGCAACGCACCGGCACACCCACGGCGATCTCGGGATGGAGGCCGCGACTTTCATGTGAGGTTTGTATCAAGCAGCCCGACAAGAGTCAATAATTTGACAGGACATTCTTACATTTTGTCAGACGCTCAGCCTTGTTCCGACGGTCAGTCGACGATCTCGAAGATCGCCGCGGCGGACGTCACGGCCTTGTCGCCATTGCCCTCGTGAGGTCGAGGCTGCGGTTTCGAGCGCGACGCGCTGCGGGCCGATGTGCAGAGCCGCATCAGGCGATGCCAGTTCGAGGCTGAGCGCGGGCAGCACCCAATGGCCGTCGGGCCGTTTGAACGCGCCGAACGCCTCCCACAGCGGCGGCAGATCGGGGGCGAGTCCTCAATAACCAGCTCGTGCACGAAACATCCATCTTGCCAAGGCCTTCGGGCGGGGTACCGATGGCGGCCCTCCAGTTTGGTTTTCTTCGCCGTCTTTCGACACACCACCTTTGCAGCATGTTCAAAGCTTCTTCCAAGGTAAGCCATCGGCGAATCCACATGCATGACAATGCCCGCCCTGGTGACGATCGCGAATACCGCTCTGAACTGTCACTTCCTTTGCTATATGACCTCCACCGACGGTGGTGGCCAGCAAACGCGGTCGGACGACAACGTCGGGTGCAGTGAGACCGAGGCCACATTCCGTGGTTGAACAATCCACCGTCTTTCACCGTGTCTCGATTAGTACCGGCAATTAGCCGTTGAAATTAAGTTCGTCCTGACAGAGAGCGGATCTTGCTAAAGCAGATTGCACGGATGGCGATCACCTGTCCACGACGCGTCATCGTCGTGGCCGCCTTCCTGACATTGGCCCTGGCCATCTTTGGTGTCCCGGTCGCAAATAGCCTGTCCGCCAGCGGATTTCAAGACCCGACATCGGAATCGGCAAGGGCGAGCCAGCTCCTGACAGACAAGTTCAGCCGGGGTGACACGCAGCTGCTCGTGACCGTCTCGACACCAGACGGCGTCGACAGCCCGGCCGCTCGGGCCGCAGGCACTGAAATCGTCGACCAACTGAGAAGCTCGCCACATGTGGTCGATGTGGTCTCGCCGTGGTCAACACCGCCGCAGGCCGCCGCAGACCTCGTTAGCAGCGGTCGGCACACCGGGTTGATCGTCGCGGGCATCAAGGGAAATGAAAGCGACCAACAGAAATACGCGGATGAACTCTCCAAGCAGGTGACGCACGACCGCAACGGCGCCACCGTGCGGACAGGCGGCGCCGCAATGGTCAATGTTCAGATCACCAAGCAGTCGCAGCGCGACCTG
>Ga0157379_10004753_pt1 | contig 11663 bp, 10 predicted proteins | sample S25metaG_FD_121802 | JGI IMG/M metagenome (GOLD analysis project Ga0157379, IMG submission 121802) | Switchgrass rhizosphere microbial communities from Kellogg Biological Station, Michigan, USA - S2-5 metaG | ecosystem: Host-associated > Plants > Roots > Rhizosphere > Soil | place: USA... | reverse complement strand
TCCCGATTCATCGCCTGCCTGGACGAGGTCCATGGAATCCTGCTCGTCACGGGCCCGACCGGCTCGGGCAAGACGACGACGCTCTACGCGTCGCTCGGCCGCGTCGACACCGCGGGAACGAACGTGCTGACGGTCGAGGACCCGGTCGAGTACGAGCTCGCCGGCATCGGCCAGACGCAGGTCAACGCCAAGATCGAGCTGACGTTCGCGAAGGCGCTGCGCGCGATCCTGCGCCAGGATCCCGACGTCATCATGATCGGCGAGATCCGCGACTACGAGACGGCGCAGATCGCGATCCAGGCGTCGCTCACCGGCCACCTGGTGCTCGCGACCGTCCACACCAACGACGCGCCGAGCTCGGTGACGCGGATGATCGACATGGGCGTCGAGCCGTTCCTGCTCTCGTCGAGCCTGATCGGCGTGCTCGCGCAGCGCCTGGTGCGAAAGCTCTGCACCGCATGCCGCAAGGTCGACCAGAACGGCCACTGGCACCCGGTCGGCTGCGCCCAGTGCGGCATGAGCGGGTACAAGGGCCGCACCGGCGTCTACGAGCTGATGGACGTCAACGACGAGATCCAGGCGCTGATCCACGGCCGCGCCGCCGAGGCCGCCATCCTGGCCGCGGCGCAGCGCAACGGTCTGCAGTCGATGCGCGAGGACGGCGAGCGTCTCGTCGCCGAGGGCATCACGTCGGCCGAGGAAGTGCTGCGCGTCACGCGCGAATGAACAAAGCCGCCACGCTTGTCGCTTCGCTCCGGCGCTGCCCCCCGAGGGGGCGCAGCCGGGCCTGGGGCGGCCCGGCGCCCGGCTGACCGCCTTGCCTGCCTACCGCTTCGAGGCGCTCGACGCCGCCGGCAAGTCGCAGAGCGGCCTCGTCGAGGCCGACAACACGCGCGCAGCGCGCTCTCAGCTGCGCGCGCAGGCGCTGGTGCCGCTCGCCGTCACGCAGGTCGCGACCGAACGCGCCGCGGCGGCCGGCTTCAGTCTGGCGCGCAAGGTGTTCACGGCGACCGCGCTCGCAGTCTGGACACGCCAGCTCGCCGGCCTCGTCGGCTCCGGGCTGCCGCTCGAGCGTGCGCTGACCGCGCTCGCCGACGAGGCCGAGGACGCGCGTCAGCGCGAGCTCGTCGCCCATCTGCGCAGCGAGGTCAACGCCGGCGCACCTTTCGCGCGTGCGCTCGCCACCGTGCCGCGCGAGTTCGACGACGTCTACCGCGGCGTCGTCGCCGCCGGCGAGCAGAGCGGCGCGCTCGGCCTCGTCCTCGAGCGGCTCGCGGGCGACCTCGAGGCGCGCCAGGAGCTGAAGGGCCGGCTGATCGGCGCGACGCTCTATCCGGCGATCGTCTCGGTCATCGCCGTCGTCATCGTCATCTTCCTCGTCACCTACGTCGTGCCGCAGGTGGCGACCGTGTTCACGAGCACGAAGCGGGCGCTGCCGCTGCTGACCGTCGCGATGATCGCGTTCAGCGATTTCCTGCGCGGCTGGGGGTGGCTCCTCGTGCTCGCGATCGCCGGCGGCGTCGCCGGCCTCGTCGCGATGCTGCGCAACGAGGCGTTCCACGAGCGCTTCGACGCCGGCGTGCTGCGCCTGCCGCTCGTCGGCAGGCTCGCGCGCGGCTACAACGCGGCGCGCTTCGCCGGCACGCTGGCGATGCTCGCCGCCGCCGGCGTGCCGATCCTGAAGGCGCTGCAGGCGGCCGCAGAGACGCTCTCGAACCGGGCGATGCGCGCCGACGCGATGGACGCGCTCGTCCAGGTCCGCGAAGGCGCGCCGCTCGCCTCCGCGCTCGCCGGCAAGAAGCGCTTCCCCGGCATCCTCGCGATGTTCTCGCGCCTCGGCGAGCAGACCGGCCAGCTGCCCGAGATGCTCGATCGCGCCGCCCGCCAGCTCGGCGGCGAGGTGCAGCGGCGTGCCCTGCAGATGGCCACCGTCCTCGAGCCGCTGCTGATCGTCGGCATGGGCGGCGTGGTGATGCTCATCGTGCTCGCCGTGCTTCTGCCGATCATCCAGCTCAACAGCTTCGTCAAGTGAAGCGACGAACCGCAACGATCGCGCTCCTGCTCTGCCCGGTTGCAGCGTTCACGCAGAGCGCGACCGACTGGGTCATCGTTCCCGGCAAGCGCGCCGGCCCCGTCGACGCCGGCGCGAGCGAGGCGAAGCTCGTCGAGCTGTTCGGCGCCCGCAATGCCGCGCGCGAGGAGTTCGAGGTCGAGCCCGGTGTCCCCGTGCCGGCGACGATCCTGTTCGCGGACGATCCGACGCGCCGCGCGATCGTCCTCTGGCGCGACGAGAAACGGATCGGGCCGGAGTCGGTGCTGATCCGCGGCGAGCGCAGCGTGTGGCGCACCGACAAGGGCATCACGCTCGGCACGGCGCTCGCGACGCTGCGCCGCATCAACGGCAGGCCGCTGACGCTGATCGGCTTCGGCTCGGACGTCGGCGGGACCGTGCTCGACCACAACGGTGGCGCGCTCAAGGAGCTCGGCACGGCGGACCAGGGCGAGCGCACCGGCCGCACGCTGGTGCTGCGCGTCGAGCCGGATCCGGCGCAGCGCGATTCGCCGGCCTACCAGCAGGCGATCGGTGACGTCGAGCTGTCGTCGGAGAGCGACGCGATGCGCGTGCTGAACCCGCGCGTCTTCCAGCTGATGGTCGACATCGCGACCAATTGAGCGGCGCCGGATGCACAGCGCATCCGCACGCCGCCTATGATCGTTCGATGCCCGCCACGCTCGCCGGCCAGCTCGTCGTCGCGATCTCGTCGCGTGCGCTCTTCGACTTCGAGGAGGAGAACGAGCACTTCGAGGCGAACGACGACCGCGCCTACATGCAGCTGCAGCTCGAGCGGATCGACACGGCGGCCAAGCCGGGCGTCGCGTTTTCGCTGGTGCAGAAGCTGCTCGCCTTCAACGACGCCAGCGCGCAGCGCGTCGAGGTCGTCATCCTGTCGCGCAACGACCCGGTCTCCGGGATGCGCGTCTTCCGCTCGGCGCAGGCGTACGGGATGCCGATCCAGCGCGGCGTCTTCACGCGCGGCGGCACGCCCTGGCGCTACCTGAAGCCGCTGGCGGCCAACCTCTTCCTCTCGGCGAACGAGGCCGACGTCCGCTCCGCGCTCGAGGCCGGCGTGCCGGCGGCGCGCGTCTATCCGCGCTCGGCGCGCGCCTCCGACGCGCATCCGCAAGAGGTGCGGATCGCGTTCGACGGCGACGCGGTGCTGTTCTCCGACGAGGCCGAGCGCGTGTTCCAGGAGAGCGGTCTCGACGCCTTCCAGGCGCACGAGCTCGAGCAGGCGACGACGCCGCTCGCCGCCGGCCCGTTCCAGCCGCTGCTGCTCGCGCTGCACCGCCTGCAGCACGAGCCCGCGCACGGCATGCGCATCCGCACCGCGCTCGTCACCGCGCGCAGCGCGCCGGCGCACGAGCGCGCGATCCGCACGCTGATGGACTGGAGGGTCGAGATCGACGAGGCGATGTTCCTCGGCGGCTTGAGCAAGGGCGAGTTCCTGCGCGAGTTCGAGCCCGACTTCTTCTTCGACGACCAGACCGGCCACATCGAGAACGCGGCGCTGCACGTGCCGGCGGGCCACGTCGCCTCGGGCGTGCGCAACGACTGAGGCACCGGCGATGGGCGCGGCCGGCGGCGGAGGCAAGCGCGCTGCGGGCAAGCGCACTGCCGGCGCCGTCGCGCGGGCGCCGCGCTTCTGGATCGGCATCGCGTCGCGCGACCACGTGCGGCGCGGCGTCGCCGGCGGCTTCTGCCAGCTCGGTCACGGCAAGGCGGCGCCGATCCGGCGGCTGTCGCCCGGCGACTGGATCGCGTACTACTCGCCGCGAGAGAGCTTTCCCGACGGCGCGCCGCTGCAGGCGTTCACCGCGATCGGCGAGGTCCAGGCCGGCGAGCCGTACGCGGCCGACATGGGCGACGGCTTCATGCCGACTCGCCGCGACGTGCGCTTTCGCACCGGCGCGAAAGAAGCGCCGATCCGGCCTCTGCTCGAGGCGCTGGAGCTGACGCGCGGCAAGGCGGGCTGGGGCGCGCTCTTTCGCCGCGGCCTCGTCGAGGTCAGCGCTGCCGACTTCGCCCGCATCGCAGCGGCCATGGCGATCCGGTTCGCCGGTCCTTGACCAAACAAGCGTTTGTCTGTTGAATGACGTGGTGGTCGCCGCCTCGTCGCCTTCTGCCACCGCGCCCCGCCCGGCGCGGCGGGCGAGCAGCCGTCTGCCGCACCTGCTCGACGCCGCGGCCCACGCCTTCGCGGAGCGCGGCTTCGCCGCCGCCTCCGTGCGCGAGATCGTCGGCGCGATCGGCATGCTGCCGGGATCGCTCTACTGCCACTTCGAGACCAAGGAGGCGCTGCTCACCGCCGTCTACCGCGAAGGCGTCGAGCGGATCGGCGCCGCGGTCGACGCCGCCGTCGCATCCGTCGCCGATCCCTGGCGCCGGCTCGAGGCGGCATGCGTCGCCCACCTGACGTCGCTGCTCGACCAGACGGATTACTCGCAGGTCGTGATCCGCGTCCACCCGAACGACGCGCCCGCCGCCGCGGCCGAGCTGATCGCGCTGCGCGATGCCTACGAGAAGCGGTTCGTCCGCCTCGTCGCCGCGCTGCCGCTCGCGCGCCGCAGCGACCGCACGATGCTGCGCCTGCTGCTCGTCGGTGCGCTCAACTGGAGCCAGACCTGGTACCGCGACGGCGGCGGCGCGACCCCGGAGCAGATCGCGCGCCGCTTCGTCGGCGTGCTGCGATCGGGGCTCGCCGCGACCACCAAGGAGCTCGCATGAACGACCCAGCGCCGGCCGGCTTTCGCCCGCGCGTCCTCGTCACCAAGATCGGCCTCGACGGCCACGACCGCGGCAGCCGGATCGTCGCCGCCGCCTGCCGCGACGCCGGCATGGAGGTGATCTACACGCCGCCGTGGCAGAGCATCGCCGCCGTCGTCAAGCTCGCGCTCGAGGAGGACGTCGACGTCATCGGCATCTCGTCGCTCGCCACCGACCACCTGATCGTGCCGAAGCTGGTGGCGGCGCTGCGCGACGCCGGCCTCGGCGAGGTCCGCGTCGTCGTCGGCGGCATCGTCCCCGAGGACGAAGCCCGGGCGCTCGTCGCCGACGGAGTGCGCGCCGTCTTCCATCCGGGCAGCACGCTCGACGACATCACGACGCGAATCCGCGATTACGCCGGCGAGACGCGGCGCGCGCGCGCCGGCGCAGAGGACGGACGATGAACGCGCCGACCGATCGCCATGTCGTCGACGTCGCCGATGCGGCGCGCGAGCGCTGGCAGCGCGAGTACTCCGCCGGTGTCGCCGACCAGGGCGACGTCGTCAACGTCTCCGGCATCGCGATCGCGCCGCTCTACACCGCAGCCGACCGACCGGTCGGCGGCGACGCCGCGCTCGGCTATCCGGGCCAGCCCGACTACACGCGCGGCATCTACGCGACGATGCACCGCGGCCGCACATGGACGCAGCGCCAGCTCGTCGGCCTCGGCACCCCGGCCGACTACAACGCGCGGCTGCTGGCGCTGCTCGACCGCGGCGCGAGCGCGGTCTCGCTGATCCCGTGCAACTCGGTCTACCGCGGCCTCGACGCCGATTCGGTCGACGTCGAGCTGCTCGGCACCTGCGGCACCGTCGTCAACGACGCCGCCCACATGGCGCGCTGCCTGGAAGGCGTCGATCTCGCCCGGGTCTCATGCGCGATGAACGACCCGTCGCCGTTCACGCTGCTGGCGTTCATGCTGGTCGTCGCGGAGCGGCGCGGCGTCGACTGGAGTCGGATCACCGGGACGTCGAACCAGAGCGACTACCTGTCGCACTTCGTCGCCAACCACATGTTCTATCGGCTCGCGCTGCCCGGCGCGCGCCGCGTCCTCGTCGACCACATCGCGTGGTGCCGCACCCACCTGCCGCGCTGGAACCCGATGTCGGTCGTCGGCCAGCACATGCAGCAGGCAGGGGCGACTCCGGCCGAGGCGATGGCGTTCACGCTCGCGACCGCGGTGCAGAACGCCGAGGACTGCATCGCGCGCGGGCTCGATCCCGACGAGTTCCTGCCGCGCTTCACCTTCTTCTTCGACGTCTCGATGTCGTTCTTCGAGGAGATCGCCAAGTTCCGCGCTGGCCGGCGCATCTGGGCGCGGCTCGCGCGCGAGCGCCTCGGCGCGAAGGACGAGCGCTCGTGGCGGTTCAAGTTCCACGCCCAGACCTCCGGAGTCGACCTGACGCGCGAGCAGCCGCTCAACAACATCGCCCGCGTCACCGCGCAGGCGATGGCCGGAATCTTCGGCGGCCTGCAGTCGCTGCACACCGATGCCTACGACGAGGCGTACGCGACCCCGAGCGAAGCGGGCGCGCGGATCGCGATCGCGACGCAGAACATCCTGCGCGAGGAAGCGCGCCTCACCGACGTCATCGACCCGCTCGGCGGCTCCTACTACGTCGAGTCGCTTACCGACGCGATGGAGGAAAGGATCGTCGCGATCATGAAGACCGTCGACGACGCCGGCGGCATGTACAAGGCGGTCGAATCCGGGCTCGTGCAGCGAATGATCGGCGCTTCGGCGATGCGCTTCCAGCGACGCGTCGAGTCCGGCGAGCAGGTCGTCGTCGGCGTCAACAAGTACCGCGACGACGACGCGGCAGAGCAGCGCCCGCCGGTCGAGCGTCCCGACCGCGCCGCGATCGAGCAGCTTCGCGACGCGTTGGTCGCCGCCAAGGCGGCGCGCCCGGCAGCGGCCGTCGCGCGCGCGCTCGACGGCCTCACGCGCGCCAGCGAACGCGACGACGGCAACGTCTTCGCCGCCGTCGTCGACGCCGCCCGCGCCGGCTGCAGCCACGAGGAGATCTGCTCGCGCCTGCGCCGCGACCTCGGCTTCGGCCAGCCGCTGGTCATCGTGTGACGACAGCCGCCCGTCCGCTGGCGAGCGCGCTCGCCGACCGCGCGGTCGCGGGCGACCGCCGCGCGCTCGCGCGCCTGCTGACGCTGATCGACGACGAGGCTGCCGGCGCCGACGACGCCGCCACGCGGCTCGCGCAGCGCGCCGGTCGCGCCTGGGTCGTCGGCGTCACCGGCGTTCCCGGCAGCGGCAAGTCGACCCTGGTCGACGCGCTGCTCGGCGCGTGGCTCGCCGAAGGACACACGGTCGCCGTCGTCGCGATCGACCCGTCGAGCCCGGTGAGCGGCGGCGCCGTCCTCGGCGACCGCATCCGCATGACCGCCAACGCCGCCGACGAACGCGTGTTCATCCGCTCGTTCTCGGCGCGCGGCGAGCTCGGCGGGCTGTCGCGCGCAGCGCGTGCCGCGGTCGACTGCTTCGACGCGTGCGGCTTCGATCGCATCGTCGTCGAGACGGTCGGCACCGGCCAGTCGGAGACGGCGATCGTCGCCCTCGCCGATACCCGCGTCGTCGTCTGTCCGCCGGGCCTCGGCGACGAGGTGCAGGCGATCAAGGCCGGCACGCTCGAGATCGCCGACGTTCTCGCCGTCAGCAAGGGCGACCTGCCGCTCGCCGCGCAGACCGCGCGCGAGCTGCGCGACATGCTGCTGCTGCGACCGCGGGCGAGCGGCGAATGGCGGCCGCAGGCGGTCGTCGTCTGTGCGCTCGACGGGTCGGGGCTCGACGAGCTGGGCGCAGCGATGGCGCAGCACCGCGCGACGTTCGGCGTCGGCCGGCGCAGGACGGCGGCGCGCGATCCGGTCCGAGCGATGGCGACGATCGGCAACGTCGTCGCCTCGCCGACGCCGCACGACGACGGCTGGCGCGGGCGCATCGCCGCCCTCGCCGCGCGCGACGGCCTGTGCGCGACGCTCGGCATCGCGGTGCGCGGCGGCGGCGCGGGCAGCGCCGTCGTGGCGATGACCGTCGACGCGCGCCACCTCAACTTCAACGGCGGCTGCCACGGCGGCGCGATCTTCGCGCTCGCCGACTCGGCGTTCGGACTGGCGTCGAATTCGCACGGACCGGTGGCATCGGGAATCGACGCGCACATCACCTTCCAGACGGCAGTCGCGGCCGGCGACACGCTGGTCGCGCGTGCGGTCGAGGTGCAGCGCAGCCGCAGGATCGGCGTCTACCGCATCGACGTCGTCCGCGAGCACGGCGGCGGCGAGACGCCGGTGTCGAGCTTCACCGGCACCGTGTACATCCAGGGCTGACGCGAGCTCGCGGTCGCCGGCGCGACCGACGGTCGCGCGGCAGGGATAGCCCGGAGGGTCGCCGACCCGGTTTTTCCTACAGTCGGCGGAACGCGCCGGCACCGTCTGCCCGCGCGGCGACCGCCCGTGCAGACGACCTTCCCGCGCCTCCTCCTCGACCACGCCGCGCAGCGGCCCGACGCTGCGGCGCTGCGCGAGAAGGAATTCGGCATCTGGCAGACGCTGACGTGGCGCGGCCTCGCCGAGCTCGTCGAGGCGCTCGCCGGCGGCCTCGCCGAGGCGGGGCTGCAGCGCGGCGACCACCTCGTCGTCGTCGGCGAGAACCGGCCGCGGCTGTACGCGTCGATGCTCGCCGCGCAAGCGCTCGGCGCGATCCCGGTGCCGCTCTACCAGGACGCGGCCGCCGCCGAGTTCGTCTTCCCGATCGTCAACGCCGACGTCGCGTTCGCCGTCGTCGAGGACCAGGAGCAGGTCGACAAGCTGCTCGAGATCCGGCCGCAGTGCCCGAAGCTCGCCCGCGTCTGGTTCGACGACGGCCGCGGCCTTCGCCACTACGACGATGCCGGGCTCGCGTCGCTCGACGCGCTCGTCGACGCCGGTCGGGCGCATGCTGCCGCGCATCCGGGCTTCTTCGCCGCCGCGATCGACCAGGCAAAGCCCGACGACGTGGCCGCGATGTTCTTCACGTCGGGCACGACCGGGAAGCCGAAGGGCGTCGTCCACAGCCACGACACGCTGATCGACCGCGCCCGTGCCGGCGCGCGCTTCGACAAGTTGAGCGAACGCGACGAGGTGCTCGCGTACCTGCCGCCGGCGTGGATCGGCCAGAACATCTTCTCGTACGCGCAGTGGCTCGCGTGCGGCTACGTCGTCAACTGCCCGGAATCGGCGAGCACGGTGATGCTCGACCTGCGCGAGATCGGTCCGACCTACTACTTCGCGCCGCCGCGCGTCTTCGAAGGCCTGCTGACGACGGTCACGATCCGCATGGAGGACGCGGCGCGGCCGAAGCGCTGGCTCTACGAGCGCTGCATGGCGCTGGCGCGCCGCGTCGGCCCGGCGCGGATGGACGGCAAGCCGCTCGCGTTGCTCGATCGCATCGCCTGGGCGATCGGCAACGTGCTCGTCTACGCGCCGCTGCGCAACACGCTCGGCTTCTCGCGCGTGCGCGTCGCCTACACGGCGGGCGAGGCGATCGGGCCGGATCTTTTCGTCTTCTACCGCTCGATCGGGATCAACCTCAAGCAGCTCTACGGCTCGACCGAGACCGCGGTGTTCGTCTGCCTGCAGCCCGACCACGAGGTGAAGAACGACACCGTCGGCGTGCCGATCGAGGGCGTCGAGATCAAGGTCAGCGACGCCGGCGAGGTGCTCGTGCGCTCGCCAGGGCTGCTGAAGGGCTACTACAAGGATCCGGCCGCGACCGCGGAGGTGCTCGGCGGCGACGGCTGGTACCGCACCGGCGACGCCGGCTTCCTCGACGCTTCGGGGCACCTGAAGATCATCGACCGCGCCAAGGACGTCGGCAAGATCGTCGGCGGCGCCCACGACGGCGCCCTGTTCGCGCCGAAGTACATCGAGAACAAGCTCAAGTTCTTTCCATACATCAAGGAAGCGGTCGCGTTCGGCGATCGCCGCGACAAGGTCTGCGCGTTCGTCAACATCGACTTCGAGGCGGTCGGCAACTGGGCCGAGAAGCGCAACCTCCCGTACGGCAGCTACACCGACCTCGCGCAGAAGCCCGCCGTGCTCGAGCTCGTCCGCGAGTGCGTCGAGAAGGTCAACGCCGACCTCGCCGCCGACGAGCGCCTCGCCGGCTGCCAGATCAGCCGCTTCCTCGTGCTGCACAAGGAGCTCGACGCCGACGACGGCGAGCTGACGCGTACGCGCAAGGTTCGCCGCGGCTTCATCGCCGAGCGCTACGGGCTCCTCGTCGATGCGCTCTACGGAGGCAGGAGCGAGCAGCACGTCGAGACCGAGGTGCGCTTCGAGGACGGCCGCGTCGGCAAGGTCGCGGCGACGCTCAGGATCGTCGACGTCAAGACGTTCCCGGCGGTGGGCCGGGCGGCGTGATGGCAGCGCGCGGCGGCGGCGAGGTCATCCTCGAGGTCAGGAACATCCACCTGCGCTTCGGCGGCGTCAAGGCGCTGAGCGACGTCACGTTCGACGTCCGCGAGCACGAGATCCGCGCGATCATCGGCCCGAACGGCGCCGGCAAGAGCTCGATGCTCAACTGCATCAACGGCGTCTATCAGCCGCAGCAGGGCTCGATCCAGCTGCGCGGCCGCACCTTCACCCACATGAACCCGCGCCGCGTCGCCGAGATGGGCGTCGCACGGACGTTCCAGAACCTGGCGCTGTTCAAGGGCATGAGCGTGCTCGACAACATCATGACCGGCCGCAATTTGAAGATGCGCACGAACATCCTGCAGCAGGCGATCCGCTTCGGCGCTGCCGGCCGCGAGGAGACCGCGCACCGCAAGGTCGTCGAGGGGATCATCGACTTCCTCGAGATCCAGGCGTACCGCAGGACCCCCGTCGGCAAGCTCCCGTACGGCCTGCAGAAGCGCGTCGACCTCGGCCGCGCGCTCGCGATGGAGCCCCAGATGCTCCTCCTCGACGAGCCGATGGCCGGGATGAATGTCGAGGAGAAGCAGGACATGAGCCGCTTCATCCTCGACGTCAACGACGAGTTCGGGACGACGATCGTCCTCATCGAGCACGACATGGGCGTGGTGATGGACCTCTCCGACCGCATCGTCGTCCTCGACTATGGCAGGAAGATCGGCGACGGCAGCCCGGCCGAGGTGCGCGACAACCCGGACGTCATCAGCGCCTACCTCGGCGCGGTGCACTGAGACGACCATGCGCCGCCACGCTCACTCCGTTCGCTGCCCGCCGAGGGGGCGCTCGGCGCCCTCCGGGCGGCCGGGCGGCCGCTGACGGCGATGGGCCCGTTCCTCGAAACCCTGCTCGGCGGCCTCATGGTCGGCATGCTCTATTCGCTGATCGCGCTCGGCTTCGTGCTGATCTACAAGGCGTCGGGGGTGTTCAACTTCGCGCAGGGCGCGATGGTGCTGTTCGCGGCGCTGGCCATGGCGCGCTTCGCCGAGTGGATCCCGCGCCTCACCGGCCTCAACAACAAGCTCGCCGACAACGCGATCGCCTTCTGCGGTGCGGCGCTGGTGATGCTCGTGCTGGCCTGGCTGATCCAGAAGCTCGTCCTCGGCCGGCTCGTCAACCAGGACGGCATCACGCTGCTGATGGCGACGCTCGGCATCACCTACTTCCTCGAGGGCTCGGGGCAGGCCCTCTTCGGCAACGACATCTACAAGATCGACATCGGCATGCCGAAGGATCCCATCTTCATCCTCGAGCAGACGTTCCAGGGCGGGATCCTCGTCAACAAGGAGGACCTCTACGCCGCGGTGATCGCGGCGGTGCTCGTCGCCCTGCTCGCGCTCTTCTTCCAGAAGACGGCGACCGGCCGCGCGCTGCGCGC
>Ga0157379_10004752_pt1 | contig 11664 bp, 10 predicted proteins | sample S25metaG_FD_121802 | JGI IMG/M metagenome (GOLD analysis project Ga0157379, IMG submission 121802) | Switchgrass rhizosphere microbial communities from Kellogg Biological Station, Michigan, USA - S2-5 metaG | ecosystem: Host-associated > Plants > Roots > Rhizosphere > Soil | place: USA... | reverse complement strand
CGTCCCCTTGTTTCCGACATACGCTACGCTCAAGGCAAAGTTGTCAGGAAGCTCGCGCTCGATGGTCAGGTTCCACTGCTGCGAGTAGGGCCGACGGTTGGCGTCAACCGGACGATACGCCGAGCCGTTGCCGTTGGCCTGGCTAGGCGCGGCGCCGTTGTCGAATGACGAACTGACGGTCGGTGGAGCCAGAGGAGCCGGTACGCCCTGATCAAGGTAGAACGCGGCGTTGGTAGACGCTCCGTTCGGACTGGTGGCAAACGTCTGGTGCAGGTTGAATCCGTCCAGCGACATGCCTCCGCCCCATCCCGGGTAGTAGGCCTGGCCGAAGAAGATGCCGTAGCCGGCGCGAACCACCGTCTTCTGATCGAAGGCGTAAGCCATGCCAATTCTGGGTGCGAAACCCCTATGCCAGGGTTTTTCTGGATAGTCCGCGCCGAAGCTCGCATCGCCATAGCCGTGGCCGGCAAAAGCCAGGCGGCCGGGTAGTCCGTCCGCTCCAGGATTTGGCCCTATCAGGTCTATGAAGGATTGGCGGTTGTACTTCTCGCGGGATGGTGTGTAGTAATCCCATCGGACGCCGTAGTTCAACGTCAACCTGGTGGTGGCTTTCCACGAATCGTTGATATGGAACGCCCACACGGTCTGACGCGGATACCAGGACGACACTACCCGGCGGTCCATTGAGCCGTTGCTCACAGCACCCAGCAGGAATCCAGCGACAGGACTTCCGCTGTTCGCAGCCGACGAAAGAGCGGTGGTCGAGCGATCAAATCCGTAGGTGCCGGATTGATTATTCGACTGGTGAATGTTGCCCTGTACCGAGCGCCACTCGCCGCCGAAGGTGATGGTGTGATGGTTCCAGACTTTGTTGGCGGTGTCATTCAACACCCACGTGGGACGCACCGTGATGTTGGTTGCCGGAGGCCCGTTGCTGTTTGAAATCTGGTTGAAGTTATCAGAGAAGGTAAACGCAGGCAGCGCGTTCAAGCTGGCAGCCCCAGGGATCTGCGGCAGTTTGCCGATGAACGCCAGGTTCTCAGAGCCGTACCCTTCGTTCCGGTTCAGATATCCGAAGGTGACGTGGTTCGTCATCGTCGAAGAAAATGTGTGCTCCCAGTTGAAACGAGAGATCGGCGAATTCTGCGGCCTGGTCGGAGATTCGGTTGAAATCGCGACTGGAAGGGCGGTCGCCGTATTGAAGCCGGTGAACTGGCGCCACCAGAAGAAGTAGAAGTGGTCCTTGTCACCCCATTGATGGTCAACTCGCAGCATGTAGACGTTGCTGTTTGAGGTCAGCGTATCCGGCACCGCTTTGGGCAGGGTGTAATTGGAAGTGGGGTTGCCATTTGTCGGAGTCGGCAAAGCCGCCATGTAAAGTGCCGCGATGGGGCTGATGCAACCCGCGGGAATGATGTTTCCCGGGAACTGCTGTCCGGGAGCGACGCCGGCTGCTGCCTGACAGGCAGCCGGGGCGTTGCCCGGCATGTAAATCGGAATAATTGCGCCACTTCCATCTACCCAATCCGTGAAGTCTCCGGTCCTCTCCTTCAGCGAGGGGATCGAAATGGTAGGAGTGTTGGAGCCGCCGGCCTGGTGGTAGGACTCCCAGTTGAAGTAGAAGAACGTCTTCCGTTTTCCGCTATTGATCCACGGCAGCTTAGCCGGTCCGCCGAAGTTGGCCCCGAAGTTGTGCTCATTGTCGGGTGGCCGCGGATTACCCAGGAAGTTGTTCGTCCAGGTGTTCGCGTTCAGAGATTTGTTGCGGGCGTACTCGAACATGGCACCGTGAAATTGGGACGTGCCGCCCTTGCTGACCATGGTGATCTGGCCCGAGGTTGACGACCCATACTGCGGATCGTAGCTCGAGGTCAGCACCTTCACTTCCTGCACCATGTCCGGCGACATTTGAAAATCCTGCTGGATCGAGGTCATGCCGCTCTGGCTCATGAACCCTTCCTGCATGGTGGCACCGTCGAGCAGAGCCTCATCGCCTGATTCCTGCCCGCCGTTGATGCGCGCCTGGAAAGCCTGATTGCCGCCGCCGGTCGAAATGCCGGGTAGAAGCACGGCCAACGCAGCGGAGGAACGCGGCTTCCCTTCAATAGCGAGCGGCAAATCCTTGATGACTTCCGGGTCGGCGCCTCCCTGCAACGTACCATTGTCGTAATTAATGATGGAGGCTCCTCCTTCCACCTGGACTGTTTCCGTCTGGGCGCCAACTTTGAGGACTGCGTCAGCTCGGACGCTGGCGTTGATGGTTAAGACAATGTCCTTCTTCAAGAAGTTTTGGAAGCCGTTCTTGTTGGCTCTCAAATCGTAAGTGCCGGGCGTCAGGTTTCGAAAGGTGTACTCTCCTCTTTCATCGGAGGTGAAGCTGGTTTCAAAACCGTTGGCCTTGTTGGTAAGGGTGACGGTAGCCCCCACCACCGCGGCCCCCGACTGATCGTTCACAGTTCCACCGAGAGCGGCGTTACCAATTTGTGCGCTCGCCGGAAGCACGAAGGCAATGAGCAAGAGGGTGAGCAACAATACAAAACCGCGTGAGCGCGCGATTCTCGCGGACATGGTTTCACCTCGCAGACCGAATTTGACGCAAGCCCCTGATTGCGGAAAATTCTTGCCGGGTCCCCAAAACCTTGAATTCGCCCTGGAATTTCGCCCCTGGTTAGTATTTTTGTACTAATGGCCGAAGGATTATTCGCACTGATGTTTCGCGACTGTCAAGGTGAAATTTTCTTAATCCGCTCTTGAGAACGATTAAACGAACCGCGCCGCCTTCGTGGCCCGGGCCGTTGTGTTTTTGGACCCCATTCGGCGCGAGCGTGGAGTATAAGGTGATTGAGGCCATCGCTGACACAAAAGCGGTAGACCTGTGATTCTGTTCCGTACGGCACAATAAACATAAGGATGCTAGCGGTTCCTTTTACCGGTCCCACGCCTGTTGATAAAGGGTGCGGACGGCCTGTTCGATTGAGCCTGAAGGAAAGAGGGCGAGACCGTAACCACTCGTACCAATCCGAAAAATAAGGAGAAACAATGAGCGCTTCTCGACAGGTTCTGATTGCAATCTTGTTGGCCCTGGGAATTGTTTGGAGCAACGGGGCACTGGCCGCACAATCTGCGCCGGGAAGTTCGTTGGCGCAGACTCCGCCTATGGGCTGGAACAGCTGGAATAAGTTCGCTTGCAACGTCAGCGAGCAACTCATTCGTGAAACTGCCGACGCGATGGTGAGCAGCGGCATGCAGGCCGCAGGCTACCAGTACGTCAACATCGACGACTGCTGGCAAGTAAGCCGCGATGCCCAGGGAACGATCGTCGCCGATGCAGCCAGATTTCCGTCCGGCATCAAAGCGCTTGCCGACTATGTGCACGACAAGGGACTGAAACTGGGTGTCTATACTGACGCCGGCACGCTGACCTGCGAAAAACGCCCTGGAAGTTTAGGGCACGAGCTTCAGGATGCAAAGACCTACGCCGCGTGGGGTGTGGATTACGTAAAAATAGACTGGTGCCACGCGGAGGGACTGGATCCGGAGGTGCAATACACAAAATTCCGCGACGCCCTGGCTCAAGCGGGCCGGCCGATCGTCTTCAGCATTTGCAACTGGGGAGTCAAGGCGCCATGGACCTGGGGGCCAGCTACCGGCAACCTGTGGCGCACGACGGGAGATATCAAGGATACCTGGGATCGCATGTCGGTAATCGGATTCTCTCAGAACGGATTGGAGAAATTCGCCGGCCCTGGCCACTGGAACGATCCTGACATGCTGGAGGTCGGCAACGGGGGTATGAAGCCCGACGAGTATCGTGTGCACATGGCGCTGTGGGCGCTTCTTGCCGCTCCTTTGCTGTCCGGCAATGATTTGCGAAATATGACTTCCGAAACCAAGAAGATGCTTACCAACAGCGAGGTCATAGCCGTGGATCAGGACGCAAAAGGGGTTCAGGGTCACCGTGTTTGGGACGAAGGTCCACTGGAGATCTGGGCAAAATCGTTGGCCGATGGAAGCTCTGCCGTAGGCTTGTTCAACCGCGGCGAATCGGAATTGAAGATCACCCTCGACTTCAAGACTCTCGGCATCAACGGCCGGGCAAAACTGCGCGATCTTTGGCAGCACAAGGATGTGGGGGTAGCGGATGATTCATACACGGCGGCCGTGCCCAAGCATGGCGTGGTACTGCTGAAAGTCTCGAAGTAATTTTGGACCGACCACGCTCACCGTGCCCAACACTGCCAAGGGCGCGGGGGAGATATTCCGAACCGATTTCACCGGCGACGGTACGACACTGGATCCTGTCCCAGGAACGCATCTTGGCGAATTCGATCGCGGGATCACTGCCGGCAATATCAACCGAGTCATCGACAATTACAACGCTACAGTGCGTGCCGGATGAGTGTCACATCCTTAACCTGTTGAATGCCCATTACCCCCGCCAGCGTCCCGGACTCCTCGTAGCCCCAGAACACAACACCCTCATCGATTTGACGCCGCAGTTCCACACGGGACATGTAGGGTTCTGTCCAGCGATCAGCCGGGATGATCCCCTTGTAAGCGCTAGCGCCATCGTCTTTTCAGGAAGGCCGGGCGAAACCAGATGTCTCGGGAGGTCATCTAAGCAGCCTGGAATATGGCGGCCGTGAATCCGAACGATCGTAAAACATCATCGGCAATATCAACCACTGGAAACCTGAGCAGTACGCATGGGGCCGTCTCGGCAAGGACTCCGAGTTGGTGATCAACCAGCCCCGCGTCAAATCCGAATGCCAAGAGTACCGCTTTCGCTTCCCCGACTGCGTTGTATTTGTGCCCAGCGCCAGAGCTTAGGCCTTGCTTCACTACGGAAACTTCAACGCACCCGCCCTCGGTGTGGTGGATGAAAACTTGTGCTCTCATAAAATTCCCTCGCTACTACCACAATCCAGCTTTCTCGCTCTACGAAAGGTAATACAGCAGATACTGTATTGTAGGCGCGTGGCGGCAAAGTTTGCTGCACAGCGTCACGGGCCATGCCGTTACCGCAGCGTCATTTTCCGTCGTCCTACTTCTTCGTGTGCGGTCTTGGGCACGTGGAGCACCGGCGAAGTGATGGCATCGCCTATTAGTGCGGGTGCGCCCAGTTGTGGGTCCTGTAGCATGAGTGGGTGTTACAGTTCGGTTATGGCCAGGGCAGCGCAAATAGCGCAAATCACCATCTGGGCCGTGATTCTAGTCCTCGCCGTTCTTGTCTACTGGCGGTATCTGCGGCTCGCCCCAATGGATTAGCTAGAGTTGCGCATTCATTGCTCATCGAGCGAGCAAGAGAAAGGACACGAGCCGCCGTCAGGCGAAACGTACCGGCCAAGCACAAATTCGAGACCTTTTTGCAACCTCGCATTCTCCTCAGGAAGTTCCGGCTGTTCACGGTGCAGATCCGCCACTTCGCGGGCGAGAACATCGCACGGATAGCAAACAGAGTCCGCGCAATGGCTTTGAGTTTATTGCAGCTTCGCGTTCATTCGAACGTTCGGCAACTTTGTGGCTCAACAATTCCTTTCGACGGTCGGCGCGAACCTGCGCTGCGGGGAAGGGCATTGCGCCCGCAACCCGCTCCTATAGCGCGTTTCCACGTATCCACTGAGATCACGTGACAAGCTTGCTGCGCCAACGCAAGAGCGCCTACCCGGTCTTGTTTGGGCTTTTCCCCGTACAATAAGGGTCAACTTCAACGAGAGGAAGCGAGATGGAATCAGAAGAAATCGAAGAATTGTCAGAGGCCAAGAAGTCTGGCGAGAAGGAAATCGGCCTTACGATGGCAATCGTAGCCGTACTGTTGGCGTTTGCGACTACGATGGGACATCGAACGCACACGGAAGAAGTCTTGATCCAGACGAAGGCAAATGATCAGTGGGCCTACCACCAGGCAAAGAACATCCGTTCCCACATGTACGAAGCAAATTCCGAAATGGCGGGACTCATCAAGGAAGGCGCTTCTGCGGCGGAGGATTTTAGGAAGAAGTCAGCGGACCAGAAACAGGGTGCTGAGGCCATTCGTGTCAAGGCCGAAGATTTCGAAAGAGAAGTAGAAATTGCGACTCGTCGTGCAGGCAGTTTCGATACTTCCGAGATCTTTCTCGAAATCACAATCGTTCTATGTTCCATTACGCTGCTGACAGGAACACGCGCATACTGGCGAATCTCTTTCATCAGTAGTGCTATCGGAATCATCTTTATGGTGAACTCATTCCTCATTCGGTAAGTTGGAGTCTGGCCCGACTACGCAGCCTAGTGACTGAGGCGAACAGGGAAGTTCAGCAGCCTCCTGCGGGTTCCCATCGCGCATTTCCACGTATCCGCTCGGATCACGTGACAAGGGTGCCCGCGACAAGACTCAGTACAACACTTCGTTCTCGCCCTTTTCAGCGATCAGTTTCTGAAATTGCTCCACGATCCTGTCCCGTCGGGCCATCAGAGCTCTAACTTCAATGAAGTGTGGACCGTTGATGGAGACGAAAACAGGTTGGCTCAAGCAGCGGTGGGCGATCCGGAGAGTTATGAAGCTCTCGGCGGGTTCAGCTCGGCCCAGGGTGGCGAACAATGGAGGTATGAACAGTCCGTGGAAGGGGGAGAATTCCGAGGTTTGAGATGGGAGTGTGGAGGAGATGAGGGGAGTTGGGTTGGCTCGGGGCTGGCGAGGATCGGACGCATTTGGATGCAACCGGGAGCGGAATCCGATGTCGCGAGAACTTTCGTTGTACCCGCCAAAGGCAAGCTGAGCATATTCGGGTCAATACACAAGGACCCGAGTGCGGAAAATGGTCAGCCTGCCTGGGCCCGGATCCTGCACAACGACCAGCAAGTATGGCCTGAGAGCGGATGGGCCGAAGTCCCGCCTTTTTACTCAAAGGGACTTTCGCACGAGGTGGAGACCATTACAGGGTCCGCTCAAGATATGGTGCGGTTCGTCGTGCGGCACTCCGAGCGGAATATCCCGGACCCCGTCATTTGGAATCCGAGGATTGTTATGGACCGAGAGGATTGATTCGGGAGGTTCGAACTCCCAGCGGCGCGGAATTGTGGAGCGCTATGAGCAACCATGACCCGTCCCGTTTGACCCAAACGCGAGTGAAACGTAAAAGCTCCCTCGATGGTCGTACCAGGAGCTTCATTCCCATTACCCTGAGTAAACTTCGCTCCCGTGCCTTTCATAGCCAACTCGCCCGTGACAACCGCCGTATCGCCCAGCATCGTAACGCGTACGTCGTGTTCATCGTAGCGCTCCCAACGGAATTTGCCGACCTTAATGAGCGCAGCAAGAGGACGAAAGTATCCCGCTATCCAAGCGGTCTTGTTGCGGGATTAATGTTGTCGAGATGGGCAAAACTGAGGCGCTCCCTGGAGGGGCGCCTCAGTTTCAGTTTGGGGTCCACCTAAAATGTGATGCTCGCATGTAACTGTATTAGCCGCGGCGAAGCATCGGCCCCTAGGAATGAGCCAAAGATACTGGTTGGCGAACTGACCGGGTTAATAACGCTCCCGAAGGTGGGCGAAGCGATGTCCGCATCCGGCTGGTCGAAGTGCGGATGATTGAGGATATTGAAAAACTGTGCCCCAACCCCGAATTGCGCCCCTTCCCAACGCGGTATCTTGAAGTTTTTCGTTATCGACAGGTCAGTATTGAAGTAACTCGGTCCCGTGAACTGGTTGCGGCGCTGATTACCGAAGCCGTCCACAGCGGGAGTGAAATTGGAGGCGACCAAACAGGGTGTAGCCGGATTGGCCGCGCTCGAAGTGCAGGTTTGACCTCCAGTTCCTGAAAAGTTCGCAGGCACGGAGACCGACGTAATGTTCGTGAAGCCATAGTTGAAGCCTTGCAAAACGCCGAACGCGTTGGAATCCACGACCGTAAACGGTAATCCAGAGCGCGCGAAGGCTGTGCCCGAAATCACCCATCCCCCAAGTAACGCGTTCGGTCCAAACTTATGCGGCACGTTATAAACGTAGTTCACGCTGAAGTAGTGCCGCGTATCGTAGTCGGAGTTGCCATAGTTTGCCCTCAGGTTGAAGGGATCGAACGCGTTGAGCGGACTGAAGTTTGTATTCTGGCCGAATTGCAAGATACCGCCGTTGGAAATTTCGTCGAGTGCGTGGCTCCATGTGTAGTTTGCCTGCACCGTCAAGTTCGTGGTTCGGCGAGTAAAAGAAGCCGTCAGCCCGTTGTAATTGGATACTCCCGCGGACCCGATTTCGGTAACGGTTGAAAACCGCGGATCAGTCGCTGCCAACGGAAGACTTCCGAAATGACCTGCGGTAGTACCGAGCAGCCCCTGGCAAGTGACGTCACAAAACGCGTTCAGGCCAGGATTCTGCACCACCTCGTGAATTCCGTGATTGCCCACGTAATTCAGCGAAAATGACATTCGCTGACCCAGCCCTTGTTGCAATTCCAGATTCCACTCCTGGTAGCGCGGATTTTGGATCCGGTTCGCTACCGTATTAATCGTGGGCGGAGTAAATCCTGGTACGGCAGTTTGAATGCTCGCGAGTGTTCCACCGTTTGCGAATGCAGCCTGGAATGCGGCGTTGCTTTGGGCAGCCAGTTGCCCCTGATTTCCAGCAACCGCAGGAGAAAGAGCGCCACCGGCAATATTGAATCCCGCCTGCAGCGGCGCATTACTCAGCAACTGGTCGGCGACAGTGCCGGGGAAGGAATCCGCGAACATCCCAAACCCGCCCCGAATGACCGTATTCGTACGGCCAAAGGGCGCCCATGTGAAACCGAAGCGCGGCAGCCACTCCACCGCGGTGTAGTTCGCTAGCGCCTGGTTCTGCCCAGAGATAATCGCCTCGTTGTAGGGTTGGTTCACGTCGTGCGAGGCGGTAAGGAAATCTCCGTTCAGCCGGGCAAAGCAATTGGTCTGGCACACCGGATTGGAGAAGTGTTCCCCGCGCAGCGAGAACGTCAACTTAAGGCTAGGTTTCACGCTCCACTCGTCTTGCCCGTAGAAACCCAAGGCATAGAGCGCAATTGGCTGACTGGGCTCTGAGGGGAAACTCTGGAAATAGGTCCCTCCAATCCCATTAAAAAAGTTGTCCAGCGTTGTGCCCTCGCTTGCGCCGACGGACCCAATTCCCGGATCGAAATCGGTAATGTCATTGCGCCGGAAAGACAAGCCGAACTTCAGTGAGTGATTTCCCTTCGTGATCGAGAAATCATCGCCGAATTGGTACTGGGTAACGTTTCGTCCCTGAGGGACGGCGTTAAGTTCTCGCCCAAGAGAGGAAAATGCCCCGCCGGCAAAGGCCAAGCGAAATGGTTGAGCCTGCAACGCCGCCGGAAGATTAGGCATATTGAAAGTTGCCGAATACCACTGGCCAGACGCGATGAACTGATTGACGGCATTCGCGCTAAGCGTATGGGTTTCTTCTAACTGCCCTTCATATTGCGGCTGGGTGCTGCCCAGGTTGAACAGCGGTGAGATTGCGTCGGTGAGCGTGGCCTGGGAGCCGTGGTCGGTGCGAAAGTGCCCGAACAGGCGGTCATTGTTTCCGATATTCTGATCGATGCGCGCGGTGATCAGGTATTCCGTGCTCAACTGGCCTACAGTCGATGTAAACGCCAGCGCGCATGGCGTGGTGATGCCGAGTCCGCTGGCAGTATCGGTAAATCCGCTACACCCCAGGTTGCCCGAAATTGGAGCCGCCCGGTTGGCGCCGGAAGCATTGTTGTAGAGACCAAAGACAGAATTGTAGAACGGCACCGATCCCGGGCTGACGGTGCCCAGGTTTGCGATTGTGGCGGCCTCGAATTGCGGGCTCGGTACTCGCACATTCGTGCTGGTAGGCAACACGAATCGCAATCCCTCGGTATCTACGAAGAAGAATGTTTTGTTTTTCCTGATCGGCCCGCCGAACGAAGCCGCCCACTGATTGGCATTGTCGAATGGCCGCGGCGCGCCACTCTGATTGTTGAAGTAGCTATTTGCGTTGAGCGTGCTTCCATTCCACCAATAGAGTGCATTCCCGTGAAAGCTATTAGAACCCGACTTGGTCACGTAGTTTACGTTGGCTCCCGCCAATGTCCCGTACTGCCCCGAATAGCCGTTGGTGACAACCGTCGCCTCACGGACATCGTTGTTGCCCAGTAGCAGATTGGTCGCACCAGAATTGTTCAGATTGAGGAATGGATCATTTTCGTTTTGTCCGTTGAGGGTAAACAGATTCGAAGTGGCCGGAAGTCCGTAAGCAGAGAAATTACCGTTGCCGCCTTGTGTGTTCTGGACTACGCCCGGAGCCGTCTGCGCGATATAGCTCAGATCATTGCCGGGGTTGGGTACCTGGGAGATCTGTGTTTCGCTAAAACTGGTCGAGTTGTCGGCATTCTCAGTCTGCAGCAATTGGGCGTCGGACGTGACTTCTACCGTAGATGAGGCCGAGCCGACTTCCAGGGCTATGTTGACTGTCGCAGCTTGACCGATCGTCACCACGGCCGTTGCAGTAGCGTTATGAAAGCCGGCGACAGCGACGGAAACTGCGTAGCGTCCCGGCGGCAACAGCGAGAACCGATACGCACCTCGAGAGTTTGTGGATTGCGTCTGCATGCTTCCATTTTCCTGGCTTTTCACGGTCACGCTGGCATTCGCCAGAACGGCCCCGGAAGGATCAGTAACGACACCCGCAATATCGCCGGAAGTGCTGGATTGAGCCATCAGTTGCGTTGTGGCCCCTGGAATTAGCATGAGGGACAAGATAATGAGGGGGACTTTTAATGAGAACGAACAAAAAGCGGGCCATTTTTGCGGATCGTCACTTTTTGTCAACCACGCCGATACTCCACTGAACTTCACAGTAATTCTCCTCGTCAACCAGATGAAATAGCCTTTTACTAGGAGCACGGGCATTGCCATTGAGAATTGTGATGAACGCGGCTAGGAAAGATATGAACTCGGCCTGGGCGAACATGGCGTTGAACGATACAAATTGTGGAAGCAGCTGATGGTTGAAACTATGAAACGTGAAATCGTTGAATGGCACAGGCGAGAGCTACTTTGAGCCAGAATGAGCCACTCGGACGGCGATTAATTGTCAGGAACCTTAAACTACCAAATGTCCTTCAGCAGTTTCCGCAGTAATGCTCGATTGGCTTTTCGTAGAGGTAGGCACAGTCCATCGTTCAGCTTCACGAACATATTGCCATTCGGCGGCAAATGAAACTCCTCGACATGGTCGAGATTCACGATGGCATTGCGATGCACGCGGAGAAAACGATTCGGGTCGAGCATCGTCTGGAGGTTTTTCATGCTTTGCCGAATCCAATAGGACGTCTTGCTCAAATGCAGTCGAATGTGATTGCCTGACGACTGCATCCACCGGATATCATCGACTCTTACGAGCACGATCTTTTCATTCGCTTCGACTGCCAGTCGCTGCAAGAAGCGCCGCGCCGGTCGTGGTTGCTCCTGGTCACTCGACCTCTTCTCAAGCTCGAGTTCCATCCGAGCACCGGCAATTCGCGATCTTGCCAGTTCCAGCGCGGATTGGAAGCGCTCGGCATCAAATGGTTTTACAAGAATGTCGATAGCGGACGAAGCAAATGCCGACATTGCATCGGCTCGATCTCGTTCTTCCGCTCCAAAAGCCAGCTGGAATGCGGCAGATCCATATAGAGAAAATAAATTAGGG
>Ga0157379_10004751_pt1 | contig 11665 bp, 6 predicted proteins | sample S25metaG_FD_121802 | JGI IMG/M metagenome (GOLD analysis project Ga0157379, IMG submission 121802) | Switchgrass rhizosphere microbial communities from Kellogg Biological Station, Michigan, USA - S2-5 metaG | ecosystem: Host-associated > Plants > Roots > Rhizosphere > Soil | place: USA: Michigan... | reverse complement strand
GAAGAACAGCCGCAGCGTGCCCAGCCGCAGCGACATGAAGCTCACCGCCTCACGCCGCGCCGCCCCTCCGCGGCTGCCTTCCTCCTCGAGCGCGCGCTCGCTCTCCGCGATCGCGGCGAGCACCTGACGCACCGTCCATCGGAACCGCCGCTCCATCACCTCCTGCATCACGCGCCAGAAGTTCGTCGCCGCCTCGTAGTGGTCCTTGCGCGATCCCGGTACTGCGATCCGCCGCACGAGGTGCCACTCGATCAGGCCGCGGATGTTGATGGAGACGTTGCTCTTGCTCTGCTGGAGCTCGCTGGCGATCTCCTCGAGCGCGAGCGGGGCTTGCTGCAGATAGAGGAGCCCGAAGATCCGCCCCTGCAGGGAGGAGAGCACGCCCGATGTCGCAGCCGCGGCGCCGAGTCCGTCGACGAAGATCCCGTGTGCAGCGTCCATACGCTACATTTAGAATATTCTGAACACACAGTCAAGTACCGCCCGGAGAGACGCTGCACGGCCGGCGGGTGGCAGACGTCGATCAGCGCGGAGTTACGAGGGATCGCAGGCGTCCGGTGCGGCCGCATCGGTGGCGCGGAAGGCCCCGGCGCGCCGCGTCGTGCGCGCGCGGTCGGTCGCAACGGTACCGCCGAAGCGCAGGCAGTACCGTGACGAGCCCACGTCGAGGCGGACGGCGAGGGAGCTCTGCGCCGCCTCGTCGAGGGTGAGGCCGCTGCCGCCGCCGCATCGCGCCTGCAACTTGCCGGCGGCGATCTCGACGTGACACGACGGCCGGATCGCGCTGTAGCGATACGTCAGCGCGCCGCTGTGCGCGCGGCGCACCTTCCATCCGGCCGCGGGCAGGGCGAAGGTGCCGTGCTCGCCGCTCGCCGGGTTCAGGAGCGCGAGCGTCGCGCCGACGAGCGTCGGGTCGGCCGCGCCGCCGGCCGGCGGCGGGGTGACGCCACGATCCGCCGCGGCGACGGCGACGCCGAGCGTCTTGCCGTCGCTCACGGTGAGCGTCTTGCCGGCAAGGCACTGCTCGTCGCCGCTGCAGTGCGGCGGCGGCACGAGGGCCTCGCTCTGGCAGGCCGCCGAGCAGCCGTCGCCGCTCACACGGTTCCCGTCGTCACACTCCTCGCCCGCCTCCACGACGCCGTCCCCGCACGGGGTGAGCGCCCACAGCTCCTCGCCGTGGCGGCCGTCGTCGGCGTAGAAGAAGAGCGTCCCGCCGACGTCGGCCAGATCCTCGGGATACGAGCTGCGGTTCGGGTTGATGTTGCTCACCATCGTGGTGCCGAGCGCGGTGCCGTCGCTCCGCCACAGCTCGCGGCCGAGCGTGTGGGTGTCGGCGCTGAAGTAGAGGGCGCCGTCCACGACGGTGAGGAACGACGGCACGGTCGCGTTGGTCGGGTCGAGGTCGCGTAGGAGATACGTCCCGTCCTCGGTACCGTCGCTGCGCCACAGCTCGTCGCCGTGCACGCCGTCGTCGGCGTGGAAGTAGAGGATGCCGTTCATGGGGGTGAGCAGCTGCGGCGTGGACGCGCTCGGGCCCGGGAAGATGTCCTTCACGAGCATCGTCCCGCCGGTCGTGCCGTCGCTTTTCCACAGCTCGCGGCCGTTGCCGCCGGCCTGGGAGGTGAAGAAGAGCGTCCCGTCGAGGTCGACGAGCTGCTCGGGGTCGTTGGCGCTCGGGGGATCGACGACGCGATGGGTGCCGTCGCGCGTGCCGTCGCTCGTCCAGAGCTCGGGAGCATGCCCGTCGTCGGCGCTGAAGAAGAGCGTCGAGCCGACTGCGGTGAGATAGCGCGGCCGATTCGAGCTCTGCGCGAAGCCCTCGTGCAGCGGGACCGTGCCGGCGTCGGTGCCGTCGGTCTTCCAGAGCTCGTCCAGGTTGCCGCCGGCGCCGAACGTGTGGAGGACGAAGAACATCGTGTTGCCGACGGGGGTGAAGTCGGTCGGCGCTGCGCTCGGGTTGGTCGCGATCGTGTGCGTGCCGGCGGCGGTGCCGTCGCTGATCCAGATGCGGACGAAGCCGTCGCCGGTCGTCGCGGCGAACATCACCCGGCTCCCGAATGCGGCGAGATCGTGCGGGAAGCCGCTGAGCGGTCCCGACTGGATGTCGAGCACGAGCTGCGTGCCGGCGGTCGTGCCGTCGCTCGTCCACAGCTCCTGTCCGTGGGTGTCGTCGACGGCGCGGAAGAAGAGCCGATTGCCGGCGACGATCATCTCCTCGATGGCCGAGCCTTGCGGACCCGGATCGATGTCGCGGACGAGCACGGTGCCATCGCGCGTGCCGTCGCTCTTCCACAGCTCGTCGCCCGTGGCGGGGGTGCTGGCGTGGAAGAACGCGACGCCGCCGAGGTCCGTGATGTCCTCCGGCGAGGCGTTGGTGGCGCCGGGGGCGATGTCGCGCACGAGGTGCGGCTCCGGATGCGGTACGGGGCTTGGCGCCGCGACGCCGACCGTCACCGGGGCGCACGCCGCCGGTGGCACGCAGCTCGCAAGCTTCCACAGCTGCACGCCATGCGTGCCGTCGTCGGCGGTGAAGAAGAGCGTGTCGCCGACGCGCGTCAGCTCGCGCGGCGCGGAGCCGCCGCTCGGCGAGAGATCGGCGACGAGCGACGTGCCGGGGAAGGTGCCGGTCGTGCGCCACAGCTCCTCGCCGTGCGTGCCGTCGTCGGCCTCGAAGTAGATCGTGCCGTTCACGTTGGTGAGATCGTCGGGGAACGAGCCGGCCGTCGGATTGACGTCGACGACCCGGTGGGTGCCGTCGGCGCTGCCGTCGGTCGTCCAGATCTCCGCGCCGGAGACGCCGTCATCGGCGCGGAAGAAGAGCGTGCCGTTCACGTTGACGAGATTGGTCGGAAACGACGCGCCGGTCGGGTTGATGTCGGCGACACGGTGCGTGCCCTGGCCGGTGCCGTCGGTCGCCCACAGCTCGGTGCCGCTGCCGTCGTCGGCGCTGAAGTAGATGAGGCTGCCGACCTTGCGGAAGCCGGTCGGGTAGGAGCTGGCGCCGAGCGGATTGATGTTCGCCAGCTCGACGGTGCCCTGCTCGGTCCCGTCGCTCTGCCAGAGCTCGCGCCCGTCCGGGTCGCCCTCCGCGCTGAAGTAGAGCCGCCCGTCGATCGCGGCGAGGCTCATCGGGATGGAGCTGCCGAACGGCAAGATGTCCTTGACGCGGAATGTGCCCTGATCCGTGCCATCGCTCCGCCAGAGCTCGTTGTCGCCGAGGGCGTCGATCGCGCGGAACAGCGCGACGCCGTTCAGATCGGTGATCGCCGACGGGGTCGCGTCGTGCGGCTGGCTGGTCGGCGTGATGTCCTTGACCAGGACGGTGCCGGCGGCGGTGCCGTCGGACTTCCAGAGCTCGCCGTTCCCCTGACTGAAGAAGAGCACGCCGCCGACGCCCTTCAACGCCGACGGAAAGAAAGAAAGCGCGGCGACCTGCGTGGTGCCGCCCACCGTGCCGTCGCTGCGCCACAGCCCGTCGTGGGTGCCGAAGTAGAGTGTGGTGCCGATGCTGGCGAGCTCGATGTCGGCGCCGAGCCCATCGTGCAGCAGGGTGGCGTCGGTGTCGCCGGGCGCGGTCGTCCAGAGCGTCCATCCTGGTCCGGAGTCGTCATACGTGCCGAAGAACAGGCGCCCGCCGACGCTGCGCAGGAAGGTCGGCGCAGGTCCGCCGCTAGAGGCATCGACGTAGACCGGCGCGCTCGCCACGAGAATGGCGACGGTCAGCGTGAAAAGCAGCGGGACGATGCGTCGCATGGTCGGCCGCTTGGAGCACGGCGCGTGCCGATTCGCACCGCGATCGATGCTCGGTCGCCTCTCGTGCGCACGCGCACGATCGCGCGAGCACGCGAGCGGGTCGGTCGAAAGCGTGGGTGCACGGCAGCGAGTTGAAAAACTAGAGCGCCGCCGAAGAAAAATTTTGCTCTGCCGTGACCCGTTGCATATGCATCGACGCGGTACGCGCTTCCGCCGGAAGGAGTCCTCGCCATGATCGGTACCGGGTCCCGTCTCACTGCGCTCGCCTTCTCCACGCTCGCGCTCCTCGCCGCCTCGCCCGCCTGGGCCTGGCACATCAGCGGTCAGGTGTTCTGCGACGTCAACCAGAACCAGATGATCGACATGGCGGACACCCCGATCCAGGGCGTCTGCGTGCATCTGACGTCGGTGACCAACAACCAGGGGTCATTCTCGACGACGACCGGCGCGAGCGGCTTTCTGCAGTCGCTGCCGAACAGTGAGGACGATTGGAAGGTCGAGCTGACCTGCGGGCTGCCGGCAGGCGCCACCATCCTGATCCCGTCAAGCGGCGGCTACGGCGTGGGGGCGGTGCCGGCGATCCACCTGCAGGGCAACGCCTTCGACGCGACGGCGAACTTCCTCGTGAGCGGCTGCGTCGCGACGCCCGCGCCGACGGTGACGCCAACCGGGAACGCAACCGAGATCGAGACACCGCTCCCGACGGCGACCCCGACGCCCACCGAGACGCCGACGGCCACCGAGATCACCACGCCGGAAGCCACGCCGACGGAAACCGCGACACTCACGCCGGCGGAGACCGCGACACTCACGCCGGCGGAGACCTCCACGCCCACCGAGACGGCGACCCCGACACAGGCCGTGTCGACGTCCACGCCCACCGAGGTGGGCACGCCGACCGCGAGCCCGACGCCCATCGGCGGCGACTTCCAGTGCTACGAGGTCGGCCGCTCCACCATCGCGCCCATGCCCGGCATCGGCGTCGTCGATCGCTACGGCTTCGGCACGGTCGATCTCACCACCAGGCAGATCGTGAAACGCCTGTGCAATCCGGCGAACGTCGGTGACGCCGATCCCGGAGCACCCGGCGCCGCCGATCACCTCGTCGGCTACGGCATCAAGCGGCGCACGCCGCGCTTCGTCGCCGTGCCCGATCAGACGGCCGTCACGGTCTTCGGCAACGTCGACCTGACCGTGGTGCGGCCGATCGCGCTCCTCGTGCCGAGCGCCAAGAGCACGAGCGGACCGCCGGGTGCGATCACGCCGACCATCGACCACTATCAGTGCTACAGCCTGCGTAGCGCGCGCGGCCGCGCCAGCGGTGTGTCGGTCGTGGATCAGTTCGGCTCCCATGTCTTCGACCTGAAGAAGCCGGCGCGCTTGTGCGTCGCCGCCGACAAGAACCAGGAGGGCGTCCTCGACCCGGACGCGGCACTGCTGTGCTACGCCGTGCGCCCGGCGAGCAGGGCGTCGACGTTCCGCGGCCCGGTGGATCCCGTCTTCGTCGACAATCAGTTCGGGCCGGATACCCTGCTGGTGAGCCACGGCCGCGAGCTGTGCGTCGCGGCGACGGTCAGCGGCCCACAGCGTTCACCGCGGGGTCGGGCTTCGACGCTCACTCGCCCTGTAGATCCGTGACGCAGGGGAAGATCGTCGAGGCGTCGAGGTCGAGCTGCCCGAGGAGATCCGCGGCGCTCGGGATCGAGCGCGACACGGTGCCCTCGGCGGTGCAGACGATCGCATGGAAGACGCAGTCGAGGAGTGTCGCGCCGTCGACGGTCTGATCGTCGGGAACGGGGCACGCCGCGGCCGCTCCCTGGAAGCCGAGGCCGGCGGTGCCGTCGACCAGGGTGGCAAGCGGGATCGGCGTGGACGGCTTGCCCGTGGTGCAGCCCGCAGTCGCTTTGTCGAGACGTTTCGCGAGCAGGCCGTCGCGCTGCCCGGCGACCTTCTCGCAGAGAGCGTTGGCGCGCTCGAAGCAGGCGTCCGCGAGGTCGCCCTCCGGATCGGCGTCCTCGGGAATGCCGAACGTGCAGCGCAGCACCTTCGCGACGCAGCGCGACTCGAGGCCGATCGTGCGCTCGTAGAGGCCCTGCGTGCCGCTCAGGATCGTCGTCTGGCAGTGGCCGAGCTCGGCGGACGATACGGCGACGACCGTAGCAGTCTTCGTCGGCGCGCTCAGCTCGGGAGTGGAGAGACGCGAGATGCAGGCCGAGTCGCAGACGACGGTCCCTGGTGGCTCGCACGACTCGTCGTTGTCGGGATCGACGACGCCGTCCCCGCAGCGGGGCGCGGTGCAGTCGGTACGGCAGGCGTCGGGGGTGACGTCGGAGTTGTCGGGACCGTCGTCGCACTCCTCCCCGTCGTCGACGTTGCCGTCGCCGCAGAACGGTCCCAGGGTTACCGTGCAGTCGGATTCGCAGCCGTCGCCGTCGACGGCGTTGCCGTCGTCGCAGTCCTCGTCGGAATCGGTGACGCCGTCGCCACAGAAGGGGTCGACGCAATTCGTCCGACAGGCGTCCGGCGTGGTGTCCGAGTTGGCGACCCCGTCGTCGCAGTCCTCGTCCGGATCCAGCGTGCCGTCGCCGCAGGTCGGGCCGGGTGTAAACGTGCAGTCGGACTCGCAGCCGTCGCCGTCGACGGCGTTGCCGTCATCGCACTCCTCGTCCGCGTCAGTGACCCCGTCGCCGCAATGCGCCTCGAGACAGTTGGTGCGGCAGGCGTCCGGGTCGGTGTCGGAGTTGTCGCTGCCGTCGTCGCACTGCTCGCCGGGGTCGACGTTCCCGTTGCCGCACGGCGTGTTGCCGATGCAGTGCGAGTCATCGAGCGGCAAGCCGAGGCGCGTGAGCAGCTCGGGGCCGCGCGGGATCGCCTGTGCGAACTGCAGATCGGCGCTGCAGGTGAGGACGTGTGCCTGGCACTGCGACAGCGCGTCGGCCGTGAGCTGCGCGCTCGGGCAGAGCGCGCTCAGGTGGTCGTACGCCAGACCGTCGTCGCCGACGATGTCGTCGATCGCGAGGCCGGGCGTGGTGTCGTCGCCCTGCGTGCAGACGGTGAGCGCACCAAGAAGCGCCGCGGCGGCGGACGATGGGCCCTGCAGCTTCGCGCCGCACTTGCTCGCGACGTCGACGAGGCACGGGTCGGTTGCGGACGTGGCCGCGCTGGTGAGAACGTCGGGACAGTGCAGCGCCTTCCGCACGCACTGGCCGAGGACGGCGCGCCGCGCGTGCTCGAAGCGGATCGCGCGTGCCGTGACGCCGTTCTGGCAGCTCACCAGCAGGGCCGGGTCGTCGGATTGCGCCCGCGCCGTGGCCACCGTGGTCAATAGAACGAGACAGGCAATGAGGGATCCCGAAAGTCGCATGCGGTCGCGCACTCCTCTCCGTGGGTCGCCGTGCCAGGCAGCAGGAAATATGCCGCGGCGCGCGCTCCCGAATCGCCCGCCGGCGCGACGTCGGAGCGCGACGGACGGTCGCCCGAGCGTCACCAAAGCTGCGACGCCGTTATTTCGCCGGCGAACGGCCGTGCCGGGGCCGTCTCACGATGGGGCCGCTCCGGGGCAGGTCAGGACGAGGAGCGCTGCGCGGCTTGCGGCTGCTGCTCCTGCGGCTCGCCGCCGCCGGCCTCGACGACCTGGATCGTCTCGCCTGGCCGGTCGCTCGTGGCTTCCGTCCGGAAGCGCAGCTCGGGAAGCTTGCCGACGGCCATGCGCAGCGCCTGCTCCCAGCGGGTCCCGATCTTGACGAGATCCGGGTCGTCGGCGGTGAAGCGCCGTCGCCGGGTGATGTCGAGCTCGTCGGTCGAGTAGGCGAGCAGATCGATCGGCGGGCCGACCGTCACGTTCGAGCGCATGGTCGAGTCGAGCGAGAGGAGGGCGTACTTCGACGCCTCCTCGAGCGTCGTCTTGTGGTAGCGGATGCCGCGGTCGAGGATCGGCCGCCCGTACTTGCACTCGCCGATCTGCAGAAACGGCGAGTCCTCGCTGGCGCGCAGGGGATTGCCCTGCGGATAGATCAGGAAGAGGTCGGGCGGCTCACCGCGCACCTGGCCGCCGAGGATGAAGTGGACGTTGAACTTGTAGTCGTCGCGCTCGAGCGCTTCGCGGTCCATGTCGGAGACCCGCCGTACCTGCGCGCCGACGAGGCGGGCGGCGTCGTAGAGCGAGGCGGCCGCCGCGAGGCCCTCGGCCCGCTCGAAATCGCGCTGCAGGTGAGTGACGACGGACTGCGTGCAGGAGAGGCTGCCGCTCGCCAGCAGGATGAAGACGCGCTCGCCGCGCTGCACGAACGTGTGCATCTTGCGGCAGACGTTTACCTGGTCATAGCCGGCGTTGGTGCGCGAGTCGGAGGCCATGACGAGGCCGGCTTTGGTGGAGATGCCGAGGCAGTAGGTCATTGGCGGTTTTTACCAGGCGCGGAAGATTCTGGACAACGCGCGAACGGCGCGGCGGCGCCGCAGCGTGACGCCGACGTGCCCGATCGCAGCATTTTTCCCTCGCCGGATGCTGGAACGTTTCGTGCTGTAGCTCCGCCAGACACTGCTCGACGCGGGCCGGACGGGGGAGATTGCCTAAAACGAGAGCCAGCGTGCCGCACGATTAAGCGGACGGCGCCTGGGGGCCGAGGAATGCCATGCTGATCCGGATCGGATACGACCTGATGTTCGACGTGCCCGCGCCGACGGTGCTGCTGCTGATGCTGCGCGTGCACCCGTCGCGCGAGCCGTCCTTGCGGACGCCGGAGCACGTCCGCGTCGACCCGGGCGTGCCCGTGCAGGAGTTCGCCGACGCCTTCGGCAACCGTTGCGGACGGCTCCTCGCCCCGGCGGGCCGGCTCCGCATCCGCAACGACGCGATCGTCGAGGACAGCGGCGCACTCGATCCTGTGGGGCTCGACGCGTGCCAGCATCCCGTGGACGAGCTGCCGGTCGAGACGCTGCCCTTCCTGCTCGGCAGCCGGTACTGCGAGGTCGATCGTCTGACCGAGACCGCGTGGCGCCTCTTCGGCGACACGATGCCGGGTTGGTCGCGCGTGCAAGCCATCGTCGACTGGTGCCACGCCAACGTCGAGTTCGGCTACCCGTACGCGCGCGCGACCAAGACGGCGCTCGAGGTCTTCACCGAGCGGCAGGGGGTCTGCCGCGACTTCACGCATCTCGCGGTGACGTTCTGCCGCTGCCTCAACATCCCCGCGCGCTACGTGACCGGCTATCTCGGCGACATCGGCATCGCGCCGTTGCCCGATCCGATGGACTTCAGCGCCTGGTTCGAGGTGTACCTCGGCGGTCGCTGGTGGACTTTCGACGCCCGTCACAACCATCCGCGCATCGGGCGGATCGTCATGGCGCGCGGCCGCGACGCCGTCGACGTCGCGCTCACGACGTCGTTCGGGCCGACGACCCTGACCCGCTTCGTCGTCGTGACCGAGGAGGTGCGCGACTACGCGGAGATCGCGACCGGGGTCTGATAGTCGAAGAAACGGTTGCGCTTGATCACCTCGGCGACCCCAGCCGGCACCATGGCCTCCCAGGTCGGGTCGGCCTTCTTGATGCGCTTCAGGATGTCGCGCGAGTAGATCGACAGGTACTCGCGATGGAAGTTCTCGAGCTGCTCGATGCAGCCGCGATCGACCAGATACTGGTAGAGGTTGCGGAGATTCGGCGCGATCTGCATGTTCTGCACGGTCGTCAGCTCGCCCGTCGCCGCCTCGAGCAACGGATAAATGAAGAGCTTCAGGTCGTTCTTGAACAGCCGCCCGAACGATTCGAGGATGCCGCCGTTCAGGTGGGTGTAGAACTGCTCGTCGAAGAGCTCGCGCAGGCTCCCCGCCCCCATGACGATCCCGATGCGCTTCTGTGTATGGCGCGCGATGTAGGCGGCGAGGCGGTAGTACTCGAAGTAGTCGGAGATCAGGACGGTCTTGCCGCAGGCGGCGAGCACGTCGGCGCGCGCCAGGAAGTCGTGCACGTCGACGATGTCCGACTGCGAGTGCGCCATCAAGTTGCGCATGGTGATCTCCATCAGCGGGACCACCTGATCGCCTTCGACGGCGGCGTCGCTGGTGAAGCGCTCGACCGCGCAGCCGAGCATGTCCAGGTTCACGTGCGTGACCGGGCGGAAGCTGCCGCGCTCGACCAGCACGTGCTTCTTGTAGAGCACCTCCGAGGGCTGGAGGACGGTGCCGTCGGCCGCGAACATCGCCGCGCCCGTCAGGCCGAGCTGCACGAGCTTCAAGCTCACTACCCGGTTGTCGACGTGACGGAACTCGATGCCCGACATCTCGACCATGTCGATCTCGATGCGATCGGTGGTGAGGCCATCGAGCAGCGACTCCACCAGCAGCTCGGGCTCGTGGTAGAGGAAGCACGCGCCGTAGACGAGGTTGACGCCGACGATGCCGAGCGCCTCCTGCTGCGCCTCCTTCTCGCGGTCGAGCATGTTGACGTGCAGGATGATCTGGCTGTCCTCGTCGCGCGGATGAGACTGGAAGCGGACGCCCATCCAGCCGTGGCATTCGCTCGTGCCGCTGAAGCCGCGTGCCTTGACCGTGTCGGCGAAGGCGAAGAAGGCCGTGGTGTTGCCGCGCCGCTCGCGCAGGCGCTCGAGATTCAAGCCGTGCTCGTACTGGAGCATGCGCTCGAGGCGCGGGCGGCAGACGTAGCGATCGCACTTGCCGTAGATGGCGTCGCTGACGGTCATGTCGTAGGCGGAAATGCTCTTCGCGATGGTCCCCGCGGCGCCGCCGGCGCGGAAGAACCAGCGCACCACCTCCTGGCCGGCGCCGATCTCCGCGAACGTCCCGTAGCGGCGCCGGTCGAGATTGACCGCCAGCGCTTTCAATTGAGGGTCCGTCGGTCGCGTCTCGCTCATCGGAGGGCCGCTCCCTGTTGGGAAAGCAAGGCGCATGCCTCGAGGCGGAGGGCGAGGACGCATTGGCAGATGTGCATGCACACGATGATGAGCAGTGCATGCGCCGCGGACAAGCCGGTTTCTGCGCCGGCCACTGCCCAGGCAACGGGCAGCGGCGTGCGACGTGACGTGCAAAGTGTCACAGCCCGAGGCCGCGGGCGGCCCGAGGCCGCAGGCGGCCCGGCGGCGCGCCGAGCCGTTACCAGCGTGGAAAGCGGATGGGCGTGAACTCGTTCTGGAACACGTAGTCGGCGACGCGCTCGCCCTGCAAGATGCCCTCGCTCTTGTCGAAGGCCCAGTGGATGCCGAGGTAGATGCGGCTCTGGCCGTTCTCCTCCTCGGCCTGGGAGAGTGAGACGAAGCTGCGGGGCTCGAGCGGCCGCATGTTGCCCTGGTTGTCGAGCGTGGTGCCGTTGAACTCGTCCGAGGTGAAGGTGAAGGCGATGTCGTCGCGGCGGTAGAAATTGCGCAAGGTCTCGAACAGCGCGCCACCGAAGCCGGCATGGCCCGACGGGTACGAGGGGAAGGGCGGGGTGAAGTTGGGTCCCTGCAGGTTGCTCGCCGGGGCGCCGAGCGGCCAGAAGCCCGGATCGCCGGCGGTGTCCGGGTTGCCGTCGCCGGCGCCGGTCGGACCCATGCCGGGATCGGATTCGCGAATGCCGGTCACCGGTCGCCAGAAGTCCCAGAAGAATTTCGACTCCCACACGGCGATGCCGGCGTCGGCCATCGAGACGTTCACCAGCGCCAGGAGCCGCGCGAACGCCAGCGTGTTCGACGTGGTGTGCATCTGATCCGCGATGTGGAGGGTGATCTGGTTGTAGAGCCGCGGCGGTGCGCACAGGCTCGGCGTGCCGTCGTACGCCCAGAAGAGCCCGATGCGCGTCTGCTCGTCGGTGCGCGCGGTGGCGGTGTGGGTCACGTCGCCGCCGAGGGATTTCGTCTGGTTGAAGGCCGCCGCGTACTCGGCGCTGTCGAGCGCGGGCGGTGGCGGCGTCCGGAACTGGT
>Ga0157379_10004750_pt1 | contig 11666 bp, 9 predicted proteins | sample S25metaG_FD_121802 | JGI IMG/M metagenome (GOLD analysis project Ga0157379, IMG submission 121802) | Switchgrass rhizosphere microbial communities from Kellogg Biological Station, Michigan, USA - S2-5 metaG | ecosystem: Host-associated > Plants > Roots > Rhizosphere > Soil | place: USA: Michigan... | reverse complement strand
TGGACGAACTTGAAGCCGGCGCCGACCTGCGGGTCGGCGAACAGGTGGTGGATGCCGATCGGCATCGAGAAGACGAGGAAGAGGACGAACGCGACGCGGCCCATCGTGTCGCTGTAGAGACGCCCGCCGATCGCACGCGGCACGAGCGTGTAGAACGCGATGTACGTCGGCATCAGCCAGAAGTAGACGATCGCGTGCAGCGTCCACGAGAAGAGGACGCGCGCGAGCCCGGCGTTGATCGTGTCGGTGAGGCCGAGCGACGCCGGCAGGATCAGCACCAGCACCTCGACCGCGGCGCCGACCGACGTCCACGCCCAGAGGTAGGCGCCGGCGAGGTTGCCGAACATCGCGAGCGGGATCGTCGCGCCGGGGTTGTCCTTGCGCCACGCACGCAGGTTGATCACCATCAGCGCGACCCAGATCCACGAGCCGACGACGACGAGGACGACACCGAGGTAGTAGAAGGGGCTCGCGAGCATCGGCGGGTAGAAGGTGTAGAGCACCGACGCCTTGCCGACCGCCATCGTCACCGCCGCCACCACGGTGCCGGCGATGACGAGCCAGAAGCCGGCCCAGCCCCACTTCACGCCGACCAGCGGTCGCTTCAGCGCGAGCTCGCAGATCGCGTAGCCGAAGCCCATCGCGACGAGCGTCGGCAGCACGTACGCCATCACGGTGCCGTGCGCGGTCACCGAGCGGTAGTAGTGCTCGGGGTTGTTGATCCACGCCGCGAGCGGGCTGCGGATGTACATCTGCCACGCGCCGAGCACCAGCGCGCCGGCGAAGCCGACGAACGCGACCCAGAAGTGGGCGAGGACGAGCTTGCTAGCGCGCGACACAGCTGAGCCTTTCTCCCGAGCGCGCGCGGGCGAGGAACTCGTCGCGCGGCAGCACCTGCACCCGCGCCCACATCGCCTCGTGGCCGGTGCCGCAGTACTCGTGGCACGGCATGAGGTGCTCGCCGGATTTCGGGAACGTCGTCGTGAAGGTCGCGACGAAGCCGGGAATGACCATCGTGTTGGCGTTGGTCGTGCCGACGACGAAGCCGTGGATCACGTCGGTCGCGGTCGCCCGGAACGTCACCGGCATCCCTTCGGGAACGACGATGCACTGCGGAACGAACGAGTATTGCTGGGCGACCAGGCGCGCAGTCACCTTGCCGTCGGGCGCGAGCGTCGTGCCGAGGTTGCTCTCGACGAACTCGCCGCGCAGATGGAGCGTCTTGGCGTCGATCGTCTCGACCCGCGACGGCGGCATCGACGCCCAGTGCAGGCCGGTGACGACCATCATCACGACGATCACCGCGATGATCGCACCGACGATCCAGGCCCAGCGCCGCTCGGCGGCGACGGCGACGAGCTCGGAGGCGTGCGCCGCCGCGCCATCGCTCATTGCACAGCTCCCCGCGGCAGGTAGACGAGGAAGTAGAAGCCGACGTAGATCGCGACGACGATCGCCGTCGCGACGCCGGCGAGCGCGAACGCGCCGCTCGGGCCGCGCGCGACGATCTCGTCGACGGCGCGATCGTCGCCGCTCGGGTCGGGCTCGCCGTCGTCGGCCATGGCGTTTCCTTCGCTATTCCGGCAGGAGCTTGCGCAGCTCGGGCACCTGCGCCGCCGCGACCGGCGCGCCGCTGTTGTCCCACGCGACGCGGATGTAGGTGACGACGGCGGCGACCTCTTCGTCGTCGAGGATGTGGCTGAACGGCGGCATGCCGTGCGGCCGCGGGTTCTTCTTCGTCCCCGGTGCGTAGCCGCCGTTGAGGACCATGCGGATCGAGTTGACCGGCGAGGTCATCGTGATCGACTGGTTGCCGGCGAGCGGCGGATACGCGGGCGGGTGTCCCTTGCCGTCGGCACCGTGGCAGAGCGCGCACTGCTTGTCGTAGATCTTGCGGCCGTTCTCCATCACCGTGGGCTGGACGAGCCGCGCCTGGCTCGTCGGCAGCGGATCGGCGTCGCGCTTGGGCAGCGTCTTCAGGTAGACCGCCATCGCCTCGGCGTCGGCGTCGGTCATGTACTGCAGGCTGTTGTAGACGACCTCGGCCATCGGGCCGTAGACGGTCGCGCGCTTGGAGACGCCGACCTGCAGCAGATCGGCGATGTCCTTGAGGTCCCATTCGCCGAGCCCGGCCTCGCGGTTCGACGTCAGCGACGGCGCGTACCAGTTCTGGTTCGGGATCATCCCGCCTTCGAACTCCTGCGACTCCTTCGAGCCGCCGAGCGCGTTGATCGCGGTGTGGCACATCGAGCAGTGGCCGAGGCCCTCGACGAGATAGGCGCCGCGGTTCCACTGCTCCGACTGCTTCGGGTCGGGCTGGTATTCGCCTTCCTTGAAGTAGAGCGTGCGCCAGCCGATCAGGAGCTCGCGCTTGTTGAACGGAAAGCGAAGCTCGTGCGGCCGGTTCTTCAGCTTCACCGGCTGCACCGACATCAGGTACGCGTAGATCGCATCGGAGTCGGCGCGGGTCACCTTGGTGTACGACGCGAACGGCATCGCGGGGTAGAGGAGCGAGCCGTCGCGCGAGACGCCGCTGTGCATCATCCGGTAGAACTCGTCGGAGCTCCACTGGCCGATGCCGGTCTCCTCGTCGGGAGTGATGTTCGGCGAGTAGAGCGCGCCGAACGGCGTCGGCATCGCCCGGCCGCCGGCGAATTCCCTGCCTTCGGGGTTGGTGTGGCAGGCGACGCAGTCGCCTGCGCGCGCGAGGTACTCGCCTTTCTGGATCAGCAGCGTCTCGGCGTTGGTCGCGCCTGCAGGCCGTGCCGCCTTTTCCTGCGGCGGCTTCGACGGCAGCACGCCCGGCTGCATCGAGAGCACGACGGCGACGGCGAGCGCCGCCAGGACGACGGCGCCGATCGCGATGCGCAGCCCCATTCGCATCGCGCTACTTCTGGCTGCCGCACGCGAACGGCATGCGGACGAGGTTGGCCGATTCCGGCGATGGATCCTGCGGCGGCTCCTGGCGCGCGAGCCACGCCGAGACCGCGGCGATGTCGCTCTCGGTGAGGCGGTTGGCGATCCGCTTCATGCAGTCGGGCTCGGCGGCCTTGCGCTCGCCGACCTTCCACGCCGTCAGCTGCGCGGTGAGGTACGTCGGCCGCAAGCCGACCAGGCCCGGGATCCCGGGCTGCATTCCCGTCAGGCCCGCGCCATGGCACGCTGCGCAGGCCGGAATCGTCTTCTGCGGATCGCCGGTCTTGACGAGCGCCTCGCCGCGCGCGAGCACGGCCGGGTCGACGCTGCCCGGATCGCGGCGCGCGAACGGCGGCCTGAGCTTCGCGTAGTGCTCGGCCATCTCGCGCAGGTACGCGTCGGGGAGATAGGCGACGAGGTAGTTCATCGGCGCGTAGTTGCGCGTGCCGTTGCGAAACGCGACCAGCTGGTTGTAGAGATAGCCGGCCGGCTTGCCGGCGATGCGCGGGTAATAGCCGCTGTTCGTGCCCTGGCCGCTCTGGCCGTGGCAGGTGACGCAGCCCTGGACGCGCGCCTCCATCGAGTCGACCTCCTTGAACGCCGGAAGCGCCGCGTCCTGCGCCAGCGCGCCTGCCGCAGGCAGGACGAGGAGCAGGACGACGATGCGGTGCAACAGGTGCGAGCGAAGGTGCGAACGCAGAAGGTTCACGAGCGGAGCCCCGAGGCGGCAATCGAGCCTAGCAGCGCGCGCGGCGCTCGCCCATTGCCCTTTGGGGCACTGGCCGGCTCAGCCGGCGAGCGCGGCGGTGATGGCGTCGGCGGCGCGATCGATCTGCCTGCGCGAGACGTCGAGGTGCGTGACCGCGCGCACCGTGCGCTCGTCGAAGGCGTTGAGCAGCACGCCGCGCTCGCGCGCGCGCCGCACCACCGTCGCGGCGTCGACGCCGTCGGGGTGCAGGCGGAAGACGACGATGTTCGTCTGCACCGTCGTCAGGTCGATGCGCACGTGGTGATGCCGCGCGAGCGCCTCGGCGAGGCGACGCGCGTGGTCGTGGTCGTCGGCGAGGCGCTCGCGGTGGTGGGCGACGCCGAAGAGCGCGGCCGCGGCGAAAAAGCCTGTCTGGCGCATCGCGCCGCCGAGCATGCGCCGTTGCCGCGTCGCCGCGGCGACGAGCTCGCGGCGGCCAGCGAGCAGCGATCCGCCAGGCGCGCCGAGTCCCTTGGAGAACGACACGGCGACGAGGTCGAACGGCTCGGCGAGCTCGGCCTCGCGCCGGCCGCTCGCGACGGCCGCGTTCCACACCCGCGCGCCGTCGAGAAAGGTCGCGATGCCGCGGGCGCGCGCCAGTGCGCAGATGCGAGCGACTTCGGCCTGCGGGAAGACGATGCCGCCGCTGCGGTTGTGCGTGTTCTCGATCTCGATCAGCGTCGTCGGCGGATAGACCGGCAGACCGCGCGGCTTGATTGCAGCCTCGATCTGCTCGATCGTGAACCAGCCGCCGCTGCCGATCTCGTGCAGCTGCACGCCGGCGTTCGCCGCCGAGCCGCCGGTCTCGTGCCAGCCGGCGTGACACTCGCGGCTGACGATGACCTCGTCGCCGGGCCGCGTCAGCACGCGCAGCGCGATCTGGTTGGCCATCGTCCCCGAGGGCACCCAGAGGCCCGCCTCCTTGCCGAGCAGCGCAGCGACGCGCTCCTGCAGCTCGTTGGTGACGGGATCCTCGCCGTACTGGTCGTCGCCGACCGCGGCGGCGTGCATCGCCGCGCGCATCGCGTCGGTCGGACGGGTGACGGTGTCGGAGCGGAGGTCGATCGCGGCGTCGTTCATGGTGCGATTGTGGTCGCGCCGGCGAAAGCGCGTCTCAGCGCGAGCGCCAGTAGCGGCGATGCAGCGCGACGATCGCCGGCTCGGCGGCGGCGACCGGGCCGATCACGCGCACGTCCTTCTGGCCGCGTGCGAAGACATGGCGGCACGGCAGGTCGAGGGTCGGGTTCTCGGCGTGATTCCCGGTGATGTCGAGGAGCGCCTTCTCCGCGATGCCGAAGATCGTGCGGCCGATGTTGGCCCAATACTGCGTCCCCGCGCACATCGCGCACGGCTCGACCGTCGTCACCAGCGTGCACGGCCACAGCTCGGTCGGCGAGAAGCGCCGCGCCGCTTCGCGCGCGAGCACGGCCTCGGCGTGGTTGACGCTGTCGACGTTGCCCTGCTCGAGCAGCACCGTCGCGTGGTCGGGAGCGACGAGGAGGGCGGCGAACGGATGGTGGCCGGCGTCCATCGTCCGCCGCGACAGCGCCTGCGCGCGGTCGAGCAGCGCGAGCACCTGCTCGGCGGTCGGCTCGCTGCGGCCGTCGGGCGCCTGGGTCGTCGTCATGTCGATTCGTCCTCGCGTTGCAGCTGCTCGCGCAGTGCCGTCTTCAGCACCTTGCCGTAGTTGTTCTTCGGCAGCGCGTCGACGAAGCGGTACTCGCGCGGCCGCTTGAAGCGCGCGATGTGCGCGAGGCAGAGCGCGTCGAGCTCGCCGGTGTCGACGGCGTCGCCATGGCAGGCGACGAACGCCACGACGGTCTCGCCCCAGCGCGCGTCGCGCCGGCCGACGACCGAGACCTCGCGCACGCGCGGGTGGCGCAGCAGCACCTCCTCGACCTCGCGCGGGTAGATGTTCGAGCCGCCGCTGATGATCAGGTCCTTCGAGCGGTCCTTCAGTGTCAGGAAACCGTCGTCGTCGAGTGCGCCGAGGTCGCCGGTCCACAGCCACCCGTCGCGCAGCGCCTGCGCGGTCGCCTCCGGGTTCCTCCAGTAGCCGGCCATCACCGGGTCGCCGCGAACGACCACCTCGCCGGTCTCGCCCGTGGCCATGTCGCTGCCGTCGCCACCGACGACGCGGACCTCGACGAGCGTCTGCGCGACGCCGACCGAGGCGATGCGCTCCGCCCAGCGCGGATGGCGCTCGGCGGCGAGGTGCGCGCGCGAGAGCGCGGTGATCGTCATCGGCGACTCGCCCTGGCCGTAGATCTGGACGAAGCGCGGGCCCATCGCCGCCAGCGCGCGGCGGATGTCCTCGACGTACATCGGGCCGCCGCCGTAGACGATCGTCTTGAAGCCGTCGCTCGGCGCGCCGGTCGCGGCGACGTGATCGACGAGCCGATGCACCATCGTCGGCGCGGCGAACATGCAGAGGCGCCCGACCGTTCGCGACAGCGCGAGGAGCTCGGCGGGATCGAAGCCGCCCGACTCGGGGACGACGTGGCGCGCGGCGCGCGCCATGAAGGGCAGGTTGTACAAGCCCGCGCCGTGCGAGATCGGCGCTGCGTAGACCGTCGCGTCGGCGGGATCGACGTCGTCGACGTCGATGAAGTAGCACGCGAGCGCGGCCTGCAGGTTGCGGTGGCTGAGCATCACGCCCTTGGGACGCCCGGTCGTTCCCGACGTGTAGAAGAGCCATGCGAGGTCGGTCGGCACGCACGGCGCGGCGTCGACCGGCGCCGCGTCGAAGGCAGCCTCGCCGCGCGCGGATCCGGGAACGAGCGTCGCGCGCAGGCTCGGCGCGAGCGGCGCGACCGCGTCGGCGAGGTCCTCGCTCGCGATCAGGGCCGACGCCCCGGCGTCGTCGAGGATGAAGGCGACCTCGCCGGCGTGCAGCTTCGCGTTGATCGGCACCGCGGCGAGGCCGGCCCACCAGACGGCGTAGAGCGACTCGAGGTACGCGACGTCGTTGCGCATCACGATCGCGACGCGATCGCCGGCGGCGAGGCCGAGCGCGCGCAGATGGCCTGCCAGGCGCGCGACGCGATCGGCGAGCTCGCGATAGCGCCAGAGCAGGCGCTCGCCGCGCAGCACCGCGGGGCGGTCGGGGTGGACGCGCGCGGCGCGGACGAGCAGTTGCGCGAGGTTCACTCGTCAGAGCGTCACGCGCACGGTCCTGACGACCGGCTGCAGCGCGTTGACCTGGTTGCGGACGAAGGCGGCGAAGTCCGCCGGGGTTCCCGGCGTCGTCGTCACGCCGAGCTCGAGCAGGCGCTTCTTGATGTCGGGTTGCGCGAGCACCTCGTTGGTCGCCGCGTTGATGCGCGCGACGAGATCGGCGGGCATCTTCGCCGGCCCGCTGATGCCGAAGAAGTTGTCGAGGACGAGCTTGGCGTGGCCCGATTCGACGACCGTCGGCACGTCGGGCGCGAGCGGCGAGCGCTGCGCCGAGGTCACCGCGAGCGGCTTGATCTGGCCGGTCTTGAAGTACTGCACGAACGCGGTGATGACGTCGATCCCGATCGGGATCACGCCGGCGATCAGGTCGGTCGTCATCGGCGCACCGCCGCGGTACGGCACGTGCGTCATCTTGATGCCGAGGGCGCGGTTCATCAGCTCGCCGTAGATGTGGCCGATCGACGCCGGGCCGCCCGAGCCGAACTGCAGCGACCCCGACTTCTTCGCCGCGTTCTCGAGGTCGACGATGGTGTTGATGCCGGCGTTGGGGTTGGCCATGACGACGCACGGCGCCGAGCCGATCAGCGCGATGTGGGTGAAGTCGGCGACCGGGTCGTACGGCTGCTTCTCGAGCGCAAACGGGCCGATCGAGATCGGCGTCGAGTTCGAGAGCATCAGCGTCGAGCCGTCGGCGGGCGCCTGGGCGACGTTGGTGCCGCCGACGCTGCCGCCGGCGCCCGGGCGGTTGTCGACGATGACCGGCTGGCCGAGCTTCTTGGCGAGCTGCTCGCCGACGATGCGCGCGACGATGTCGCTCGCGCCACCGGCAGCGAAGGTGACGACGATGCGGATCGGCTTGTCCGACGCCGCCCATGCCGGCCAGGCGAGCGCGGCGGCGCCGGCGATGCCGGCACGGAGGAGGGCACGGCGGCGGGGGCGGATGTCCATGGTCGTTCCTTCGCGAAATGGAGGAGGGGCGCCTCGCAACTCCCGGGCCATCCTAGCGGCGGCAACTCCGCGTGCAAGACGATGGGTGCCGCGCGATACTCGTTGCCCCCCGGGCGCCCCCGCCTCGCGCCCAGCACGTCCAAGGAGACCGACATGTCCCTGCGCATCAACGACACCGCACCCGATTTCGAAGCCGAGACCACCAAGGGCAAGATTCGCTTTCACGACTGGATCGGCAGCCAGTGGGCGATCCTGTTCTCGCACCCGAAGGACTTCACTCCCGTCTGCACGACCGAGCTCGGCTACATGGCCAAGATCGAGCCCGAGTTCACCAAGCGCAACGCCAAGCTGATCGGCCTGTCGGCCGACCCGGTCGATCGTCACCAGGCGTGGAGCAAGGACATCGAGGAGACGCAGGGCGCGACGGTCAAGTACCCGATGATCGCCGACTCCGACCTCAAGGTCGCCAAGCTCTACAACATGCTGCCCGCCGACGAGGTCGCGTCGGACGGCCGCACGCCGGCCAACAACGCGACGGTGCGCTCCGTCTTCGTCATCGGCCCCGACAAGAAGATCAAGCTGATGCTTACCTACCCGATGACGACCGGCCGCAACTTCGACGAGATCATCCGCGTTCTCGATTCGATCCAGCTCACCGCCAAGCATCAGGTCGCGACGCCGGCGCAATGGAAGCAGGGCGACGACGTCATCATCGCCGGCTCGGTCTCGGACGAGGACGCGAAGAAGAAGTACCCCGACGGCTGGAAGGCCCCGCGGCCCTACCTGCGGATCGTCAAGCAGCCGACGTCCTGACGCGACGCCGAACGAGCGCCTGGGTCTCCGCCGCCCGGCCGCTCAGCGTCGCGGCGGCAGCGGCTTGCGGGCCAGCATCGGACGCTTTACTTCTGGTGCGCGGACCGGCGCGGTGCGCGCGACGGCGTCGAGCGCGACCTGCAGCGCGGTCTCGAGCTGGCGGTCGCGGCCGGCGGCGGCGTCCTGCGGCGCGTTGTCGACCTCGACGTCGGGATCGGTGCCGTGGTTCTCGACGCCGAAGCCGACGTCGGTGAACCAGAACGCGAACTCGGGTTGCGTCGTCTCGCTGCCGTCGACGAGGCGATGGCGCGGCCAGATGCCGACGACGCCGCCCCACGTGCGCGTGCCGACGAGCGGGCCGATCTTCATGAGCTTCACGGTGTGCGAGAAGATGTCGCCGTCGGAGCCGGCATGCTCGTTGGTGAGCGTGACGACGGGACCGGCGACGACCTCCTCCGGATACGTCGTGATGTTCATCCAGCGCGAGTGGACGAACGCGAGCCGCCGTCGCGCGACCTTCTCGATCAGCAGCTGCGAGACGTGGCCGCCGCGGTTGTAGCGGACGTCGACGATCAGCGCGTCGCGCTCGCACTCGGTTGCGAAGTAGCGGTGGAACTCGGCGAAGCCCGCCGCCTGCATGTCGGGGACGTGGAAGTAGCCGACGCGCCCCTGCGAGCGCTCGTGCACCCAGGCACGGTTCTTCTCGACCCACTCGCGGTAGTAGATCGGGACGTCGTCGGCGAGCGCGGTGACGACGACGTCGCGGCGGCGCTCGCCGCCGCCTTCGCCTGAGAGGGAAAGCTGCACCTTCTGACCAGCGCGGTGGACGAGCAGCGCCTCGGGCGGCAGTGACTCGGTCAGCCGCTGGCCGTCGATCGCGACGATCCGCTCGCCGACCTTCGCCTCGACGCCGACCGCGTTGAGCGGCGAGTCGGCAGCGGCGTCCCAGGCGTCGCCGCGGGCGATGCGCGTGATCTCCCAGCCGCCGCGCGCCGCATCCCAGCGCGACGTGCAGGCGAGGTGGCCGAGGGCGCCGACGGCGGCCTTGCGGTGATCGCCGCCGATCTCGTACGCGTGCGAGGTGCCGAGCTCGCCCTGCATCTCCCAGATGAGGTCGGAGACGTCGGCGCGCGTCGCGACGCGCTCGACGAGCGGCGCGTAGAGCTGCCAGACCGCGTTCCAGTCGACTCCCGAGAGGGCATCCGACCAGAACTGGTCGCGTTGCAGCCGCCACACTTCGCGCAGCATCTGCCGCCATTCGCGGCGCGGCTCGATCGCGACGCGGATGCGGTCGAGATCGATGCGGCCGTTCTTGCGCGACGGCGGGCCTTCGGCGTCGGCGGGGTCCGGCTTCTCGGCCTTGCCCGCAGCGAATACCGCGCGCAGCTGCTTGCCGTCGCGATAGACGAGCGTCTTGGTATCGGCCGAGAGCGCGAAGTCGTCGCTCTTCTCGGCGACCGTCTCGGCGCGTCCGGTCGCAAAGTCGAAGCGCTCGAGCTTGCCGGCGGCTTCCTTGTGGCCGCCGCGGCCGTGCGCGCCGATCAGGTTCTGCGTGTTCCAGACGACCTTGCCGCCGGCGATGCCGGCGATCCTGCCGTAGCGGCCTTCGGCGACCGGGAACGCGGCGACACGCTGCGCGATGCCGTCGAGGTCGATGCGCACCGGCGCCGCGGGGCGCTCCTCCTTCTTCGCGCCGGACGCTTCGCCGCCAGCGAGCACGCCACCCGCGCCGTTCGGCAGTTCTGGCGCGAGACCGCGTGGCTCGGGATCGAACGGCGGCCGCCCGCCCGCCTGCAGTGCGATCAGATACGGCCGCGCGCCGCGTGGAAAGCTGAGATCGAAGCGGACGCTGTCGTAGACCGGATCGAAGGTGCGCACCGAGACGAAATAGAGATAGCGCCCGTCGGGATCGAACGCCGGCATGGTGTCGCGGAACTCGGGCTCGGTCAGCCACGTGCTCGATCGCGTCGCGCGCGAGAAGAGCTTCAGCGCGACGTGGCGGGTGTCGGCGGCGAACGTGTAGGCGAGCCAGGCGCCGTCGGGCGACCACGCGAGGTCGTCGCTGCGGCCGTAGCCGCTGCTGTCGACGGCAGTCAGATCGCCGCTCGCGACATCGCCGATCCAGACCTCGTTGCGATGGTTGGCCAACGCGACCGCGCTGCCGACCGGTGCGGCGGCGAGCGCGGTGACGTGGCCGCAGTCCCATGGCAGCGTGCGCGCGCTGCCGTCGCCGGCGAAGACGACCAGCTTCTCTTCGCCAGAGGCGTCGCTCGCGGCGACGAGCGTCGCTCCGTCGGCGAGCCACTGGCCGCGGCGCAGCCGCACCGCGGGTCCGTCCTCGGCGGCGGACGCTGCAGCGGCGCTCGCCAGCGCTTCCCCCGAATCGTCGATGCGTCGCGTCGCCGCGCCTTCCCAGAGCGGCATCGCGAACAGTTGGCCGCGCGCGACGATGGCGAGCGAGTGGCCCTGCGGATGGAGGCGGAACGATTCGAGGTGATCGGCCGCGGTGACGAAGCGGCGCGCCGATTGCGTCCGGTGCGCCGGCGTTTCGATCGCGAGCTCGCGCGTGGAGTCGCTCGCCGGATCGAACAGCCACAGCCGCGCGCCGCACATGTAGACGATGCGCACGCCGTCGCTCTGCGCCTGCCGCGCGTAGTGGTCGTCGTGGTCGGTGTGGCGGCGCACGTCGCTGCCGTCGGGCCGGCACGAGTAGAGGTTGCCGACGCCTTCGCCGTCGCCGATGAAGTAGAGGCGCTCGCCGATCCACATCGGCGACGTCACGTTGCCGGCGAGCTCGACGAGGCGGCGGAACATGCCGCTGCCTTCGGCGTCGACCCAGATCGCGCCGGCGCGGCCGCCGCGGTAGCGCTTCCAGCGCGCCGGGTCTTCGGTGTTGCGGCCGATCGCGACGCGGCCGCCTGCGCCCCACGCGATGTGGTTGACCTGGCCGAGCCCGAGTGCGCGCGGCGGGCCGCCCGTGGGCGCGACCGCGAATGCCTGGTGGTTGCGGAAGAACGGCTGACCTTGCGTCGTCACGTAGACGATGTCGCCGGCGGGAGTCCAG
>Ga0157379_10004747_pt1 | contig 11667 bp, 6 predicted proteins | sample S25metaG_FD_121802 | JGI IMG/M metagenome (GOLD analysis project Ga0157379, IMG submission 121802) | Switchgrass rhizosphere microbial communities from Kellogg Biological Station, Michigan, USA - S2-5 metaG | ecosystem: Host-associated > Plants > Roots > Rhizosphere > Soil | place: USA: Michigan... | reverse complement strand
GTCTCCAAAATCCGCCGCCGTGGCACCGATCACCAGCGAACCGTATCCAGACGGGGCCTGGAACCGATATTCGTACGGCGCGACGCTGGAGACCGCTACGGCCTGGCCATTGACGGAGAACGTCACGAGCGCAACCCCGAGATCGTCGGTGGCGGTGGCGCGCACCGTGATCCAGGTGCCTGCCGCGATCGTGGATCCCGTCGTGGGCTCCGAGATGACGACCGCGGGTGGAAGACCCCCGGTGTCGACCGGCGTCACGTATCGACCGATATACAGCCGTGAGTCGCCGCTCGCGAGCTTCTCGGTCGAGGCAGCGTGAGCGGCAGCCGTCAAGTAGATATTGTTCGCGTCGACGGCAATTCCGGTTCCATCGTCGTCGCGGAAGGCGCTGAAATCGAGCGTGGACCGCAAGACGGGATTTCCGGGATCGGTGACATCGGTAATGGGCACCGCGTTGACGAAGAACACGTCGGCGCCGACGGCCAGGTCGCCGACCACCGCAACGTCTTTCAAGCGGCCGCCGGCATTCAACGGCATCGAACGGCGCACGACGGGATTGGCCGGATTCGTGAGGTCGATCGACGTGAGGCTCAACGCGTAGTCCGCGATCAACGCGTACATGCCCTTCAGCTTTACGCTTCGTGCGTCACCGCCTGGCACCGTCCCCACGACCACTGGATTGGCCGGATTGGAGATATCGATCACGTGCACACCGGCTGTACCCGACGCGACAACGGCGAGATGACGAAGCGGATCAACATCGACGCCCTTCTGGATGCCCGGCGGGTCGACCGCGCCGAGCAGCCGAGGCTGCGCGGGATCGGTCACGTCGACGAGCTGCAGTCCGAGCTGGCCGACTGCGACGTAGGCAATGCCGGCGCGCACACTGACATCCCTCGCCTCGCCGGGCAACGCGAGCGAGCCGACCATCGTGGGATTCCGCGGATCACTTACGTTCATGATCTGCAGGCCCGACAAGCCGTCCGCGATGAAGGCGAGCGTCCCAACAACCTTGACGCTTTCGGCGATGCCTGGTGTGCCGCGGGCCCCGGCAAGGCTCGGCGCGCTGGGATTGGTGACATCGACGACCTGCAGGCCCGCCGAGCCGGCCGCGACGTACGCGAAGGTACCGCTCACGTCCACACCGTTGGCATAGCCGGGGATCGAGATGTACGAGAGGCGCGTGGGCTGGTAGCCGATGACCGCGCCGCCGGCGGAGGCCGTATGACCGCCGTTGGCGACGGCAATCGTACAGATCCCGACCGACCCGCCGTAGATCCGTCCGTCCATCGGGCCGAACCCGCAGACGTTGGGGTTGCTGGATGAATAGCTCGTGCCGCGCTGCGTGGAGGTCACGTCGATCGTCCGGCCGTCGACCATCTCGCCGACGACACGGAGTTGGATCGACGCTGGCCCTCCGAGGCCGCTGGTATCGATATGGAAGCTGGTCGGCTCGATGCGAATGTGACTGATGGCTGACGCCACGTTATAACTGGTCGCATCGAGGGGATTACTGCCGGACTGGACCTCGACGCCGTCACTGATCCCGTCGCCATCGGTATCCCACAGCAGTGGATTGGTCCCGCGGGAGACCTCATCGCCGTCTTTCAGCCCATCGCCATCGGTGTCAGGATTCGTCGGATCGGTATCGCGCTGATATTCCTGGAGGTTGGTCAGCCCATCCCGATCGGGATCTTCGAGCGGCATCGTCGGATCCTGCGGGTTCAGTCCATGGCGGAGCGCCCACTCCTCGGGAATCGTGCCCGGCGGGCTGTTGCCTGATGCCACTCGAATCGCGATCAATCCCTGGGCGCCCTCGTGAGTCGCCTGGACGATCACCGTGCCCGCGGTGCCGGTTGCCGTCACCATGCCATCGGCTGTGACCGTCGCGATCACGCTATTGCTGATCCGATAGATCGTGCCGCTGGTGCCCAGCGTGACATCCTGCGTGGATCCATCGCTATATCGAGCGAGCGATTGGATGGACGTGGTCGCTCCAGCCTGCGTCAGCGAGGTGGTGGAAGCGGTCAGTGCAAGCGCGATCGGAATCGGTGTCGGCGGACCGAAGACGATGGGCGGCACGTTGATCACGCCGTTGATCGGCACGACGAAGGGCTCGGACTCGCCCAACATCGTTTGCCCATTGATCAGGCACGTGACCCGCGCGCGCACCGGACCGGAGGTCGACGGGATGTTCGGCAGGACCCATGAGCCGTCAGCGTTCACCTCAACATTTCGGTTGAGGACGCTGACAGTGCAGTTCTCGTTTAGCTGCGCGAACGAGGACCGCGCCGTCGTAACGGCAAGCGCCGCGATGACTGCGATGCGGACGAGATGCCGGCGATGGCCTCGCGTCACCGCCCACCCGTCGGCACGGTGGCGACCCCATTGACGTGGTCGCCCTTTTGGAGATCGGACGACGCGTCCGGCTTGCTGGAGGCGCGGTCGACGAGATCGATGAGCTGCAGCAACGAGGGGACTCCGTCGATGCGCGTGCCGTTCACGATCACGACCGGGCTTCCGCGAATGCCGCGGCGAGACGCCGCCTGCAGATCAGCGGTGACGCGCGGCCCATAGTCGTGACGTTCGAGCGATGCCGAGAACGCACGCGCGTCCAGGCCGAGGCGCGCGGCAGCAGCCGGGAGATCCTGCTCCCGCCACGAGTCTTGATGGTCGAGCACGTAGGCAACGAATTCCCAGAAACGTCCGCCCTTCGCGGCCGTGACGGCGGCTTCGTGTGCCAGCGTGGCTTGTGGATGGAACGCCAGCGGCAGGTTGCGGAACTGAAGGCGCACCTGCTCGGACCGTTTTGCGAGCAAATCATTCAGGACGGCGAAGGCCGGTCGGGTGACCGGACTCTGCAGATCGGCGAAGAATTCCACGGTAACCGGCGCCGAGACCGGCCCCCGGCTCAGCAGCGCGTCCGGAATCGCCGCGAGCGCGCGCGCGCGCTGCCGGTCTTCCCGAATCAGCCCTTGGAGTTGGGCCACCGACTTCGTGCCGACGTATTCAACGCCGCGTATATAGAACGTCGGCGTTCCGTTCACGCCTCGCCGCTCGCCTTCGGTGACGTCGGCCGCAATGCGCCGCTTGATCCGCTCGCTGTCCAAATCTCGACGAAAACGGTCCATGTCGAGATGGAGTTGTTTCGCGTACGCCAGAAGGTCCTCAAGCGCGACGCGTTGCCGATTGGCAAAGAGCACATCGTGCATCTCCCAGAACTTGCCTTGCTCGGCGGCGGCGAGTGCGGCCTGGTGCGCGAGCGGCGCGCGCTCGTGAATCGTGAGCGGAAAACTCTTAAATGTGATCGTGACACCCATGCCGTCCACGCCCGTTGACTGCAGTTCCCGGAGTGCCGGGGCGAGCGAGGCGCAGTACGGGCACTGAAAGTCGGAGAACACCTCGATCTCGACCTGGTCGGATCGATCCGAGGGTGCCGCCCACGCCGTGCTGCTCAAGACCAACGTGGCGCAGAGAATCAACACACATCGTGTCATCGCAAATGCTCCGCGGAAGCGAGGGCTGGACGGGGATCGGAGGGCCATGGCCGCGGGTGAAACGCTTCGTCGACGATGCGCGCCTTGGCGTCCGGCGGAAGGACTTGTAAGGTCTTCAAGAACTCGACGAGGGCGTCGCGATCGTAGGTCGAGAGACGTTTGAACGCATCGCGCGCATCAGCGGCTTCGCCTGCGTGAGCCAGAATCGACTGGCGGAGCGTCGTGAAGAGACCGTGATGGAAGAAGGGCGGTTCGTTCGCCGCGCCCCAGAGACGTTTCGTCAGAAATCGACAATTGCCGTCCCGAAGCCGCGGCGACCACTGCGACTGGTTTTGATCGAGTGGCTCGCGCGCGTCAGGCTCGCAGATATCGTGCAGCTTGAAGTCGGTGTACGCCTCCACCCAGACCGTGCCGCTCGGATCCGGCTTCAGCCGCGGGCCGGGCAGCAGGTCGCTCGAAAGGTCGATCCGAAGTTCGGGCGCCTCGCCGCTCCGCAGATTCCCTGGGGGATTGAATGGATTCGGCTCCGAGTAGATCCAGCCCTGGTGGTCCAGCGGCAGTCGGGGGATGTGGCAGGTCGCGCAGCCAATGCGCTCAAAGGTACCTTCGCCACTCAAGACGGCCCGCTCAATCTCCGGATCCCGCGGAATCACGCGGCCGGGCACCTGCAGCGCGGCTTGAAAGACGCTGACGGCGGTGACATCGGCGCGGGTGAGCTCGTTCGTGAAACCGTCCCCGTCGGGATCGGTATCGACGCCAAAGCGCTCCGTGGACTGGATGCCGTGATGCTGATTGAAGGCCGTGTTCGAAAACTCCCGCAGCGAGATGACATTGCTGGATTGGTGCCACGGCCGTATTATTAGGGACGGTGGATTGTTAGAGGTCGTTGAGATCAGGCTCAAACGACTCATGCCCTCCACTTTCGACGTATCCCACAGGCCGTCCATCTTCCGGCTCAGTGATCCGAAGCGCACGCCGTTCGCGATCAGCGGCTTGCTCTCGCCGAGCTTCAGGCTGTCCCGCGTTTGCTGCAGCGTCGTCGTCATCTGCCGCGCCAGCATTTCGAGATAACCAGCGCCAAGCAGGCCAGTCGTGGCGCGGAAATCGCCAGCGTCTTGAAGGGTGACCAGATTCCCGGCTTCATCGACCGACCCGCGCGTTGGCAGCGCATCCGTCCGATCGAAGGTGGCGAAGTCGAACCGCTGGCCGAGGACGAAGACGTTGGTCACGACATCCCCGCCACCGCCGGTAATCCCGTGGGGCGCGTTATGGCAGCCGGCGCAGGAGTTCGCATCCGGTCCCGAGACGCGATTGAAGGCACGCAGGTCGACTAACGGTTGCGTGGGATCCGCGAGAGGCCGTCCTGTACCCTTTGTGAACGGCCGGCCACCACCCTCCTGGTTGGTCCAATTGGCCTCGAAGAGCAGCTTCCCATGAGCCAACAGCGCAGGAACGGACAGCGAGTATTCTTCACCGTCGCGCAGATGGTGAGAGATCGACACTTCGAGGCCAAGCGACATCGGCCTCGGTTGTTGCGCCTGAACCACGGCCCATCGGCACACCAGCAGCCACCCCGCCACACCGATCACCGACGTCAACACTCTTCTGCCGTTCATTTGCCTCATCGCCCTCTGCCCGTCAAAGACCACGTTAGCGCCCTTGCCGTGGCGACCTACTCGGAACGCCAACGGCAGTGCAATCAACATAACCAGCAAGGAATGCTACTCGACGCCTCAACGATGCCACTAAATAGATCAGCGGTCACAAAAGATAGTTCGAACGGACAAATACATGACGACCATTGCATGTCGTCAGGAGACGCATCGGAGTTGTGCGCGCTCTTCCACTCTAACCACCATCAAGACACATTCCGGTCGTTGGAGATACGCCATTCCGTCAGCTGCTCGCCGACACACAACCCTCTGCGTCGGCAAGAATGATCAACAGGGCGCCCGAGAGAGGAACTGCAACATCATGGCGCGCCAGCTGAACGCGTATTCGGTCGGTCAGCGCGTACCGTGGTCAGAAATCATGGAAGCGCCATTACTACTCGATCCCGAGAGAATATCGAATCGGGCTTTATTGACACCACTGCTTTATCGTCAGATTCAATTTCAAGCCCAGTCACTACACACTTCGCCATGGCTTGTCGCACGACTTCAGGGGACGCGTTAGCCTCGATAAAGTCCTTCGCGTCAAGCCTTCGTTGCCGAGGCACATTCGTCTTTCCATCCTCGCCAACACTTATGGCGACAAGTCGATACTGCGCATCTTCACGTGAGATAAAGACTAGAGTGCGGCTTCGGTGCGCCCATTGAAACCCCGTATCAATCGTCGCCTTCGAGCCGGGACCAAAGAACTCGGCGAAGGTGTAGGCATGACCGGCGACACCGGGCGGGTAGATCACTTGACCGTAACTCTGAGCGTCGAGCAGCCAATCAGATGGCACACCGGATTCGCGATTACGCTTTGGCGTCTGGGCCAGATCAATGAGCAATACCAGGTCAGATGTCTCTCCCACAACCGTTCTAGGAACAAATTGACGAAAAGCCAAAAACCTGCCGTCTGTCGATAACCGAGGATCCCGGCAAACAATCAAGCCCGTTTCCTGTTTTAGATCGACATCGAGCACTGCTACGGTTGGCGCTGAACCAATTGTCCCGAAGAGGACGACCCTTCGACCGAGAGGCGACACGTCCTCAAATCGCACCGCGTGGTCAATCCATCTGATGCGGTCACGCTGTCCTGACGCCTTGGCGACGACGTCGAGGGTATGTGAATAGAGCCTATTCACGTCATCAATCACAACGCTTTCATTAAGTTCAGCGCGAAACCGATCTGATTCGAACACCGAGACGGTCTGGCCGAAGACAGTGTACGCCGCGAGGACGACTAGCGCGATCGTCAGCGAGTTAGTTCTTGTCATGTGGTCAATAAATCTGGATGGTCTTGAAGGTTCCGAGATTGTGAAAATCACTCACCGTACAAGAGTGGTGCGAGTCATAGTTATCCAGGTGATTAGCAAAGAGCGCATTTGGGGGGACTTTGCAGCGAAAACCGCAATTGTCAGTCACGGTCTTGATCCAGTTGAGATCTTTCACAAAGATCTTTGCGCCGCATGAGATCGGGCCATCGTTGCTCGCGTGGAAGCTGGCCAGCGTTAAATCGTTGATTGGTGACTCGCTTCCGCAGGCGGCCACGAGTCCGGCTGGCCGCACGCGGTAGCTTCGGCCGAGAGCATCCGACGGAATCTGAGTGGCATGCTTTCTGGCTGGGTCAACGCAAAGCGCATCAACTTGCAAGAAACCATTCGATGGTGCTGCGGCAAATCCACTCCCATTCTCTTGTAGCTGACCCACGAGTTGAATGACGCTCTTGGCCCATACGACACTTCCAGTGATCGTCGCGCCGTTCAGCGGTCCAACGTCCGCATCTCAATGACATCTGGACTGCGACTAAGCTTGACGGCGCCTAAAGGCATTTTCGACGGCCGTCCGGAAGGCGTGTAGCGGTCCTGGACGAGAGTGTAGAGTTCGAGCCCAGTAAGACGAGTAACCGCTGGAGCATCACCGTCGCGTATGGTCTCGTTCAACTGAACGATGATGTCCTTTGAGTCATCTCTATCATTGGTCACAAATATGTCCATATCCTTCATCCAATAGATATTTCGTCTCGCTTTCTCGAAGCGAAAAGATTCCACAAGCTGGAGCACAGGCGTCGATTGAAGCCCTTCGCCGTCAACTCGGAACACGAGATCCGAACCAGCGCTAATAGATCCTGACCCTGAAATGACTCCCCAGATATTTACATGAACACCAATCATGTTACCCCTGAGACGAAGCATGTCCAACGAGCCACTCACACGAGCTACGTTCCCAGGTCGGGCGGTGAACACAGGAATGAATTCCGTCAGGTCAACGCTCTTCCCGAGTTGTCTGACGCCTCTGTCCGAGCGCACCAACCCAAGGTATGTTCTGAACAAATTGTCTGACCCGCCGGTGATGATTTCCTCGGAATAGAGGACTGCCCTTACGTTCTTCGTCACGTCACCGTCGGCGTGGACCTTGAATACGGTCGGCATTGGCTGTCCTAGCAGATTTGGTCGCGAGGGCATCCCAGATGGATAGAACGCCGATTGGTACCTGTCCTGCGCCGCAGTAGCCGTACACGTAGCGAAGCAGAGTGCGACGACGATGGACGCCCATGCTGACACTGACGACGTTTCGAAAACGGCGGGGGTGTGCCTATTGGCAATGAGCATTGAGTACCTCATAGACATAGTGCGGCTTTTTTTCTAACGGCACAGACGGACTGTAAGGTTCTGTCCGAAGCCATCTCTTTTGGGTATCGTCCCAACTCCAGTAATGGAAGCCATTGTATTGCTTGATCGCGTCCAGGACTACATACGGCAGCCCGGTTACATCATCCACAAGGCCGAGCGTCACGTAGTCTGTCGCGGTCGGATAAGTTTGCTTCACACTCGCTGGCCACCCCTGCGCGATGTTCCACTTTTCTGCGAGAATCGAGAGGCCCTCATCCAAATTCGTTCGCCAATTCCAGACAGCGTTGTCGGATGCGCGCGGATTGTCGACCTGCATAATGCCGTAGCCGTTCGGCTTTCCGAAACGAGGCAAGTTTTGACTATTGAACTGGCCCAGTGTGTGCTCGCTTTCCCAGCACGCAATCTTGTCAGCTGGGAGCACGGTGCCAGGGAAATGACTATTTAGATACCCAATCACGGCTTGAGGGGAGGGATTCCTGCCGCGTATCTTGAACTGCTGTGTATCGGACAAATGGGCGCCAAGGACATCTGCAGTTACAAGCACGGTGGCATCACCACCTCGCAATTGGCCCTGGAAGTCCGGGGTGAAGGCGCCGCCTAGGAGGTTGGTCGGGTACCCCGGCAGCGCCGGAAGGTCTACGATGCGATTGTCTGGGGCTGGGCCCTGATAATGAATCTGGATGTCCCACCTAAAAAGCGTGGTCGTAGTGGGATCCGGCGTGACGCCGGTGATCTTCGCTTGTGCCTCAACGGGTTCCATCGCTGGCGATTCGTCTATCCAGAATGTGTCGGAGTCAGTCGGTCGTAGGACCTGAAGGTGCGGGGCTTGGCAGTTCCCGAAGTGACAGATGCCGGTTATCGTGCCGGTGACGCACGCGCGACCGTCTTGGTCGAGGTCAGGAAGGCAAGTCGCGTTGGCGCAGAACCGGCATACCGGACATGTCGCCGCGGTTCCGGTCGGCGCGGAGTTGCCGCCGCAATGCCAGCCCGCCTTAAGCACCCCCACGCCCGGACTCGACCGAATGATCTGTCCGTCATCGCTCACGATGCCCGTCCCGATCGCCACGAACGACCCAATGTCGTGATCGAACGAATACATCTCTGTTACTTCCCGCGGCTTCAACCCATCCACATTCGGCAACGTGATCGCCGCCGGCGGATTGAAGACCGCCCCGGCCGGCTGGATGGTGACGATGAATTGCGGCTGCTGCCCAAATCCTGGCACCATCGGTACCTTGTCCCCGTGCACGACCGTCACGCTCACACAGCCACTCTTCGACCCACCTGGAAAGGTCACCTGCCCAGGACTGAATGTCAGCGAAAACCCTGGCGATTCTGGCAATGTCAGCGTTCCGCCTCCCGTCGATGCTGTCACACACAGTTGATGGGAGGTGTCGAGCGGTAGTAGATACATCGGCTGCCCCACCGTATTCGATTGTCCCGTCACGGTCACGAGGTCGTACTCGAGCGACGGGTACACGCCGGGCCGCTGCGCCGTGGCCCCGTCAACCAGGATCTTGGTCGCGCCGATCGGTGCTTGCGCGATCGTGAACTGGCCTTGCGCATCGGTCACCGCGCTTGGCGCCACGGCCACTGCACCTGGAGTCGCGTGAAGCGTCGTCGCCAGAATGGCTCGCACGGTGACGCCACGTATCGGCTGATTGGTGTTGTCCAACACAACACCCGAGACCGTCGTCTGCGCAGGGTTGCCTGGCGCGCGGCCGGATGCCGTGAACGCGGCCGGAAATCCTGAGTTGCCGGAGAAGTTCGCGTCGACGATGTTGTTGGCATGGCCTTCCTGCAGTCCTAACGTGAGCGTCGCCGCCGCGCGGCCGTCGGAATCGGTCATGACCGTGAGGGTCGTGCCACCATTGAGCGAGCCGCCGCCCTGCTGGACCGTGAACGTCACGGGGACGCCGGCAATGCGATTGTGCCCCTGATCAATGGCGACGGCGATGAACGGCTTCGGCAGCATCTCGCCGATCGCGCCGAGCTGATCGCCACCCGAATCGACGACGATCATCGCGGGGCCGCTCTGCGTGGCTGACGCCGTGAAGAGCGCCGTGCCGTCGTAGCTCACGGCGTAGGCTTCCACGACGTTCCCGCCCGCCCCCGCGCGATGGCCAAGCGTCCAGGTGACCTGCGCGCGGCCTTGCGCGTTCGTGAGCGCAATCACCGTCGCCGCCGGCGGTGCGCCAGCCACCGCGAGCAGCCCATCATTCTGTTTGACTTTGAAGACGACCGACTGGTTCGCCACCGGACCGCTCGCGTCCGTCACGGAGACGACGAGCGGCGCCGCGACGGCAGTGCCGATCACCGCCGACTGGTTATTGCCAGAGATAAGCTGAATCTGCGCTTGCGATGGCGGCTGCCGGATCACGGTGACGGACGTGGCGGCTAAGTTGCCCACCCGGTCGCGGGCAAACGCCTGGAGGATGTTCGTTCCGAGCGCCAGCGGAATATTCGTCGCGAGGAAGCTGCGATTGGCCACTTGCGCCGCCGTCCCGTTGATCGTCACCTGTGCCTGCTGGTCGTTCACCGTCCCGACGACGATGTCGTTGATGATGCCGGCGACGGCGATCGACGCGTCCGTGGTCACGAACCGGTCCATGGGCGCGGTAATCGTCACGTGCGGTGGCGTCGTGTCGAGCGTCACCTCCAAGCTGCTGGTGCCCACGGCGCCGGTCACGGCGGTCGCGGTCACGGTGATCGGGTTTGGCCCTTCCGCCAAAGGCAGCGCCAGGCTGAAGCTCCCGCCCGCGTTCGCCGTCGCAATGCCATTCACGGCAATCGTCGCGGACGGATCGTCCACCGTCCCGCTCACCGTCGTCGGCGTGATGTTTGTGTAACTGAGCGGCGCAGGCGCGGTGATCGTGACGCGCGGAAGCCGTAGGTAGGTCAGGGAAAGCGAGGTCGTCGCGCGGTTCCCCGCCAGATCGGTCGCCTCCAGCGTGACCGTGTTCGCGCCCGGCATCAGCGTGACGGTGCAGCTCGCCCCCGCCCCCGATCGATCCGGGACTGCCGTCGCACGTCACACTCGAGGGACCGGAGAGCGTATCAGCGACCAACGCGGTAAGAGGTGCGTTCGCGACATACAGCGTCGCGCCGCCGTTGGGCGACGTGACCGTCAATGTCGGTGGTGTCAGATCCAGATTCACATTCGTGGACGCGACGGCACTGTTGCCCAGGGTATCTGTCACTGTTCCGCTGACGAATTGATTCACACCTTCCGCGGCAATCACCTGATCGGATGGACACGTGGCGATTCCGGCGCCGCCATTGACGCAGGTGAAATGCGCCGTCACGGCCGTGTGGTTCCAGCCGTTGACATTCGGCGTGGGACTCAGGGATACCGTGATGCTGGGCGGCCCCACCACTGTGTAGGTGAGCCCGGCACTGGCATTCGCCCCGACATGGACGACGACTGAGCCCGACTGGGCGGTCGCGGGAATCATCGCCGTGATTTCACCGTCGCTCCAGTTGACGATGGTCGCGACGAGGCTGCCGATCGTCACGGTGCTCGTGTCCTGAACACTGCCGAACCGCGAGCCGGCGATGACCAGCGTCGACAGCGGAAGCCCCATCATCGGACTCAGGCTGGTGATCACAGGACCCACCACGGTGAACGGGCTGCCATTGCTCCCCACACCGTTGACCGAGACCACGACCGGCCCCGCGCCGGTCGGCGTTCCGGCCGGCACCGTCGTCCCGATGCTCGTGCTGCTCCAACTGCTCGGCGTCGCGGTCGTGCCATTGAACGTGACCGTGCTGCTGCCTTGCGTGGCTCCGAAGCTTGACCCCGAGATAGTAACCTGGGTTCCGATGGCGCCCGAGTTCGGAGAGAGTTCGGTGATGCTTGGCGACGGGTTAGGGGATTGATCCGCGACC
>Ga0157379_10004744_pt1 | contig 11671 bp, 8 predicted proteins | sample S25metaG_FD_121802 | JGI IMG/M metagenome (GOLD analysis project Ga0157379, IMG submission 121802) | Switchgrass rhizosphere microbial communities from Kellogg Biological Station, Michigan, USA - S2-5 metaG | ecosystem: Host-associated > Plants > Roots > Rhizosphere > Soil | place: USA: Michigan... | reverse complement strand
CTTCTGGCCGCCGATCCGCGCTATGCGATTGCGCTGTTCGTCACTGAACCTTGGACCGCCTTTGTCGCGTTGGGCTCGGTGGTGCTGGCCGTCACCGGCTGCGAAGCGCTCTATGCCGATATGGGCCATTTCGGCGCGCGTGCCATTCGTTGGGCCTGGCTTTATTTCGTCTTTCCCGCGCTGGTGCTGAATTATTTCGGCCAGGGCGCGCTGCTGCTGACCAATCCTGCCGCGGCATCTTTCCTGTTTTACGCCCTGGTCCCCGACTGGCTGCACTATCCCATGGTGGGACTTGCCACCATCGCCACCATCATCGCCTCCCAGGCCGTCATCTCCGGCGTCTTCTCGATCACCCAGCAGGCGGTGCAGCTTGGCCAGCTTCCGCGCATGGAGATCCGCCACACCAGCGCCCAGGAAATGGGGCAGATCTTTGTGCCGCGCTCCAATGCCATGCTGGCGGTGGGTGTGGTGCTGATCGTCCTGATCTTCAAAAGCTCGGACGCACTGGCGGCGGCATATGGCATCGCCGTTACCGGCGTGATGGTGATTTCCACCGCCCTGGTGGCGGTGGTGGCGCGTTATCGCTGGGAATGGAAACGCTCCACCGTCATCGCCGTGTTCGGCCTGCTGGGCCTGATCGATGTTGCCTTCATGGGCTCCAATGCGCTGAAGCTCACCCAGGGCGGCTGGCTGCCGCTGGCGGTGGCAGGCGCCACCTTTGTGGTGATGGATACCTGGCGCATGGGACGGCGGCTGCATCTGGAAGCTATGCGCGACAACGCCCTGGCGCTGGACCTGTTTTTGGAACGCGCCGACAAATACAGCCAGCGCGTGGCCGGGACCGCAGTTTTCTTAAGTCCTCGCCTGGATGCCGCGCCCAATCCGCTGCTGCACAGCCTGAAGCACTACAAGGTGCTGCATGAGCGGGTGGTGATCTGCACCGTCACGGTGGCCGACACGCCCTATGTCTCAAAGGCCAAGCGGATCACAGTGGACAAATTGGGCAAGGGCTTTTTCGCGGTGCGCATCTCCTACGGCTTTTTCGAGACGCCCGATATTCCCGGCGCGCTGGCACTGGCGCGCGCCCAAGGCCTGGCGCTGGAGCCGGATTCCACCACCTACTTCCTGGGCCGCGAAACATTGGTGCCGGGTGAAAAGCCCAGCATGAAGCGCTGGCGCGTAGCGCTGTATATGTGGCTGGCGTCAAACGCACTCTCGCCCGCACGGTTCTATCAGTTGCCGCCTGGCCGTGTGGTCGAACTGGGCACGCAAGTGAGTATCTGACAAACCACGGCGCGAGGGATTTTGTGCGTGAGCAGGGTTGCCTAGCGACAGCGTAGGCAACGCGCGGAGCAATCCCCACGGCCGCTCGCTTACTCTCGCGGCGTTCGCCGCTTTCGCAGGTCCACCGGACCCGCTCACATGCTCCGCATGACTCGGCTCACAGCACGCGGACGAACTCACGACGCAAAAGACCCGCGCTCCATCAGTCCAAAGCGTAGACCAAGGCCTTGAGATACGCGCTCTCTGGCAACAACGGATGCACCGGATGATCCGGCCCCGCCCCCGCCTGCCGGATCAAGGCGGCACGGCGCCCGGCCCTGAGCAGGCCTTGCGCGCATTCCCCGGCAAAACGCTCCGGCGCGATATTGTGCGAACAGGACGCCACCAGCAAAAGTCCGCCGGGCGCGGTGACATCCGCCGCCAGCCGCGTCAGCTTGCGATAAGCCTTGGCGCCCGGCTCCAGGTCCTTTTTCGATTTCACAAAAGGCGGCGGATCGGCCAGCACGATGTCGAAACGCTCGCCCGCCGCCTTCAACCGTTCGAGTTCTTCAAACACATCGGCGCGGACCGCTTTGATGGTGACGCCATTGGCGCGCGCGCTTTCCTCCGCCAGCGCCAGCGCGGGCGCGGAGGAATCCAAGCACACCACTTCGCGTGCCCCGGCCTTGGCGGCCAGAATACCGAAGCCGCCGGTATAGGAATAGGCGTCCAACACCGTCTTGCCTTTGGCGAAAGTAGCCATGAAGGCGCGGTTGTCGCGCTGGTCATAATACCAGCCGGTCTTCTGTCCTTCGGTAAGGTCGGCGATATAACGCGCACCATTTTCCTCGACCGCGATGCGATGGCCTTCGCCCTTGGCGGTCTTGACGTAAGTCTCCAGCCCTTCCAGGGCGCGCGAAGGCGCGTCATTGCGCAGAACGATGGTCTTGGGCGAAATCACCTGGTCGAGCGCCGCAAGAATCGGATCGACCAACCGCTCCATTCCCGCCGTGCCCGCCTGTAGCGTCAAGGTATCGCCGAAGCGGTCGATCACCAGGCCGGGCACGCCGTCGCCCTCCGCATGGAACAAGCGGTAGAACGGCCTGTCATAAACGCTATCGCGCAGCGCCAAAGCGCGCTTCAGGCGCTCCGCAAAAAATCCGGCATCCACGACGACGTCGCAATCATCCGCCAGCAACCGCACCGCGATCAGGCTTCTGGGATTGAAGTAACCGGTGCCGAAGGCACGCCCGTCCTCGCCGCGCACATTGACCAGGGCGCCGGGCGCGATCGCCTTGGCGGCCTCGTCCATGCGAATTTCATTGGAGAAAATCCAGGGCGAGCCGGCGCGGGTTTTGGACCGCTGGCCCTTCGGTACAATGATGGTTTTTCGGGACATGGTGCAGGGGTTTAACGCCCCCTTGCACCGCCGTCCATGGCGGCCTTAGATGCCCGCCAAATCTGAAGGAGAACAGCATGGCAGTCGACGGCAAGTGGGAAATCGTCATCAATTCACCGCTGGGCGCGCAGAAGGCCGCTTTGGACATCGCCACCAGCGGCAATGCCCTGACCGGAACCCAGACCGCGCAACAGGGCTCAGGCCCACTGGAGAACGGCAAGGTGGACGGCAATGCGGTGAGCTGGTCGGCCAAGATCACCAACCCCCTGCCCCTGACCCTGGATTTCACCGGCACGGTGGACGGCGACAAACTGTCCGGCAGCGTCAAAGCGGGCTCTTTCGGCTCATTTCCCTTCACCGGCAACCGTACCGCCTGATATAAGCCATGCTATTCAAGGGGGGCAGCCGCAACGCCGCGGCTGCCCTTTTCCTTTAGGAGCAGGATTTGAGAATACACAAAGAGGGATATCCGTTTATCGCCCTCTTCGCGGCGATCAATTTGCTGGCGTTTCTTTTTTCCGGCTGGCTGGGCTGGCTGCTTTTGCCCATCACCATCTGGTGTGTCGCCTTCTTCCGCGATCCCGACCGCAAGACACCACAGGAGCCCGGCCTGATCATCTGTCCCGCCGACGGCAAGTTGCTGCCGATTGTGGAAGCCGTGCCGCCAGCGGAATTGGGAATGGGCCCCTCCCCGCGGCCCCGCCTTTCCATCTTCATGAACGTGTTCAATGTGCATGTGAATCGCAATCCGGTGTCGGGAAATGTGATGGCGCTGGCCTATCGACCTGGCAAGTTCTTCAATGCCAGCTTCGACAAGGCCAGCATCCACAATGAACGCATGTCGATCCGCCTGCGCCCCGAAGGCGAAAGCGGCGAGGCCAAGGACCTGGCGGTGGTGCAGATCGCCGGCTTGGTGGCGCGGCGCATCGTCTGCGACCTGGCGCAGGGCGAGGGGGTGCGCCGGGGCAACAGATTTGGCATTATCCGCTTCGGCAGCCGGGTCGATATCTATCTACCGCCGCGCACGGAAGTCTTGGTCAAACCGGGCATCACCACACGGGCGGGTGAAACCGTCCTGGCGCGGTTCTTATAAGGGGACCAGTTTGCAGCAGCCGGATCGCATCTCCCGCCGTAAGCGTGCCCGCCAGATCGTGGCGGCGCGGCTGGAACGGCTGGAAGATCTCAGCATCGGCAAGCTGGTGCCCTCGAGCATCACCTTGCTGGCGCTTTGCTGCGGCGTCACCGCCATCCGCTTCGGACTCGACGATCAATGGGCAAGCGCCGTCAGTTTCGTGATCTTGGCCATGATCCTGGACATGCTGGACGGCCGCGCCGCGCGCATGCTGGGGGCCGACAGCCGCTTCGGCGCCCAGCTCGACAGCCTGGCCGACCTGGTCAGCTTCGGTGTCGCGCCCGGCATCATCATGTATATGTGGAGCCTGCATGAGATGGGCAATGCGGGCTGGGTCGCCGCCCTGATCTTCTGCGCCTGCGCCGCCATCCGCCTGGCGCGCTTTAACGTCGAAAGCGTGCGCGATGAAGGCGCCACCAAGGGCAATCCCTATTTCACCGGCCTGCCGACACCGGCGGCGGCCTGCATGATGCTGTTGCCGCTTCTGATCTCGTTTCAGTGGAATGATCCCTTGGTGCGCCAGCCCTGGATCTCGGGCGTTGTGATCGGCATCACCTCGATCCTGATGGTGAGCCGCCTGCCCACCCCGTCGATCAAATATATGAAGCTGCAGCGCCAGCACCGCGTGGCAGCGGGAATTTGCTTTGCCATTCTGGCAGGCCTGTTGATCGCCTGGCCCTGGGCCACCATGACGGTGGGGCTGTTGATCTATGTGGCGTCGATTCCGTTCGCGATCGTCGCCCATCATCCACGCTACGCGACAAAACAAATTTCCTAGCAGCCGCCTCTAACGGCCGTGTGGGCCAAAACCGCCGGAGCCGCCCCCGAAGCCGCCAATGTGCGGCTGAAACGGCGCGGCATGGCTAGGATTGAACTGAAAGCTCTGGCCGTAACTGTTGTAAGTCGGTCCGTTCTGAAGCCCGCCGCCATTGCTGAAGTGGATTTGGCCATAACCATCGACAAAGCCGCCATCGGCGCCATAACCGACACCGCCGGTGAAGCTGCGTTCGTCGATTCTCAGGCCTTGCTGATAGCGATCCTGCTCATAACGGTCCTGATAGGCGCCGGATTCATAATAGCGCTCGCGTGTCGCATAACCCACAGGGTATGGACCATAGGCTTGGTTCGTTCGCCAGCTTCTGTGCCAGCGCGTCATTGCCCGATCACGGGTGGAATCATCCTGGGCATAACGCCGCATCGGATGATGCGCTTTGGCGTGACGGCGCGCCGTTCTCGGGCAGTCGCAAGGACACGTTGCCTTGGCTTGCATGTGCGCCTTCGCATGTACCTTGGGTTGAACTTTCAGCTGCGGTTGCGGGTTGGCCTGGGCCTTTGGCGGCTGCGGCGGGGGCGGTGTCATGGTGATCGTCGCGGCATGGGCTGTGGAAGTGACCAGAGCCAATGCTATCGCCAGCGTTCCTATCCTCATCGCACGCTCCTTCCCATCGGGCGCGCGACTATAGCATGTCCCGGATTGGGACAGCTTTTGGGAACGCGGCTTGGTTAAGCACAGCCAAAAAACCAGCCTGCAAGCCCATTTTAAGGTTTAACGGGCACTGTCCGCGCGGTTGGGGTTTTCATGACATCGCATCATTCCATCTGGGTTACGGACCTGCAGGCAGACGTCGAGCGGGAAAACCGTATCCAGCTTGCCTTGCTGCGCGGCGTGGTCGACGCCGTCAAAGGCAATCGGCTGGTGGTGCCGGTTTTCAGTCTCGCGATCTGCGCGATGTTTCCGCAATGGGTAGGGCTGGACCGCCTGGCCGGCTGGTACGTCCAGGTGCTGTTGGCGCTGATCCCCCAGCTTGTGATCTTCGCGCGCTTTCCGAAAACCAACTTGCATGGCGAAGATCTGAACAAATGGACGCGGCGCGTGGCCGCGGCCAATCTGTTCTTCATCGCCAACTGGTCCTCGATGGGGATCTGGTTCTGGGCTAGCGGTGACAGGAATTCCAATCACATCATGATCGAATTGCTGCTGGCGGCGACCTTTGCCGCTCACGCCGCCATCACCGGACCGTGCCGCGCCATCGCCCGGCCCGCTCCCTGGTTTTACATGACGGTGCTGGCGGCGGTGCCGCTGCAAGGACTTTTTGTGCCCCAGACGTTCACCCGCTGCCTGATCATGATGATCGGCGCGCCCTTTTATGCCGGCTTCACCGTCTTGATCGGCCGGCGCAATCACAAACGGGCGCGCGAGGCGATCATCCTGGCCCAGGAGCGCGATTCCCTGATGGCGGAACTGGTCCTGGCCAAGCTGGAATCCGACCGCGGGCGTGAACGGGCCGAGGCTGCGAGCCTGGCCAAGTCGCAATTCCTGGCCAATATGAGCCATGAACTGCGCACGCCTTTGAATGCCATATTGGGCTTTTCGGAAATCATCTCCAGCCGCATCTTCCAAAAGGATGCCGAACGCATCGTGGAATATGGCGGGTTGATCAATTCTTCCGGCAAGCATCTGCTGGCGCTGATCAACGACATACTGGACCTGGCCAAGATCGAAGCCGGGCGCTGGCAGCTTGAGGAAACTGAGCTGGATCTCAACCGCATCGCCGATGAGGCTCTGCAGCTGGTGACCTGGCGTGCCAAGAAGGCGAAAGCCGTACTGGAGAACGACATCGAACCCAATCTGGAAAGGCTTTATGCCGATGAGCGGGCCATCAAGCAGATCCTGCTCAACCTTCTGTCCAATGCCGTGAAGTTCACGCCCGAGAATGGCAGAGTCACCGTGTTCGCCCATCGCCATGACGATGGCAGCATGCTTGTGGGCGTCAGCGACACCGGCGTGGGCATCGCGCCCGAGGACCAGGCCAAGGTGTTCGACAGTTTCGGGCAGGGCAAGCACGACGTCGCCGTCACCGACAAAGGCACCGGATTGGGCCTGGCCATCGTCAAGGGGCTTGTGGAAGCCCATGGCGGCCATGTCCGGCTGGAGAGCCAGGTCGGGAAAGGCACTCGCGTCACCATCCACTTGCCGCCCGCGCGGGTGCGCCCTCGCAACGGTGGCGCCAGGCTTGCACATATCGTCGCTTGAGCCGCGAGCTGCTTAAGCCGCAGCCTCCGTTTTGCGCGGTGCCAGCCATTGGCGCGTCAGGGCATGGACAAAGCCCAGCTTCTCGATGGCCTTGTCCGACAACAGGAAGGGATAGAGGTCCGTCAATCCCATGCTGCGGTTCATACTGTTGGTGGCGAATTCGATCGGCAGCCAGGCATCGATCATCTGGTCCCAGCGCCGTGTGGTGTAAGGATCGAAATCGATCGCCGCAGCGATGTGGCCGCGCGCCGCGCGCGGCTTGATCTTCATCCCGAACGCGCTGGCGGTTTCCAGCGTGTCCACGATGTGCAGATAGTGCGCCCAGGTTTCGGCGAAATCCTCCCAGGGATGGGTGGTGGCATACATGCTGATGAAACTGTCCTGCCAGCCCGGCGGTGCGCCTTGGGCGTAATGCCTTTTGAGCGCCTCGTCATAATCTTCGCGGTCATCGCCAAACAGAGCGCGGAAGGCGTTCAACATGGGCTCGTCCGTCGCCACCAGCCGGTCCCAGAAATAATGGCCGATCTCATGGCGGAAATGCCCCAGCAGGGTGCGATAGGGTTCGCCCATCTCGCTACGCACTTTTTCACGGACCGCATCATCGGCTTCCTTGAGCGCCAAGGTGATCAGGCCGTTGTCATGGCCTGTCATCACTTCGCTGGCATGGGTCTCCTGCGCATCGGCCAGGAAGTCGAAGGCCAGCCCGTGTTCGGGATTGTCGGCGCGGTTTTCCAGCGGAAGACCAAGCCGCAGCAGAGAATAGAACAGGCGGTGCTTGGCGGTCTCGAGCTTGCGCCAAAGCACGTCGTTGCCGGGGACCGACAGGTCCGGGATCACCCGGTTATGGCGGCATGCGGCACAAAAGCCGGTCTTGTCGTCCGCGGGCACCATCCAATTGCACATGCCGGCGTCGTAGTTCAGGCAGAATTTGTAGGCTTTCTGGGGCGCCGCCAGCACGGTCCAGCCGCCGCCTTCCACCGGATCAAGTGCAGAAATGTCTGTAATATCAGCAAGATAGCCCAGAGCCCGGCCGCAATTTTCACAGCGGACATTCTCGAAATAGAGGAGCTGTCCGCACCCTTGGCAACTGAAAAGCTTCATTTGGGATTTTTCCGCCTTCGCCAACGTAAACGTCCGGTTTTTAAAGGTGTTCCGGGGACAGTGGGCTGCGGCGCGGCGGCTTGTAGCCGCATCTTCGCAACTGCGGCATAGTCATTTTCCAGGGGATCCCGAATGAGCATCCAAGCCGCCCTCCGACACGTCACCCGCTACCGGTACGACCGGCAAATCGCGCTGGGCGCACAGACCATACGCCTGCGCCCGGCGCCGCACACCCGCGCCAAGGTGGTGGCCTATTCGCTGAAGATCGAACCGGAGGAGCAATTCCTCAACTGGCAGCAAGACCCGCAGTCGAACTGGCTGGCGCGCGTGGTGTTCCCGGAGAAGACCGATCACTTCACCGTCAGCGTCGATCTGACGGTCGAGATGGATGTGATCAATCCCTTCGACTTCTTCCTGGAGCCGTATGCGGAGCAATTTCCCTTCGCCTATGCGCCGGAACTGAAAGCCGAGTTGGAGCCCTATCTGGCGGCCGGCGCCATCGGACCTGCTTTCAACCGCTATCTCAGCGGTATTTCACGCGAACCCAAGCAGACCACGAATTTCATCTTCGACCTCAACGCCCAGCTTTCGCGCGACATCGGCTACCTGATCCGCATGGAGCCCGGCATCCAGACGCCGGAAGAGACGCTGTGCAAGGCGTCGGGCTCGTGCCGCGACACGGCCTGGCTGCTGGTGCAGCTGCTGCGCCATCTGGGTTTGGCGGCGCGCTTTGCCAGCGGCTATCTGGTGCAGCTCAAGCCCGATGTGAAATCCCTGGATGGCCCTTCGGGCCCCGAAGAGGATTTCACCGACCTGCATGCCTGGTGCGAAGTCTATCTGCCGGGCGCGGGCTGGGTGGGATTGGATCCCACTTCGGGCCTGTTCGCCGGTGAGGGCCATATCCCGCTGGCCTGCGCCGCCAATCCGACACAGGCCGCCCCCATTTCCGGCGCCGTCGAACCGTCGGAAGTGTTGTTCGACTTCGACATGGCGGTGACCCGCATCAAGGAGCCGCCGCGCGTCACCAAGCCCTATACCGACGAACAATGGGCCGAGATCGACAGGCTGGGCGATGCGGTGGACCAGGTTCTCAAAAATCATGACGTGCGCCTCACCATGGGGGGCGAGCCGACCTTTGTTTCGATCGATGACCGTTCGGGCGCGGAGTGGCACACCGCCGCCGTCGGCCCCACCAAGCGGGCGCTGGCCGACAAGCTGATCCGCCGTCTGCAGACGCGCTTCGCCCCCGGCGGCTTGCTGCATTACGGCCAGGGCAAATGGTATCCCGGCGAATCCCTGCCGCGCTGGGCCTTCGCGCTCTATTGGCGCACCGACGGCGTGCCGCTGTGGAAGCGCCCCGAACGCATCGCTGCCGAAGACAAGGATCACGAACCCAAGCTTGCCGATGCCAAGGCTTTGATCGAAGCCATCACCCAGCGGCTGGGACTGGACGAAAGCTACGTCATCCCGGCCTTTGAGGATTTCTGGCACCATCTCGCGCAGGAACGCCAGCTCGCCCACAATGTCGATCCGCGCGATTCCAAGCTGGAAGACCCGGAATTGCGGGCGCGGCTGGCGCGGGTGTTCGAGCGCGGCCTGAGCCAGGCGGTGGGTTATGTCTTGCCGATCGAGAAGGGCGTCTCGCGCTGGATCAGCGAACATTGGACCACGCGCAGCGGCCACCTTTTCCTGCTGCCAGGGGATTCCGCCATCGGTTTCCGCCTGCCGCTGAACTCCCTTCCCTTCGTGCCACCGCAGGCCCGCAGCTTTGTGCCGCCGCCCGATCCCTTCGCGCCGGTGCCGCCGCTGGAGCTGCCCGACCAGGTTGGCCAGGGCTATCGCAACGGGCACAGTGCGTCGCCGGAAAAACCGTTCCGCCCCATCAACACCCAGGTTGCCAAGCTGGAAAGCGAGCCGGTGGTGCGCATGGCTCTGACGGTGGAGCCGCGCGACGGACGGCTATGCGTGTTCATGCCGCCGACGCCGACGGCCGGAGATTATTTCGTCTTGCTGTCCGCGGTGGAAGACGCCGCCCACAGCCTGGGCGTGGCGGTGCATATCGAAGGCTATCCGCCGCCTTTCGATCCGCGCATCAATGTCATCAAGGTCACGCCCGATCCCGGCGTCATCGAGGTCAATATCCATCCGGCCCGCAACTGGCGCGAGCAGGTGGAGATCACCAAGGCGGTCTATGAGGAAGCGGCCGCCTGCCGTCTTTCCACCGAGAAATTCCTGCTCGACGGCCGCCACACCGGCACCGGCGGTGGCAATCACATCGTGGTCGGCGCCCAGACCCCGCCCGATAGCCCATTCCTGCGCCGCCCCGACCTGCTGAAGAGCATCATCGCCTATTGGCAGAACCATCCGGCGCTGTCCTATCTGTTCTCAGGGCTCTTCATCGGCCCAACCAGCCAGGCCCCGCGCCTGGACGAAGCGCGCCACGACGCGCTCTACGAACTGGAAATCGCCTTCGACGAAATCCCCTCGCGCGCCGCCGCCAATATTCCGCCCTGGCTGGTGGACCGGGTGTTCCGCAATCTGTTGGCCGATTCCACCGGCAACACCCACCGCACCGAAATCTGCATCGACAAGCTCTATTCGCCCGATGGCCCCACCGGCCGGCTGGGATTGGTGGAATTCCGCGGCTTCGAAATGCCGCCCCATGCCGAGATGAGCCTGGCGCAATCGCTGCTGCTGCGCGCCCTGATCGCGCGCTTCTGGCGCGAGCCCTATCAGACCAATCTGGTGCGCTGGGGCACCAGCCTGCATGACCGTTTCATGCTGCCGCATTTCGTCTGGGCCGATCTGGTGGATGTGGTCGCCGACATGAACGCCCATGGCTTCACTTTCGATGCCGAATGGTTCCGCCCGCATTGGGAATTCCGGTTCCCGCGGGCTGGATCGGTGTCCTACGAAGGCGTGGAATTGCAGCTGCGCACCGCGCTAGAGCCCTGGAATGTGATGGCCGAGGAAGGCACCCCCGGCGGCACCGTGCGCTTTGTCGATTCCTCGGTGGAGCGGCTGGAAGTGAAAGCCAGCGGCCTCACGCCCGGCCGCCACAAGGTGCTGGCCAATGGCCGCACCCTGCCCTTGCGCGCTACGGCCCAGGGCGAGGCCGTGGCCGGCGTGCGCTTCAAGGCCTGGCAGCCGCCGCTTGGCCTGCATCCCACCATCAAGCCGCAGGCCCCCCTGACCATTGAAATCTGGGATAGCTGGCGCAAGCGCAGCCTTGGCGGCTGCACCTATCGCGTTGCCCATCCTGGCGGGCGCAACTCTGAAATTTTTCCGGTCAATGCCAACGAGGCCGAGGGCCGCCGGCTGGCCCGCTTCGAGCCGTTCGGCTTCACCGGCGGCCTGTTTGTAGCGGCGAGGGAAGAATCAAATCCCGATTTCCCCTATACTCTGGACCTAAGGCGTTAGAGTGGGCGTGAGGGGAGTCTGAGTCGTTCGTGTCGGAAGTTGCAGAACCCGAGTCCCGTTTTGACGAGCTGCGCGATTCGGATGGCCAGGTGCGGCCGCATTGGCGCGCCTTTGCCCGCACCCTGAACCAGCTGTCGCCGGAGGAATTCGAGCGCCGCCAGGCTTCGGCCCGCGCCACCGTCCAGGACAATGGCGTCACCTATAACGTCTATGACGACCGCGGCGGCCAGGCCCGGCCCTGGCAGCTCGATATCGTGCCATTCATCCTGTCGGCAGCCGACTGGACGGTGATCGAAGCCGCGGTGATCCAGCGCGCCATACT
>Ga0157379_10004742_pt1 | contig 11672 bp, 7 predicted proteins | sample S25metaG_FD_121802 | JGI IMG/M metagenome (GOLD analysis project Ga0157379, IMG submission 121802) | Switchgrass rhizosphere microbial communities from Kellogg Biological Station, Michigan, USA - S2-5 metaG | ecosystem: Host-associated > Plants > Roots > Rhizosphere > Soil | place: USA: Michigan... | reverse complement strand
GCTAGCCTCGATGCCGTGTACCGCCGAGTTGCGGAGCATCTGGATCACGCAGTCCTTGACGGTCGAGATGTACGAGGTCGGCACCTCATTGAGACCAGTCATCGTGAGCTTGAAGCGCTTGTGATGATCCTTCGCCAGACGCTCAGCCAGCGCATGCAGCGTCGGTGAGAGGTCCTCAGCTGACTTGCCAGCAGGCCGGTCGCCAGAAGCTACTGCCTTCGGACGGGCGGGGGCGGGAGCACTGGCTTCCACCGCGGCCGGCGGGACGGTGTCCTTGAGCGTCGTGAGACGGCTGGCCATCTCGCGCACCCCACGCAGGTGGGCGAGCAGCTCGTCGAGCTTCAGTACCATCGGCAGGAAGTCGTTTCCGGACAGCTCCGCCTTCTTCTTGAGGTCGCTGACCATATCCTCGAGCGCGTGCACCCTGTGCGCGATGCTCATGAGATTCAGCGCTGAAGATTCGCCCTTGATGGAGTGCAGCTCGCGGAACAGGCCGTTCAGCTTCTTGCGGAACTCGCCGTCGTTGCGGGCGGGCTCCTTCAGGATCGCGTTGATCAACTGCAGGCCCGTCTCGGTGCTGTCCAGGAACGAGGTCAGCTGCAGCGGATCGACATGCATCATGCCGAGCATCATGTCGAGCTGCGCGTTCGCGTTCTCCTGCGACTCCTGCAGCTCCTTCGCCAGCAATACGCTCGAGGTGATGTCGCCCACGGCGCACAGCACGTGCTTGATGCCCTTGGGGCCCATGACGCGGTGGAAGTCGAACTGCAGGTAGCGCGTTTCCTTGCCGCCGTGTCCGTTATCCATCGTGATTTCGAGCTGGCCCAGGGGGTTGATGCTCTTCATCAGGTTTTCGTGTGCGCGATCGCCCCACAGCAGCTTGATGTACTTCATCGCCGTGGCGAGCGTTGTCGGGGGCACGAGGTTCTTCAGCAGGTCCTCGAATTGCAGTCCGGCGAAGTCGTTCCGGCTGAACATGCGGGATAGCGCTTCCGACCACACCGAGCCGATCTTGTAGTCGGCGTCCAGCAGGAAGAAGCCCTCGCGCACCGTCTTCAAAATGTCGCGCGTCTGTTCCTGAGCTTCCTGTGCCGCGCGCTCGTGGCGGGAGCGCGTGACCTGAAAGTATGCCGCTGCGATTGCGAGAACCAGCGCTGCGAACACACCGGCCGACAATAGGGCGCGCAGGCGGGCGGCAGCGTCGGATGACGATTTCTGCAGCTGAGTGGCTACAGAAGCGAGCTGCGCCTGCAACCCCTTCTGGTTGTCCGTCGCGAACAGCTGCGCGCGCTTCACATCAGCGTAGTAAGTGCGTCCTTCCTTCGAGAAGGAGCTTCCAGCGTCATCCGAATCGACGTACGGCTGTCCCGAGAATTGGACCACCGGATTCACCACCGGGCCGTACTGATGCCACAGCAGCAGCGCCTGGTCGAGCTCAGCCGACTCGACGTTCGTGCTGAGCTGGCCGAGCTCGCTGTCGAAACGCTGCACCGTTGCCTTCAAATCGGTGAGCGCCTGGCCGGCGTACGCACGGGATTCGAGTCGGTCGCGTAACGCATTGAACTGCTGAGACATGGCTGCAGGATAGGTCTGCAGTACGCTCGCCGTTTGCAGGGCCGTGATATTCGCGCGCATTTGCGTCGCGAGCCGGAAGCCCGCGATCAGAACTGCACCCATCACGAGTGTCAGTACCGTACCGATACCGACTGTGACGAGCTGGCGATTGCGGTCTTTGCCTGCCAGATTCATTTGTGCCATGTGGGCTCCAGCGTCTTATTTCGCGTCTTATTTCGGTAGCTCGAAGCGGATCGACGTGCGTACCGGAACTTCAACCGGTCCGCCGTTCGCGATAACCGGGTCGTAATGCCAACGTTTCACGGCCGTAACGGCAGCTTTGTCGAATACTCCAGGCGGGGTCGCCTCGATAACGCGCACGTCACGCGGATCGCCATTGGCGTCCACGGTGTATTCGACGGTCACCGCACCGCTCACGCGTTGTGCCAACGCCTTGCTTGGGAATTCAGGCGGAACATACCGCGTGCGCTTCAAGCTCGCAGCAAGTGATGCAGCATTTACTCCGGAGGCGGCCGCAGAGCGAGCTGCCGCGGAAGAACCCGCCTTCGGCGCACTCTGAATCTGTTGTACAGCCAGGATGTCCTTGGCATCCGCACCCCAGCGCTTTGCCAGGTTGAGATCGCTATCCACCACGCCGCCGCCCTTGCCAGCCTGCGCAGCGGCGCGTGCGCGCTCCACAAGCTTCGCCGCAAGGTCGTGGCTCAGCGGTCCAACTGCAGCGTTGTTGGCGTCGGTACCCTGGAGCTGATTGATGTAGTACGCCGCGCTGTCCTGGGCAGGATCAGTCAAGCGCCCGTCACGGATGCGATCGCGTGCCTGCTGCGCCAGGCGGTCGGTTTCGGCATTCATTGCCTTCTGGCGCGCGTTCGAGAGTTCCTTCATGAAGGAGTTGATCTCAGTGACGCTCACCCCGCCGGCTTTGGCTTCAGTGACCCAGCGGTCAACGTCAGCCGCATGATTGCCGATCGCGGCCTCGCGCGCCTTACGCATAAAGGCCGAGTTCAGCTCGCGATTCACCCGCTGAGTTGTCGGGTTCGTGGGCGCAAGGTCATGCAGCTGCTGCATGTACACCTTGGCGCTGTCATCGGCAGGCTCGACCAGCCGCCCGTCCTTGATGCGGTCAGTAACCTGGGCCGCGATGCGTTGGACTTTCGCGTCCTCCTGGCGACGCGCCGTCTCGGCCTTCCATTTATTGATCTGGTCAGCAGAGAACGCCGAAGACGTCTGCGCCTGGCGTATGAGCGCGTTGGCGCGATCGAGATTGCTGTCGGCCATTGCCTTGGAGATCTGGGCCGTCATCAGACGCACTTCGAGGCCGGCCGTTCGGCTGTCCTTCGGGGCGGCAGCCTTGAAATTCGCCAATGCGATGCTGGCCTCGTCGAACTTGCCACCGTTCATCGACTCATCGAAGCGGGCGGCCAGAACGCTGGCGACTCGCTGAAGACCGTCGGTAGCCTCGCCGTTGGACGGGTCAGCGGCAGCCGCGGACCGGTAGTAGAGAAGCGCGTTGTCGCCCATCGGTTCAGAGTAGCGTCGCTCACGCATCGCGAGCCGCGCGCGCTCGAGAAGCTCATCGACTTTACCCTCAACCAGCGAGGTCTCCACTACTGGGCGTGGGGCGAGAGTCGCATCGTCGGAAGGTGGGGCTTCAGCGGCGGGCGCACGCGGAGCCGCAGCAACTTTGTGTTCGGTAGCGGTCGGAGCAGGGGGTTCCTTGCCCTTGCCCAGGAACATATAGGCACCTGCGGCAATCGCCACTACGGCAATGCCCGCACCGACGACGAGTCCCATCTTGCTCTTGCCGCCAGAGTCTGACGGTGCGCCGGAGTCCATCTGAGCCTGGAAAGGCTCGACGCTAACACCGACGTTCCCGGCGCCACGCATCGACTTGCGAGCTACTGCGTCTGCCATCGCGCCCTCGAGCACCGCGCCGGTCTTGCGCTTGTCGAGGGGGATCGGCAGTACCGCGAATACATTCGAGCCCTTCACGGCGGCGCCAACCTGTTTCTCAGTTTCGGCGACCGTGAATACCAACACTACAGCGTGTGCCGCCTGTAGGTGGGCGCGCTCGATATCCCCGCGTACGTCACCGACGTCGCGAGTATCAATTACAAGGACCTGTCCGCGCTTGGCGTTGGACAGATACTCCAGTGCCGCGGACATCGAATCGACAGGCCGTACCGAGGCCTGGCCGCCGAGCGCTTCACCCAGCTCCAGCAGGAAGTCATCGCGTGTTGTAATCGCGGTGACGTCCACCGACGGCCGGGTGTTGGATCCGGAACCAGTTCCCGCGGAACTAGTTGCGGAATTGCTCGTCTCAGTTGCACGAGAGGCATTCGATGCACTTGCCACAGAGTGTCTCCTATTGCGCAGGCTGTCCGCCCGCTCACTCATCCAGATAAGTGGCCCGCGATGCAGATGTCCTCATGCCTGGGACCGCTAGCATGAGAATTCACGTGAAATAAAGCGGTACGGGACTGCCAGCGCAGCATAGTTTGCTGCTGCGGCACCGCAATGCCACAGTTCACAATAATGAGAGTGGGGCGTCTGTAACTGCAGACGCGTGGACAAACGTCTTCAGAACCTCGCGTTTTCCGTGACCCAGGTCCGAGTTGGCGCGATTTTGTGCGCTGCGCTACGTTCCTGCAAGGATTGGCATGCGGTGCGGGAACTCGACAGAATCTCGAGCCGTTCCGCTGGGTGGTCATATCTACAGGGGTGAGTCTCGAGCATGCGCATATTCCGCATCGTCGCCATCGTGGTGGGAGCGCTTGCCGCGCTCGTTGTAGTTGGCATCGCCGCCCTGCTGTTGTTCGTCGATCCCAATCGCTACCGGGGCGACATCGAGCGGGTGGCGAAGGAGAACACCGCCCGGGTGCTCGTCATACACGGCAAGCTGCAACTGAAAGTATTTCCGTGGCTCGCGTTGTCGGTTCACGACGTACAACTGAGCAATCCGCCGGGTTTCGGCGCTCAACCCTTCATGACTGTGCAAAACGCCAGTATCGGTGTCAGGCTCCTGCCACTGCTGGGCAAGCGGCTCGAGATCAGCCGGATCGCCTTGGACGGGGTGAACCTGAACCTGGTCAGCCGGGGGGATGAGAACAACTGGAAAGACCTGAGCGAGTCCAAGGGGGGCGGCGAGAGCGCCTCCAGCACCCCCTCCCAGGGAACGCTCACTATAGAAGGGGTGGATCTGACCAAGTCCTCGGTTGTGTACCGGGACGAGGTCAAGAAAAGCACGACCGAGATCGCCAATCTCGAGCTCCATTCCGGGCGCCTGCAGACCGGCCCCGAGCGGACGGAGCTGGGGAACGTGGACTTGGCAGGCAGCTACCTGGCGCGTTCGGCTGCAGAGCAGGCTTCAACCCCAAGCAAGCCGCTGGCTTTCTCGCTGCGGACCGCCGGGCTGATGCTGAATCGCACGGCTCAGACCCTTGCGCCCGCAAAGGTCGAAGTCAAGGTCGGCGACTCGCAGCTCCTGGTCTCTGTGGCCGGTGAGAAGCTGTCCGCGCAGCGGGCCGAAGACCGAGCCATCACGGGTAGTGTGGCGGTACCGGCCACATCCGCCCGTAAGTTGTTGCAATCACTCGGCATTGCACCGCCAATTACACGCGACAATCGCGCACTGTCCGAATTCGCCTTACAGACTAACTTTCGCCTGAGCGGCAAGCAGCTCCAGCTTACGGCGCTGCAACTCACACTGGACGACACGCGCGTCCAGGGAACCGCCGCGGTCGAGGATCTGGCAACTTCCGCGCTCAGCTTTGATCTGAATGTGAATGGAATCAACGTGGATCGTTATCGCGCACCTGTGGATAAGACTATTGCGCGCAAAGACAAGTCGAACCCTCCGCTCCCGAAGGCCCCACCTACGCCGCTTCCACTAGAGGCATTGAGGAAGATTGACGCGCACGGGACCCTCCGTTTGGGCAGCGCCACTTTCTCGAATATCGTCTTTACAGACGTGGTCATGCCGTTAGCCGCTAAGGACGGTCACATCCGCCTTGGCCCTACACAGGCTCGCCTGTATGGGGGCTCGTACAACGGCGACATCGTTCTTGATGCGCGACCTGTGCAGGCGCAACTGTCGCTAAACCAGCACGTGCAGGCCACGGACATCGGCGCGTTGATGAAAGCAGCGTTGGATAGCACACGGATATCGGGCCGCGCCGATGCGAACGTGGGGCTTACAGGTCAGGGAAACACTGATGACGCGCTACTGCGCTCGCTCAACGGGAAAATTGACGCGAACGTCAAACAAGGAGCGCTCATCGGCATCGATATCGCCTATGAATTGCAGCGTGCCAATGCCTTGTTGAAGCGCCAACTGCCGCCGCAGCGCACCGGCCCCGCCCGCACGGTTTTCAATACCTTACAGGCAAACGGCACGCTGGATAAGAGTGTGCTGCGAATTGACGACCTGCAGATCGCGACGGACTTTCTCAAAGTCCACGGCAGAGGTACTCTCGATACAGTCACCGAGGCGATCAACTATCAGCTCGTGACGTCGGTTAACAAGTTGCCGGCGACTGGCGCCACCACTGCCGGTAACGACGCCGGGGCTGGGCTTGACGCTCTGAGATCGGTGGACGTGCCACTCACTATTACAGGCACGCTTTCGAGTCCGACCGTGCGGCCTGACATCGAGGCGCTTGCCAAGGGGAGGCTAGGACAGGAAGTGCAACAGAAGGCCGGCGAGCTGGTCAAAAAGAAGCTGGGCGACAAGCTGAAGGATCTTTTTGGCCACTGATATGGCGCACCCCCCGCGCGGACCCGCAGGGGAAGGGGATGGCCACTTTTGAGTGCAATTGCACCCGAAGTGACCCAAATTGTGACAGGCATGCATTTTGCTCTGCACACTCCAGACGCTTCAGCGTGGCACAGAGCTGGTTTTGCAGCGTGTGGAGAGGAACGGCGCGGCTTTTGCTTGCACTTGAGGACACAAGTGAACAATTCACTGTTGTGACCGTCTTAACGTAACAGCAGGGCTGGGAATTGAGGGCCATCACATACCGTGACGAGCGTTGGTACTAAGTTAAGAACAACGCTGGCATCGCTAGCACCCCGGCCGAGACGTTTGAACTCTACGGGAGGGAAGGACGATGCGATCGCTCTCTGGTGATTCGGACTCCGCGAGCCATTCTGCTTTCATCGAGTCCTTGAGCTCTTTCAGCCGCCTCCATCGCGCGCAGCGCTGGGAAGGCACCTTCGGCGAGTTTCTCGCCACCATATTGCCGCCCAATCCGGTGGCCGTGGCCCGTTCCAGTCATCAATACATCTGGGACATGTTGCGCTGGCACGGACGCGCCGCGCAGGCCGACATGAGCGACAACCTGCGCGCGCGGGAATTGTTCAAGCGCGAGCTGTTCGGAATCGACGAGCCGCTGTCGCGTGTCGTTGATTACTTCAAAGCGGCCGCGGCTGGTTCGGATGTTGGCCGCCGCCTGCTTCTGCTGCTAGGTCCCCCCTCGGGCGGTAAATCGACGCTCGCCATCCTTCTGAAGCGCGGGCTGGAGGAATACAGCCGCACCGACGAGGGCGCGATTTATGCCGTCAAGGGCTCGCCCATGCGCGAGAACCCTCTCAACCTCATACCCGCAAGCCTGCGTGCGGAATTCCGTGAGCGTTATGGCGTTGAAATCCAGGGTGAGCTTTCACCGTGGGCACGCGAGTGTGTGGAACGCGAGTTCGATGGTGACTTTGTCCGCGTGCCCGTGGAACGAGTGTTTCTCTCGGAGTCATCACGGACCGGCATAGGCACTTACGCACCTCACGATCCGACCACTGCCGATATCGCTGATCTGGTCGGATCGGTGGACCTCGCGAAAGTCGCTCAAATTGGCGACGAGGGTGATCCACGCGCCTGGTCCTGGTCTGGCGCCGTCTATGCCGCCAGCCGCGGCATGCTCGAGATGATCGAAATTCTCAAGGTGAAGCGCGAGTTCCTCTACCTGTTGCTCACCATGACGCAGGAGAAGAACGTCAAGGTGTCGCGCTTTCCGCTCATCCATCTGGACGAGACCATCCTGGCGCACACCAACCTCGCGGAATTCCACAAGTTCCTGCAGGAGAAGGAAAACGAGGCGCTGCTCGATCGCATGGTCATCATCAAGGTCCCGTACGCGTTGTCATATCGCGACGAGGCCCGCATTTATCAGAAGCTCGTTTCCGGCGCGCCCGCGTTCCGTAACGTCCATCTGGATCCCCACGTCCTGAATCTCGCTGCTGTATTCGCCATCCTGACTCGCCTCACAAAGACCGAGCGTGAGGGGCTGGATATGACGAAGAAGCTGCGGTTGTACGCGGGCGAGGCCGTCGAAGGCGTTCCCGAGTCCGAGGCCCAACGTTTACACGCTGAAAGCGGGGACGAGGGATTGAACGGTGTCAGCCCGCGTTTCGTCATCAATGCTCTCTCGAATGCCATAACCCGCGGTAATACTCACAGTCTGACGAGTATGGAGCTGCTGCTCGCCATCAAGGACTCGATTGAGAGCGACGCGCGGATGGAATCGAAACACAAGAAGGCCTGGGTCGATCACCTCGTGACCGCGCGTAAGGAGTTCTACAACCGCTGGGTCAAGGAGGACGTGCACCGCGCGATGTTTCCTCGTTCGAAGAGGAGGCGCAGCAATTGCTCGAGAAGTACCTCGATGAGGTTGAGGCATCCCTTGATCACCGCCAGGTCACCGATCCCATTACGGGTGAGACGCGGCCGGCAGATGAGCGCTTTCTGCGTTCGGTGGAAGAAAAGATCAAGGTATCAGACTCCGGCAAAATGTCGTTCCGACAGGAAGTGGTGCGCAAGGCCATGGTTGCCTTCAAGGCCGGAGAGAAGTTCAAGCTCGCGAGCCACGCGCGCATGCGCGAGGCCATCGAGCAGTATCTGTTCGAAGAGCGCCGCGACGTGCTGCGGCTCGTGACCTCGACTGCACGCCCGGATGAGGATGCGCGGCAGAAGATTTCTGTCGTTCAGCAGCGCCTGGTGAGCGAATACGGCTACGACGAGCACAGCGCCAAGGAAGCGCTCAGCTACGTAACCACCCTACTGGCACAGGAGTAGGTGCCAGCATGAAAATTGCAACCGGCCCATGACAAGTTGCGCGCAGCGCATGACAGGAGTATCACTGAGATATGCCCGAGAGTACTGATAAGGCGGGTTCTGATGCGGCGAAGTGGTATGACCTGTTTTCGCGTGGCGCGCGTGATTGGCTGCGACACGATGAGAAGGTCCGTGAATCCGTCCGTAAGCACCTGCCGCAGATAGTTTCCGGCGCAGACGTCATCAACGAGGGTGCGCGCACAGTTCGTGTACCCGTGCGGATGCTGGAGCACTACCACTTCCGCTTGCGCCGGCCCGAGGAACAACAGGGAGCCGGGCAAGGCAAAGCCAAGCCAGGCGATGTATTTTCCGATCCGTCCAAGCAGCGAGGTCCTGGAGAGAAGGGCAGCGGCGGCCAGGACGAGGGCGAAGTACAACTCCTGCTGGAATTCAAAATCGACGATATTGTGGATTGGCTGTGGGAAGAGATGCAGCTTCCCAACCTCAAGGCGCGTGTCGGGCCTTCCGAGGAAACCGACTGGATTCGGGAAGGTTGGGACCGGCGCGGCGCGCGCTCGCGCCTCGACCGGCGCCGCTCCTTCAAGGAAATGGTCAAGCGGCGCGGCAATCCCGCCGCCACTCCAACTTTCATCGACGAAGATCTGCGCTACCGCCAGCTCGCGCGGCGCCGCCAGCCGGCCGTGCACGCCGTCGTGTTTTTCATGCTCGATGTGTCGGGCAGTATGTCAGATCGTGACCGCAAGTTGGCCAAGACTTTCTTTTTCTGGGTCGTACAAGGGCTGCGCCGCGAGTATCGCTCGCTGGAAACCGTGTTCGTGGCCCATACGACCGAAGCCTGGGAGTTCACCGAGCCGGAGTTCTTCCAGGTCAGCGGTACCGGCGGTACGGTGTCGTCAACAGGGTTCAACAAGGTACGCGAGATCATCGACGCGCGTTACAACCCGGGGCGTTGCAATATTTATCTGTTCTACGCCTCGGATGGCGACAACTCAGTGAGCGACAGTGCGGAGGCGCGTGAGTCTCTATCGTCAATTACGGGCGACGCGTGCTTCACAGGTTACGTCGAGGTTTCATCCGGGCTATCGCGGCAGCTGGCAACGGAGACGGGACGGCTGTTCGCCGAGCTGTCTTCAGCGGGATGCGCGGCCGGCAGCTACGCCCTGAATGACTTCGACGATGTGTGGGGCGCGGTCCGCCATTTCTTCAGTGCCGAGGCTAAAGCGCTGGAGGCGCCTGGGTAATGACCGAAGACTGGAAAGACTACACACAGCGGATCGAGGAGTTGGCGGGGCGTTCGGGGCTCAAATTTCATCCAGTCGAATTCGAAGCCGTCCCGGACAGCTTCATGATGGAGATTGCTGTGTACGGGCTGCCGGTGCGCATGCCGCACTGGTCGTTCGGTGTGCGGTACATCTATCAGCTCATCCAGCGCCACATGGGCAATTCGCGCCTGTTCGAGGTGGTCTTTCCGGGCAACCCTGGCCACGCCTACCTCGCCGCAAGTAACGGGCTTGCCGAGAACATACTCGTCACGGCCCACGTGCTGGGTCATGCGGACTTCTCGCGCAACAATCTGATGTTCCGCCGCTGTCAGGGACAGGTGAGCGAGCACATCGTCGAGCACGCGGCCAACCACGCGCGCCAGATCCAACAAGCAATCGAGCAATACGGCATGCAACGCGTCGAGGCCGTACTCGATGCAGCGCTCGCGTTGGAACAACATATCGATGTCGACCAGTCGCTGCGGCGCGAGCGCTATCCCGAGTACGCGCCCGATGCCAAGGCGCTGGTGGACGATGATTTTCGCAAGCGCTTCGCCTCACTCGACCCCGCAGCGGCCAGCACGGGAATAGAGATCAAGAAGCGCGCCCCGGTCCCGCCGCATCCGGAGCGTGACCTGCTCTGGTTCGTTGCGAACTATGCGCCCGAGATGGAGAGTTGGGAGCGCGATATCTTCCTCGCCGTGCGCGAGGAGTCGTTCTATTTCTATCCGGTGTTCGCCACCCAGATCATGAATGAGGGGTGGGCTTCGTACTGGCATGCGCGGCTGCTGCGCGAGGCTGACTTTGTGCCCCAGCAGGCGTATCTCGATGCGATCAAGTGCCATTCGGATGTCGTGCGGCCCGTGGCGGCCGATCAGCAGGTTGCGCTGCATATCAACCCGTATCACCTCGGATTCTCGATGTGGGAAAAGATAGTCGAGAAGCAAGGCATGGAGGCCGCCCGCAACATCATGGAACAGGATGATGATTTCGGTTTCATCCGCAATCACCTGACCCGGGAGCTCGCAGACGAGCTCGGCTTGTTCCGTTTCAGCGCGCGTAATGACGGCCATGTGAAAGTGCTCGAGCACGACCTCACGGCACTACACGAGGCGGTGCTGAACCCGAAATATAACTTTGGAGCACCGTCGGTAATAGCGACTCACGTGCGCAACGACGGCACCTTGGAGTTGACTCACGACAACTCGATCGACGGGCGGGGGCTGGACCTCGAACGAAGCCGCCGCGTGCTCGATTACGTGCAACGGGTCTGGCGGCGCCCGATCGTGCTCAGTACGGTCAACCAGGCGGGATCGACCCTGGAGCTGACAGCACCGTAGGCTCCCCCGGCCGGCAGCCCCAGTCAGCCAGTCAGGGTGCCTTCGGTGACGAAGGCGCTGCGGCCTCGCCTTCGCCCCAGTCTTCTTCCTGCTGCGACGTCACGATCGAGACGGGATCGCTCGCCGGAAATGAATCTTCCAGAGCCTCGTCCAGCTGCTTTTGAATCTTACGGCGTTCCTCTTCATGGCCTGCGGCCAACTTTCCTGGGGGATCGCGCGGCGCGACCCCCGAGGAGTAGCGGCGCGAAGCGCCGTCAAGATCAGAGCTGCTCATTTAGCGATTTCCTCTTCGTCCACCAATATCTTCCCCCGCTTGTCCTGCTCGGGGAAGACCGGTGGATCCTGGATCTGCTGATCAGGTCCAGGCTCATGTGGGGGCGACGGATCTGCCGGCACGGGCTCAGGGGCATCAGCCGGGCTCGCGGGGGTCGG
>Ga0157379_10004741_pt1 | contig 11673 bp, 8 predicted proteins | sample S25metaG_FD_121802 | JGI IMG/M metagenome (GOLD analysis project Ga0157379, IMG submission 121802) | Switchgrass rhizosphere microbial communities from Kellogg Biological Station, Michigan, USA - S2-5 metaG | ecosystem: Host-associated > Plants > Roots > Rhizosphere > Soil | place: USA: Michigan... | reverse complement strand
TTGTATCAAAGGAAATACAAGGCTTATATACAGGAGGTTCGGGTAACAGAGACCAGAGCTAGGTTAGAACATAAACAGGAAACAATAAGAGAACAATAAGACAAATGGGGATAAGTTGACACATGATACTGGAGCATAGTGTTTCACTTAACATCATAAGACTTGAACATGAAGGGTTGGACGAAATAGTAAATCAGGGGTGAACAGAAACAGAACAAAGGATAAGAAGATCGGAGGAGGGATAAGAAGTCGGAATGACATCGGAATGAAATAAGGAATATTGGAGGTATCAGAAATGATCAGAGGTGAAGAACAGAACAGAACTTTACAAAAGCCATCAAAGTAAGAATAGTGTATCAAAGATGCTTAGATACAAAGCTATTAAGGATGCTCTCAATATTGAGTGACTGCTGGCTGCAGGAGGGGCTTGGTGGAAAAATGATGATGATGTATTTCTACACAAAACTGGCTGCCTTTTATACATTTCTGGAGACACTCCAGCTATGCTATTTAAAGTTCTGAGACATAGAAAAATAGAGTAGAACATTCCTTAGAGGTCATCTGAGGAATGTTCTAGCCATTTGAAATACAAGAATGAATAGGAATCAAGGAAGTGAAACATCATATGATATAAGTGAACATATTCAGAAGGACATCTCAGAAGTGATCATACATGTGATAGGAAATCATAAAAGGCTGTGCAGAGGTCTCAGACAAGTCTAGATAAGCAGCTGAGCTGAAATATTGAGTTTTGGATTTTGTGAAGAGGAAACCACAAGCGTGGTGGTATAGGTGCCAATACAGTGCATTTGATGAAATAAATGTTTTTGTTGATTTTGGGGAACCAAATAGGAAAGGGATTTAGAGGAAAGACTTAAGCAAAGAAATTGCCTAGTGAAGTAAGGAGGAGATGGAGAAAGTGGCACTGATACACCACAGGAGACACCACAGTAAGCCTGAAATGTGGGTTAGTAGGTGCATGCAATAAAGGAACTAAACATATGTGGTAAGCAACTGACTTGTTGGCTCTAATCTATTCACCATGACCCACAGGTTCCACAATTGCAGGATGATATTGAACTGGAGTCTGGCACCATAACAAAAACAGGCAGTGACACAACTGGATATGGATCGAATGTATTATCATACTCTGGCTTTGGTCTTAGATGCAAAACCTCCCTTTGCTTCAAAGATAAATATTTCAATGCAAGCCATGAAACAATTTTGCTCTAGAACTTCCACATAGTCTATATGGGTATAACTTTGGTTCAAATTCTCCTTGTCATCATGCATAGGTGCACAGGTTTGCTATGCTCACATCAACAGATGGCTCCTGCGCTTGTGCTTGTGCTTTGTTATTTTGATGTTGCTGCCTCATTCCTATGTTTGCTCATGTATAAAGGACCTCTGTAGTTCACCTTTGTACAACAATTTACTTGGGTTTCATCCCTAAAGTCTCACTTCATCTCTAAGTCTCATTTGTCTCTGCCTCTGTGCTAGCTTATTGGTGGCTGTGAAAATGTTCATAGCAGACCGAAGGCCAGGTTCAAGGCAACTCTCTCTACATCACCTCACTTATATCATTGTTAACTTTGTCGCCATTACCATGTCACACATCACACATCACAGAGTGTCACATTGAAGTGTCCTCTGCCAACAAGTCCAATATTATCAAACAACTGGGTTGCATACTGTTCTAATGACTGAACCATTGCGCTCAGATATTTCTTTTGGTTGTTTCTTTCCAAAAGGATACGACAGTGTCCATGTAGCCCCATGGATGAATACCTGTCTACCTAGCACTACTTATGTGGCAAATTACTTGGCTGTATTATTATGTAGCACTTAGGCCCATGTGTCAGGCAGAAACAGGGGTTCAGACTGGTCTCAGAATTCCAGGGAAGAGCCCCTACTCTTATATGTTAGTGATGATGATTGCAGATCAGTGCAGTTCCTAGTGCTATACTTTCATTTTAATAGAGGTGTTTAAATATTAAAGAAGAAGCTATCATCAGACATTCAATTACAGTTATTCATGATGCAGCCACATTCATTTCTGCCCCTCAAAATGGTGGTATTCGTTGAACATCCGGTTCAGCTGCCAATATGGAGTATCAATGGCAAATCATGGTGGTCGAGAGTAAACCATCCTGGGCAGAGCCTTGTGAGTAATTGTCAGACATTATCAGATCGCAATACCTTGCAATGTTCGCAATGTGCCACAACCAGTCAAAAGGTTTTACTGATTTTACTGATGTGGTTGGCGGAGGGTTGGGAGCTGTTTGAGTAAAACAATGGAGACTAGGATACCTTTATTATTTGAGGGCAGGAGTTGAAGAGGAAGGTTGGATGAGTTACTTGTTCTACAATCATCTCATTCCCGCACTTATCTCTTAGGTGAACCACTATCAGCTTCCACCAGCACAATGCCCGCTCCCCTTCTTCCCCATCAAAGGGGGCGAAAGCTACCCAAAAAGACGATCTCTAGAACGTTATTGATTACCTATACGTACCATATCAACTTCCTACTGAAAGGAGGGCCCTTCTCCGAAAGCTCTGTCGAGCGGAAGGTCAAACCACCTTCAAATCCTATTCAGACTGTAAGGTCTAACTACTGAATGCCGGGATTTGCACCTCGCTCATTTGCCAATTTATTGCCTCAAACTCGAACTTGTAATTGTGAACATCAAAGAAAGATATTCAAAGTTATCCGCCATATCCAAACCTGATATCATCCATAACGCTGGTGAGTAAGTTACACCTGAATCAACAGTAAGTTATTGCATAATTCCCTAATCAAAGCGTCATTCACGGAGGCCTGTGGAAGTCGGGTTATTGATCATTGAGTACGGCCAAGTTCGGATCGCCTGTGTTCGGCTCAGCTTCTCGTCGAATTTCCCCCTTGGATTCGGGCAATTCCTTGAGAACCCGATGTAGAAGGCGAGAGGGGATGACCGTTCCTACCAGTGGGAAGAGAGTGATCCTGAGCTACTTTGATTTCGGATTCGGGAGCCTGGAGCCCTCATTGGACTGGTTTATTGGCTAAAGACAGACAGCAAATAGTTATTATTAGGGATATACCGGACCGGAAGACCTCTAGAATAAAGGAGGCCGATATAGACGAAGTTAACACGTCTCTGTATCAGCTTTGCCCTACAGACATCAAAGGCTATTGGTGTCACTGTTCCTTCATATATCGGAAATTAAATACTATGTCGGGTTCATGGGATAAAGGCAAGTCAGTGGACTAACTGACTTGGTTGATTTGCAGCGCCTCTATCTCACCATATGACCTATAGACTCAGAATGAGATAGGTGGAGAACCAGAAGGGGTATGTCGGAGATGTAGACGACGAGGAGCCAATATCCAGGATTCTTCTGGGCGGCATAATTTACCTGGTTAGATTGAGAATGAGGGCAAAGAATTCACATTAAATTTGCATGCTTATAATTTGGTTCAGTAGTTATAAGCTTTTTTCGGGTTGAATATTTCAGATAGGGTGGAAGTCTCCAAAGCTAACATGAGCTGATCATTATAGTTTACCCCTCCTGGGAGGATAAAGGGAGGAATATCTATACAGATGGACAGTTCTGGGGATATGAGCCCTTCTAATTCGAAGGAGACCTACGAAAATGCTACCACAAACGTCCATGCGGCTTGGAGCCTGTAAGTCTTGCAGTGAACATAATGCGGATTGCGTACTGACTCTGAGAAGCTGCGCCACACTTTACCTTCGGACTGGCGAAAAATAATGGATTCGGATGCCATGCGGCAACGTGGTACGCTTTGGGAACAAGATCCGAGCTCCAACTTTAACTGCGGAGGGATTCCGAATACATATTCCGGGTTCCCTTCTTTTTCCCTTGCTTCTTTTCGCATCGGCTTGGAAGCCGCGATGAAATTGTGTAAGTGAGGAGACAGAGTTACTGCATAAGTCATTATTTTCCGATTTCACATACTTAGACAGAGGCTGTCGTCGGATCGTATCCTCATTAAAAACTAAATTGATTGGGCAAGCAACATTCTTCAATTTGAGGCGTATGCAATAGATATTTGCGGATTATGGAAGGGTGTGTCCGTAAGACCCTGGCACTCACTCCTTAGGATAGACACAGTTTCGCCGGTATATTGTCATACAGTTTGTGGCGCAGGTGTCGTATGAGAATTGTTACATCTAGGTTGGAGAGTTGGGACGAGGAAGGTTAGACATGTGGGCTGCCAGGTTCAGTTGTTAAGATGTCGGAAGGTTCTGTAATCTTATCAGGTTGAGGTTGAGAATGTACTGCAATCAATTTCGAGAGATGCTGACATTGGTGATACCGAGAGAACCTTGGACGGATTGCCTGACAAAACCTAAGTCGTTCTAAGAAACATTAGCGGATTTTCGTAAAAATAAAAGACAGATCTTCGAGCTATGATTCAATAAATCCCTCTGAGAGCTTCATGTTGTGGGGAAATTAAGTTATGACGCAGTTGATGAAAACCACAGTTACAGCGAAAGAAGTTCCAATCCCACACACGACACCCCCAATATCTTCCAAACGCCAATCCCAATATGATATGCCGGAGTCCACGACGACCGCAAAATGACTGCTTGATGCTGCGAATGAACTTTATATATTAACAATAAATGAAGCTTAACCGAATACCTTGGGGCTGATGAGGAAACCTTTCCCTAGCATTGTATAGGGATCACTACCGTACCCGTACAGACCGTTTGTATGGTGACCGTATACGACAGCCGTATCCGTTCCAATGAAGACTTTCAGTGTGCGGGCCGTAAGACGGCACGGTCTAGTACGGGTGCCGTACTCGCCGTACACTAAACAGCCGTAATATGGGTGTACGGATTGCTACTCTTTCCTCGTTGAATACCGGCAATTTTGGTGCCATCTCGGGGCCCCCAAAATTATTAAATATATTGATTCATATTTCCGTTCTATTTAGCTTTTCTATGAGCACCTACGTTGCCCATAGTAGATAGTAGGCGGGGATTAGTGACGTCAGTCACGTCACGGCGCATTTAGACGCTTGTATGAGAGCCGACAACCCTATCAAATTTATTCCTATGGATCATCCTAAAGCTAATAGAGTGGATATTTGCATCAGGGATATTTAAAATATAGAGATGCACGCGAAATGTGACAATCTCGTTTAGGGTTTCTGTAAGCCGTACACCCGTTTAACGGCCGTAATCGCCGTTTACGGTCTGTATCCGTTCCGATTGGGGCTTGACAAGCTCATTGTACGGTACGGACGGTACGGCAGCCACCCGTAAATTGCCATATGGTGTACGGCCGTGTCCGTATACGGTACGGTGGTGATCCCCAGCATTGTAACCGGGACTGAACGGAAACAACTGCATATCCAGCACCTGGCACCAACTTAAGTTTGCCAATGAAGGACTCTTCCTCTTATCATGCAACAACTGCAGCCTTGGAAAGGTGTGACAGGCGGAGTGTTCTCTGCCAGTGCCTCAACAATGAATATGTGGCGTCCCAATCAATCAGCCACATATTCAGTCCCGCCTACAACTTCTCTCATCTCGGTTCCCCATTATTCGAAGAAAGAACCCAATAACAACGAAAAAACGCCACTGGAACCTCGGCCCCTGAAATAAGAGAATATCGCTGTTGATTAAACTTTCTCCATTCGGCGAGGTCAGCTCGGCATCAAACCTGGGAACCGAAGCATATTGCTCCCAAATCCGTTGTCCGACTATGCCTGACGTATTCGCTCAGATATCACTGCCACCACCTTGTTGCGTCGCTAGGTTCCTCGACACAAGTCTCACGAGAATCACTGCAAACTTGATCGGGCAGAGCCATCTGCAGCTAATTACCAATTACGGAAGCTTTATAAGTAGACGAGGAGGGGAAAATCGAGGAGGGTATGATGGTTTCTTGAGGGGAAAGATAGCTATTGGACAGAAGAAGGTGAGGTGAGAGATGTGGCAAGATGTGGCGTTGGACGAACCTCTTGGCGGATGGATTTATGGAAGACACCATGGGGATCTCATGAGACTGTGAATGGTTCGATACGTTGGTGAAGTGGCCGGGTAGATGAAGGAGAAGTAAATAAGATGATCCCGTTCGCTTGTGTCAAGGAAGGTATTTAATATATTTCCCCCGGAAATGCGGGGCCGCAGAACGAAGCGTACCAATGGGAATGCCACTTTGTGGCTTTTCGGACGGTTGAGCCTCGCTTGGAAAATGATGTGCAGGGGATAATAGATCGTGGTCATTCGGAAAGATCGTTACCGAGGCGTCGTGGACTGCTAAGAATTCGCGTATAACTTCCAAGTTTGTTTGGAAAGTGAAAACGGCACTGGGCGATGATGCACTTCTTCCCCATTTCCAGCGGAAGAGAAGACTGGTTGAGCATGCACGCCACCGTGGAGATACTTGCGGATGCTCTGACAGGTCTTTCTTAGAGGGTAGCACATGGATAAAGCATTAAGCCGGGCGTGACACCCGTTGAAAGTGCCAAGCCATGTGAATATGCGGAAAGCCACAGAAGCCTCGGACAACTCGTGGCGCATGGTCAAGCAAGGTTCGCAAGGTACTTTGGAAAGTTTGGTACTCCTCAGTTGACTTCATGATAGTGAAAAAGAACAAAAGTGGACTCGGAGAGAGAGATAAGGTTTAGTACCGTCACTTCAAGGATGATATCACCCGGGATTTTCATTTATAAAATGAGAGCAAGACGTTTCACCCCTGGTAATTAGTGGACTGGGATTGGATAGTAAATCCAAGACGTTGAGGAACAGTGGATCAAACTCATGATGTTGCCGGTGAATGATATGAGTGCAAGTCCATGAGGTGAAGAGAGCGCGTAACTCCAAGGAAATCATGCTGGTTGATGCCAATGACTTAGTCATTAACTAAGTACTCAAAGCGTTGTACATGGATTGGCACGGAACTGTAATTGAGGACCCGAGTAAGAAATTCTTTGAGTAATACCAAGAGAGCATCTTGTCGCATGAGCGCTGTGATTACAGGAGATTAGCATTAAGGGAGATGAGGTTTGAAGCAGAGTTGAGCTCACACTTTTTTTTTATGGAATATCACAACAGCCTCTGGGAGATTTTATGAGGTCGAATATATTGTTAAGAGGGGCGTTTACATGCGATATTTCTTCCACCAATAGTTCTCAATGGTCCTGGCTATAGAAGCTGCTCCCACCCCACTGTCCTTTTCCCCCTTTAAAAACGTACTTTCTATGTTTCTGATGAAGAAAGCCCTCAAAACGCTCAATCATCCACAATCAGGGTGCCTACCGGGATTTCCACATTCACCTCTTAGTTATTCAGAAACCCTAGATGACGCCTCATCACTGGTGAACTGAGACTCCAACAAATCTAAGCCTTCATTTCTTTGAAGTACCAAGAAATCTATGACTTCTAGTGAGGTTGAACCCGAGGGATATATGTTTTTCGAGGTCTAAGATCTGGGACAGGTTCCAAGAGACGGGCCCAACATGTTGGATAATTCCTGTGCTCTTGACTTGCTCAGGTAGCTTTTCTTTTCTTTTACCACGGGGAATGTATTTATTGGTCACTTGACAAAAAACGAAAACCACCCAGTACCCCTCCCCTAATCCTGATTCACCTTCCTCAAATCACCATCCCTTCAGTTCCGATCCACTCACATCCTCCGCAGCCGATCGAATCAATATAAACGTGATACTCGCTCCTCCTTCCTAAATTTCCCATTATATTCCGATCGAATTAGAGAGCCCCAAGATGACTTTGGAACTTGAGCATGTGGGTCCCGATCGATGTAATTTACAACTAAGCAGGGTTCCGAGGTTTCCGCCCTGATCAGTCGATCTCAAGGACCAGGGATGGGATAAAGAAGGAAAGAAGGAAAGATAGGGATTGAAAATTATGACAGGGACATGGAGGTGAAAATTTTGGAAAGACTCGGGATTGGAAGAAGTCACGGCGTGATTAGGGGCTCCGTCCAGGCATGCATGCAGGGCACTACAAACACGTACACGGCAGCGGGGACGGCATGGCGTTGTCAATTAGTGACCACACTCTTTTTTTACTCGCGTGTTGAAAAAGGGCTGCGATGTCGGAAGAGAGGCCGAGAAATAAGGGAAAGAAGCACGCCAGCAGGGAAAGAAAGGAAATGAAGGATGGGGGTGCCACTGCGGGGTCGAGTCATTTATGGTAAGCGAGCCTGGATGGGATATCGATCTTGTCAAGCCATTATCTTCGATACTTCAGGGAAGGGACCAGATGGCGATGGAGATTGCGATGAGGGTGCGATAAGGGCAGAAGCCGATTCAGATGGGATGGGATGGAAGGGAGACGAAATTTGGATGCGTGCGGGGTGTTTACTATAATCGATGAATGATGCACGATGGATGGAGGAGCTTCGATGCGGGGTGTTTGACTCGGATTGTACGACTACATGCGTTTGAGGGATGTGTGATTTGGGGAATAGAGAAGGGAAGAGTGATGTAATTGGGAGGGGGATAGAATCTAACGTGAGGGGGTGATGTGATGTGAGGGGAAGTGAGGCCGGATCTTGAGTGATGTGTTCGGGATGGAAGAGAGAGATCAGTAAGTCAGGGGAAATTGGTGTGTTTGGATGAGGGAGGATCAATTTGTTAATTTTTGAGGGGTTAGTACTAGTAACAACGCTCGGGATAGACAAATATTCTACGGAGGGAAGGGGGACAGAGTTTAAGGTTAAAGTCACTCTTTTGTTATCCCAAATATTGATCTGAGTGTATATGTATTCCCTCACATGGTGACGACAGGAACAAATACGCCCCAAGTCAAACTCAATCCGTCATCACAGCCCCCCAATCCGAATAGAATCCTTTCATCCAAAGTGGTGTTAGTTGAGTAGTCGTTCTTACGAAGCCCTCACTCAATCAAGGATGGAACAAGGAATCAGGCTAAACAAGTTCAGTCTTGTTTTGTGGACGCACTACGATTGAGACGGAATCGGACGTCCCTAGTCAGAGTATTGGTGGAGTTGAAGCTTCGAAAATGCTGGAGCCAAGAGAAAGAAGGACCGCAAGAAATTGGAAGGAAGTAGAAGGACAGGCCAACAAACACGAGTTTAACCTGTGACCAAGCTTAGCCTGGACAGCTCGGATGGGGTGGTGGCGAGATGTGGTCATATGCGAATTAGCAAATTACGACGCAGGCACACTACTCAAGAAAAGAAGGAAGGAGGAACCCTGCTGGTGAGCTGAAGTCCCAAGTGTAAAACACTTCATTTCTACCTCATGTTTATTCTCGTTCTAATTGTCCTGTTACGGTAGGAAGCATTTTTGTCTGGAGCTTTGCAGGTGGTTTTCAGGGTGTTGTTGACAGATTTTTCCGGTGTTCTCGACCAACCCATAGATGTTGTTAGACATGTACTGGCATATCACTGGATATCGATGTTCTTGGATGGTTCGAATTTCTTTGACTGGAACTGGAGTGGGTATCGTGCTGGATGTGTCGTGACTTTGTACTTCTTCAACAGTAACCGGTCAATAAACCAATAATAGACAACCACTGCAACAATCCCTGGTGGCGGCTTATCTATCCTGTCATAACCTTAAATCCTACCCAAGACGTTCAATGAGCTTGAGCGCAATCAGCAGTGCTCGCCAGTCAACTGTCCGTCAGTGGGCAACCAGATAGCGAGGCGGACAGCTAGCCAGCTAGCCGAATCGACAAAAAAATGCAAAACGCAGGGGCGTTGCTGTTGCTGTCGTCGGTTGATGATGCCCAGCCCGTCCGTCCGTCAGTGTTGTCAATGTGAGGTGTATATGCAGTATTGAAATTGGGGCACTGATCCGGGGATGAGCTTGGGCCAGGTACGGTGTCCTACGCCTATACCAGATCTGAAGTCGTAAATCCAATTCGTTGCTGAAGGAAAAGCCCCCAAGAAAATAAAAAGGCTCAGAAGATGTAGGAAATTCAAAATGAGGTGCCACAGAAGCTCAAAAGGGAGCGTGGTTTGCAGGGTCGGCGATAAGGATATGTAAAGAATTCGAAAGCTGGTCGACAATTTGTTCAGCATGTTGGCTTCGAACTTCGCGATGATGAGATGGTGAGATCTGGGTGTGGGTGTGGGATCTGGGGAAGGAAAGAAGGGAGGGAGGACGGGATGAGATATGCGATCGCGGGTGTAAGTTGCCGTGTCTGCTTATTGTGTTGCGATGCGAGGTGCATATACGAGAAGTGGGGGATTTATGCAATGTCAATCGGTCGTGGGGTGGAGATGGATCGATGGATGGCCGGTCGGGGGAAGCAGATAAAAAAAAAATTAAAGCAAAACAAGAAATAAATAAGCAAACACAGTTGAAAATGAATTAGAAAGGGACGTTCACGTGTCGGGGGTCAGACTCCGAGGAGGAGATCGAAATTTAAGCAGGGAATGTGTGATCCGTGCAAGGGTCCGTTCAGATCGCAGTGGAGAGTGCGCACAAGAGATTCGAGTGTTTGTTCATTTTTCTTCAAGGGAGTGAAATACTGGAGGATATACTCGATACACCCACCAACTTCCTCAGAACTTCCTCGACTCCCAAATATTCGTACTTAAAAGGGACAATGAGCCAATCTACCGGGCCCGGCTAGGGCTAAAACCCCGATCTAACCGCTATCGAACTTAAGCACTCACCTTGGAAAGCAACCTCCCGATTTCAACTCAAGTGTTCCCTCCCTCGAGTGTTTGGCAAGATCCCTCCAGCGTCATTCCAGTGAGTAGAGATCCAGCGTCGTATGCTCCCACTGACGTGACCGACCGCATAAGCACCGCATCCGCACTCGCCGACGCTGAACACCTCGAGCTCGTCACGCCACGCAACGACGAGCAACTCGCAGCAGAAATTACAAACAATATGGCATCCCACTCGTATCCACCACCGCATGTACTGCATCCCCAACACCATATGCATACACATGCGCACCCGCATCAGCAACCACCTCATCATCCTTCGACTTCGACGACTGCGACGAGTACAGCCTCAATGCCGGATCATCTGCGTCTTCCTTCAATAAAGAGTTTGAATTTCGACTATGCAGGGCCGGAGGCGGCAATGCAGCAACAGCAAGCTCAGCAACAGCAGCAGCAGCAGCAGACACAGACGCAACAGCAGGGAGGAGCGCAAGTACCACCGCAACAGCAGCAGGTACCACCACCACCGACGACGACGAGCGGACAAACACGCTACGCACATGCTGAAGAATATTCGTATCATCATCCTCGTGAATTACCGCCTTATTACCAAGGTAAGCGCATACCCTGTGCCCATCACCCGCTTCGTTCCCCTTATGCACACCCAGAACCCGCGCCAATGCACACTACACAATCACCCCTCCGGCGCGTCCGCTCCCCCAGCCACTCCTCCAATGCCAGCGGGACGCGTTCTCCGTACGTGACGACCGCCCCCGGATCATACGCGCCTCCTCCGTCAGACCGGAATGCGTATAGTCACCATCCCGCGCCGCAACATCATCCGCCGGAGCGGACGAACAGCTATGATTCGAGGGGTGCACCTCCACCGCCTGCCCAGCAGAATACGGGAGCGAACACGGGGTATTCTGGTGGGTCATCGGAGAGACATACGCATGCGTATGCGCCGCCGCCGCCGCCGCCGCCTCCCCCACAGGAGAGGATGTCAGCGTATGCTACTGAACCCCAGCAGAGAGGGTATGA